>JGI2924J29684_1078607_pt1 | contig 78033 bp, 67 predicted proteins | sample BenlonsequencITS_FD_29684 | JGI IMG/M metagenome (IMG submission 29684)
CCCCGCTGCACTACGCAGGATGCACGATCTTCCTGTTCATGGCTTTCATCCAGCGCCATCACGCCGACAGCATGCCCATATCACCGAGCAAATGGCCTTCCGGCTTCGACTGCAGTGAAGATATATTCCGGGCGGACTCGGATCCCTGCTGCCAGCGGGCTGACAGATATTGCTTGAAGGCATCCACGACGGCTTCTGAACCGGCAACCTCCACCATGGCATCGATCATCCGCAACCATCCGGCCAGACGGCCGTGATGGTAGTGAAAGCACAATCTCTGCAAGGCCTGTTCGACATGCCCCTGGATCCGGAGATAGCGACGCATCCTGTCGAGGTCTGCTTCAGGAATGCTCGAGTCAAGCCACCACTGGATGCGAAGACGCAGTGCCTGCCTGCGGCTGACAGTTGCCCACATCAGGTCAGCTGTCAGCCGCGGGAAAGCCGTCTCCCGCAGTCCCGAGCAGCAGTGACAGCAACGCGCAGCCGCTGGCAGGAGCCGCCATGAACTTTTGGAATACGGATCGCGGACCGGACACGCTCAAAAGCGCATGATCTTGCTTATCAGGTCCTTGCGAGCCGACCTCAGCGGCCAGTCGCAACGAGATTCAAAGGCATGGAACGACAGGCCACGGACCCGATGACTGCCGTCGACACGCCAGCCATCAAGTCGTGAATCGAACGTTGCCGCGGGGACGCTCGTCCACCGTCAGACTGAAGACATCCGGTCGGGCATAATGCCCCACGACATCAAGATCGTAGCGGGCGCGAACCAGATCATCCAGATCGATGCTTGCAGTCAGCAGGCCGGTCTCGTTGCGCAAGGGGCCGGCCAGCACGTCTCCAAGAGGCCCCACGATCACGCTGTTGCCCTGGATCAGGGGGCGATCCGGATCCCATTGCGGCACCTCGATTCCCAGGGCCTTGGGCGAAGGCTGAACCTGGCAGGCACTGACCAGAAACATCCGGCCTTCGTGGGCGATATGGCGCATCGAAGCCTGCCAGACATCACGTTCATCCACCGTAGGTGCGCACCAGACTTCTACCCCCTTGGCATACATGGCCATCCGCAGCAGCGGCATATGGTTTTCCCAGCAGATGGCCGCGCCAAGCTTGCCGGCGGGACTGTCAACGACCGGCAGGGTCGAGCCATCGCCCTGGCCCCAGATCAATCGCTCGGTACCGGTCGGCATCAGTTTGCGATGGGTCGCGACCAGCCCCTGCTCCGGAGTGAAAAAGAGCGCGCTGCAATACAAGCTGGCACCGAAACGCTCGATCACGCCCACCACAAGCGAAGCGCCACTGCGCTGTGCCAATCCTGCCAACGCTTCCGTTTCAGGTCCCGGCACGTCGACGGCATTGGCGTGATAGGCGGCAAAAGCCTCCCGGCCTTCAGACAGACGATAACCCAGATAGGTGCCGAAGATCTCGCCCTTGGGATAGCCGCCCAGCACAGCCTCAGGCATGACCACCAGTTCGGCACCGGCCTCGCGTATGGCAGCCTCGAAGGAAAGGATCTGCTCCAGGGTAGCGGCCTTGCCCTCGGGAGAGGCACCGATCTGCAAGGCGGCAACGACGGTCTGACTCATGCGATATTCCAGGCTGGCAAAAACGAGCTTACGATGCTGGCAGTGTCGGCGCGCATAAGCAACATGACATGCAGCCACCTCCCGCCGATCACGCGCACCGGACTCAGTCAGGTGGCCAGTCAATTGCCGAAGTCATCCATCTGGTGTCGCATCAGATGCAAGCGAGTCCTGAGTCATGGTTGCACGCCGCAGCCCCCACCCTTCCCGACCTGGAACACAGACATGCACATCACCCGAAGGCATTTTCTGGAAGCGGGAGTGCTCGCTACGGCCATGACGGGACTGCCGGTCAGCGCCGCTTCGCAACTCCGGGCGATCACCTCTCGTCCCGCGGCGGCCCGTGCCGCATCCGAATCGATGGCATTGTGGCCAGGCCCTCCGCCCGGTGGAGGCGGACCGCAAGGTCCCAGCCGGCTGTCGGCTCGAGGCTCGCTGACCAACGTCTCGGAGCCCGCTCTTTCCGTGTATCGCCCTTCATCACCCAATGGTGCCGCCATGCTGGTCGCCGCAGGTGGAGGCTACCGGCATATCGAGATGGGCAAGGAAGCGCTGCCTGCCGCCGCATGGCTCACCGGAATGGGCATCACCGTGTTTGTGCTGTCCTATCGCCTGCCCCGGGAGGACTGGCATGCTGGCCGGCTGGCGCCATTCCAGGATGCACAGCGGGCATTGCGACTGATCCGTGCCCGTTCTGCGGTATACGAGATCAACCCCGCCCGGGTCGGCGTGCTCGGTTTCTCGGCAGGCGGGCATTTGCTGGGCATGGCCGCGACCCGCCCGGATTGGCGAAGCAGCCCGGCGCAGGACGAGGCCGATCTGCTCCCCGCGCACAGCAATATCAATCTGCTGATCTACCCGATCGTGACGCTGCAGAAGCCCTATCAGCACACCAGCACCTGCAGGGTACTGCTGGCTGACCATGCATCAGCCGACGAAGCAGCCGAGTGGTCGGTGCAGACCCATATCCACTCTTCCGACGCGCCGTTCCTCCTGGTCCAGGCGGCGGACGATCCTGTTTCGAATCCGGCCAACACCGCCATTCTGCAACAGGCCTGTCTGCAGCACGAGGTCCCCGTCGAACGGCATCTTTTCCCTGCAGGCGGGCATGGCTTCGGGCTGGGCCGAGTCGACGGCCCGACGGCCGCATGGCCGGAGATCGCGGCCCGATGGATGCATGCGCGAGGATTCATCTGATCAGCACTCGTCACCGGCGCATTTTCGCCGATGGCGAGGACTGGACCGTACCTCGCCCGGATCTACTCGAATTTCGACATATATCGATATACGAGACAAAGGCGACACCCAGTCATCCGCTGCGCATCAAGACTTTCTGGACGTCCTTGCCGCCATGACCGCAGGCATCGCCGCAACTGGCAGACGACAAAAAGCCCCGACATGCGGGGCTCATTGTCTGAATCTGGCGGAGAGAGAGGGATTCGAACCCTCGATAAGGCTTTTGACCCTATACTCCCTTAGCAGGGGAGCCCCTTCAGCCTCTCGGGCATCTCTCCATTGTTTCTGCTTTGCTGCAGAGCCGCTAATTATAGGGTCTCAGCAGCAGATGTAAAGCTTTTTAGTGATCGGAATGCACTTCGCCGGCACTGACCACGGCTTCGCTGCCATCGGCTCCGAATTCGCTGCGGATCCGCTGATAGATTTCTTCACGATGCACTGCAACGTCCTTGGGGGCGTTGATGCCGATGCGTACCTGATTGCCTTTGACACCCAGCACAGTGACGGTGATTTCGTCGCCGATCATCAGGGTCTCACCGACCCGGCGGGTCAGAATAAGCATGTCTTCACTCCAATATGGTTCTTAATCCGGGGTTCCTGCAGTGCCATCCATCTCGATGGGCAACTCCACCACAGCTCACCAAGTCACTTTCCAAGCCCTGCCATCGAAAACAGCTTATCCAGATTCCTCGGGCCGCGCTCACCCATCCACACCCAAGAACTCCCTGACAGCATTCGTGTTGACAGGAAGCCCATACATATTCGACGCCACCTTAACATCGTTCGACGCACTTTTCATGTGAATGCAGCGTCAACCCATGGACACTTAGACGACAGCCGCCTGCCCGAGTTCCCCGCTGATCCAGGCACGGGTCTCGTTCAGTGCGCCCGGCAGGGCGGGCGAATCGACACCACCGCCCTGGGCCAGATCATCGCGACCGCCTCCCTTGCCACCGATCAGCTTGCCGATATGGCCAACCACAGCACCGGCCTTCAGCATGGCGCGAGCCGCACCGTTGACGCTGGCAACCAGGGCGACCCGCCCATCGACCACACCGGCCAGCAGGATCACGCTGTCAGGAAGCTGAGTCTTGAGGTTGTCGATGCTTTCACGCAAGGCCTTCGCATCCAGGCCCTCCAGTCTGGCCGTGATCAGCTTGATGCCGCCCAGATCTTCAGCCTGCTCCGCCAGATTCGCGGTCGCCGAGCCGGCCGCCTTGGCTTTCAACGACTCCAGCTCGCGCTCCAGCTTCTTCTGCCGATCCAGCAACTGACGCAGTTTGTCCACCGACTCGTCACTGGGGCCGGACAGCAGCTGGGCGATTTCTCCGAGACGACGTTCCTGTCCGTTGACCAGAGCCAGCGCCGCCGTGCCGGTGACAGCCTCGATGCGACGCACCCCCGAAGCGACGCCGCCTTCGGAGAGAATCTTGAACAGACCGATATCACCGGTACGCTGTACATGGGTACCGCCGCACAGCTCGGTGGAGAACTCGCCCATCCGCAGTACCCGCACTTCGTCGCCGTACTTCTCGCCGAACAAGGCCATCGCACCGGCCTCGATCGCGTCGTCATAGCTCATGTGCCGGGTTTCCACCGCCTCGTTGTGACGGATCTCGGCGTTGACCAGGTTTTCAATCTGCTCGATTTCCTCGCGATTGACCGGACGCAGATGCGAAAAATCGAAGCGCAGCCGACCAGCCGCGACCAGCGAACCTTTCTGCGCGACATGCTCGCCCAGCACCTGACGCAGCGCGCTGTGCAACAGATGCGTAGCCGAATGATTCAGCGCGATGGCAGCACGCCTCGTGCCATCTACACGGGCCTCGACCTGGCTTCCGACACGCAGCGCGGCCCGGCCTTTCCAGCGGCCGACATGAGCGAAGAACACTCCGCCCAGCTTGCTGGTGTCGCTGACCGCCAGCACCCCCTCGACGCCATGCAGCTCGCCCTGGTCACCACTCTGGCCACCGGATTCGGCATAGAACGGGGTCCGGTCAAGAATGACCCAGGCTTCCTCGCCATCGGCCAGCTCGTTCAGCTGCACACCGTCACGAACCATCCCGATGACGGTGGCCTGCTCGACGACCAAGGTCTGGTAACCCATAAAATCGGTGGCAGCCAGCTGGCTGGCCAGCTCGGCCGGCATCTGGCCACGGGATTCAAAGCGGCTGGAGGCGCGGGCTCGCTCGCGCTGCTGCTGCATCGCCTGCTCGAAGCCGGCCATATCGACATCCAGACCACGCTCACGTGCGATATCCGCCGTCAGATCGACGGGAAAGCCGTAGGTGTCATACAGACGGAAGGCATCTTCACCGGCGATCCGGCCCGAGGCCTTGCCCGCCAGCTCGTCAAATACCCGCATGCCGTGTTCCAGGGTTTCCCCGAAACGCTGCTCTTCGTTGCGCAGCACCTCTTCCACGAAGCTTTGGCGCTGGGCCAGTTCGGGATAGGCCTCGCCCATCTCCGCAACCAGCGGCGACACCATCTGCCAGAAGAAGTCACCGCGCACGCCCAGCATCCAGCCATGGCGCAGCGCGCGACGGATGATCCGGCGCAGCACATAGCCACGACCCTCGTTGGAAGGGAGCACCCCGTCAATGACCAGGAAGGAGCAGGCCCGGATATGATCGGCGATCACCCGCAGCGACTTGTTGCCCAGATCGGCGGTGCCGGTCAGTTCGCCGGCAACCCGGATCAGATGCGCGAACAGGTCGATCTCGTAATTGGAATGCACATGCTGCAGCACCGCAGCCAGCCGCTCCAGACCCATGCCAGTATCCACGCAGGGCGCCGGCAACGGCGCCAGGCTGCCATCGGGCGCCCGGTCGAACTGCATGAACACCAGATTCCATATCTCGATAAAGCGGTCGCCATCCTCGTCCGGCGAACCCGGGGGACCGCCGGCGATGCCCTCCCCATGGTCGTAGAAGATCTCGGTGCAAGGACCGCAGGGACCGGTATCGGCCATCTGCCAGAAGTTGTCCGAAGCGTAAGGCGCCCCCTTGTTGTCGCCGATGCGGATGATTCGCTCGGCGGGCACGCCGACCTGGTCATGCCAGATGGCATAGGCCTCGTCATCGGTATGGTAGACGGTAACCGTCAGCCGCTCGGCCGGCAGACCGAAAACACGGGTCAGCAGTTCCCAGGCCCAGTGGATGGCCTCTTTCTTGAAGTAATCCCCGAACGACCAATTGCCCAGCATTTCGAAAAACGTGTGATGACGGGCGGTGTAACCGACCGCATCGAGATCGTTGTGCTTGCCGCCGGCCCGCAGGCAGCGCTGCACATCGGCGACGCGGACATGGGCCGGCTTTTCGCTGCCGAGAAAAACATTCTTGAACTGCACCATGCCCGAGTTGGTGAACAACAAGGTCGGATCACTGGCAGGCACCAGCGAACTCGACGGCACGATGCTGTGCTGCTTTTCGCGGAAGAATTCGAGGAAGGCTGAGCGGATTTCGGCGGTTTTCATAATGATCGATGGCGGCGGCGTACGCATGGGGGCCACGCGGGCGAGCCCACCTTGGATTCGGTGCTTTCGCGGACGACATGCGTGGCTTGGGTCGCTTACTTTGGGGGCGGACGCCTTTGGAAGCAAGCATCCAGCTGCGGGACGAGCCGCCGCTCCGGCCCGAAGCCGGCCGATCAAGGCTGCACACCGTGGCCGGCAACGCCGATACCGGTGGCCGCAGGCTGGAAAGTGACTGCAACTTTCTAGTCGCCGGACAGCCTCGACGCCGGAGGCCGCCTGCCGATCCGAGCCCTTGGACCAAGGTCTTGTCTGGCCATGCCGAGGGCATGGCTGGCGATTCAGCCTTTGCAGGCCCGGCGAAGGCTGCGGAGAACGCTGACCGATCCCCGCGGCCTATTCACCGAAGCAGGACGCATCGAATGTCATCCCATCATCTGTACCGGCCTCCTCCAGACGCTGACCGGCTGCGCGGATATTCGCCGCACTGAAGCCCCTGCGCTGCAGATACTGGGCCCGGCGCTGACGGTCGACCGCCTCCTCGGCCGGTTCAGTGCCGTAATGGCGGATCAGCTGACGTTGCGCCAGTCCATCCCAGTCCACAGCGGCCTCTTCCAGCAGCTCGGCAATGATGCGATCACTCAGACCGTGGCTGCGCAATTCAACCCGGATCCGCATCGGGCCATAGCCCTGCTGCACCCGGCTGCGCAACAAGGCCTCGCCGAAACGCTGGTCATCCTGATAAGGCGAGGCATCCAGCCGCTCAAGCGCTTGCCGGATCTCATCGGCGGCATAACCGCCCTGCCCCAGTTTGCGACGCAATTCGAACAGGGAGTGCTCACGTCGCGCCAGCAGACCCAGCGCCTTGTCATAGGCGCTGGGTCTGGGGCGAGCGGAAGCCTTGAAACGGCTCATCGATCCGGCACCATTGTGGTGAAGCCCGCCATCAGGCGAACATCACCGAAACACCGGGCCTCATGCCTCGTCTTTGGCAGCGGCGGCTTCGGCTTCGGCTTCGGCCGGCTTGGGCTTGGCACTGACCAGCAGACGGGCACGCAGCTCGGTGTCGACCTCGTCGGCAATCGCCGGATTGTCACGCAGGAACTGGCGGACATTCTCCTTGCCCTGCCCGATGCGATCACCCTTGTAGCTGTACCAGGCACCAGCCTTGTCGATCAGGTTCTCGCGCACACCCAGCTCGATGATCTCGCCTTCACGCGAGGTACCCTCACCGTAGAGAATCTCGAACTCGGTCTGGCGGAACGGCGGCGCCACCTTGTTCTTGACCACCTTGACGCGGGTCTCCGAACCGATCACCTCATCGCCCTTCTTGACCGCACCGATGCGGCGGATATCCAGACGCACCGAAGCGTAGAACTTCAGGGCATTGCCGCCGGTGGTGGTTTCGGGGCTGCCGAACATCACACCGATCTTCATGCGAATCTGGTTGATGAAGACCACCAGACAGTTCGACTTCTTGATGTTGGCGGTCAGCTTGCGCAGGGCCTGGCTCATCAGTCGCGCATGCAGGCCGACATGAGAGTCGCCCATCTCGCCCTCGATTTCGGCTTTGGGGGTCAACGCCGCCACCGAGTCGACCACAACCACGTCGACCGCGCCCGAGCGCACCAGCATGTCGGCGATTTCCAGCGCCTGTTCACCGGTGTCGGGCTGGGAAATCAGCAGATCCTCGACCTTGACGCCCAGTTTTTCGGCATAGGTCGGATCCAGAGCATGCTCGGCATCGACGAAGGCCGCGGTGCCCCCGTTCTTCTGGCAGTTGGCGATCACCTGCAGAGTCAAGGTGGTCTTGCCCGACGACTCGGGGCCGTAGATTTCCACGATCCGGCCGCGCGGCAGACCACCGACGCCCAAGGCGATGTCCAGACCCAGCGAGCCGGTCGATACCGTGTCGATCTTCTCTTCGGTGCGGTCGCCCAGACGCATCACCGCACCCTTGCCGAATTGTTTTTCGATCTGGCCAAGGGCCGAAGTCAGCGCGCGACGCTTGTTGTCATCCATCGTGTTCATCCCGATTCAGTTTCTGATAAAGCCTGCCGGCAAGTATGAGGGGACCCCGTCTCAGAACTTGCGACACGGCAGCTGGCCAATCCATTTTTTGAGTATCCCATGCCCGTCAAGACCCTGTCGTGACGACCAGGGCAGCAATCAGTCAATGCTCGCCAGCAGCCCCTGCAAGGCCATCTGCACGGTCAGGCGCCGCACGGCTTCGCGATCCCCCTCGAACCGGTACAGTCTGGCACCGTCCTCGGCACCACGTCGCTGCCAGCCGATCCAGACGCTGCCTGCAGGCTTGCCGGGGGTGGCCCCGCCCGGCCCGGCAATGCCGGTCACGGCCACCGCCACATCGGCCTCGGTGACGGCCAGCGCACCGGCCACCATCTCCCGTACCGTCGCCTCGCTGACCGCGCCATGCCGCTCCAGCGTGGCCGGCGACACACCGAGCAAGCGAGTCTTGGCTTGATTGCTGTAGGTCACCAGCCCCGCCTCGAACCAGCCCGAACTGCCAGCCAGGTCGGTCACGACCTTGGCGATCCAGCCACCGGTACAGGATTCAGCCGTGGCCAGATGCCAGCGTCTGGCCAACATCCGTTCGGCCAGTGACAGGGCCAAGGCCCGCAGTGCGGCGTCGGTGGGCGGTGACATGGCCGGAACAGACATGGACGTGATCCTCGGAAGTTGGCCCCGGGCCGGAGCGAAGGCATGGACTGCACAGCATACACGGCCGCCTCCACCCTCCGGACGCGAACCAGGGACATGCTATGTTGGCCGCCCGCTCCACTTCACGCTCCCATCGGATCCCGCCATGTCCCGATTCAAGCTGCGCCTGCTTCAGACTCTGGCTTCCTGCCTGTGGCTGTGGACGGCGGCGAGTTCGGCCCGCGCGGCCCAGCTGCCGCCGGCCGGCAGCTACAGCGTGCTGCCCTCGCCCGAGCGCGCCTCTGCCGCCGGCCGGGTCGAAGTGGTGGAAATCTTTTCCTACGGCTGCGTGCACTGCGCCGAGGCGGCGGCGCAGGTTGACCGTTTCCGGCGCCAGTTGCCCGCCGGGGTCGCCTTCAAGCTGATACCGGCGATGTTCAATATGCCCTGGCTGGTTTATGCCCGCGGCTTCTATGTGGCGCGAAATCATCATGCCGTCGAGGCCAGTCATCTGGCCCTGTTCAAGGCCTTGTGGGTAGACCATCAGCCGCTGGACCAGTTGCAGTCACTGGCCGGCTTCTATGCCGCTTACGGTATCGCCTCCGACCGTTTTCTGGAGCAGGCCAACTCGCGACCAGTCTGGGAAACCATGCGCCACGATGCCTTGCTGACGGAGCGCTGGGGCGTGGATTCCACCCCCAGTTTTGTCGTCAATGGGCGTTACAAGGTGTCGTCCGATGGCAATCAGTCCTATGCCGGCATGCTGGAGGTGGTCCGGGTGCTGGTCCGGCACGAGCTGCAGTCACCCGCGCACTGAAATCGCGGATGCCCCTTCCCGTTCGGAGCCGTCGCCCCTCCTCATCTGGCAAGCCGACGGCGGCGCAGGTTAAGCTGTCGCCCCTTGAGCGGCCATGTGCCCAAGCCCAGGCAGACCCAAGCCATAGCGATGACAGTTCGCGGACGTTTCGCACCCTCGCCCACCGGTGACTTGCACCAGGGGTCGCTGCTGGCGGCTCTGGGCAGCTGGTTGTCAGCGCGACGCCAGGGGGGGCAGTGGCTGGTCCGGATCGACGATATCGATCCCCCCCGCGAAGTGGCCGGCGCCAGTCAGCGGATTCTGGCCAGCCTGAAGCGCCTCGGTCTGGTCCCGGATACGCCGGTGCTGTTCCAGTCGCAGCGCCGGCCGGCCTATGACCAGGCGTTCGAGGCCCTGCGCCAGGAAAACCTCGTGTTTCCCTGCTGGTGCAGTCGGCAGCTGCTGGCCTCGCAAGGCGGCGTGCACCGCGACGGGCACTGCCTGATCGGGCCGCAGACTGACCGCGCGCCTGCCTGGCGGGCCCGCACGCCCGATGAAGTGCTGCATTTTCACGACCGGATCCTGGGTCCGCAACAGGTCGATCTTCGGCAGACCGTCGGCGACTTCGTGGTCCGCCGGGTGGAAGGCTTCGATTCCTACCAGCTGGCCACCGTCGTCGATGACGCCTGGCAAGGCGTCAGTGAAGTCGTGCGTGGCGCCGACCTGCTGTCCTCCACGCCCAGACAATGGTTGTTGCAACGCTGGCTGGGCCTGCCGCATCCGGACTATGCGCATCTGCCGGTACTGCTCGATGCACAGGGCAGGAAACTGTCGAAGTCTTCTCAAGCCCCCGCCCTGGACGAGATGTCCCCGGCTGATGCACTGCGAACGGCATTGCGGCAATTGGGCAGTCCGGCAGCCGCCGAGATCGGGCTGCCCCCGGCTGAACTGCTGGCCGCCGCCTTGTCGATGCCCTTGCCATCCGCCCGAAGCCGGCTTCGGGACACCTCAGGAAACTGAACCGCCAGCCTTGCCGCACGATCCGGGCGCCGGACCACCTGCACGGGTCAGTCCCTGCGGCGAGCCATCCATCCGAGTCCGGCGATGCCCTGATCCGGCGTCGCCTGCAGACAGGAGTCCGGGAAGGCAGTTGCCTGAATCCCTGGCCGCGGCATCCCCGATGCTTTCGGCCTGCGGCATCGTCGAGCCGGATATCCATCCCGCATCCGGACGTTCCGTCCTGCGAATACCCCTTGAATGCGGGCGCAACAGCCCTGCCACCATGTCGCAGTGCAGCGGTAAACTTCTTCCGGAAACCGCTATAAAGACACGGGCACAGGCCTTAGTTCAGGACCAGACGCATCGATTTCGGCTGTACCCTGTCCGCTTCATACATCAAAGACATCAAAGACATCAGGAGTAGAGGTAAATGAGTCAGCATACCGCGCTCGTCACGGGCGGCACCGGCGGCATCGGTGGCGCGATCGTGAGGGATCTGGCGCGCAAAGGTCACCGGGTTGCCACCAACTACCGCGACCCGGACAAGGCCGACGCCCTGCGCACTGCGCTGGCTGCGGAAGGACTGGACAATGTGCTGCTGGTGCCGGGCGATGTCTCGGACCATGATTCCAGCGCCGCCATGGTCGCCGAAGTGGAAGCGGCGCTGGGACCGATCGATATTCTGGTGAACAATGCCGGCATCACCCGCGATGCCACCTTCCACAAGATGAGTTATCAGCAGTGGTCCGAGGTGATCGGCACCAATCTGCATGCCTGTTTCAATGTCACCCGGCCGGTGATCGAGCGGATGCGCGAACGCCGCTGGGGGCGCATTGTGCAGATCAGCTCGGTCAACGGCCAGAAAGGTCAGTACGGCCAGGCCAACTATGCCGCCGCCAAGGCCGGTATCCATGGCTTCACCATTTCGCTGGCGCTGGAAAATGCCAAATACGGCATCACCGTGAATACCGTGTCACCGGGCTATGTGGACACGGACATGATCAAGGCCGTACGCGAGGATGTCCGCGAGAAGATCGTGGCCCAGATCCCTCTGGGCCGTTTCGGCCGCCCCGAGGAAATCGCCCAGGCGGTCGCCTTCCTGGTCAGCGATGATTCGAGCTGGATCACCGGCTCGAATCTGGCCATCAACGGCGGTCAGTACATGGGCTGGTAAGCGCCGCACACTGTGCCGCCGGCTCAGGCCGATGGCGCGGTTTCCAGCAGCTTTTCCAGAACCCGGCCGGCCGCGGCGAACGCGAAGGCGCCGGTGACATGGGTGGCGGCCCCCAGGCCGTCCCCGCAGGACAGACCCAGCGAAGTGCCGGCCGCCGGCCGGTTGCCGCAGACGCTGCCGTCCGGCTGGGGATATTGCACGTTCTGCAGGGAATAGATCGCCGAAATGCCGAAATAGCGATCGGGATTGCGGGGAAAGCCGAAGTCCTGCCTGAGCTTCTTGCGGATCAGGCTGAACATCGCGTCATGCTCGGTGCGGGACAAGTCACGGACCCGGATCATGGTCGGATCGGTGCGTCCGCCGGCGGAACCGACGGTCACCATCGGCAGCTTGTGGCGGCGGCACCAGGCGATGGCCTCCAGCTTGACCCGGAAGGCGTCGCAGGCATCCAGCACCATGTCATAGCCGCGATCCAGCAGCTCGTCCAGGCTTGACGGCGTGAGAAAGCGTTCGATCAGATCCAGCCGGAGTTCGGGATTGATCGCCCGCAGTCGCGCGCCCATGGCCTGCACTTTCAGCTCGCCATAATGCCCGTCCAGCGCCGGCAGCTGCCGATTGGTATTGGACACGCAGATATCATCGGCATCAATCAGGGTCAGTGCTCCCACTCCGCTGCGGGCCAGCGCCTCGGCAGCCCAGGACCCCACCCCGCCGACACCGATCACCGCCACATGGCAGCTGGCCAGCCGAGCCACCGTACCCACCCCGTACAGCCGGTCGATGCCGGCGAAGCGCTGCCCGGCCGTCGCGTGATCCAGCGCCGGAGCAGGATCAGGGCTGATGGATTGTTCAGTCACCAGAGTCATCCGTCTTGCTGCAAACCGCTAGTTTACCTTTGCGATCCGCCTAGGGCGGACTATTCTCAAGGTTTTGCCGGATCAACCCAGCCATGCGCCACGTTCTTCTACTGCTGATCGGTATCGTGATCGGAACCCTGGGCGCCATTTCCCTGAACAACGCCATTTCGCAACGCAATCCAGTCCCGCGCGCCGTGATGGTGATGATGGCCTACCATCAGGGCCAATTGCAGCAGTCGATCCGCAGCGGTCGATGCAGTGCCGAAGCCGTGGTTCCCGAGCTGGAACTGATGGACAGCGTGGCCCTCAGCATTCCGCCCGTGTTTCAGGGTTTCGATCAGGGTTTTGCCCAGGCCACCACCCGCCTGCAGCAGGCGATCCGCCAGGCCGCCACCCATCCGGCGGCCAGCTGTCAGGCCTGGCAGGCCCCGCTGGCCGCCGTCAAGGAAGCCTGCGACGCCTGTCATCGGCAATATCGCTGAGCCAGCTCGACAGCCAGTCGAGCATGGGCTTCACCATGGCGTGGGACTGTTTCATCCAGCTGAAATGATCGGCCCGGGCCAGTCCGAGACTGCGTGCATCCAGACGCTGGATGCGCCCCCGGACCTGCGCCATCGGGGCCAGCAGATGAGCCAGCGAAGCTTCCGGCGCCAGCCAGTCCTGGTCCAGCACCAGAGCCAGCAGCGGCAATGCCAGACGCGCCGTGGCCGGGGTCAGCGGCTGACCGCTGGCGGGGTCCAGATATTGACCATCGCGCCCGCTGCGTGACCAGTCAGCAATCACGCCACGGGCTTCGTTGCCGGCGAAACCCAGTCGACGCCCGGGAAAGTGACCGAACACCCGGCTGACGGGATAGGCAAGCAGATACAGCAGACGTACCGCCCAGCGCCGACGGAAGTGGCGCCAATACGGTGCGCCGGAAGCGATCAGCAGCAGCCCGTCGACCTCCTCCGGGTGCAGGCTGGCGTAGATCACCGACAATTGCCCGCCAAGGCTGTGGCCGCCCAGCACCAAAGCCAGGGCCGGATGCAAGGCCTCCGCCCGGACCAGACCGGCGGCGATGTCGCCATCCAGCAGACTGCGATAATTCCAGTCATGGCGACGACCGGCACGCATCGTACTTGAGCCGATGCCCCGCCATTCATGCAGAAACACGGCTACCTCGTGCATCGCCAGTTGCGACGCGAGACCGCGATAATGCCTGGCTGGCACGCCCATGGCCGGTAGCCAGTACAGACACGCCAAGGCCATGCCGGCCGGTGGCTGGTATATCAATTCGAAATCATGGCCGTCGCGACTGTGTACAGCCAGCACCTGCGCTGCCGGCAAGCCGGCCTGATCAGCATCCGCCATGCCCGCAACACTCCCATGCCCCGATGCGGAAACACCGTATGGAGACTGCCGGACACCGACCGGCACTCACCTACGCAAGCGCTGCTGCCACCTGGGCAGCAGGACCGCCGCCATCAGAAACCGGCAAGCAACCGGCCTCTCCCGGCCGGCCGTTCGCCGCCTGGACTCAGACCGGCGCGACCTCGTCGGCCTGCAGCCCTTTCTGGCCCTGCACCACCTTGAAACTGACCTTCTGGCCTTCCTTCAAGCTGCGGAAACCGCTGCCACTGATCGCCCGGAAATGCACGAAAACATCGGGACCACCGTCGCGACTGATGAACCCGAAACCCTTGGCGTCATTGAACCACTTGACGGTACCCACTTCACGATCCGACATAACTCACCTATTCCAGCGCAAACAACCAGGCCGGCCTCTGGGCCGACGACCTCTGACGACGCGGAAGACCCGCTGAAGGCCAGCGGAGACAGGTCTCCGTCGCCTGCACAGCAGATCGCCCAGCCAGACTCGATCATATCCGATTTTTATCACAAGAGTCATAGTGACGCATGACATGATTCGGCAATCCCAGCTTATTGGAGCGGATCGTGTGCCTTGATGGCGCGAAATTTTCCTCAGCACACGCCCTCACAAACATGAATGAATGCGCCTCCACAGCCGTCACCGGGTGGCCGACGCGCCGCCCACCTGCCCGCTCCGGACCGTCACACGTCCGAGGCGGAGCCGGGCCATGGCGAATCTTGTCTCGGAACCGGCCTGGTAGCGAGATCAGCCAGACTCGCTGCCGATGTGCCAAGGCGGCGGCATGAGGCGGGCGCATAAACTCTGCTGAATCCGAGCCCTGGCAAGCGGCTGAAAGCGGCCTGCGGTTTCAGCGAAACAAAAAAAAACCGGGCCTGAGCCCGGTTTTTCTGGTACAGGATTTCAACGCTCAGACAGCGCTGACTTCCTCGGCCTGCAGGCCCTTCTGGCCCTGGACGACCTTGAAGGTCACCTTCTGGCCTTCCTGCAGGCTCTTGAAGCCACCGCCGGTGATGGCGCGGAAGTGAACAAACACATCCGGGCCGTCATCGCGGCTGATAAAGCCGAAGCCCTTGGCATCATTGAACCATTTGACAATACCGGTCTGACGATCAGACATTGCGTACAACTCCATAGGTTTTGAATAGAGCCGCCAAGGCAACATGCCCGGCGGTTTACTGGTGTGCGTGGAAAACCCTAGGGGTGTATCGATGTTGCAGATCGCTGATCGGCGTCATCGGGTCCAATACTTTGGGGGACCCAGCAAACTCAGTGGCCCTATCATACCTGCAGTATTTGGAACTGGCGACCGGTTGATCCCCGCCAATGATGAAAAAAGTTAACGAATTTGATCGCAAAGACGATCTTTTTGCGGATGATCCCGACATCGCTTCGATCTAACTGTCCGTAATCGAAAAGATTTGCCAGATGAATCGAAGCCGAATCGCGGCCGACTGCGTCCTCTTGAAGCCGCCATTTTCATGACGGGGAGATGAACGGACCTGATTCCAGTCCTCGATTGCATCGCCACGCAGGATATTGCAGGTCGCGGTATCGCCTAGACTGGAACGGCCAGGGGAAAGCATGGCATAAGCGCGCGCGCAGCCGCCCGACGGCCTGCGTTGCTCTCTCGTAACGCTCAAGGATATGAATGCCATGAGGAATCCCGTTTCCCGGATATCGATCTACAAGGATTGCGCCAAGTACCAGCCCGGCAGCAAGATCCCCCGTCGCACCAGCTCGCGCCAAGAGGCGTGGCGACGCAGCCTGCTCTGGCTCGGCTTGAGTCTGGGCAGCAGCCCGCTCTGGGCCACCGGTATGCCGGTACCCAGCCCCAGCAGCCTGCAGGCCTGCAGCCTGCTGTCCAATGATGCCCAGAGGCTGGCCTGCTACGACAGTCTGGCCCGCCCCCGTGCGACACCCGCGGTGGCGACAAGGGCAGACCCCGCGGCATCTGCCGGCACGCCCGGCGACACTGGGCCGGCGGCGCCCCACGGTGAACGACTCGCCATTTTTACCCGTGACACCGAGCTGCCGAGACGGCCGGCGCCTGAACAGCACCGATCCCGCCTGGACAGTCGCTGGGAACTGTCGCCGCAGAGCAAGCTGGGCACCTTCAATATTCGCGGCTATCAACCGATCTATGTGCTGCCGGTGTTTGCCACCAGCCATCAGAACAGCAAGCCCGGCTCGCCGAATCCGGCCAACCAGGTCCTCACGCCGCAGATCCTGGACAACGTCGAGGCCAAGTTCCAGTTGAGCCTGAAGACCAAGGTCTGGCAGGGCATCTTCGGTGACTATGGCGATCTGTGGTTCGGCTACACCCAGTCCTCACGGTGGCAGGTCTACAACGGCCGCAATTCCCGGCCCTTCCGCGAGACCAATTACGAGCCCGAAGCCCTGTTCGTGTTTGCCACCCACTACCGGATCTTCGGCTGGGATGGCCGGATGGTCTCCTTCGGTCTCAACCATCAGTCCAACGGTCGGGCCGATCCGCTTTCCCGCAGCTGGAACCGGGTGATTGCCAATGTCGGCTTCGAACGCGGCGACTGGATCGTGATGTTCACGCCCTGGTGGCGGATTCCGGAACCTCGCAAGACCGATGACAATCCGGATATCAGCAACTACATGGGACGAGCCCAGATCCAGATCATCCGCGAATGGGGTCGCAACGAGATCAGCCTGACTCTGCGATCGAGCATGCGCGGCGGCAGCGATGCCCATGGCTCGGGCCGACTGACATGGAGCTTTCCGCTGGCAGGTCGCCTGCATGGCTATGTCGAACTGTTCAAGGGCACCGGCGAGAGCATGATCGACTACAACCACAATGCCACTTATCTGGGCGCCGGCGTCAGCTTGCTGAACTGGTATTGACGCCAGCTCATCAGAAATATGCGATTTCACGACCAATTGACACCATCAGGGAAACGATAGGTTTCGTTTCCCTGATCTAGCCCCTGCGACCCTGCTGCCGCAAACTGCTTCCAGCTCACCGACACGGTGGCAGGAAGCAGTCTTCGGGGCCGGCATCACGCTTGCGAAGGCCTGCACAGACCAACTTTTACAGCGACAGGACTGGGCACACCCATGAGCCTACTGAGCACGACACAACGATGGGGAGCCGTCGCCCGGCTGCTGCACTGGATCATGGCCGCGGGGATCATTGTCAACGGCGCCTGGGGACTGTGGATGGTGGGCATCGCGCCCTCCATGAAGAAAATCAATGTCTTCGCCCTGCACAAATCCATTGGATTGACCCTGCTGGCCCTGGCCCTGCTGCGACTGGCATGGCGCCTTGTCGACAAGCATCCCGAAGTCGAGCCCGCGCCCCGCTGGCAGCTGCTGGCCGCCCGACTGACCCACGTCGGACTCTACGGCCTGATTCTGGCGATACCGCTCAGCGGCTGGTGGTTCAACTCGGCCTCGGGCTATCCGCTGCAATGGTTCAAGCACTTCAAAGTACCGGCTATGGGCGGGCGTGACAGCGATCTGGCCCATATCGCTCTGGTCGCGCACCAATATCTGTTCTGGCTGCTGGTGGCTGCCCTGGTCCTGCATATCGGCGCGGCCCTGAAACATCACTTTGTCGATCGCGACAACACCCTGACCCGGATGCTGCCCCTGGCACGTCGCAAGCCGTCCTCCTACTGAAGGAATTCCGCACCATGAAAATTTTGCACAAGACCCTGCTGGCCGGCCTGCTGAGCCTGCCGCTGCTGGCTCAGGCCGCCGACTACCAGGTAGTTGCCGCCGCCAGCACGCTGAAATTCCACGGCACCTATCAGGGCGAGGGCTTCGATGGCACCTTCCCGCAGTGGAAAGCCAGCATCCGTTACGATCCCCAGCATCTGGACCAGTCCTCGTTCGACGTGGTGATCTCGCTGGCCAACGCGGCCACCGGTGACAGCAATCGCGACCAGAGCCTGCCCACGGCGGACTTCTTCGACGCCGCCCACTTCCCGACGGCCCACTTCACCACGCAGTCTTTCCGCAAGGCGGCGGACGGCTCGATTCTGGCCGATGGCACGCTGGCGCTGAAAGGCCACAGCCATCCGGTGGTGCTGAAGGTCAACTTCACTCCCGCCGGCAAGGGCGCCACCCTGGATGTCAGCACCCAGCTGCAGCGGCTGGATTACGGCGTCGGCAGCGGCGACTATGCCGATACCTCGGTGATCGGCAAGGATGTGGATGTCAGCGCGCATCTGCAGCTGACCGGGCCCTGAGCACCAGCTCCGAGCCGGACAAACGAACAAGGCGGGTCCGGCTGATCAGTCCCGGCCCCGTTCACGCAGGCGTTGCAGAGCATCCACCTCGAACGGCCAGTCCAGGGCGGCTCCGCCGCCCCGGTGACTGAGCACCGGGATCCGCTCGCCGTAGCGTGCTTCCAGCCCTGGATCGTCATCGATCCAGACCATGCGGAATGCCGGAAAGCCGAAGGCCGCCAGCACGGCCAGAGCCTGATCACACAGTCCGCAATGATCACGGATATACAGATCCCAGGCTGGCGCCGTCTCGACCGGAAAGGGCTTCGGCATCGATCGCGGCCTTACAGACGCTCGTAGGACCAGGACTGCAGCTGGCCCTGGTGATAAGGCATCACGCCATGGAAGGGCCTCGGATCCTCGTCGAAGACCAAGGGCAGGAACAGGCGATCCCCCTCCCACATCGGCAGTTCCAGCAGGCGCTCGCGGGGCACCCATTGCAGCTTGCCCTCGGCATTGTCAGCCGCCACCGTGCCCTCGAAAGCATCAATGACAAACACGAAGCCCAGCCAGTCTTCGCCCTGCTTGCCGAAGCCGGGCCAGTTCAAGGTACCGCGCAGGCGCATGGCGGTGCATTCGATGCCGGCCTCTTCGCGGATTTCACGTCGCATGCAGGTCGCCACGTCCTCGCCCGGCTCCATCTTGCCGCCCAGTCCGTTGTACTTGCCCAGATGCTGGTCATCGGCCCGGGCATTGCGGTGAATCATCAGCACCTGCTGGCGATCAGGCGACAACACATAGCCCAGGGTGGAGGTGATCGGGGTATAAGGCATGAACAGGCACCGGACCAAAGATGCCGATTCTAGCCCGATCTCCAGACCGCAGCGACCGTGACGGACCGGTCGCTCGCATTGCCGCAGCGCGGCGTCAAGTCTTGCGATAACCACCACGGGCCGCCACCATCAGGCCATGACCTGGTCACTATTCCTGTCTGCCGGTGCCAAGCTGCCGCCATGCCACCTCCGTTCACGGCGGCTTGTCCTGCTGGTCTGCAGCCTGCTGGGGCTGGCCGCCTGCGGCGATCGCGCCAGCACTCCGGACAATCGGGAAATCAACTACCGTGGCGCCAACTACCAGCTGGTACGCATCGATCTCGGCCAGCATCCCTTGAGTCTGCACTGGCGCGACCCGGAAACCGGCCGTCCCTACAGCGATATCGACACCCTGCGCCAATGGGGCGAGGCTCGCGGGCAGCGCCTGCTGTTCGCCACCAATGCCGGGATCTACGACCGCAACATCAGCCCGCTGGGTCTGTATGTGGAGCATGGCAAGGCCATGGTCCCGCTCAATCTGGCGCACGGCAATCCGGCGGCGGGGAATTTTTCACTGCTGCCCAACGGCGTCTTCGCGATCTATCCTGACGGCCATGCCGAGGTCACCGCCAGCGAGTCCTTCAAGCAGCAGACACGGAAACCCGACTGGGCCACCCAGTCCGGGCCGATGCTGGTCGTCGACGGCGAGATCAATCCCCGATTCATCGGTGATTCCACCAGCCTGAAGTGGCGCAGCGGTGTCTGTGCGGTGTCGCCACGACAGGTGGTCTTCGCGATCAGCGAGGTGCCCGTCAATTTCCACGCCTTTGCCGAGCTGTTCCGGGATCACCTGCATTGCCGCAACGCGCTGTATCTGGATGGCACGATTTCGCAGTTCTATCTGGACGGCAAGGGCTTCAACGGCGCACCGGCCTTCATGGTCAAGCCTTATGCCGGCATCTTCGCCGTCTTCGAACAGCCGGACGACCGACCGGCTCAGTCGAGCAGCAGCCGCTGACAGATCGCCTGATACAGATCAGGCAACCGCTGCAGGTCACTGAGCCGCACACATTCATCGGCCTTGTGAATGGTGGCATTGACCGGCCCCAGCTCGATCACCTCGGTGCCCAGCGGCGCGATGAAGCGGCCATCCGAGGTGCCTCCACCGGTGCTCTGCTCCACCTCCTTACCGGCCAGATCCCGACAGACGGCCACCACGGTCTCGCGCAAGCGCCCGCCCGGCGGTGCCAGAAACGGCGCGCCGGACAGATTCCAGTCCAGGCTCCAATCCAGCTCGTGTGCCTGCAGCAAGGCTTCCACCCGTCGCTGCAGGGACTCGGCGGTACTGGCCGTGCTGAAACGGAAATTGAAGTCCACCCGCAACTGACCTGGAATTACATTGCCGGCTCCGGTGCCGGCGGCGATATTCGAGATCTGGAACGAAGTGGGCGGAAAGTCGGCATTGCCCTGGTCCCAGACTTCGGCCACCAGCGCCGCCATGACCGGGGCGAACCGGTGCACCGGATTGACGGCCAATTGCGGATAGGCGACATGCCCCTGCACCCCATTGATCTGCAGTCGTCCCGACAGCGAGCCTCGACGACCGACCCGGATCAGGTCACCCAGCTGCTCGCGTGACGAAGGCTCGCCGACCACGCACCAGTCCAGCCGGGTCTGCTCCCGGCGGAATCGCGCAGCGACCTGCCGGATGCCATCCAGATTGGTCGGCCCTTCCTCGTCGCTGGTCAGCAGCAGCCCCACCCGCCCGGGATGCCCGGGATGCGCCGCCACGAACCGCTCCAGCGCCACCACCATCGCGGCGACCGAGCCCTTCATGTCCGCACTGCCACGGCCGTAAAGAAAGCCGTCCCGGATCTCGGGCCGGAACGGATCGCTGTGCCAGGCCGAGAGATCGCCGGCGGGTACCACATCGGTATGCCCGAGAAAAGCCAGGGTCGGCCCCGTCGAGCCATGCCAGGCCCAGAGATTGTCGACTTCGCCGAAGCGCAGATGCTCGATCTGAAAACCGCAGGTCTGCAGTCGGTCGGCGATCAAGGCCTGGCAGCCCCCGTCGTCCGGGGTGACCGATGCGCGCGCCACCAGCTGACACGTCAAATCCACTACTGCATGCATAAGCTGCTCCGGAAAAGCCTGAAGCTTGGCACGCTGACAGCCATCCGGCCAGCCACCGCCTCAGCCGCGGACCACGGTGCCCAGCAGATGCCCGACCAGAAAGGTCGCCAGTACCGCCGCCGCCGTGATCAGCAATTGCCGGCCGATCGAAAACAGCAACGAACGGCCGGTGAACAGCGAAGTGCCGATCCCGATCAGGGCCAGCCCTGCCAGGGTGCAGCCAAGGCTGGCCAGCAGGGCTCGACTGCCGCCGCAGAACAGATAAGGCAGCACCGGAAACAACGCTCCGCAGGAAAACAGCACGAAGGAAGACATTGCCGCAGCGTAGGCCGAGCCGCCGAGTTCGGCCGGATCAACTCCCAGATCTTCCCGCACCAGCATATCCAGCGCCATGCGCGGGGTGTCCAGCAACTGCCCGACCACCTGCTCGGAAGCCGTGTCGTCCAATCCCTTGCCACGATAGATCGCGGCCAGTTGCCGACGGGTATCATCGGGCGCCACGGCCAGTCGCTCGGCCCGTTCGGTGATCTGGGCCTGATAGAACTCGCGCGAACTGTTGACCGACAGCCATTCACCCAGCGACATCGAAAAGGCGCCAGCCACCAGCCCCGCCGCCCCGGCCAACAGGATGGCATGATCGGGCGTGGCAGCGCCCGCCATGCCCATCACCAGACTGGCATTGGAAACCAGGCCATCGTTGGCCCCCAGCACCGAGGCGCGCAAGGTATTGCCGCTCTCGCTGCGATGGCGACCTGACACCGGCGACGGAATCGGCTCGTCCAGCGGAAAATGATCGGTATGACCGCTGCGATCGACCAGTGTCGCCGCATGATCGGCATGATTGAGCCGAACCACGCTGGGCATCACGAAACCGACACCGAACCGGCCCGCCAGCCAGATCAGCAGACGCACCCGCACCCCGGGCCGCTGTAGCGGCACCATGGCCCCGGCCGCCCGCAGCCGCTGGGCCCAGAACTCGGCATTGCTGCTTTCAATGGCGGCGATGCGCTGGTAGGCCCGTGCCAACCTGTCACTGCCGGCCAGTTCCGCCAGCCGTTCGTACAGCACCGCGTTGTCGTGCTCGGTGCGGAGATTGCGCTGATAACGACGAACGGCGGCGGTATTCATGTCACTGTCCGAAACGTGCCTTGAAGCCGTTGTCACTGAAGCCGAAGCTGATGCTGCCGTCCTCCAGCTCCACGACCGGCCGACGTACCAGCGCCGGATGCTCGCGGATCAGCAGTACCCATTCGGCATCGCTTCCCGGCTGCTTGCGCTGGGGCAGCAGGCCGCGCCAGGTGGTGGAGGACTTGTTGACCAGCGCCTCCCAACCACCGGCCGCCGCCGCCCAGCGCTTGAGCGTTTCGCCATCCGCCGGATCCGCGCGGTAATCGACGAAGGTGAACGGCAGCTCGAAACGTTCCAGCCAGCGCCGGGCCTTGCGGCAGGTGTCGCAGTTGTTCAGCCCGTAAAGGGTGGCGCTCATTCGGCACTCCGCAACAATTCATTGATGCCGGTCTTGCTGCGGGTCTTCTCGTCGACCTGCTTGACGATCACCGCGGCATACAGACTGTGGCTGCCGTCCTTGGCCGGCAGGGAACCGGAGACGACCACGCTGCCGGCCGGCACCCGGCCATAGCTGACTTCGCCGGTTGCACGGTTGTAGATGCGCGTCGACTGGCCGATGAACACCCCCATCCCGATCACGCTGCCCGGCTCGACGATCACCCCCTCGACCACCTCCGAACGGGCGCCGATAAAGCAGTTGTCGCCGATGATGGTGGGATTGGCCTGCAACGGCTCCAGCACCCCGCCGATACCGACGCCTCCCGACAGATGCACGCCAGAGCCGATCTGCGCGCAGGAACCTACCGTGGCCCAGGTATCGACCATCGTGCCGGCGCCGACATGGGCGCCGATGTTGACGTAGCTGGGCATCAGCACCGCGTCGCGGGCGATATGCGCGCCGCGACGGACCAGCGCTCCGGGCACCACGCGGGCACCCAGCTGCTCGATCTCGGCCGAGGCACCATGTCCGAAGCGCAAGGGAACCTTGTCGTAAGCCAGTGCCGGACCACCGTCGACCACTTCGTTGCCATGCATGCGGAAATAGAGCAGCACCGCCTTCTTGATCCACTGGTTGACCTTCCAGCCCTGCGCGCCATCAGGCTCGGCGACCCTCAGCTCACCGGCTTCCAGCAGATCCAGTACCTGATTCACCGCCGGCCGCAGATGGGTATCCACTTCGGCCTGGGTCAGTTCAAGGCGGCGCTCGAACGCATCGGAAATGATCTGTTCAATATTCTGCATAGCTTTCACGGTTCATGATGACAACGGGGAATACTCCATCCTAACGGGATTGAATCGGCAAGGGGACCTCCCGGAGGCCGGCATCCACATCGCGGGGATTGCGCCCGTGACATGGTGTCGCGCAAGCTCATACAATCGGCCAGGTGTCCGGCCACGTCCGGCCTGACGGCGCAAGATATCCGATGCCTGCCTGCGGCAAGTTTCTACCCGATTGACGTCACGAGGCCAAGGAACGCCACATGATGCTGACAGACAGCTGCAAGGGCACGACCGTCCTGATCCCCATGCTCGTGGCCTGTCTCGCCGCGCTGGCCGCGGTGCTGGTCCGCTCGCGTGCCGATGCGCGCGGCGGAGTCCGCCAGCGGCCGTGGCGGCTGACGGCCGACGCCCTGGTCGGTCTGGGCATCTGGACCACCCATGGCTCCTCCCTGCTGTTGTCGGTCCCCGAGGCGGGCCATGATCTTCCGCGACATGTGCTGCTGAACGCGCTTTCATTGCTGCTGTGCCTGCTGGCGGCCCTGCTGTGTCTGAAGCCTGCTCGCTCCCGGACGGGAAGCTGGACCACCATCTATGGCCGTCCGCCGGCCCTGGGCCTGGGCGTGACGGCCGCCCACCTGCTGAGCCTGAAGGCGGCCGGCTTCCAGCTTGACATCACCGCCTACGAAGGCACGGTGATGCTGGTCATCAACCTGCTCGCCGGCTTCGTGATCTGTGGCGCGCTGCTGCACGCGGGACGATCCTGGATGCAGTCGCGCGCGCATGAGGCGGGAATGATCGCCCTGCTCGCGCTGGCCATGAACGCCTTGCACTATGGCAGCATGATCCCCGTCATGACCACGCTGCAGCTGGCCCCGATCAGCCTGCATGAGGTCCTGGCCAACCAGTGGCTGGATGCGCTGGCCAGCTTTGTCGCGCTGACGGCCTTGTCCGGCGCCCTCGCCGGCGCGACGCTGGATGCGCGCGTTCATCGGCACAGGTCCCACCTGGTGGACTCGCTGACGGCCGCCAACCTCGAACTGAACAGACTGGCCCATCATGATCCGCTGACCCATCTGCCCAATCACAGCCTGTTCGAGGAGAAACTGCGACTGGCCATCGAACGGGCCCGCCGCGATGCGAGTCCGCTGATCATCCTGTTGATCGATCTGGATGGCTTCAAGGCCATCAACAAGGCTTTCGGCCAACGCCAGGGTGACCAGCTGCTGATCCATGTCGCCGAGCAAATACAGTCGGTGGTGCCGCAACGCCACTCCCTGGCCAGAATCGGCGGCGATGAATTCGTGGTGCTGCTGGATCTTGAATCCACCGGGGAAGTGACTCGCCTGGGCGGACATATCCTCAGCGCCATCAGCATGCCGCTGCAGATCGAGAATCATGCGGTCAGCCTCACGGCCAGCATGGGCATTGCCCAATACCCTCGTGACGGCGCCACGCCGCAGGCCTTGATCGAGCATGCGACGATGGCGATGTACCACGCCAAAAGTGGCGAACAGGCCTATGCCTTCTTCGAGCCGAGCATGAACGCGTTGGCCCGCGACCATCTGCTGCTGCTGAACGACCTGCGCCAGGCTCTGCCCCGGCAGCAACTGGTGCTGCACTACCAACCCATCATGCGGGCGCCCGACGGACCGATGGCCGCAGCCGAAGTGCTGATCCGCTGGCAGCATCCGCAGCACGGCCTGTTGCTGCCCGAAGCCTTCATTGCTGACGCCGAACGCGCCGGCCTGATCGTGGACATCGGCAACTGGGTCATTGATGCGGCCTGTCGCCAATTGCGGCAGTGGCTGGACCGGGGCATCAGCCACATGCGGCTGGCCATCAACGTGTCGGCCATCCAGCTGCATTATGATCGTCTGGTCGAAACCCTGCAGACTGCTGTGGCCCGACATGGAGTGGAGCCTTCGCGACTGACGCTGGAGTTCACCGAATCGGTGGCGATGAAAGATCCCGAACGAAGCCTGGCCATTCTGCAGCGCCTGCACCGGCTTGGCTTCAGGATTTCACTCGATGACTTCGGCACCGGCTACTCCAGCCTGCTGTATCTGAAACAGCTGCCGGCCACCGAGCTGAAGATCGACCGCAGCTTCGTCACTGAAATCGACCAGCGGGCCCATGATCGCACCATCGTCTCGGCCATCATCGCCCTGGCCCGCCAGTTGCAGATGGAGATCGTCGCCGAAGGCGTGGAGACGCCTGCACAAAAGCAATGGCTGTGCGACCTCGGCTGTACCTTTCTGCAAGGCTATCTGCTGGGGGTGCCCGTGCCGGCCGACCTGCTGCTGGCCGAAGGCCATCCACCGGCTGGAGACGCAGTGAGGGCAAGCCTCAACGGCGACGCCCCAGCCTGGCCAGCACCGCATGCAGCAACGACTCCTGGGTCGCCAGATTCAGTGCCGCCTGATCACGCCCGCTGACCAGAAAAAAGTCCTCGACCCGTTCGCCGAAAGTCGCGATCCGGGCATCGTGTACATTGACCCCGGCTTCCTCGAAGGCCTGGGCCACCGCAGCAAGCAGCCCGGGCCGGTCCGAGCAGACCAGCGCCAGCTGGGTCAGCCGGCCCATGCTGCTGAACGCGATCCGCGGCGGACTCTGGAAGTATTTCTGGTGCCGCGACAGATTGCGCTGGGCCGGCTTGGCCGATGCCGGCTGATGCAAGGCCTGCTCAATGGCTGCACGCAGCTCGGCGGCGCGCTCCATCGTGGCCGGGGCCTGCGTATCGGCATCCAGCAACAGAAAGGTGTCCAGTGCCAGACCGCGCGGCGAATTCAGTATACGGGCCTCCAGCACCGTGAAGCGCCGCCGATCCAGCACGGCGGTGATCGCCGCGAACAGTCCCGGCCTGTCCTCGGCATACACAAACAGATCGGTGCAACCACGTACCGACAAGGGCTGCACATCCACCACCGGCGTGGCACCGTCCCGAGCCAGGATCGCCCGGGTCTGCTGGCAGATCTGCGGCAACTTGTGACGCAGAAAGCTGGCGGCAGGAAAATCCTTCCACACCGCCGTGATGGATGCCGGATCCAGACCCTCCGACTGCAGCCTGTCCAGTGCCTGTTCGCGGGCCGACTGGACCCGCACCGAAGCATGCGGCGTCGCTTCGCTGTCGCTGCGCAATACATAATGGGCCGAGGTGTAAAGATCACGCAGCAGGCGATCTTTCCACGAATTCCAAAGTCTGGCGCTGGTACCGATGATGTCGGCCACCGTAAGCAGATAGAGATGATCCAGGCGCTCCCAGTCCATCACCTCGTTGGCAAAGCGCTGCACCACCTGAGGGTCGGTGATGTCCTGCCGCTGCGCGGTGGCGCTCATCAGCAAGTGCCAGCGCACCAGCCAGGCCACCAGATCGGCATCCTCGGCCTCCAGTCCGGCCAGGCGGCAGAATTCACGCGCATCCATCTCGCCCAGTACCGAATGATCGCCGCCGCGCCCCTTGGCAATATCGTGGAACAAGGCGGCCAGCAGCAGCAGTTCCGGCTTCGCCAGCCGTGTCACCAGCTGGTGTGCCAGCGGAAAGTCCTGGGCCGCGGCAGGCTCGGCAAAACGTGCCACGTTGCGCAGCACCCGCATCGTATGTTCGTCCACGGTATAAACGTGGAACAGGTCGTACTGCATTCGTCCGAAAACCCGGCCCAGCGGTGGCAGGATCGCGGTCAGAAGGCCGAAGCGGTTCATTCGCCACAGCACGTCCACCGCCGTCGGCCCCTGCCGCAGCAGGGCCATCAGGGCGGCCAGCACCGCGGGGCACCCGGCCAGGGCCTCGCCATGATGGGCAATGGCCTGATGGATCCGGCGCATGGTTTCCGCAGCCAGCCCCACCACCTGAGGCCAGGTCTGGCGGACCACGAAGATCTCGATCAAGGCCTGCGGCCGACGAATGAACAACTCCGGATCGATCAGGGTCAGTCGGCCGGCGCGGGACTCGAAATCCGGCGTCAATCGCTGGCGATCATCCGGATCGTCAAACAACTCATCGAAACGCTCGGTCAATTGCACGCCCAGGCGCTCGACCTGGGTCGCCGCCTGGAAATAGCTCTGCATGAACTGCTCGACACCCAGGTTGCTGCTGTGCTCGTCCTGAAAACCCAGTCGTCGCGCCAGAGCCCGCTGATAGTCGAACAGCAGCCGCTCTTCGGGACGGCCCGCTTCCAGATGCAAGGCATAGCGGATCCGCCACAAGGTGGCCTCGGACTGCAGCAAGGTGTCGCGCTCGGACGGATCCAGCCAGCCGCGCCCAACCAGGCCTTCGAAGCCGCTTTCACCCAGCAGCCGTCTGGCCATCCAGCGCAGGGCATCGAGGGTCCGCAGTCCGCCCGGCCCATCCTTGAGATTGGGTTCCAGCTGATAGGTAGTGTCATCGAAACGGGCATGCCGGGCATCGCGCTCGGCCATCCTCGCGGCCAGATAGGCCCGGGCCGGCCAGATCTCCGGCGCCGTCAGGATGCTCTCCACGACCGTCGCCATGGAGGCATCACCCGCAATCCGGCGGGCATCCATCAGACTGGTGAAAACGCTGAGATCGGCCACGGCAAGCTCTCGGCATTGCGCTGCATCGCGCACGGCACTGCCTATCTTCAGACCGATATCCCACAAGGTGGCCAGAAATTGCTCCAGCGCCCGTCCCCGCCCCGGCTCGACGTGATCAACCAGAATCAGCAGATCCACGTCGGACTGCGGAAACAGCCGGCCACGGCCATACCCACCGGTGGCGAACAAGGCCACGCCCCGTGCCTCGCCCAGGCAGGCGATCCAGACATGTCCCAGCAGATTGTCGATGGCCGCCGAGCGCAAGGCGATCAGCTCGCCGGCCGCCATCCCTTCGGCAAAGGCCTGTGCCAGCGCCCGGTCAAGATCCCCCAGCCAGCTCTGCAGTGCCCGGCGCGCTTCGCCGGCCACCCCTGAGCGCGGCACCGGCAGGGGCAGTCGCGCAGGCACGCGGATCGACGCGGGCAGCAGCTCGTTGATGGACATAGGGCTCCCGCCTCACACGTTGTGTATCTGTTGAAGAGGCCGCCATGGCAGCCTCCATCCCCGCGAACGATCTCCCCGGATGCGACTTAACCCGCGTCCGGCCAGGCCGTCAGGATCTCGACACCGTCTGCCGTCACGGCCACGGTGTGCTCCCACTGGGCGGACAGGGAGTGATCCTTGGTCACCACGGTCCAGCCATCAGGCAGCTGGCGGGTCTGCGGCTTGCCTGCATTGATCATCGGCTCGATGGTGAAGGTCATGCCCTCCTTCAGCTCCACCCCGGTGCCGGCGCGCCCGTAGTGCAGGACCTGCGGTTCGTCGTGATAGACCTTGCCGATACCATGGCCGCAATATTCGCGGACCACCGAGAAACCGGCCGCCTCGGCATGCTGCTGGATCGCCGCGCCGATATCACCGAGCGTCGCGCCGGGGCGCACCTGGGCGATGCCTTTCAGCATGGCCTCCAGAGTGGTATCCACCAGGCGGCGGGCCAGCACCGAAGGGTTGCCCACGAAATACATCCGGCTGGTATCGCCATGCCAGCCATCCTTGATCACGGTGACATCGATATTGACGATATCACCGTCTTTCAGGACCTTGGTCGCCGTGGGAATGCCATGGCAGATGACATGGTTGACCGAGGTGCACAAGGTCTTGGGAAAACCGTGATAGCCGACATTGGCCGGCGTTGCCTGCTGCACGTTGACGATATGGTCATAGGCCAGCCGGTCCAGCTCCTCGGTGGTGACACCGGGTTTGACATGCTCCTTGAGCATGGCCAGAACTTCGGCCGCCAGACGACCGGCGACGCGCATGCCTTCAATGTCTTGGGGCGATTTGAGTGTGATTGCCATAATGGTTCCTACTATGGTGCCCGGCAGGGACAAACCCAAGCCCGCAGGATGCCGGGACGTGGCTTGCCGACGACGCCGGTCACAGAATATAATTGGCGGGTTAACCCCGTCGGCCATCTCCTGGCGCTGCCAGCGGCCGGACGGGGCAACGAAAGGCCATTGTAGCGCATTGCCACATGGCCCGAGCCTGTCTGAATCAGGCATACGATGCCACACACGTATCGACACCGTACTCGGGGTGCCTTGCTGCCTGGCCGGCAGCCGGGTCGAGCACGGGGATGCGTGGAGGTCTTAACCCCCGGGGAATATCCCCACTATTTCGGAGCAATACCATGGCCCAAGTCACCATGCGCCAGATGCTGGAAGCCGGCGTCCATTTCGGTCACCAGACCCGTTACTGGAACCCGAAGATGGCCCCGTACATTTTCGGCGCCCGCGGCAAGATCCACATCATCAATCTGGAAAAGACCCTGCCGCTGTTCACCGATGCGCTGAACTTCCTGTCGGGCGTGGCCCAGAAGCGCGGCACCATCCTGTTCGTCGGCACCAAGCGTTCGGCTCGCGAGCCGCTGGCCGAAGAAGCCGCACGCGCCGGCATGCCCTTCGTCACCGCCCGCTGGCTGGGTGGCATGCTGACCAACTTCCGCACCGTGAAGCAGTCGGTTGCCCGCCTGAAGGAACTGGAAGCGGCCGAGACCGATGGCAGCTTCGACAAGCTGGTCAAGCACGAAGTGCTGACCCGTCGTCGCGAGCGCGAGAAGCTGGAAAACTCGCTGGGCGGCATCAAGAACATGACCCGCCTGCCGGACGCCCTGTTCATCGTGGACATCGGCCATGAAGACATCGCCGTGCAGGAAGCCAAGAAGCTGGGCATTCCGGTCGTCGCCGTCGTCGATACCAACTACAACCCGGAGCTGGTCGATTACGCCATCCCCGGCAACGATGACGCCATCCGCGCCATCCAGCTGTATGCCCGCGCCGCCGCCGACGCGATCCTGGAAGGCAAGGCCGCTTCGCCGAATGCCGCCCAGGGCGACGGCAACGAATTCGTCGAGCTGGACGAAGAAGGCAATCCGGTCGGCAGCCAGGATGATCGTCGCAAGGACGGTGACCGTCGCCATCACGGCGCCCGCAAGAACGCCGGCAGCAGCCGTCGTCGCGAAGACGGTCAGAGCAACGACTGAACCCGTTGATCGGCCGGTCGCCCGAAGGTGACCGGCCGCTCCAGGCATACGAGGAATATTTATGAGCACGATTTCCGCACAACTGGTCAAGGAACTGCGCGAGCGGTCCGGTGCCGGCATGATGGAATGCAAGAAGGCCCTGGTCGAAAACAATGGCGACATCGAAGTCGCCATGGAATGGCTGCGCAAGACCGGTCTGGCCAAGGCTGACAAGAAGGCCGGCCGCGTCGCCGCCGAAGGTCGCATCGTTACCGCCCAGGCCGCCGGCAAGGCCGTCCTGGTCGAAGTCAATTGCGAAACCGACTTCGTGGCCAAGGACGAAAGCTTCCTGAAGTTCAGCGACGCCGTCGCCGAGATCGCCCTGAATTCGGGCGCGGCCGACGTCGAAGCGCTGAAGGCGGCCGCCTACCCGAACGGCGGCACGGTCGACGAGGCCGCCAAGGGCCTGGTCGCCACCATCGGCGAAAACATCCAGGTCCGCCGGCTGGCTCGCATCGAAACCGACGGCACCATCGGCGCCTACATCCACGGCGGCCGCATCGGCGTGCTGGTCGCGCTGAAGGGTGGTTCGGAAGATCTGGCCAAGGGCATCGCCATGCACGTGGCCGCCATGAACCCGCCGCACATCCACGCCGCGGATGTCCCGGCCGAGTTCGTCGCCAAGGAAAAAGAGATCGCACTGAGCCAGATGACCGAAAAGGACAAGGCCAAGCCGGCCGAAATCCTGGAAAAGATCATCTCCGGCAAGATCAACAAGATCGTCTCCGAAGTGACCCTGGTCGGCCAGCCCTACGTGCTGGACACCAATGTCAGCGTCGGCGAAGCCCTGAAGAAGGAAGGCGCCGAAGTCGTCAGCGTCGTCCGCCTGGCCGTGGGCGAAGGCATCGAGAAGGTCGAGGAAGACTTCCACGCCGAAGTGATGAAGCAGGCCGGCCTGGCCTGATCCAGGTCCGCCACCGCTGAAACGCACAAGGCCGCGGCAAACCCGCGGCCTTGTCGTATCCATGACAGGCAAGGCGAGGCACCCGCGCATCGCCGCCACCCCGGCCATGCCCGCAAACGGTCAGCCCCGCGCCCGACTGTCGCGATACGATCTGCAATATGTATACATGGGGCGGCGCACAACGTGCCGGCCCGCTTAGCTCAGCTACACTGTGCGCCATTCGCGCCACGCAATAGGAGATTTGCCATGGGTTCCTCGACACACTATCGCCGCATTCTGCTCAAGCTGTCCGGCGAGGCCTTGATGGGGAGCGCCGACTACGGCATCGATCCGACCGTGATCGGGCGCCTCGCCGATGAAATCCTGGAAATCCAGAAGGAAGGCGTGCAGATCGGCGTCGTCATCGGCGGCGGCAACATCTTCCGCGGCGCCGGCCTGCAAGCCAACGGCATGGACCGCGTCACCGGTGACCACATGGGCATGCTGGCCACGGTCATGAATGCCCTCGCCATGCAGGACGCGCTGGAAAAGCGCGGCGGTGAAGCCCGAGTGATGAGCGCACTGCCGATCCACGATGTCTGTGAAGACTTCATCCGGCGCCGCGCCATCCGCCATATCGAAAAGGGCCGGGTCGCCCTGTTTGCAGCCGGCACCGGCAACCCTTTCTTCACCACCGATTCGGCCGCCGCCCTGCGCGCCATCGAGATCGGTGCCGATCTGCTGCTGAAGGCCACCAAGGTCGACGGCATCTACAGTGCCGACCCCGCACGCCACGCCGACGCCAAGCGCTATGACCACCTGACCTACGATCAGGTCATCGAGCGCAAACTGGCAGTGATGGACACCGCCGCCATCGCCCTGTGCCGGGACCAGCGTCTGCCGATGCGGATCTACGACATGGGTGTGGCCGACAATCTCAAGCGGATCATCCGTGGCGAGGCCATCGGCACCCTGGTCGATCCGGGCTGAGATCGCGCACGATCCATGGCAGCGGGGGTCGGCCTGTCTTGCCCCTGCCTCGCTTGTTATACTTGCCGGCTTGCATGCCACCGGGGTTACAGACCATGTTGAATGAAATCAAGGCCGATGCCCAGACCCGCATGGGCAAAAGCATCGACTCCCTCAAGCACGACCTGACCCGGATCCGTACCGGCCGCGCCAGCACCTCGCTGGTGGACGGAATCAAGGTTTCCTACTACGGCTCGGATACCGCACTGAGCCAGGTGGCCTCGGTTGCCCTGGGCGATTCGCGCTCCATCGTGATCACCCCCTGGGAAAAAAATCTGGTCGGGCCGATTGAAAAGGCGATCCTGGCCTCGGATCTGGGCATCACCCCGACCACCGCCGGCACCGTGATCCGCCTGAATCTGCCGCCGCTGACCGAGGAGCGTCGCCGCGAGCTGGCCAAACAGGTCGGGCATGAAGGTGAAAACACCAAGATCGCGGTGCGCAATATCCGCCGTGATGCCTTGCAGCAGGCCAAGGATCTGCTGAAGGAAAAGGAGATCACCGAAGATGATGACCGCCGTTTCGACGACGAGATCCAGAAGCTGACCGATCGCTTCATCAAGGATGTCGATGCCGTGGTCAAGGCCAAGGAGGATGAGCTGCTGGCGCTGTGAGCGCCACCAGCTTGCCTGCCATGTCCGATGATGCCCCGCGCAGCCGTGTTCCCGGGCATATCGCCGTGGTCATGGATGGCAATGGCCGCTGGGCCAAGGCCAGGCTGCTGCCGCGCAGTGCCGGCCATCGTGCCGGTCAGCGAGCGGTGCGGGAAATCATCGAGGGCTGCCTGCACCATGGGGTGCAGTCGCTGACATTGTTTGCCTTTTCCAGTGAGAACTGGCGCCGCCCGGAAGAGGAAATCAGTGCGCTGATGGAACTGTTCCTGCGGGCGCTGGACCGTGAAGTCGAAAGTCTGCGCCAGCACGATGTGCGACTGACCTTTATCGGCGAGCTGGGCAGTCTCAACAGTCTGCTGCGCGAGCGCATCGCCCGCGCCGTGGCGATAACGGCCGGCAATCGAAAACTGACCGTCAATATCGCGATCAACTACGGCGGGCAATGGGATATCACCCAGGCCGCGCGTGAACTGGCCGCAGCCGTCCAGCGCGGAGAACTGGCCGTGGCCGACATCGACCAGAACCGGGTCGCCGGATACTGCCAGCTGAGCGACCAGCCCCCCGTGGATCTGTTTGTCCGTACGGGCGGCGAATACCGCATCAGCAATTTCCTGTTGTGGCAGATGGCCTACGCCGAGCTCTATTTCACCGATACCTTGTGGCCTGATTTCAACCAGGCCAGTCTGACCCAGGCCATTCATGCCTACGCCAATCGCGAGCGCCGCTACGGGCGCACCGGCGAACAACTGGCACATACCTCCTGATCCGAGAATTCAATGCTTGCCAAACGCGTACTGACTGCCCTGCTGGTGGCACCCCTGGCCATCCTGATGATTCTGGGGCTGCCCACGCCGTGGTTTGCCCTGCCGATTGGCATCATCTTCCTGTCGGCGGCCTGGGAATGGGCACGTATCGCCGGGCTGCAGAACCGTCCGGCACGGATCGCGCTGCTGCTGGTCTCGGCGCTGGCCTATGTCGTGCTGTGGCAGCTGCGCGCCGGGCCCTGGTGGCCTCCCGTCATCGCGCTGGGCGTGGCCTGGTGGGCTGTGGCCTGTGTCTGGCTCAACCAGCTGACATTCGCCGCCTCGCCGACGCCGGCCCACCGCAACATGAAGCTGGTAGCTGGCGCCTTGGTCCTGTTCCCGGCCTGGGTCGCCGGCATGTCCATTCACGGCAGTTCGCCGCATGGCCCGGCCTGGACCCTGCTGGCGATGCTGCTGGTCTGGGGTGCTGACACCGGCGCCTATTTCAGCGGCCGCTTCTTCGGCAAGCGCAAGCTGGCCCCCCAGATCAGCCCGGGCAAAACCTGGGCCGGTGCTTACGGCGCCGGCGTGGCCGGCATCCTGATCGGCCTCGGCGGAGGCTTGCTGCTTGATGTGCATGGCCCCCGTCTGGCCGGCCTGGTCCTGCTCTCGGTATTGACCGTCGCCGCATCCATCGTCGGCGACCTGGTCGAAAGCCTGATGAAGCGCCAAGGCCAGGTCAAGGATTCCGGCAACCTGTTCCCCGGCCACGGCGGCATGCTGGACCGGATGGACAGCGTCTTTGCCGCCCTCCCGGTGTTCGCCGCCGGCAAACTTCTGTTGGGGCTGTAAGCCCTCTTGACGATGAGCGTTTGAGCAAATGAAACAGATCGCGATTTTTGGTGCCACCGGCTCGATCGGCAGCAGCACCCTCGACATCATTGCCCGGCATCCCGAGCGCTTTCGGGCCAGCGTACTCAGTGCCAACCGTCAGGTCGATGCCCTGGTCGCGCTATGCCAGCGCTTCGAGCCGGACCTGGCCATCATCGCCGACCCGGCTCTGGAGGGCGAACTGGCCGCCAAGCTGAAGGCCGCCGGACTCCGCTGCGAGGCCGCAGCCGGACCCTCGGCACTGGACCAGGCCGCGGCCGGCCCGCTGTGCGATACCGTGGTCGCCGCCATCGTCGGTGCCGCCGGGCTGGGTTCCACCATTGCCGCGGCCCGTGCCGGCAAACGCCTGCTGCTGGCCAACAAGGAATCCATCGTGATTTCCGGCGAGCTGCTGCTGCAGGCCTTGAACGAGGGCGGCGGCGAGTTGCTGCCGGTCGACTCCGAGCACAACGCGATCTTCCAGTGCCTGCCCGGCGGCAGGCCGCCGCTGGCCCGCAGCGGCGTGCGCCGACTGATCCTGACGGCCTCGGGCGGCCCCTTCCGCGGCCGCAAGCGCGATGAACTCACCACCATCACCCCGGACCAGGCCTGCAAGCACCCGAAATGGTCGATGGGCCGCAAGATCTCGGTGGATTCGGCAACCCTGATGAACAAGGGCCTGGAGGTCATCGAGGCGCACCACCTGTTCGGTGCCAGCGCCGATCAGATCGACGTGGTGGTCCACCCCGAAAGCCTGATCCATTCGATGGTCGACTATGTCGATGGCTCGGTACTGGCCCAGCTGGGCAATCCCGATATGCGGACCGCGATCGGCTATGCCCTGGCCTGGCCGGAGCGGATCGACACCGCCGTTCCGACCCTGGATCTGCCGGCCATCGGCAAACTGCATTTCGAAGAACCCGACCTGGAAACCTTCCGCTGCCTGGCGCTGGCTTTCCAGGCCCTGCGGGCCGGTGGTGATGCCACCACCATCCTCAATGCCGCCAACGAAGTGGCCGTCGAGGCCTTCCTTAACGGGCAGCTGGCCTTCAACGCGATTCCCGATCTCGTCGAGAGGGTTCTTGCGGAACTGCCGCAACAATCCGTGGTCGATATACCGTCACTGATGGATCGTGATCGCGCCGCCCGCGAAGCCGCACTGCGGGTCCTTGCCAGCACATGCTGATATCCTTCGGTTAATGAATGCATTTTTCGGTTCCGTCTTCTGGTTGCTGGTCACGCTGGGCGTACTGGTCACCTTCCATGAATTTGGCCATTACTGGGTCGCCCGGCGCTGTGGCGTCAAAGTCCTGCGCTTTTCAGTGGGCTTCGGTCGTGCGCTGTGGTCACGCAAAGGACGGGACGGCTGCGAATACCAGATAGCGGCGATTCCGCTGGGTGGCTACGTCAAAATGCTCGATGCCCGCGAGGGCGAGGTCGATCCAGCCCTGCGCGGCCAGGAGTTCACTGCCAAGCCGGTCTGGCAGCGGATCGCGATCGTTGCCGCCGGCCCGGCCTTCAATCTGCTGTTCACCGTCGTTGCGCTGTGGCTGATGTTCATGCTGGGCAAGCCGGACATCGCCCCCATCGTGACTGCGGCACCGCACAGTCTGGCAGCCGAGGCCGGCATTCAGGCCGGCGATCGGATCCAGCGGATCGACGGTGACGCGGTCAGCACCTGGAGCGATGCGCTGGACGCAATTGCCAATGCGACCCTGGGCCGCCAGCCGCTGCCGATGGTGGTCACCGATCCCCATGGCACACCGCGCTCCCTGAGCCTGCCCCTGCAGAAGTTGCCCGCAGGACAGGACGTGGGCCGCTATCTGGATACGCTGGGCCTGCGACTGGCTTCGCCGCCTGCGATCGCCGCCACGGTAGTGCCGGGCCAGCCGGCGGCGGCGGGTGGACTGCGCGTCGGGGACCTGATCCGCCAGGTCAACGGTCAGCCGGTTGCCGATTTCGAGGACTTCCGCAGCCAGGTCACTCGCCAAGCCGCCATCCAGCCCACGCTGAAGCTGCAGATCCAGCGTGGCGACCAGCAGCTGGATCTGAGCGTCACCGCCCGCAAGGAAGCCCTGCAAGGTGGTGTCGCCCGATGGCTGATCGGCATCGGTTCGCAGCCGCCGGTGATGGCGACCTTGCGCTATGGCCCGTTGAAAGCCGTCGGCGCCGCACTGACGGCAACCTGGCACAACACCCGCCAATCGTTCAATCTGATCGGCAAGATGCTCAGCGGCCAGGCGTCGCCCCGCAATCTGTCCGGCGTGATCGGCATTGCCCAGGTAGCCAACAGTTCGGCCCACATGGGCCTGGCCTGGTTCCTCAATTTTCTGGCCATGGTCTCGCTCAGTCTGGCCGTGATCAATCTTTTGCCGATTCCCGTCTTGGACGGCGGTCACTTGCTGTATTACCTTATTGAGTTGGTCAAAGGCAGTCCGGTCAGTGAACGTGTCATGCTTGCAGGTCAGTATGTCGGCCTGATGCTATTGTTCACCTTGATGGGGCTGGCGTTCTACAACGATATTCACCGCATACTGTCTTCGTGACACGACTGCGCCAGGGGATGCCGGGGACTCGGCGGACACGGCAGCGACAGCACGGGACGCCAGGGGGCGACAGGTCGAGATATCCTCGCTGCCCCCGAAGACAACGGGGAGAGACCCAGGTCTCATCCCACTTTTATTGGACCGGACGTTCGCGTCAGGTTCGGGAATCACTCAACGGAATCGACGATGAAGCGTATCGCCGCCCTGATCTTGTTTGCATCACTGTCCAGCACGGCCGTCGCGATGGAGCCATTCGTCGTTTCCGATATTCGTATTGACGGTCTCCATCGTATTTCGGCCGGAACGGTTTATACCTATCTGACCATCAACAAGGGCCAGCCGCTGACCGCCGAGGAAGCCCAGTCGGCGATCCGCGCGCTGTACCAGACCAAGATGTTCAGCGACGTCACCCTGGACCGGGATGGCAATACCCTGGTCATCAAGGTGGTCGAGCGTCCCTCGATCGCCAAGCTGAACTTGCGCGGCAATCACGACATCAAGGAAGAAGACCTGCGCAAGGGCCTGAAGTCCATCGGACTGGCCGAAGGCGAGACCTTCGACCGGCTGTCCCTGGACCGGGTGCAGCAGGAACTGATCTCGCAGTATTACAACCGCGGCAAGTACAACGTCGGGGTGATCCCGCATGTCACCAAGCTGGATCGCAATCGGGTCGCGATCGATATCGAGATCCGTGAAGGCAAGGTCGCCAAGGTCCGTGAGATCAACATCATCGGCAACCATGATTTCACCGATCGGCAGATCCGTACCGGCTTCAAGACCGATACCGCCAATCTGACCTCCTGGTATTCCAAGAACGACCAGTACTCGCGCGAGAAGCTGTCCGGCGACCTGAAGACCTTGCAGTCCTATTACATGGACCGCGGCTACGCCGACTTCGCGCTGGATTCCAGTCAGGTCACCATTTCTCCGGACCGCCGCTCGGCCTATATCGATACCAGCGTCAAGGAGGGCGAGATCTACACGGTCTCCGACATCCATCTGCTGGGTCAGCTGCGGCTGCCGGAAAAGGACATGCGCCGACTGGTGTTCCTGCACAACGGCGATCTGTTCAGTCGTCGCGCCGTCGAGGCCAGCTCGGACGCGATGAAGGCGATTCTTGCCAATATCGGCTACGCCTATGCCAAGGTCACCCCGGTGCCCAAGCTGGATCATGACAAGCGTACCGTCGACCTGACCTTCTATGTCGAACCCGGTCCGCGCGTGTATGTCCGCCGCATCGTGTTCGAAGGCAATACCCGTACCGAAGATCAGGTGCTGCGCCGCCAGTTCCGGCAGCTCGAAGGCGGTTACTACAACCAGCTGGCCATCGACCGGACCAAGGTCCGCCTGCAGCAGCTGGGCTTTTTCAAGACCGTCGACATCAACAAGGAACGGGTCAACGGCGTCGACGACGAGGTGGATCTGCACGTGAAGGTCGCCGAGCAATCCGCCGGCAGTCTGCAGTTCGGTGTGGGCTATTCGCAGTACGCCGGCATCATCATCTCGGCCTCCGTCACCCAGAACAACATCATGGGTACCGGTGACAAGTTCTCGATCAGCGCCTCGAAGAGCTATTACTACACCAATGCCAATGTCAGCTACTACAACCCGTATGTGACCGAAAGCGGTATCGGTCTGGGTTACAACCTGGCCTATTCGAAGTCCAACTACGGTGATACCTACCTGGCCAACTTCGAGACCAACATGAAGTCCTTCTCGGTGAACATGGGCATTCCCATCACCGACTGGGACGGTCTGAACTTCAGCCTGGGTCTGAGCAGCAACCGCATCAACACCTACGACGGCTACACGCCCCAGGTGCTGACCGACTATATCAACAAGATCGGCAAGAAGACCGACCACTCCTGGGACGGCACCGTCACCTGGACCCGCAACACCAAGAACAACTACTGGGCGCCCACCCACGGCGGCCAGCTGCAGGCCTCGATCACCGCGGCCCTGCCCGGCTCGACCGTGCAGTACATCAAGTTCTTCGGCGAAGCCAACCATTACTGGCCCGTCGGCGGCGGGTACGTCCTGTATCTGGATGGCCAGGTCGGCTACGGCAAGACCTATGGCAAGGACTCGAAGTACGACTTCCCGTTCTGGGAGAACTTCTATTCGGGCGGCGTCAGCGATGTCCGTGGTTTCCAGCAGAACACCCTGGGCCCGCGCTACTGCACCGGCACCACGACAGTGAATGGCAAGACCGTGCCGGTCACCCCGAATCATGACGGCTACTGTGCCAACAGCTACTACGATTACGCCCAGCCCATCGGCGGCGCCTTCAAGGTCCTGGGCTCGGCCCAGCTGTTCCTGCCCCTGCCGTTCCTGAAGGACATCAATACCGCCCGCGTAGCCTGGTTCGTGGATACCGGCAACGCCTATGCCACCGTGCAGGACTTCAATGTGAACACCCTGCGCGTGTCCACGGGTATCTCGCTGCAGTGGCAGGCGCCGATCGGACCGCTGGTGATCAGCTTTGCCGTGCCGGTTCGCGAACAGGCTTCGGACAAGCGCTACAAGGAACAGATCCAGTTCACCTTCGGCAGCCAGTTCTGATCCCCCATACCGCCAGCTAAGCCGTGCCCCGCGCTGGGCGCAGCGTGGAGCCTCGTGATGAACAAGCAGATGTATACCGCCGCCGCGATCTGCGAGCGGTTCGGTCTCCAGCTGAAGGGCGATGGCGCCGTCGAACTCGACGCCGTCGCCCCGCTGGACCGAGCAGGGCCGCGTGACCTCAGTTTTGTGGTCAACGACCGCTACGCCTCGCAACTGGCGGCTTGCACCGCCGGCGCCGTCATCGTGTCAACCGCACTGGCCGATGCCGTCAACGGCACCGCCTTGATCGCCGCCAATCCCCATGTCGCCTTCGCCAAGGTCGCCACCTTATTCGAGCGCCCCTTGAGCGCACCGGTCGGCATCCACCCCAGCGCCGTGGTCTCGCCGCTGGCCAAAGTGGCCGCCAGTGCCAGCATCGGCCCTTGCAGCGTGATCGAGGACGATGCGGTCATCGAGGACGACGTAATCATCGGTCCCAACTGCGTGGTCGGCCCCGACTGCGTGGTCGGTGCCGGCTCCCGGCTGGTCGCCCAGGTCACCTTGGTGCTGCGGGTCCGCTTGGGCAAGCGGGTCCTGATCCATCCGGGTGCCGTGCTGGGTGCCGACGGCTTCGGACTGGCTTTCGACAATGGCCACTGGATCAAGATTCCTCAGCTAGGTGGAGTGCGGCTGGGCGATGACTGCGAAGTCGGAGCCAACACCACCATCGATCGCGGTGCTCTGGAAGACACCGTGCTGGCCGATGACTGCCGGCTCGATGACCATATCCACATCGCCCACAACGTCGAGATCGGTGCCCATACGGTGATGGCCGGATTCACGGGAGTCGCCGGAAGTGCGAAAATCGGCAGCTATTGCCAGTTCGGAGCCCGGGCCGGCGTGTTCGGCCATCTGGAAATCACCGACAAAGTGACGCTGACCGGCTGCGCAGTCGCCACTGGCAATATCCGTGAGGCCGGTGTCTATACGTCAAACAACCTGCCGCTGCTGCCCAGCCGCGACTGGTTTCGCAATGCCGCACGCTTCAAGCGTCTGGATGAATTGGTGCAGCGCGTCGCCGCACTGGAGAAGGAATAAGAAACATGTCTGAGATCGACCTGCCCGTGTCCCTGCCCATCGAGGCCGAGCAAATCCTGGAGTTGCTGCCGCATCGCTACCCCTTCCTGCTGGTCGATCGCGTGACCGATCTGGTGCCCGGCGAATATCTGGTGGCCACCAAGAACGTCACCATCAACGAGCCCTTCTTCCAGGGTCACTTCCCTGGCCACCCGGTGATGCCGGGCGTGCTGATCGTCGAGGCCATGGCCCAGGCCGCCGGACTGCTGACCCGCTTCAGCCATCAGGTGCCCGCCGACCAGCGGATGGCAATGTTCTATCTGGTGAAGGTCGACAAGGCCCGCTTCAGCGCCGTGGTCGTACCCGGTGACCAGCTGCGGATCAAGGTGACCCTGAAGCGCCAGCTGCGTGGCATGGGGCTGTTTGTCGCCGAAGTGCTGGTCGATGGCAAGGAAGTCGCCAGCTGCGAAATCATGTGTGCCGCCAGGAGCGACAAATGATTCACCCTACTGCAGTCATCGATCCCTCGGCGTCCATCGGCACCGGAGTCAGTATCGGTGCCTACAGTATCATCGGTGCCGAGGTCGAAATCGGCGACGGCACCGAGATCGGCCCGCATGTGGTGATCACCGGGCCGACCCGGATCGGCCGCGACAACCGGATCTTTCAGTTCGCCTCGATCGGGGCGGAGCCGCAGGACATCAAGTTCGCCGGCGAGCGCACCGAACTGATCATCGGTGACCGCAACCTGTTCCGCGAAAACGTCACCGTCAATCGCGGTACCGGTTTCGGTGGCGGGATCACCCGGATCGGCAATGACAACTGGTTTCTGGCCTACGTGCACATCGCGCATGACTGCCAGGTCGGCAACCACACCATTTTCTCGAGCTATTCGGGGCTGGCCGGTCATGTCCGGGTCGACGACTGGGCGATTTTCTCCAGTTATGCCGGTGCGCACCAGTTCAGCCGGATCGGCACCCATGCCTTTATCGGCATGTCCTGCCTGGCCCATGCCGATGTCGCCCCCTATATGATTCTGTCCAAGGATACCGAGCAGCACGGCCGTATCCGCAGCATCAATCTCACCGGCCTGAAACGCCACGGCTTCAGTTCCGAGCGCATTGCCCTGCTCAAACGTGCCTATCGCATCCTGTTCCGCTCCGGCCTGTCGCTGGAAGAGGCAAGGGCGCAGCTGGACGCGCTGGATGCCGAAAGCCAGGACATCCGCGAGCTGCTGGATTTCATCGCCGGCAGCGAGCGTTCGCTGGTCCGCTGAGCACAAGGCGAAGACGACCATACCGCGGCTTTCGCATAGACCAAGCAGCGCCGCTCCAAGGGCCGACGGCATCACCCGGCCGGCCCGATGCCAAGAACTGACGGTGACAGGATTGCCAAGAGTCGACCATGTCTGAATCCGCTCCTTCCCCCGCCCCCGTTTTTGCCCTCATCGCCGGCGAAGCCTCGGGTGACCAGCTGGGTGGCGGCCTGATCATTGCACTGCGCCAGCGCTTTCCCGAAGCCCGCTTCGTCGGCATCGGCGGCGAACGCATGAAGGCGGCAGGACTTGAATCCTGGCATGACATGCGCGAGCTCTCGCTGTTTGGCCTGGTCGAGGTCCTGGGCCATCTGCCGCGATTGCTGCGGCTGCGCAAGGCTCTGCTGCGACGCCTGCTGCAACTGCGCCCGGATGTCGTCATCGGCATCGATGCCCCTGACTTCAACCTGGGTGTCGAACGCCATCTCAAACAGGCCGGACTGCGTACCGTTCACTATGTCAGCCCCTCGGTCTGGGCCTGGCGCGAGAACCGGGCGGCCAAACTGGGCCGCAGCGCCGACGAGATCCTGTGCCTGTTCCCGATGGAACCGGAAATCTATGCCCGCCATGGTGGCCACGGCCATTTTGTCGGTCATCCTCTGGCCTGGCAGTTCCCGATCCACGTCGATCGAGCGCCGGCACGCCAGCGCCTGGATCTGTCCAGCGAAACCCCGGTACTGGCGGTGCTGCCCGGCAGCCGCCAGTCCGAAGTGCAGTCGCTGGGGCGGATCTTCCTGCAGGCCAGTCGGCAGATCGCCGCCCAGATACCTGGCCTGGAAATCGTGATCCCCGCCGCCGACCCGGCGATCCGTCAGACACTGCAACAGCTGATCGACGCCCTGCCCGAGGACGCCCCGGCCGTACGACTGCTCGATGGCCAGGCGCATGATGCCTTGCTGGCCTCGGACGTGGTGTTGGTCGCCTCCGGTACCGCCACGCTGGAAGCCATGCTGGCCAAACGGCCGATGGTGGTCGGTTACCGGATCTCGCCACTCAGCCTGTGGCTGGCCCGTTCGCTGAAGATGATCCGCACCGAGGTCTATGCCCTGCCCAATATCCTTGCCCGTGCCTGCGGTCTTGGCGAGACCACCTTGCTGGCACCCGAACTCGTCCAGGATGACTGCACTCCCGGCAAGCTGGCGGCGGCGGTGCTGGCTCTGTTTCGTGACAGCCATCAGCGCGAAGCCATTGTCCGCGGCTTCGAGATTCTGCACGAACGTTTGCGCGGCGATGCGGAACGTTCACCCTCGGATCAGGCCGCCGAAGTGATCGCCGGCATGATCGCCCCGCCGGCACCGGCCGAAACCGGCGGAGAGACCAGCGTGACGGAACCGGCCGCTCGTGACTAGACCTTCCCGGATTGCCGGAGTCGATGAAGCCGGCCGCGGTCCCCTGGCCGGACCGTTGACCGTGGCGGCCGTGATCCTGGATCCGGCACGCCCGATTGCCGGCCTCAACGACTCCAAGAAACTGAGCGAAAAGCGGCGTGAAGCCCTGTACGAGCAGATCATCGAGCGCGCGCTGGCCTGGCGCATCGAAATCATCGAGGTCGCGGAAATCGATGCCCTGAATATCCTGCAGGCCACACTGACCGGCATGCGCCGGGCCGTGGCCGGTCTGGAGCCGGCTGCCGACGAGGCCTTGATCGACGGCAACAAGATCCCCCCGGACATGCCCTGTCCAGCGCGGGCCATCGTCGGTGGTGACGGCCTGGAACCGGCGATCGGTGCCGCCTCGATTCTGGCCAAGGTCTGCCGCGATCGCATCATGAAGGCGCTGGAGCAGGATTTTCCCGGCTATGGCTTTGCCGTGCACAAGGGCTATCCCACTGCGGCTCACCAGTTGGCCCTGCAGCATCTCGGCCCCTGCCCGCAGCATCGGCTCAGTTACGCTCCGGTCAAAAAGGCCTTGGCGACACGGCAAGTCGCCTCGCTATAGTCACAGCCAATAAAAATCATAAAATCCATCACTTGGACATATGGTCAAGCGCATGACTGAATAGGGTCATGACAGCCTTGGTCCACTATCTGCGCTACACCCTTCCCGGCATTGGGAAGGCAACGATCCCTCCGGCGGCAAAACCGCGCTGGCTGGGCCCCGGACTGCTGGTCGCCGTGGGGTTTGTCGACCCCGGCAACTGGGCCACCGATCTGCAGGCCGGTGCCCGGTATGGCTACACCCTGACCGGTGCCGTGATCCTCGCCAGCCTCATGGGCTGGCTGTTCCAGCACCTCAGCGCCAGGCTGGCACTGGCGACGGGGCGCGATCTGGCCAGTCTGATCCGCCACCAGTTCCCCGCTGCCGTGGCCGATCTTGCCTGGCTGGCCGCCGAGCTGGCGATCATCGCCACCACCATGGCCGAATTGCTGGGCAGCGCCATTGCCCTGCAATTGTTGCTGGGCCTGCCCCTGGGAACCGGGATCGGCCTGGCGGCCATGGCCGGCTGCCTGGTCCTGATCGGGTCCAGGCACCGCGCGTCCGAACAGCACGAATATGTGGTCGCCGGGCTGCTGGCCGTGGTCTCGGTCAGCTTCCTGGCTCTGCTCCATCGCGCCCATCCCTCGCCGCAAGCGGCCTGGCAGGGGCTGCTGCACAGCGGATCGGCGCTGCAGCACCCGGCCATGCTGGCGATGGTGGCCGGCCTGATCGGCGCCACCGTGATGCCGCACAATCTGTATCTGCATTCGGGCATGACCGCCAGCCGGGTACAAGCCGCACCGCCCGAGCAACGGGTGGCGCTGGCCAGCGCCACGGAAGCGGACACCTTTCGTGGCCTGAGCCTGGCGGCCCTGGTCAATCTCGCGATACTGATGCTGGCAGCGGCCACACTGAGCCGCCCCGGTCTGATCGTCGACAGCTTGGCCCACGCCCATCAAGCCATCGCCGTCAGCCTGGGCAGCGCCGCCGCACTGGTCTTTGCGCTGGCGTTGTACGCGGCCGGCCAGAGCTCGACCTTGACCGGCATGCTGGCCGGCCGACAGATACGCCGGGGCTTTGCCCGCGGCGGCGGGCTACCCGGCCCCGCCCTTTGGCTGAGCCGCGGTCTGGGCACCGCCTGCTGTCTGCTGCTGGTGCTGTTCGTGCCCGGCCTGTCTGCCGACCGCGTGCTGGTATGGACCCAGGATGTGCTGGCGCTGGTTCTGCCGTTCGCCCTGCTGCCCCTGGTGATTCTGGTCAGTCGCCGCCGACTGATGGGCCGGTTTACCCTGGGCAGACCCATGCTTGGATTGGCCATCGCGGCCACCGCCGTGATTCTTTACCTGGACGCCAGCCAGATCGCCAGCCTGATCTGAGCGTCAGGCCGCCGAAAGCCAAAGCCGGGCCGCCCACCTGGATCGGGGCCGGCGGCGGGCCGGGTCCAACCATCTCAGAATGCAAGAGACCATTGCGAGACAAGGCCTGCCACGGGCTCCGGCATTCAGCCGCAGGGCCTGAACTTGCCGCCGCGCCACGGCGGCGGTAGCCTTCCCTGTCCGACCATGTGAATCGCGATGTCCGCACGTTTTATTCCCCTGCATCTGCACAGCGAGTACTCGCTCGTTGACTCAACGATTCGTATCAAGCAACTGGTAGCGGCCTGTGCCGAGGCCGGTCTGCCGGCGGTCGCCCTGACCGACGACAGCAACATGTTTGCCCTGGTCAAGTTCTACAAGGCCTGCAGCGCCGCCGGCATCAAGCCGATCTGCGGCAGCGACCTGTGGCTGGCCGGCCATGATGAAGGCCGTCCCTGGCGGATGACCTTGCTGTGCCAGAACCGCGAGGGTTATCTGAACCTGTCGCGACTGGTCTCCCAGGTGTGGCGCGACGGCCAGACCGCCGGCCGGCCCCTGCTGGACACCCAGTGGCTGGGCACCGGTCCTGACGGTGCCAGCGCCGGCCTGATCGCCCTCTTCGGCCGCGACAGCGAGACCGCCCGGCTCGCCATGGACCAGGGGCTGGATGTCGCGCGTACGGCCTTGCAGCCGTGGCTGCAGCGGTTTCCGGACCGGCTGTATCTGGAACTGAGCCGCACCGGACATCCGCGCGAGGAGCACTGGAACAACCTGGCCTTGCAGCTGGCGACCGAGCTGGATCTGCCGGTGATTGCCAGCAATGACACCCGGTTTCTGAAACAGTCGGACTTCGATGCCCACGAAGCCCGCGTCTGCATCAACCAGGGCCGGGTCCTGGCCGACCCCAAGCGCCCTCGCGACTATACCGATCAGCAATACCTGAAAAACGCCGAGGCCATGGCGGCGTTGTTCGCCGACGTGCCCGAGGCCCTGGAGAACACGGTCGAGCTGGCCCGTCGCTGCAATCTGGAACTGTCCTTCGGCACCTATTACCTGCCGGACTTTCCGGTGCCGGAAGGTCATGACCTGGCCAGCTATATCCGCGAGATCGCCCGCGAGGGCCTCAAGGAACGACTGGCCGCCGCGCCACTGGCCGAAGGCCACAGCCTGGCCGACTACGAGGCCCGGCTGGAACGCGAGCTGGACGTCATCATCAAGATGGGCTTTCCCGGCTACTTTCTGATCGTGGCCGACTTCATCAACTGGGGCAAGCAGAACGGGATTCCGGTCGGCCCCGGCCGTGGCTCGGGTGCCGGTTCGCTGGTGGCCTGGGTACTGAAGATCACCGATCTGGACCCGCTGCAGTTCAACTTGCTGTTCGAGCGCTTCCTGAATCCAGAACGTGTGTCGATGCCCGACTTCGACATCGATTTCTGCATGGACCGCCGCGACGAGGTCATCGACTACGTTTCGCGCAAATACGGCCGGGACCATGTCAGCCAGATCATCACCTACGGCTCGATGGCGGCCAAGGCCGTGCTTCGCGACTCCGGCCGCGTGCTCGGCATGGGTTACAACGCGGTCGACCGTATCGCCAAGCTGGTGCCGCCACGACCGCTGGACCTGACCCTGTCCTGCGTGCTGGGCCGCTCGGAAAAGGCGAAGAAGGAGCCGGATCGTGTCGTCCGGGAGTTCTGCGAGCTCTACGATCAGGACGAGGAAGCCCGGGCCCTGATCGATCTGGCCCTGAGCCTGGAAAACCTGACCCGCAACGTCGGCAAGCATGCCGGCGGCGTGGTGATCGCCCCCACGCCGCTGACCGATTTCGCACCGCTTTATTGCGAGCCGGGCGGCGGCGGCGTGGTCACCCAGTACGACAAGGATGACGTCGAGGCCGTCGGTCTGGTCAAGTTCGACTTTCTGGGTCTGCGCACCCTGACCATCATCGACTGGGCGGTGAAGGCCATCAACCGCCGCCGCGAGGCGGCTGGCGAAGCCTTGCTGGACATCGAGTCGCTGCCGCTGGACGATGCCGCGACCTACGATCTGCTGAAGAGTGCCCGCACCGTGGCGGTGTTCCAGCTGGAATCCTCGGGCATGCAGCGCATGCTGAAAGATGCCCAGGCCGACCGCTTCGAGGACATCATCGCCCTGGTGGCGCTGTACCGTCCGGGTCCGATGGATCTGATTCCCAGCTTCGTGGCCCGCAAGCACGGTCGCGAGGACGTGGAATATCCCGATCCGCGCGTCGAGCCGATCCTGAAAGAGACCTACGGCATCATGGTCTATCAGGAGCAGGTGATGCAGATGGCGCAGATCGTCGGCGGCTACTCGCTGGGCGGCGCCGACCTGTTGCGCCGCGCGATGGGCAAGAAGAAAGTCGAGGAAATGGCGAAGGAACGCGCCAAGTTCCGCGAAGGTGCCGCCAAGGACGGGCTGACCGGCGAAAAAGCCGACGCCATCTTCGACTTGATGGAAAAATTCGCCGGCTACGGCTTCAACAAGTCGCACGCCGCCGCCTATGCCCTGGTCTCCTATCAGACCGCTTGGCTGAAAGCGCATTATCCGGCCGAGTTCATGGCCGCGACGATCTCCTCGGACATGGACAACACCGACAAGGCGGTGACCTTCCTGGACGAGTCGCGAGCCATCGGTCTGGAGATCCTGCCGCCGGACGTCAACCATTCGGACTTCATGTTCGTCGCCGTCGAGCCGCGGGTGATCCGCTACGGACTGGGTGCCATCAAGGGCGTCGGCGAAGGTGTCTGCGAGGCCATCGTCGCTGAGCGCCGCCAGCATGGCGCCTATACCGACCTGGGTGATTTCTGCCGCCGCATCGGCGATGCCAAGCTCAACAAGCGGGTGCTGGAGGCCTTGCTGCTGTCCGGCGCACTGGATGCGCTGGGGCCTCACCGGGCCTGCCTGATGGCACAGCTGCCCGATGCCATCCGTGCCGCCGACCAGCATCTGCGCAACCAGTTGTCAGGCCAGAACGACATGTTCGGTGCCCCGGCCGGCGCCAGCGGTCCGGCCCTGGCGCTGGAAATGCCCCAGGTGCCTGAGTGGCCACTGGAACAATTGCTCAATGGCGAGCGCGACACTCTGGGCCACTTCCTGTCCGGCCATCCCACCGACCCGTGGCGTGAGGAGCTGGCCCAGCTGGCCTCCTGTCCGCTGGGAGAGATCGTCGAACGCTATCAGCCACCTCGCCCGCGCAAGTCCGATGGCGATGAAGGCAACCGCTTCCGGCGCGGCCCCGACACGCCCTGGACCGTTGCCGGGCTGGTCACCGCCATCCGCAAGCGTGGCGACAGCGATGCCTATGTGCGGCTGGAGGATGGCAGCGGGTTGATCGAAGTCAGCTTCTTCGGCGATTTGTACCAGCAGGTCGCCCCCTTGCTGGTACGCGACCAGATGCTGGTGGTGGAAGGCGGCCTGCGGGTGGATGAATTCTCCGGCGGCGGTTTCCAGCTGCGGGCCAAGTCGGCGATGAGTCTGGACGATGCCTGTCGGCGCTATGCGCGCCTGCTGAAACTGAGCCTCAACGGAGTCAGGCCCGATTTTTCGGCCAGTCTGCAGCAGGTCCTGAACGGATTCCGCGGCGGCCGCGCCACGGTGGTTCTCAGCGGTTACCAGAACCGCCAGGCCCGCGCCGACCTGGAATTGGGCGAGGATTGGCGGGTCGAGGCCGGTCCGGCACTGCTTCGCGAGCTGAGGGCCCTGCCGGGCATCCTCAGCGCCCATGTGCGGCTGGCGCGACTGGGCTCGGATTGACCCCGGTCCGCAGGCTGTTGCGGCGACCATACGCCGGCGTGCTTATCCCCATCCGCCCAGATCGGTATACTGGCGCGCTATTGACCTGATTCCACGACGAATGAATCCCAACTTCCTCGATTTCGAAAAACCGATTGCCGACCTGGATGCCAAGATCGAAGAGCTGCGCAGCACCAGCGACGGCCAGGCATTCAACATCGACGATGAAGTCGCCCGGCTGAAGGAAAAGCTCAAGCTGAAGACGGCTGAGATCTTCCGCAACCTCAGCCCCTGGCAGGTCAGCCAGCTGTCCCGGCATCCACGCCGCCCCTATACCCTGGACTATGTCGGCATGATCTGCGACGAGTTCGTGGAACTGGCCGGCGACCGGGCCTTTGCCAATGACCAGGCCATCGTCGGCGGTCTGGCCCGCATCAAGGGCCGCCCGGTGATGGTGATCGGTCACCAGAAGGGCCGGGATACCCGTACCAAGGTCCGCCGCAATTTCGGCATGCCCCGTCCCGAGGGCTATCGCAAGGCATTGCGGTTGATGAAGATGGCCGAGCGTTTCGGACTGCCGGTGCTGACCTTTATCGACACCGCCGGCGCCTGGCCCGGCATTGATGCCGAAGAGCGCGGCCAGAGCGAGGCCATCGCCCGCAATCTGCTGGAAATGGCCGATCTGAAGGTGCCGATCATCTGCACCGTGATCGGCGAAGGCGGTTCCGGTGGCGCGCTTGCCATCGGCGTCGGCGACATCACCAATATGCTGGAATACTCCACCTATTCGGTGATCACGCCCGAAGGCTGTGCCTCGATCCTGTTCAAGAGCGCCGACCGGGCCCGCGAGGCCGCCGAACAGATGGGCATGACCGCCCCGCGCCTCAAGGAGCTGGGCCTGATCGACAAGATCATTCGCGAGCCGCTGGGCGGTGCCCACCGCAATCCGCATTCGGTGGCGATCCGGTTGAAGAACATCCTGCTCAACCAGCTCGATGCCTTGCAGCCTCTGCCTGCCGAAGCCCTGCTGGAGCGGCGCTACGAGCGGCTGCGCGGCTACGGCGCCTTCCAGGAAGGCTGATCCGGTCACTGCAAACCGGGGCCGGCCCCGGTTTTTCATAAATCGCCCGCACGGAAACTGACCGGCAGCGCAGTGCCATCTTGAGTGAACCGCGCTCCGCCTTCAGGCTGCCTCGCGCCGGGCCCGACTGTCATCTGCCGCCGCCAGACGCCGATTGGCCTCGGACAGCAACTGGCCGATTTCACTGGCCGAGGTCTTCGACTGCTGCGCCAGTCGACGGATCTCGGTCGCCAGCACCGCAAATCCGCGACCGCCATCGCCGGCATGAGCGGCCTCGATCGCCGCATTGAGCGACAACATATGGGTCTGCATCGCCACCTGCCGGATATCGTCGGCAATATGCTCGACACGCCGGGTCAAACTCACCAGATCGTCGACTGCCGTATCCTGCTCGGTCACATCCTGCGCATACATCACGATCATCCGCGGGCGAAGCTCCACGTCGTAGAGCAGGCTGAAGGCCGCCGCCAGTCTCAGCGTGCCGCCATCCTCCAGCGGCATCCCGATCCGAGCCACCACGTCACCACCGTTCAGCAAGGCCTGCCAGTCGGTCTCGGACAGCAGCGTCGGCAAGGACTCCAGTCGCAGATCACCCTGTACCTGGCCCAGCTGCTGCCGCAACAGTGGATTGGCCTGCAGGCACTCCCCGGACAATGACCACTCGGCCACCAGGCTGGTACGTCCTATCGCCTGAAGGCGCACATGGTCATCCATGGCCCGGCTTTTGCTGTCCGTGATATTGGACATGACGCCGACATACTTGATCACCAGTCCCGCACTGTCGTGGACCGGATTGATCACCATCGAGGCCCAGTACGGCGACCCGTCGCGGCGATAATTCAGGATTTCCTCATACAGAGCCTTGCCCGCGGCAAGACTTGAGCGGATCCGCGCCACGGTCACCGGATCGGTATGCGCCCCTTGCAGCACGGCTCCCGGCTTGCGCCCGATCACATCCGTGGCCGAATAGCCACTCAGACGTTCAAAACCCGTATTTACATACTCGATCAGACCTTCCGCACCGGTGATGATCACCGGACTGTCGGTCTCGTCGGCCACCATTGACAGCAGACGGACCTGCTCCCGCTGCCTGACTTCCACCGAGACATCGCGGACGAAGGCGGTATAGCCCTTGACACCGTCCACCAGCAAGGGGGAAAGGGCCAGCGAGACCCAGCAGCGACTGCCGTCGCGCCGCTCCAGCTCGACCTCGCGACTGGTCCCCACGATCTTGTTGCCACCGCCGTCGCGATGCCGATTGACATAGCCGTCATGGCGGGACTGGATCTCCATGGGTACCAGCATGCGGACATTGCGACCCAGCACCTCGTCCCTGGCATAGCCCCACAGCTTTTCCGCGGCGGCGTTGAAAAAAGTCACCGCGTTCTGGCCGTCAATCATGATCACCGCATCCAGCGCCTGCTCCAGCGCCTGCTCGATCGTGTGGCGACTGCCGCTCGACGCCGGTCCCGTCGCACGGCTCAGCACCCGCCAGCCTTTGGGGCCCTCTTCGCTGCAGTTCCAGACCAGCTCGAGGACCTGTCCGTCCCCGCGCCGCAACTGCAGACACAGACGGCCCGCCGGCACCTGGTCCGTCGACAAGGGTTCGTGCAAGCAATCGGCCAGCCGCTGCCCCTCCAGATCCCGGGCCTGACAGTCCCACAGTCCGGCAGCCGCGCCATTGCAAAAGCGGATCCGCCCCCGCGAATCCACGACCACTCTGGCCTCGGCCGTTTCCGCTCCCAACCGGGCGGCGTCATGATCACGACCTTCCATGCCCAGTTTGCCGCAAGCCCACGCCAGGCCGCGTCGAAGCCACTGCTGATCTGCCATTGCCCGCTCTCCATCACCAAGGGTTGAGGTACCGGATGATTGCCGCATCGCGATATTGCAGGTCGACCACCTACGTAATCCGACATACCCTGTCACAACTGTTGCATTTTGTCGCGGACATGCATCTCAACAGCAGCGACTCGCCCGCGGGCCGGTTCGAATGCAGTCCAGGCCGGGCTTCGTACTGGTTGCATCCGGCGAATTGACTGACAATTGGAGACTGGAACATTTTCGAAACTCCAAGGACTTCCTGTGCGCCCATCGCTGCCCATCAGCCCTGAATCGGCTGCAACGCCTCGCCGGCTCCGCGCGCTCCACTCACCGCTGGCCCGCGCCCTGCTGGCCGGCCTGATCCTGCTGGCCGGCGGAGTGCAGACGGCCGCCAGCCAGACCTCCGGCGACCCCGATCCGCATGCGGCCACGACCCAGGCCGCGATGACCGAGGCCGCACGGCAAGGCCCCGAAAGCCTGCGTGCTTTCCTCCACGACATGCCCAAGGGCGCCGACCTGCACCTGCATCTGACCGGTGCCGTCTACGCTGAAACCCTGTTGGCCGAAGCGGCACAGGACGGACTTTGCGTCGACACCCAGGCATGGAAGCTGGTAGCCGCAGGCCATCCCGGCAGCTGCCCGGCCGGGCAGCTGCCGGCCAGCCAGCTGAGCCAGTCTCAATACGATGCGATGATCGACGCACTGTCGATGCGGAGCTTCGTGGCCCACAGCGGGGAGTCCGGACACGACCACTTCTTCGCCGCCTTCGGTCGCTTCGCGGCACTGGATCCTTCGCGTCATGCCGGCGAATGGCTGGCCGAGATCACCCACCGTGCCGCCCTGCAGAACGAGCAATATCTGGAGGTGATGCACACCCCTCCGTTCGGCCACGCCATCAGCCTGTCCCGGCAGCTGGGCCTGAACCCGGACTTTGCCGCCATGCGCAAGGCCTTGCTGGCCAAGGGCCTGGACCAGGATCTGCAGGCGGACCGGCAGGCGCTGGATCAGGCGCTGGCCCAGCGCGGCGAGATCCAGCACTGCGGCACCGCACAGGCCGATCCCGGCTGTCAGGTCCAGCTGCGCTTTATCTACCAGATCCTGCGCGGAGCCGCTCCCGAACGGGTGTTCGCCCAGACCGTGCTGGGCTTCGAGGCCGCCAGGCATGACCCTCGCTGGGTCGGCATCAATTACGTGATGCCGGAAGACGGTTATCTGTCGATGCGCGACTATGATCTGCAGATGCGGATGCTGGGCTATCTGCATGCCACGTATCCCGAGATCCATATCAGCCTGCATGCCGGTGAACTGGCCGAAGGTCTGGTCGCCCCCGAAGGCTTGCGCTTCCACATCCGCGAGGCCGTCGAGCAGGCGCATGCCGAGCGCATCGGTCACGGCGTCGACCTGATGGACGAGGACCACCCGCAGGCGCTGCTGCAGGAGCTGGCCCGCCGCCATGTACTGGTCGAGATCAACCTGACCAGCAACGATGTGATCCTGGGCGTCACCGGTTCCCGTCACCCCTTGCATGCCTATCTGGCCGCACAGGTCCCGACCGCCCTGTCCACCGACGACGAAGGTGTGTCGCGTATCGACTTGACCCATGAATACGTCAAGGCGGTGGAGGAACAGGGCATGGACTACCTCCAGCTGAAGCGGATGGCGCGCAACAGCCTGGAGCACAGCTTCCTGCCCGGTCGCAGCCTGTGGGCGCAGCCGGACCAGTACCAGCGCCTTGCCGGCCCCTGCGAGGGTGCTGCCGCCGACCGAGCGGCTCCGGCGGCCTGCCGCCGCTGGCTGGCCGCCAACCCCAAGGCTGACCAGCAGTGGCAGCTGGAACAGCGCTTCGTGCATTTCGAGGCCGCTCAGCGATGAGCAGAGGCTGGACCAGCAAGCTGCTGGCCGAGCTGGCCGAACCCGGGCCGCCACTGTGCGTCGGCTACAGCGGCGGCGCCGATTCCAGCAGTCTGCTGCATGCCTTGGCCATGTCCGACAAGGTCCGCAGGCGGGGCCTGCGGGCCTTGCATGTCGATCATGGCCTGGATCCGGCCAGCGCCGACTGGGCCGCCGCCGCCCGCCGGTTCTGCGCCGGTCTGGACCTGTCCTGTGACGTCGTGCAGGTCAGGGTCGACCGGGAACAGGGCCAGGGACTGGAAGCGGCCGCCCGTGAAGCCCGCTACCGGGCTTTCGCCACCCGGCTGGCCGAAGGCGAATGGCTGCTGCTGGCCCAGCATCGCGACGACCAGGCCGAGACCGTGCTGCTGAAGCTGCTGCGTGGTGCCGGTCCGGATGCCTTGCGCGGCATGCGCCGGCAGCGCCCGCTGGGCAGGGGCCTGCTGCTGCGGCCACTGCTGGATGTCTCCGGCCGGCTGCTGCGCGACTATGCCCACGAACATGCGCTGCCGGTGCAGCCCGATCCCTCCAACCAGGATCTGCGGCTGTCTCGCAACTACCTCCGCCATGCGATCATGCCGCAACTGCAGACCCACTGGCCGCATGCCGTCGACTCCATCCTTCACGCCGCCCGCTGGTGCGGCGAAGCCGCCGATGCGCTGGAACCGGCCATCACCGCCAACCTGCAGGCCCTGCAGGAGGCCGGCGATGCCAGCCTGGCAGGCCCGGCATGGCTGGCTCTGGCGCCGGCACTGCGCGTGCCCGTCCTGCACGAATGGTTGCGTCGCCAGGGTCTGCCCGCCCCCAGCACGGCACAGCGCGAGCAGCTGGAGCGCCAGATCGGGGCCTTGCCCGGCCGGCTGCCGCAGGTGCGCTGGTCAGGGGCGGTCGTTCATGTCTGGCGCCAGCGCCTGTGGGCCACCCCGCCGGTCAGATCCGTGCCTGCCGGCTGGTCGTGCCCATGGCATGGCGAGGATGTACAACTGCCCGATGGCAGTCGCTATCGTCTGGACTCAGGCAGCACCACGCTTCCACCTCTTGAGCTGCGCCTGCGCCAAGGTGGCGAACGCATCCAGCTGGCGGGCGAGACGATGCACCGGGAATTGCGCGACCTGTTCCAACAGGGCGGCCTGCCCCCCTGGCGCCGGCAGAGCTGCCCGCTGGTCCATGAAAACGGCCAACTGATCGCGGTGGGTGATCGCTGGATGTCGGCACGGGGGCTCGAACTGTTCCAGGCTCATGGCGGCCGGCCGCACTGGCGCCCGGCCTCGGCAATTGATTCGGATGCCGGCCTCGGGTAGCGTGTGCGGATGGCCAAGACCAAGACTGCCTCCGGCAATGAACCTTCCACCAGCGCGGTGGCCGGTTTCGAACAATCCCTGACCGACCTCGAACAACTGGTCGTGCAAATGGAACGCGGCGAGCAAAGCCTCGATGATTCGCTGAAATCCTTCGAACGCGGGATCGGGCTGTACCGGCAGTGCCAGCAGGCACTCGAGCAGGCTGACTTGAAGATCCGCCTGCTGCTGGACCCACAGAAGCCGGAACAGGCCGAAGTCTTCGAACACGGCAAGCTCGGCTGAACATCTGCGCCAGACCTAACGGGGGCGGGTGATACACCATAGGGGCGCCCCCGATCACATCGGAAGGGGGATCACTTGGGCATCATCCATTCAAGCCGACAGCCTGCTGCACGCCGTACCTGGCGCCAGTCCCCGCCTTGGCGGCGACTGGCCCTGGCCAGTCTGCTCGGCCTGCTCGCCGGGACTGGACAGGCGGCCGCCATCGACGGCTATGCCGCCGTGGATCCATTCATCGGCACCGCCGGCAATGGCCATACCTTTCCCGGCGCCACCCTGCCCTTCGGCATGGTGCAGGTCTCGCCCGATACCGATACCCCCGACTTCAAGCATGCCTATGCCTGGGCGGCGGGCTATCAATATCATGACCCGACCATCAAGGGTTTTTCGCAAACCCATTTTTCCGGTGCCGGTCACTCGGATCTCGGTGACGTTCTGCTGATGCCGATGGCTGGCCAGCTGCGAACCGAACCCGGTCGTGCCGACCAGCCCGGCAGCGGCTATCGCTCGCGTTTCAGTCACGCCAGCGAACAGGCCCGCCCCGGCTATTACGCCGTCAGCCTGGACGACAACCGGGTGCGGGTCGAACTGACCGCCACCTCGCGGGTTGCCTTGCAGCGCTACAGCTTTGCCAATGGCCAGACCGCTCATGTGGTGCTGGATCTGCGCTCGTCGATCTACGACTACCCTGGCAAGACCTTGTGGTCATGGATCCATATCCGTCCCGATGGCCTGATCACCGGTTACCGCCAGACGCGAGGCTGGGCGCCCGGCCGTCAGCTGTATTTCGCGCTCCGCTTCTCGCGGCCCCCGACCGGCCATCAGCTGCTGGATACCGAACCGACACCGGTTTACCGCGGCTTCGCTCCACCGGCGGCACACGAGCCGGCGGCCCGGCCGGCGATCCAGGGCCGGGCACTGGAAGCGGCGTTTGATTTCGGCGACCTCAAGGGGCAGGCTCTGGTCGTCGAAGTGGCGATCTCGGACGTGGACGAGGCCGGCGCCATTGCCAATCTGCACGCCGAGGCCCCTGATTTCGATTTCGACCGGATCCGCCGGCAGGCCGAACAGACCTGGCGACATCAGCTGGCCCGGGTCGAGATACAGGCCGCACCGGCCATGCAGCGCAGCCTGTATACCGCGATCTACCATGCCCTGATCGCTCCCAATCTGGCCATGGATGTCGATGGCCGATATCGCGGTCCCGACAACCAGGTGCATCAGGCCAGGGATTTCAGTTTCTACTCCACCTTCTCGCTGTGGGATACCTACCGCGCCGAGCATCCGCTGCTGACCCTGCTGCAACCGCCGCAGCTGACCGCCGACATCATCCACTCCATGATCGCCTCGCAGCAGGCCAGTCCTTACGGCATTCTGCCGGTCTGGAGTTATGCCGGTCTGGAGAACTGGTGCATGATCGGCTACCACGCCCTGCCGGTGATTGCGGATGCATGGATGAAAGGTATCCGCGGCTTTCCGGCCGGGCAGGCCCTGCAGGCGATGGAGGCCAGTGCCGAAGATCCGGCCTATGGCGATCTGAAGGACTATATGAAAGTGGGCTATGTGCCCATCGACCATGAGCCCGAGGCCGCTTCCAAGACCGTCGAATATGCCTATGACGACTGGACTCTGGCGCGGATGGCCGAGGCCATGGGGCACCGGGATCTGGCGCGTCGCTTCCAGACACGCGCCGGCAACTGGCGCCACGTGTTCGATGCGCGGACCGGCTTTTTCCGGGCCCGGCTAAGTTCCGGAGCGTTCCGCACACCGTTCGACCCGGCTGTCGCTGGTTATGGCAGTGACTACACCGAAGGCAATGCATGGCAATACAGCTGGTACGTGCCGCAGGATATTGCCGCGCTGATCCGTGCCCAGGGCGGCAACGCCCGCTTTGTCCACAAGCTGGACCAGCTGTTTGAAGCCAAGGTACCGGCTGGTGCCTTCGCCAATGTCGAGGATATCTCGGGCCTGATCGGCTTCTATGCCCACGGCAACGAACCCAGCCACCATGTCGCCTATCTTTACGACTATGCCGGCCAGCCCTGGCGTACCCAGCAACGGCTCTCGCAAATTGTCGACAGCCAGTACGGTATCGGACCGGACGGCCTGACCGGCAATGACGACCTGGGCCAGATGTCGGCCTGGCTGCTGTTCACCGCCTTCGGCTTCTACCCGGTCACCCCGGCCAGCAACCAGTATGTGATCGGTCGACCCTTCGTGCAGCGGGCGGTGCTGCACCTGCCGGACGGCAAGGATTTCACCGTCACCGCCGACCCGATGGATGCGGCCCACCCCTATATCGGCAAGGTCACGCTGAACGGCAAACCCCTGCAACGCACCTGGCTGTGGCACAAGGAGCTCACCGCCGGCGGTGAACTGCATTTCGACATGCAGGCAAGCCCCAACCGGCAATGGGCCACCTCCCCGGCGGCCCGGCCCTACGCGATGACGCCTGACGACTACCGCTGAACCGGTTCTCCCATGAGAACGGCGGCCTCCTCACGGTGGCCGCCGTCAGCAGCGGATCAGCGGATCAGCCGCAGCACGAACGGATAGCGCCAATCCAGTCCGTCATTGCTTTTCACCGTGGCGACCAGCACCCAGATCAGCCAGCCCAGGCCGGCAATCAGGGCCAGCGGCACCGCCAGCAGGGCACCGATGCCGAAGGTCACCAGGGTAAACAGCCCCAGCACCAGGCCCACCAGCACCGCGGTGATATTGAAGTTCAGCGCCTCCCTGGCCTGCATGGCGACAAAGGGCATGCTGTCACGCTTGGCCAGCCAGATCACCAGCGGGCCGACAAAGCAGCCCCAGCCGAACCAGGTGCCGGTGACCACGGCGCCCAGCAGTGCCGAGGCGTGGGCCAGAGCGGCCCACTGGCGCTCGCTCTGACCCGGCAACGAGGGCGAAGGATTGACGAATTCGGGGGGCTGGCTCATGTGTCAGGTCCTTGTGGGTACGGAAAAACGGACCGGGATGCGACACCGGTCCGGCTTTCACGATATCACTCGCCGGCGATCGTCATCTTGTCGATCAGGATCGAGCCGGTGCGGATCGAAGAACGCGGATCGACATCCGCTCCCACGGCGCGAATGCCGGGCAGCATCTCCTGCAAGGTCGAGGCAATGGTGATGCCCTCCACCGGATAGGCGATGACACCGTTCTCGACCCAGAAGCCGGCGGCCCCGCGCGAATAGTCGCCGGTCACCACCGAGACGCCCTGGCCGATCAGTTCGGTCACCAGCAGGCCGGTGCCCAGCTGCTCCAGCATGGACTTGAAATCGCCATGGCCGCCTTCGACCGTCAGGTTGTGCACGCCACCGGCATTGCCGGTGGAGGCCAGTCCCAGCTTGCGGGCCGAATAACTGCCCAGAAGATAGCGCTGCAGCCGGCCGTTCTCGACCAGGGCGCTTTCCCGGGTGGCGACGCCCTCGGCATCGAATGCGGCCGAAGCCGGCCCGCGCAGCAACCAGGGACGCTCGACCAGCGACATCCACTCGGGCAGCACCGGAGTGCCGACCCGGTCCAGCAGAAAACTCGCCCGGCGATACAGCGCGCCGCCGCTGACGGCATTGATCAGATGCCCGATCAGGGAGCGGGCCACCTCCGGGGCGAACAGCACGGGCCCCTGGCGCGTGCTCAGACTGCGTGCACCGAGCCGAGCCAGCGTCCGTTCGGCCGCCTTCTCGCCCAGCGCCTGGGCCGACATGAAATCACCCGCATGGCGTACCGAGTCGTACCAGTAGTCGCGCTGCATGCCCTGGCCTTCACCCGCGATCAGGGACAGCGACAACGAATGACGGGTACCGCGCTCACGTCCCATGAAACCATGCGAATTGGCATAGACCGTCACGCCCTGACCGCGCTGCACGCTGGCACCTTCGGAGTTGGTGATGCCGGCATGGGCGCGCCCGGCCGCCTCGATCTGCAGCCCCAGCCGGATCGCCTCTTCGGTATCGAGATCCCAAGGGTGGTACAGGTCGAGATCCGGAAACTCGGTGGCCATCCGCTCAGGATCGGCCAGACCCGATGCCGGATCTTCCTCGGTATAGCGTGCGATCGCGCAAGCCTGTTCCAAGGTGGCCTGGATCGACTCCGGATGCAGGTCGGCCGTACTGGCCGAGCCCTTGCGCTGGCCGAAATACACGGTCAGGCCAAAGCCGCGGTCACGGGTGTGCTCCACCGTCTCGACCTCGCCCAGACGGACATTGACGCTGAGCCCGGAGTCCACGCTGGCAGCCACCTCGGCCTGACTGGCACCGGCGGCACGAGCCCGCCGGATGACTTCTTCGGACAGTTCGGCCAGACGGTCCAGTTCCTGCTGGCTGGCATCGATGGGAGAAACCGCTGCGTTCACACTCACTTCCTTCATTCCGCGATCCGGTGGCATGGGCCCTGAGGCACTCGTATGATAGGAGACATGGGGGCGTGCGCGCCCAGATCAAAGCCGTCCCGTCGATCCCGGACCGCGGCATTCCAAGGAGAGTCCATGCAGATCCGTCCCGGCCGCTATCGCCACTACAAGGGGCCACTCTACCGGGTCCTCGCCAGCGCCCGTCACAGCGAAACCGAGGAGTGGCTGGTGATCTATCAGGCCTTGTACGGCGAATACGGACTGTGGGCGCGACCCGCGACGATGTTTGCCGGGACCGTCATGGTCGAAGGCGTCGAACGGCCGCGCTTCGAGTTTCTGCACGAAGAGCCCGGCTTTGACGTATCCTCCCCACCCCAAGAAACTGTCACGACTGAATCCCGATGAGCGACCCGAACGAAGCCGAATACGGCCCCAGCCGCAGCCAGCAGCGCCGTGACGCGCTGGCCATGCTGACCCTGGCCGGCCAGCTGGTGGACATGCCGCCGAGCCGGCTCGCGCGTCTGCAACTGCCTGAAGACATCCTGCGGGAAATCGCCCAGACCCGCCGGATCACTGCACATATCGCTCGCAAGCGCCAGCTGCAATTCCTGGCCAAGCTGATGCGCCGCCATGGCGAGGAAACCTTTGTCGAGGCGCGGGCCGCGCTGGGCGAAAACCGTGAAAAGCAGCGCCAGGAAACGGCCGCCATGCATCGTCTGGAATCCCTGCGCGACCGTCTGATCGCCGAAACCGGCGACGAGGCCCTGACCCGCCTGATCGACGAGCATCCGGACATGGACCGCCAGCGCCTGCGCAACCTGGTCCGCCAGGCCCGGCTGGAACGGGACAAAGCCAAGCCCCCCAAGGCCTATCGCGAGATCTTCCAGCTGCTGAAGGAACTGCATGCCGCCGCGGCGCGTGACGACAGCGAGGACGACACCGGTTCCGAAACGGATCACGACTGACCCGCGGCCCGTCTCTCGACGGAGACATCGCCCGCATGCCAACGGGGCCGCTGTCCCGTCCTGGCGACAGCGGAATCATCCGGAATGCCGCTCCGTCACCGAGCTCGTAGTCGACATACGTACAGGCTGGCATGCTAGTTTGAGCAAATCAGCGCGATGGTTGCCCGTCCGAAACTGGCACCCGTCGTGGCCGACCACTCTTCCGAGCAAGGAGTCGTCCGTGAGCCATGTCCAACGTCCCGGTCTGTCCCGCCGCCTGCTTCCGCTGCTGCTGATCCCGCTGGGACTGCAGGCAGGTATGGCCCGGGCCGAAACCCAGCATCTGACACTGGATGGGCACAACGCCAGGTCCAGCCTGCACGCCAAGAGCCTGCTGGGCGATGTCGACGGAAGCTTCGGCCAGGTCAGCGGCAGCCTGGACTACGACTTGTCCGCCCAGACCTGCAAGGTCGACATGAGCATGCAGGTCGAATCGCTGCAGGTGGGCCGCCCCATCATGCGCAAACTGATGATGTCCAGCGCCCTGCTGGATGCCGGCAAATATCCGACCATGCATTTCACCGGCCACTGCGTGCCGCTCGTCAGAAACGGCAAGGTCATCACCCAACTGGTCGGTGATCTGACCATGCGCGACCAGACCCACCCGGTGACCTTCATCACCGAAATGATCTTCCACCACAACACTCTGGTGAAACTGCGCAGCAGCACGACCTTCGATCAGCGACGCTGGGGTGTCAGCACCATGCTGCATACGGTACATCCCATGGTCAGCAGCACCGCCGAGATCACCCTTGATGCCGATGCGCCCGCCACGTCGGCGACGAGAACGGCCAAGACCTGAAATCCTCGAATCCTCGTCACCACCTGGCTGACTTCCCCCTCGCGGACGGGCTGCTAGTCTCGATGCATACAACCGCGTGGGGGCGGATGCGATGTGGGGATATGCCTTGGGCCTGGCTTGGAAGGGGCTGGGCCGTTTTCCGAAAAGCAGCCTGCTGGCAGTGATGACCGTGGCTCTGGGACTGGCGGCGGCGATGTGCACCCTGACCCTGCTGCATGTGCTGAGCACGGATCCGCTGCCCGGGCGCAGCCAGCACCTGTATTCGCCCTATGTCGATACCGTGCAGGGCCGGCTCAAGGGTATCTGGAAGAATCCCGCCAACGGCGTACAGTGGCAGATGAATGTGATGAAGCCTGCCGATGCGCAGGCTTTGCTGACGCCTGATCGCTCGGTACGGCAGGCGGCCATCAACGAAACGACGGCCTATATCTCGGCCGATGGCAGCCGCAAGCACGTTAACCAGAACCTGCTGCTGACCACCCATGGCTTTGCCGCCATGTTCGGGCTGCCGCTGCTGCAGGGGCGCTTCTGGAGCGCTGGCGAGGAGCAGTCACCACTGGCCGTGATCAGCATCGATCTGGCCCGGCGCCTGTTCGGCCCAGCCTCCGCCATCGACAAGCTGGTTCATATCGGCAAGGCTGATTTCCGGATCATCGGCGTCAGCGCTCCTTATCGGCCCGAGCCGCACTTCTTCAGCATGAACCAACAATGGACCTTCGATGCCAGCCGTCAGGATGATGTTTATCTGCCGCTGCAGGCAGCCCTGGGGGCAGGTATCACGGCCAGCGAGTCCGGCAGCTGCGATGAGCACACCAAGGGCGGCAGCGGCCTGCTGAGTGACATCAGCCAGCCCCGCGACCTGACACACTGCGAGTGGCTGATCCCCTGGGTCGAGCTGGATACACCGGCCCAGGTTGCCGGCTACGAGGCCTTTGTCCGCCACTACGCCGAGGACCACCGGCCGCTGGGACGCAAGCCGCTGAGCCGGCTGGATTCGGTGGCCGGCTGGATGCGGCAGAACCGCGTGATTCCGGACCATGCCCGTCTGAATCTGTGGCTGGCCGTCGGCTTTGGCTTGCTGTGCATGGTGAATGTCACCGGACTGCTGACGGCACGCTTTCTGCGCCGCAGCCAGGAAGTCAGCATCCGCCGCGCCATCGGTGCCACGCGCCGCGATATTTTTGCCCAATGCCTGTTCGAATCCTGCGGCATCTGCATCGTCGGCGGCCTGCTGGCCCTGCCCCTGACGCAGGCAGGGCTATGGATCCTGCGCCATCAGCAAGGCGACTACAATGCGTTGGCCAGGCTGGATCCCGCGATGTTCGCCGCCCTGTTTCTGATCGCCGTGCTGACCGGCCTGCTGGTTGGCTCGATACCCGCCTGGCGGGCCACCCGGGTCAGCCCTGGCCTGCACCTGAAAGCCGTCTGAGGGTCCGACCATGTCCTGGCATGCCTTGTTTTCCACCCTGCGACGCAGCCCCTTGATGCCCTTGCTGATCGTTGGCCAGATCGTCATCGCCTGTGCCATTCTCTGCAATACCCTGTTTCTGGCCTGGCAGCAGCTGCAGCCGATGCTGGCCAGCCCCGGCATCGACGGCCAGAACCTGCTGCTGGCCGACCGGATCAGCGGCGACCACAGTGCCTGGACCGATGCCGAGGTGAACCAGACCCTCGCCGAGATCCGGGCCCTGCCGGGCGTAATCGCCGCCAGCGCCGGCTATGGCCTGCCGATGACCTCGGGCCTGTCGATCACCTGGGACCTCCGCTACGGGCACGGCCGAACCATCAACGCCGACGGCTATTTCGGCCGGGACCTGGTCAAGACCCTGGGCATTCACCTGCTGGCCGGACGCGACTTCCAGCCAGGGGATTATCGTCCCATGAGCATCGCCTTCAATACCGCGCCCCCGGACGATGCGGCTCCCTCTGGCAATACCGTCAAGACCCCGCCGGCACCGACGATCACCCCGGCCCTGATCCCGATCGGGCTGGCCCGCCAGCTCTGCGGTGGCCTGGCCTGCCTGGGCAAGGTGCTGCGAACCGGCGGCGATGGCGATGGCGAGCAGGTGATCGGCATCACCTCGCCCCTGCTGCGCTATCAACTGGTCCTGGCTCAGGGCGATGCTGTCCAGAATGCCATCCTGTTGCCCAGGTATGTCAGCAAGCCGCAGTTGTTCAGCATGGCGATCCGGGTCGAGCCCGGCCGGCAGGCGGCGCTGCTGCCCGCGGTGCAGAAGATTCTGCAGCACAGGCTGGGGCCACGCCTGGGTGCAGATGCCGAGCCCATCCGGGTTCGCAGCTATGCCGAAGCACGCCATGCCTCGTTTTCGGACAATCGTTCAGCGCTGTATATGCTGGGCGGCATCACCCTGGCCGTGGTCCTGGTCACGGTGATGGGAGTGCTCGGCCTCAGCGGCTTCCAGGTCCAGCGCCGGCAACGGCAGATCGGCATCTATCGCGCCCTGGGGGCACGCCGCCGGCAGATCATGAGCTCGTTTCTGGGCGAGAATCTGCTGCTGGTCGGGGCCGCCAGCATGCTGGGCATGGGCCTGGCCTGGATCATCAACCAGCTGCTGATGCAGCATTACGAACTGGCACGATTGCCGCCCAGCTGGCTGCCGGTGGGCGCCGTCACCGCCATCATGCTGGGTCAGCTGGCGGTGCTGGGGCCGGCCCGCAGTGCCGCCGGAATCGCTCCGGCAGAAGCCATCCGCAGCCAGTGAATCCGTTCTGCAAAAGACCCGGCCGCTTTCGCGACCGGGTCTTCGATCTCATGCACAGCATCCGGGGCCGCTCGCGGCCTCAGTGTTCCGCGCTGTAGATATCCTTCGAGTCCCCCTTGGGGGCCTTCACGAATTTCGGCGGCGTGGCCTCGTCGGCGAAGTCCCAGGCCGACAGATAAGCCAGCTGCAAGATCTTCTGCATCTTCGGATAGTTGATCTTTTCCGGCGTGTCGCTGGGATGGTGATAGTCGGGATGAAAGCCGGTAAACCACCAGAAAGCCGGAATATTGTGCAGCACGAAGGGGAACTGGTCCGAACGGAAGAAGACGTTCAGAGCATATTCGTGGTCAAAACGGTCATCCAGCACCAGGCCCACCGAGCGGTCGGCCGCGGCCACGGTACGGGCATAGTCCGGGCTGTAGGCCGCGCCGATCAGATTCAGCCGGTTGCGGGTATCGGCCGGCACATCGATCAGCCCGGCGGTCTGCGGCGAAGGCGTCTCGTCACGACCGATCATGTCGAAATTGATCATGGCCCGCGTCGTCGCCAGCGGACGCAAGGGATGGGCGGCCAGATAATAGGCACCCAGCAGGCCGCGCTCCTCCGCGGCGAACACGGCGAACAGGATCGAACGCTTCGGAGCATGACCGGCGGCGGCAAAGGCGCGGGCCAGCTCCACCACGCCGACGGTACCGGAGGCATTGTCATCGGCACCGTGCCAGATCTTGCCGCCCGACTCGCCGTCATGGTCATGATGGGCACTGATGATGACGGTCTCGGCCTTCAGCTTCGGATCCGAGCCCGGCAGCAGACCGACCACGTTGTAACTGATGCCTTTGCGCACGGCGGTCGGCTGCAGCGTCAGGGTGGCCGACAACGCGTCCAGAACCTGTGACTGCGGCTTGAGTCCCTGATCAATGCCCTGCTGCAACTGCAGGGCGCTCTTGCCTGAATGCGCCAGCACCTCGGCGGCCAGCGCCGGTGACAGACTCATGCTGGGAATCTGCACGGCCTGATCGGCCAGCGCCTGCAGCGGGATCGGGTTGGCCGCATGTTCCTGATGATGGCCGATCCGGGTCCGGATCTCTTCCGCCGTGGGGTGGTTGTGTTCCGGCTCGCCGGCGAACAGCACGCCCAGCGCGCCATGCTTCTGCGCGTTAAGCACCTTGACGTAGTTGGTGGCATAGCGGGTATTGCCGGTCCCGTTGAAAGGCGAAGCCGGATCGGTCTCGCGCGGCTCGTGCTCGAACACGACCACGATCTTTCCGCGGACATCCAGATGGGCATAGTCGTCATAGCCGAGTTCGGGCGCCGTGATGCCATAGCCGGCAAAGACCAGCTCGCCTTGCGCCTTGCGGGGGAAGGGCAATGCACCGTGTGCATCGGCCCAGCCGATGCGACGGCTCTTCCCGTTCACGGTCAGCTCCAGCCAGCTGGCCTTGGCGTCCGCGCGGTATTCAATCAGGGGCACGGCCTGCAGATAACCCGGGTGACCATGACCGTCGGTACCGATCGGTTGCAGCCCGGCCTGGCCAAAGGCCTTGGCGACCCATTCGATGGCCTGATCATCCCCCGGCTGCAACGACATGCGTCCCTCAAGCGGGTCTGAAGCCAGAAAGCCGATGCCCTCACGCAGGTCGGCCTGCTTGATACGTCCAAGTCCCGCCTTCGGCGCGACATCGCTGCCAGTGGCCACGGCCATCGCCGGCAGCAGCGCTGCCAGCAGTATTCCCTTGCTGTATTTCATACTGACTCCCCGATGGAGGAGCCACCTTACTCAAGGATGGCTGCCCGGATCAATGGCAAAGCCTCCGGACAGCCACCAAGACATCCATGAATGATCGCTCAGGAAGCCGTACCGCCCACCGTCATACCGTCGATTCTCAGGGTGGGCTGGCCGACACCGACAGGCACGCTCTGCCCGTCCTTGCCGCAGACGCCGATACCCTCGTCCAGCGCCAGATCGTTGCCGATCATCGAGATCCGGCTCATCGCCTCAGGACCGGAACCGACCAGGGTGGCACCCTTGACCGGGCATACGATCTTGCCGTCCTCGACCAGATAGGCCTCGCTGGCCGAAAACACGAACTTGCCGCTGGTGATGTCGACCTGCCCGCCGCCGAAGTTGACGGCATACAGACCGCGCTTGATCGAACGAAGAATCTCTTCGGGATCTCGCTCACCGGCCAGCATGTAGGTATTGGTCATCCGCGGCATCGGCAGATGGGTGAAGGACTCCCGCCGACCATTGCCGGTAGCCGTCACGCCCATCAAGCGGGCATTGAGCTTGTCCTGCATATAGCCTTTGAGAATGCCATCCTCGATCAGGGTGGTGCACTGGGTCGGCGTGCCTTCGTCATCGACGCTGAGCGAGCCGCGACGGCCCGGCAAGGTCCCGTCGTCGACCACGGTCACGCCCTTGGCCGCGACCTGCTCACCGATCCGGCCGGCAAAGGCCGAGCTGCCCTTCCGATTGAAATCGCCCTCCAGGCCATGACCGACTGCCTCGTGCAGCATCACCCCCGGCCAGCCCGGCCCCAGGACCACCGGCATGGTCCCGGCCGGCGCATCGACGGCCTCCAGATTGACCAGCGCCTGGCGCACGGCCTCGGCCGCAAAGCCCAGCGCCCGCCCGTTGGCCAGCAGCTCGCCGTAGCTGTAGCGACCGCCACCACCGGCATAGCCCTGCTCGCGGCGGCCATTCGATTCCACGATCACCTGCACATTGACTCGCACCAGGGGACGCACATCGGCGGCCAGCGTGCCGTCGGAGGCGGCGATCAGCACCGTGTCAACGGTGGCGGCCAGACTGACCATCACCTGCTTTACCCGAGGGTCGCGGGCGCGCGCATAGGCATCCACCTCGCGCAGCAAGGCGATTTTCTCCGGATTCGGCAGGCTGTCGACCGGATCGATGGCCGGATACAGCGAAGGCGTCTGACGTACCGCCAGCGGCCGGCCGGCCCCGTGACCATCCCGCGCGATGGCACGAGCCGCCCGGGTGGCTTCCAGCAGCTGCGGCAGCACGATTTCATCGGAATAGGCGAACCCGGTCTTTTCGCCGGCCATCGCACGCACGCCCACCCCCTGCTCGATGGAATGGCTGCCGTCCTTGACGATGCCTTCTTCCAGATGCCAGGACTCACTGCGGGAATGCTGGAAATACAGATCCGCCGCGTCGATGCCCGGCCCCATCAGCTGATTGAAGACACGCTCCAGATCGTTGGCCGCCATGCCTCCGGGGGTCAGCAGACGATGTTCAACAGTGGCAAGCAGAGAATCCATGGCGATCAACCGTACAAAAGGAATAAACAGGAGATGTGGGCGGATAGCGGCGCTTAAAGGCCCGGCTCAGGGCGTATCCACGGAACGGCTTGGCAGGACCGATGCCCCCGGCGCCGATGGAATGTCGGGCAGGGCGTGCAAGGGATTCAGTTGCGGCTTGTCCCAGCTGCCTCCCAGATGATATTGCCGGACCAGGGCCTGGTTGATCTGGCTGCCGAAGATGCCTTCGGCCACCAGCCCGGCAGCGATGCCGAACGGTCCGAACACCGCGCCGAACACTGGCAGACCGTTGCCGACATGCGGGGTCACGGTGATGAATTCATCGTAATCGCGGGCCACCAGACCGGCCCGGCCCTGGATCTTGATATTGGCCGCCGGACTGTCGATCCGCAGATCGCGGCTGCGGGCCTGACCATCGGCGAGCTGGAACTCGCCCTTGATGGCATCAAAACCCAGCCCCTTGTTGAAAACGTCACTGAAATTGAAACTCAGCCGGCGCGGCAGCTCGAAGATAGAAACCAGGCCCAGCACGCGAGCACCCGCACCGGGCGGCAGATCAGGCAGACTGCCGTTCTTGATGTCGATCGCCAGACGGCCATTGGCATGACCCAGATCCGGCGTCAGCGGCGAACCCGGCCAGGTCGCGTCCAGATCCGCCCGGGTCGCCCCACCATCAAAGATATGGGGATAACCCAGCGCGGCCAGCATGTCGCCCAGATTGTGGGCGGCGAAACGGACCTTCAGATGACTGTGGTTGTCATCGGCCGTACCCATCCAGTCGCCGACCCCACTGATCTGCACGCCGGACGCCAGAGTCTGCAGCGGGTCGATATGGATGCCGCCCGGGATATGCCAGGCCTCCAGCCGGGCCTCACCCAGCTTGGCCGCGCCCAATCGCAGGTCGCCGATCCACAGATGCAGTGGCGGCAGCGCCGAGGGATTGGCGCCGCCATGTGCATCGGCCGACTCGGATTCCACGTCGGCCGCCACCGCGGTGGCCATGCCCGCCGCAGCGGGATCGGTATCCCCTTTCGGCCCGGCCTGCGTTGCGGATCCCAGGTCGACATGCGGCCAATGCAGCCGTTGCAGGCGCATGGTCAGGCCTCGCTTGTCCAGCGCCTGGGTAGGCACCAGCACCGTGCCGGCGATGGCCGGTGCCGCCAGCTCGATCTGCATCTGCTGCGGCTCGGGGCGGACCTTGATATGCAAGTCCTTGAAACGGGCACCGAACAGACTGGCCTCGCTGGATGACACGTCCACGCCATCCAGTCCTGGACCATGTCCGCCCTGCCCGGCCGCCACGAACTGGGCCCAGCCGGTGGCATCCAGCAAAGCCGCATGACCATTGATCCGCAAGCCTCTGGGCGGCAACGGGCCGGGGGCCTCGGCTCCCAGATGCAGGCTGCCGGCGAGCTCCGAGCGATCATCGGCAGGCAGATGCAACCGGCCTTGCAGCACATGCCCCAACGACAGGTCAACCTGCCCCCCTTGCACCGGCAAGGCCAGATCCACGCTCAACGGCAGACGAGTGCCGACCGGCTTGTCCAACGGCGCCGGCAACAGCAGAGCCGTGTTTTCCAGGCCCGACGTCAGATGCAGACTCTGGCGGGCGCTGCCATCGGCGGCATGGCGGATATCGAAATCGATCTTGAAAGACGAGGACCCGCGGGTCAGCGGATGGAGCCAGTCCAGCTCCGGATAGCCTTGGGTCAGCTGGTCGAAACTGAAGTGCCCTTCCAGTGCGGCCGACAGCTCGGTGCCCGGCACCCCGGTGGCTCCGCCGATGGCCAGCTTGAGGCGGGACGGCTGGGCATGGAATCGAGCCTGCATCGGTCCGGCCGTAAAGCCGTCCCGATCAAAGTGCAGCGGCCCGGCAAGGTGATCCAGCGCCACCTTCCAGACCGGTGCCGAGAAGCTGCCGTCGTGCCACTGGCCCTCGCCATCCAGAGTGAAGTCCTGATGGTGCTTGAGCGGCATCGACAGCTGCAGGCCGACCTGGATCTTCCCTCCGAGCTTCAATCGGGCCAGGACATCGGCCTGACGGGAGGCCACCGGCGAATGGGCGACGAAGTCCAGTGCATTGGCCGCCGAGGTACTGGCCTGCAGCTGCATGCCCAGCGTCGCGTTCTTGAACTGCGGAATATCCAGACTGGCCGAGTCCACCTTCAGCCCCATCGACGAGGCTTGATCGACATCGACATGCAGGCCGTCATTGACGAAGGACAGATCGGCGCCCAGTCCGGTCACCCGTGGCCAGGACTTGCCATAGTCCAGAACCACGTCACTGATCCGGGCATGGGCTTCGAAACGTCCCTGATGCGCAGGGAACGGCCAGTCAGCCAGATTGCCGTGCAGTACCGCCGAGATATCACCCAGCCGACCGGCCAGCAGCGCATTGTCCACCCAATGCCGGGCATGGGCCGACATTTTCAGGGGAAGCAGCCGTTTGGCCGTATCGATGCTCATGTCATCGAGTCTGGCATACAGGTCCGCCTGCACACCTTGGCCATGGCCGGGCAGACCGACCTCGCCATTGAAGCGGCCGGCGAATCCCGTGCCGGACAGATCCAGATCATCCAGACCCAGATGCCAACCCTGCTCATCCTTCCAGGCGCCGGCCAAGAGACGCAGCCGGTCCAGTCGCAACGGCTGGGGATACAACCCCGGCACGATCAGGGTAACGGCCTGCCCGGGCATTTCCAGACTGACCGCCTCATGATCGGCCCGCAGCTCGCCATGCAGGGCACTGATGCCCGGCTGCGCACCGAAGGCACGGATGCCGAGATCCTGGAATCGCACATAGGCATGACTCAGTCCGGCCGCACGACTCCAATCCAGACTGGCCTTGCTCAGCTGCCCTGTCGGCTTGCCCTGGCCCAGCCAGTCGGCCACTCCGGCCGGCAGCCCACGCGCCAGCGCCGCCCAGGGGACCAGCGGCGTCAGATCCAGCTGCGAGGCCTGGACATGGGCCGCCAGCAGCACCCCGTCCTTGATCGCGACCTGGCCCTGGGCCAGACTGCCGTCATCGCCCTTCCAGCGCAGAGCATAGCCGCCGTGCACCTGTTGCAGGTTGGCCTGACCATGAAAACTGGGCACGATGGAACGCCGTCCCGTGGCGCTGGACAGTGCCAGATCCGAAAAGTCGAAGCGCGTCACCGAACGGATGATCCGGCCCCGGCTCCAGTCCAGCCATGTCGCCCCCTGCCCCTTGCCCGAGTCGGCCTGGTAACCGTTGAGATCGATGCCGGCCAGCAGACTGTAGAGATTCACGCCGTCGGCCGAAACCCAGACCCGGCCCTGATGGCCATCGGTGGCGAACACGCCGGCTCCGGTCACCTGTCCTCGGGCGCCAGGGCGATGCAGATGGGCACCGAACCGCAATTCGTCGCCACGGCGCACCAGACGCAGGGCATCGGCCACCAGGCTGTACTGCCGCCCGACGAGCCGGTCATCGATATTGACCTGCAGATTTTCGAACCACAGACCGATACGCAACTTGCCGAAATCGGTTTTCTGGGCCCCCTTGTGACCGGCGATGCCCAGTCCGTTGATCCGCCAGCGGCCGTCGAGCTCGCGGCTCAGATCCAGAGCCAGACCGCGACCGTAGATATTGATGAAATGGCGGCCGGGCATCCAGCCGCCGAAATCCAGCTTGAGAATGGCTTCGTTCAGCTGCAGCGGCACGCTGCCGGGTCCAAGACTGGCCGTGATGTCATGCATCACGAAGCGCGGGCCGGACATTTCCCAGTGCCCCTGCAGCGAACCGAAGCGGATCTGCCGATGCGTGGCACGACTCAACTCGACCTCCACCCAGTGCGGATGGGCCGCCAGCAGAGGCAACAGCGCCTGACCGCCGATCTCCAGTCCGGCAACGGCCAGGGTGCAGGCAATCGCGGTCAGACGCAGTCCGCGACCACAGGCATGGACATGCCCCCAGTGCAGCCTCACGCGCCGGCCTGCCCCGGTCGACGGGCTGTCGCGACCGTTCTTTCCGGGGCTTGCGTCCGCTTACAGCAGAACGACATCAAACTGCTCCTGGGAGTAATGCTCCTCGGCCTGGAAACGGATGCTCTTGGAAATGAACTCTTCCAGTTCAGCCACGGCGGCGGACTCTTCTTCCAGAATGCGGCTCACCACCTTGCTGCTGGCCAGCACCATCAGCTTCTGGGCATTGAACTGACGGACAGCACGGGTGATTTCGCGGAAAATCTCGTAGGTGATGGTCTCGGCGGTCTTCTGGGTGCCACGTCCATTGCAGGCCGGGCAGGGTTCGCACAACTGGCGTTCCAGGCTCTCGGTGGTGCGCTTGCGCGTCATCTGCACCAAACCCAGCGACGACATCGGATAGACCGTGGTCTTGGCATGGTCTCGAGACAGGCCTTTCTCGAGCATCCGCAATACCTGGCGCTTGTGATCCTCGTCGCTCATGTCGATGAAGTCGATGATGATGATGCCACCGAGATTGCGCAGCCGCAGCTGGCGCGCCGCGGCCTGCGCCGCCTCCAGATTGGTGCGGTAGACCGTATCCTCCAGATTGCGCGAACCCAGGTAAGCGCCGGTATTCACATCGATGGTGGTCATCGCCTCGGTCTGGTCGATGATCAGATAACCGCCGGACTTCAACGGTACCTCCTTGCGCAGGGCCCGCTGGATCTCGTCCTCGACCCCGTACAGATCGAAGATGGGCTGCTCGCTGCCGTAGTGCTCGATCCGGTCGGCCAGGGTCGGCATGAACTTGTTGACGAAGTGGGCCGCCTGCTGGAAGGTGACCTGCGAATCCACCCGCACCTTTTCCACTCCGGCATAGAGCAGATCGCGCAGGCCGCGCAGCGGCAGGGCCAGTTCCTCATACACACGTTCGCCGACCTTGGCCTTGGCGATATTCTCTTGCACCACCCGCCAGACCTTGCCCAGATAGGTGACATCGAAAGCCAGCGATTCGGCGCTCTGACCCTCGGCATTGGTCCGCACGATATAGCCCAGCGGACTGTCACCGATCAGTGGCTGCAGCACGTCGCGGAGGCGCTGACGCTCCTGCTCGTCATCGATCTTGGCCGAAATGCCCAGAGTATGCGATTGGGGCAGCAGTACTAGGTAACGCGAAGGGATCGAAAGATGCGTGGACAGGCGAGCGCCCTTGGTGCCGATCGGGTCCTTGACCACCTGCACCACCACATCCTGGCCCTCATGGATCAGCTCCGAAATCGAGGCATGGGCGGCATGACTGTTCACATGCAGGCTGTCCGCATGTTCAGCGCCCACCGTTGCCGGCGGCCGCACGATATCGGAAGCATGCAGAAACGCGGCACGTTCCAGACCGATGTCCACAAAGGCGGCCTGCATGCCGGGCATGACTCTTTGCACGCGCCCCTTGTAGACATTGCCGACATAGCCGCGACGCGAAGCCCGCTCGACATGGACCTCCTGCAGCATGCCGTTCTCGACCACCGCGACACGCGTCTCTCGCGGTGTCAGATTGATCAGAATTTCCTCGCTCACCCACCACTCCCTTGCTGCGGCGATGTAGATACGACTTCCAGCCCATGGCCATCCGGCCATGACGAGCGAGCAACAACAGCGGCAATCATGGACGTTAGGAAACCGAAACCTGTGGTGCCCCTTCCGGAGCGCTTTGCAATCGTGCCCGCATGGTAGGCAGATACTGCGGATACTGACGCTGAACGAAGTCGATCAGCCCTTCACGCACCCGGCACCCGAGATCCCACCACGCAGGCATGCCCACGGCTGATACCAGCACCCTGATCTTGACGGAATGCTCGGCCGCTTCGCACATTTGCAGGATACAGGTTTTCCTGTCCCACTCCGGTGCTTTCTCGCAGATCCGCTGCAATTCCTGACGCAGCGGCTCCAGCGGAATACCGTAATCAAACCACAGGAAAACCGTACTGATCAGTCCGGGATTGGTGCGTGTCCAGTTGGCGATAGGGTGTTCGATGAAATAATTGATCGGCACCACCAGACGTCGCTCGTCCCATATCCGCACGACGACATATGTGCCGGTGATCTCCTCGATGTAGCCCAGCTCGCCTTCGATCATCACGCAATCATCCAGACTGATCGGCTGGGTCATCGCGATCTGCAGCCCGGCGATGATATTGGTCAGCACGGGACGGGCCGCCAGACCCAGGGCCAGGCCGGCCAGACCGGCCGAGGCCATCAGGCTGGCACCGAACTGGCGTACGGCCGGAATGCTCATCAGCATGCCGGCGACCCCGACGATCATCACCACCACCATCCCGGTGCGGCACAGCAGCCGGACCTGGGTCAGCACCTTGCGGTTGTGGACATTGTCGTCGATATCCACCGGGTGACGACGGACGGCGGCACGCTCCAGCGCGCCGATCGCCCGCACGGCCATCCAGGTCAGGGCCAGCATGACGCCGATCAGTACCAGCTCGCCGATCACGCCACCGCCATGGGCGGCATCGTTGGCCGGCAGGGTCTGTACCAGCAGACCAAACAACAGCAAGGGCACCAGCAGCCGCATCGGCCCCCTTGACTGCTCGAACAGATCACGCGCCAGCTCCCTCCGACGGACCCAGCGGGACAGCAACACTGCCGCTACCCGGTGCACGGCCAGCGACAGCAGCCAGGCCAATGCAGCCACCACGATCAAGGCCACCCAGGGCTGGTCCAGCCAGACCCGGATCACGTCGACACACTTCATCACAATACCCAAACCTGACTCCGTCATCGTTCCAGCCTACCGGAATGCCCGCACCACCCGTACATCGTTCCGGTCGGCGGCCACGCTGAGTACATCCGGTCCCGATGAGATCGACAGTACCGCATCACGATCGATTGTGCAGCGCGCCAGCCCTCGGGATACTGATGGCAAGACCGGCGGCAGCAGGATCCGCCGCGCCTCAGCCCCGTCACAGCGCCGTTGGAGAGCCCATGCCGCAACCTGAACCCCAGACGACCCACGCCATGCGACAGATATTGCCCGACCTGCTGGTCCCCGGCTTGCGCCTGGTCTTCTGCGGTACCGCACCCAGCCGTCGCTCTGCGGCCGAACAGGCCTATTACGCCCATCCCGGCAACCGCTTCTGGCCGGCACTGCATGAATCCGGGCTGGTGCCCCGCCGGCTGTATCCTCAGGAATATCCCGAACTGCTGTCATTCGGCATCGGCCTGACTGACCTGGCCAAGCACCACAGCGGCAATGACCGGGACCTGCCGGCCGGGGCCTTCGATCGCGAAGCCCTGCAGGCCAGGCTGCGCCGATATCGCCCGACCTGGCTGGCCTTCACCAGCAAACAGGCCGCACGTGCCGCCCTGGCCGTGCCGTGGATCGGGTATGGCCTGCAGCCGCAGACCCTTGAGTCCTGCAAGCTGTTCGTGCTGCCGTCGCCATCGGGTCAGGCGCGTGGGCATTGGGATCTGCGCCCCTGGATCGAACTGGCCGGCCTCAGCGCCATCCGCAGCTGAGGCGGAGCCCCGGCGGCATTTACTGACCAAAAAAAAACGACCCGCCAATGGGCGGATCGTCTTGTTGCGGATCGTGGCCTGTCAGAACTTACAGCGGAATGCCGCGCAGCTTCTGCACTTCTTCGGGCGAGACAGCCGAGGCCTTGTTGCCCCAGGCATTGCGGACAAAAGTAGCCAGTGCCGCCACCTGCCTGTCGGTCAGACGCTGACCGAAGGGCGGCATGCCGAAGGGACGCTTGTTGTCACCGGTGACCGGGGCCACGCCGCCGACCAGAATCACGCGAACCACGTTCATATCGCCTTCCGCAGTGACCGAACCGTTGCCGGCCAGCGGCGGATAGTCGGTACCATGGCCCTGCCCCTGCGGCTGGTGGCACTGGGCGCAATGGCTGGCATACAAGCTGCTGCCTTCGGCATACAACTGCTTGGCCTGCTCCTCGTTGACCGCGAACTGGGTCGGCTCCGGCGCCTCGCGGGTCGGCACGGCCTTCAGATAGGTTCCGATCGCCGCCGCATCTTCCGGGGTCAGGAACTGCAGGCTGTGGAAGACCGCATCCGCCATCGGACCATAAGCCGCACCCTTCGGCGAGACACCGGCGCGCAGCAGCTTGGCAATGTCATCCACGCTCCAGTCGGCCAGACCTTCCTGATTGAGCGCGGGACCGTACCAGCCCTGGCCGACCACCTCGCCACCCGACAGATCCATCGAGGCCGGCAGCGAGGCAAATGGACCGCGCCCGGAATGGCACATGTTGCAATGCCCCAGACCATCGACCAGATACTTGCCGCGATTCCAGGCCTCGGATTGACCGGCATCGGGCTGGTAGGGCGCGGCGGCCTTGAAGAACAGCAGGCGCCAACCCAGCAGGATCGGCCGGAAGCTGAAGGGGAACGGCATCTTGTTTTCGGTATTGGGCCGGCTGGAAGGCGGCAACGACTTCAGATAGGCAAAGATGGCATCGCTGTCCTGACGGGACAGGCTGTTGAAGTTGGTGAAGGGATAGGCCGGATACAGGAAACCGTGCTTGGGCGAGACACCGTAGTGGATCACGCGCCAGAAGTCGTTGGCACTCCAGCTGCCGATGCCTTCCTTGACGTCAGGCGTGATATTCGTTGAATACATCGTGCCGAACGGCGTGGCGAACTCCAGCCCGCCAGCATATTTCTGACCGCTGCCCTCGGTATGGCAGGCCACGCAGTCACCGGCCAGAGCCAGATATTTGCCGCGGGCAATCAGGGCCGGATCCTGCAGATTCGGCTCGGGTGCGGAGGGAACCGCCGAAGCGAAAAGGGTCGCCATGCCGCCCTGGCGCTGGAACAGCCAGCCGCCGAGGACCAGCGCGATCACCACCACTACGGCAACGACCGACAAGGCGATGCGAAGTTTCTGTTTGCTCATGTCCCCAACCCCTTACTGCTTGCTGCTGCATGGCGGAATCGACGATCCGCTCTCGGCGGTCACCACCGCACCACTGGCCGGAATCGGCGCACCGGCTGGCACGCCCGACAAATCCGGACGGGCCGCCTCGACGGGCATGCAGCTCAGCTTCTGCTGCGCGTAATAATCGGCGATCTCGTGCATATAGGCATCGTCCATGAAGCGCACCATATAAGTCATCTGGGCGTAATGACGGCTGCCGTTCTGAAACCGCTTGAGCTGATCGTAGAGGTAGTCGGCCGACTTTCCGGCCAGGTGGGGATAATAGGCGTTGATGCCGCCCTGACCTTGCTGTCCATGGCAGGCGGCACAGCCCTCCAGACGCTGATCGAGCGTGTCATTGACGGTCGTCGACACAGCGACCGGCACGGCGCTGACGGCCTGCGCAGGCTCGGCCTCCTGAGCCTGGGCGAGGGCCGCGAAGCCTCCCCCTAGGCCCAGAGCCAGCACCAACGGGAGACAAGCTCGCCGTCTACGCGACAGAGTTGAGAACTCGCGGGCAGTACTGACCGCGGACTGAGGGGCTTGCGGCGGCTTGGCTATGGTATGCATGGGCGCAAAGTATAAGACCCTTGCGCGCGCCTGTCTGCTGCATGGCACAGAAATTTTGTAGTCCGCATCTTGCCGCAGGTGACAAATCGTCCCAGGATCAGGTCTCGCGAGATTTTTTCGCGATCAGCAAGGCCAGTTCCAGCGACTGCTCGTAATTGAGACGCGGATCCACCGAGCTGCGGTAGGCCCTCGCCAGATCGTGTTCCGACAAGTCACGCGCACCGCCCAGACATTCGGTCACATCCTCGCCGGTCAGCTCCAGATGGACACCGCCCAGCCGCGTGCCTGCAGCGCGATGCAACTCGAAAGAGCGCTCGATCTCGGCCCGGATATTGTCGAAGCGACGGGTTTTCACGCCGCTGGAGGTGCTTTCGGTATTGCCATGCATGGGATCGACCACCCACAGGATCTTGCGGCCTTCGCGCCTGGCCTCATCCAGTAGTGGCGGCAGGGCCTGCTCGACCTTGGCCGCCCCCATCCGCGTGATCAGGGTCAGCCGCCCCGCCTCGTTGTCCGGATTGAGTGCGTCAACAAGACGCATCATCGTCGAGGCGTCCACGGAAGCGCCGATCTTTACCGCCACCGGATTGCGGATGCCCCGGAAATATTCCACATGGGCCCCGTCCAGAGCCGCTGTCCGCATGCCGATCCAGGGGTAATGGGTGGAGAGATTGAACCACCCTTGCCGCCGCGGAACCTGCCGTGTCTGCGCCTGCTCATAATGCAGCAGCAGCGCCTCGTGGGAGG
>JGI2924J29684_1078606_pt1 | contig 77728 bp, 73 predicted proteins | sample BenlonsequencITS_FD_29684 | JGI IMG/M metagenome (IMG submission 29684)
TATAGTGTACTACTTTGATTGATTTTGTCATTATGAATCTAGTTTTCTGAAAACAAAAGTTTCTTCATGCGTTTGGCGTGAGATTGTCTATGTTCTTAGTCATTTTTATTAAAAAAGGCTTACTAGCTATAAAAAAATACTGCCCTAAATCTTATTAGGACAGTATTTTTTTATAGATGCCACCACCGAGAATCGAACTCGGAACGAAGCATTACCATTGCTTTATTATACCATTTAACTACAGCGGCTACCTTTTTATAATACTATAAGTTATTAATTGATGCAAGCTTTTCTTAAAAATATTTCCTTAATTGTTTATCATCAAAATGAGGGTACCAGTTATTAATAACATGGCACAAGAGGCCTGCCTTATGGTATAATGGTAAAGATAATTTCAGAAAGAGGAAGCCAAGCATGTCTTATGAAAAAGAATTTTTAAAAGATTTTGAAGACTGGGTTAAAACTCAGATTCAAGTCAATCAGCTAGCCATGGCAACCAGTCAAGAAGTTGCCCAAGAAGATGGCGATGAAAGGGCTAAAGATGCCTTTATTCGTTATGAAAGTAAGTTAGACGCCTACGAATTTTTACTAGGTAAATTTGACAATTATAAAAATGGTAAAGCCTTTCACGATATTCCAGATGAGTTATTTGGAGCAAGGCATTATTAAGAAGGAGACACGAAATAGTGGCAAAACAAAAAAATCGTAAAAAAGCATTGAAATTAGAAATGAAGCGTAATGGCTTGTTAAAAAAAGCAGGTCAAGTTTTTGATAAGGCAGTTGAAAGTGTTGAAACAGCTGTGGATAAAACCATTTCTGCTGGTAAAAATCTTGTGGAAAAAGGCAGCCAAACAGTTGAAAACCTGACAGCAAGCAAGGAAAGACTTACTCTTGATGAGTTTGCAGGGCAGCCAGTTGTAGCTGGTATCCGCTCTGACCTTGTCGAAACCCTATATGCAGAAGGCATCCATTCAGCGCAAGCTTTTAAGGAGTGGACAGAAAAAGACCTCCTTGCTCTTAAGGGCATTGGTCCAGCAACGGTTAAAAAATTGGTCGAAAATGGTGCAAGCTTTAAAAAATAGTCATCTTCTCGTTGCTTAATGGCTATAAATTTGTTAGAATATTAGCAATCAGAGGTGCATTGAGTTGGTCTGTTACAGAGAGCGGTGGTGTTGAGAAATCCGCACAGATGTCAAGGCTAGTAGCTGAGGATCAGAAATCAGATATGAAAAGTAGCAGACCCATTTTATGGTCTGAAACAGTGGTGGTACCGCGGAAATCGTAACACGAAATTCGTCCCTGTCTAGGTTATCTAGGCAGGGATTATTTGGTTTCATTTGAAAGAAGATGATGGCTTATTGTTAAAATGTTGTTAGAAGTATATAATAGAAAAACTTTGCCCAAAGTGGAAACAGAACGGCTGCTATTACGTCAACGAAAAGGGGACAAGGCATTGTTCCAGAAGCGGCTTCAGCTCTGATTGAAATTGGTTTTACCTTACTTGATTTGCATAAAATTGAGCTGGGTTGCTACGACTACAACAAGCAAAGTCAGGCAGTGGCTCGCAAATTAGGCTTTACCTTAGAAGCCAATGCCCGTGACCGTAAGGACGTTCAAGGTCGCCGCTGTGGCGACATGCGTTTTGGGTTACTGAGAAGTGAGTGGGAGGAGCAGAAACAAAAATGAACCTTATCATCATTGGTGCTCAAGCGTCGGGCAAGATGACCATTGGGCAAGAAGTTGCCAGGCAGACAGGCATGACTTTGTTTCATAATCACGATTCTATTGACTTTGTTTTACGGTTTATGCCTTGGTCTCAAGAGAGCACTGCCTTGATTGAACGTATCCGTTTTGCTTTTTTTGAAACCTTTGCTAAGACAGGTCAAGACATGATTTTTACTATTGTAATTGACTTCAATGATCCAAATGATGTAGCAATGCTTGAAAAGATTCAGGCTGTTTTTCAGTCTTATGACCAAGAGGTTCTCTTTGTCGAATTAAAAACAGATATAGAGGAACGTCTTAAACGCAATCGCACAGAAAATCGTCTCAAACATAAACCTCTTAAACGCAACATCGAGTGGTCAGAACAAGATATTCAATCCACGATGGCATATGCTGTTTTTAATCCAGAAGAACCACCCAAAACGCTCACGCATTACCAAAAAATCAATAATACCCAGCTCACCGCTGCTGAAACAGCGCAGCTTATTATCCAAAAAATGACTCATATCAAGGAGAACTAAGATGACAGAACTATCACCTAAATACAATCCTGCCGAGGTTGAGGCAGGTCGCTATCAAAAATGGCTTGATGCAGATGTTTTCAAGCCATCAGGAGACCAAAAAGCAAAACCGTATTCTATCGTGATTCCACCGCCAAATGTGACTGGTAAGTTGCACTTGGGACATGCTTGGGACACAACACTTCAAGATATTATCATTCGTCAAAAACGCATGCAGGGCTTTGATACGCTTTGGCTTCCAGGGATGGACCATGCAGGAATTGCGACACAGGCTAAGGTAGAGGAGCGTCTGCGCGAGCAGGGGATTTCTCGTTACGACCTTGGTCGTGACAAATTCCTAGACAAGGTCTGGGAGTGGAAAGACGAATATGCCACTACGATTAAAGAGCAGTGGGGCAAAATGGGGCTTTCTGTGGACTACAGCCGTGAGCGCTTCACCCTTGATGAGGGCTTGTCAAAAGCAGTTCGCAAGGTTTTTGTTGACCTCTACAAAAAAGGCTGGATTTACCGTGGTGAATTCATCATCAACTGGGATCCTGCTGCCAGAACTGCCCTTTCTGACATCGAGGTTATCCACAAGGATGTTGAGGGAGCTTTCTATCACATGAACTATATGTTGGAAGATGGCTCACGCGCCCTTCAAGTGGCAACAACGCGACCAGAAACCATGTTTGGAGACGTTGCCGTTGCCGTAAACCCAGAAGATCCTCGTTACAAAGATTTGATTGGCAAAAATGTTATTTTACCAATCGTGAATAAATTGATTCCAATCGTGGGTGACGAGCATGCTGACCCTGAATTTGGGACTGGAGTTGTGAAAATCACGCCTGCCCATGATCCTAACGATTTCGAGGTTGGTCAACGCCATAATCTACCACAAGTGAATGTCATGAACGATGACGGTACCATGAATGAGTTAGCTGGCGACTTTGCAGGCATGGACCGTTTTGAAGCTCGTCAAGCTACCGTTGCTAAACTTGAAGAACTTGGCGCCCTAGTAAACATCGAAAAACGTGTTCACTCAGTAGGTCACTCAGAACGTTCAGGTGCAGTCGTTGAGCCTCGTCTATCCACTCAATGGTTTGTAAAAATGGATGAGCTTGCTAAACAAGCTATGGACAACCAAGAAACAGATGACCGAGTAGATTTCTACCCACCACGTTTCAACGATACCTTCCTCCAATGGATGGAAAATGTCCATGACTGGGTAATCTCTCGCCAATTATGGTGGGGTCACCAAATTCCTGCTTGGTACAATGCAGAAGGTGAGATTTACGTTGGCGAAGAAGCACCAGAAGGTGATGACTGGACTCAAGATGAAGATGTTCTTGACACTTGGTTCTCATCTGCTTTATGGCCGTTCTCAACTATGGGGTGGCCTGACACAGATGTAGAAGATTTCAAACGTTATTTCCCAACCTCAACCTTAGTAACAGGTTATGACATCATTTTCTTCTGGGTGTCACGTATGATTTTCCAATCGCTTGAATTTACCGGGCGTCAGCCATTCCAAAATGTCCTGATTCACGGTCTTATTCGTGACGAAGAAGGACGCAAAATGTCTAAATCATTGGGGAACGGGATTGATCCGATGGATGTCATTGAGAAATATGGTGCCGATAGCTTACGTTGGTTCCTCTCAAACGGCTCTGCCCCAGGACAAGACGTGCGTTTCTCATACGAAAAAATGGACGCCTCTTGGAATTTCATTAATAAAATTTGGAATATTTCTCGCTATATCCTCATGAATAATGAAGGGTTGACATTGGAAGATGCTGAAAGTAATGTGGCTAAGGTAGCTGCCTCAGAAGCTGGAAATGTGACTGACCAGTGGATTCTCCACAATCTCAATGAAACCATCGCTAAAGTGACAGAAAACTTTGACAAGTTTGAGTTTGGTGTGGCAGGACACATTCTTTACAACTTTATTTGGGAAGAATTTGCCAACTGGTATGTGGAATTGACCAAGGAAGTGCTGTATAGCGACAACGAAGCTGAAAAAGTTATCACGCGCTCTGTCCTTCTTTATACTTTGGACAAGATTTTACGTCTCCTTCACCCAATCATGCCATTTGTAACAGAAGAAATTTACGCTCAATATGCCCAAGGTTCTATTGTGACGGTGGACTATCCTGTGGTTCGCCCAGCTTTTGAAAATGAAGCTGCGCATAAAGGTGTGGAAAGTTTGAAAGACCTGATTCGTGCAGTTCGTAATGCGCGCGCTGAAGTTAACGTGGCACCATCAAAACCAATCACCATTTTGGTGAAGACAGCAGATAGTGAATTAGAAGACTTTTTCAACAGCAATATCAACTACATCAAATGCTTCACTAACCCTGAAAAATTAGAAATCAGCTCAGCCATTGCTGCGCCAGAACTGGCTATGACCAGCATCATCACAGGTGCTGAAATCTACTTGCCACTAGCAGATTTGCTTAACGTGGAAGAAGAACTTGCTCGCCTAGATAAAGAACTGGCTAAATGGCAAAAAGAACTGGACATGGTCGGCAAAAAACTCGGCAACGAACGCTTTGTTGCCAACGCCAAACCAGAAGTTGTCCAAAAAGAAAAAGACAAACAAGCTGACTACCAAGCTAAGTACGACGCAACCCAAGAACGGATTGCAGAGATGAAGAAAATTAAATCATAGTGTTTAGAACGCAGTTGAAAAACTGTGTTCTTTTCTTACTAATAGAGATATTAGATTGAAGTTTAATTATGAGAAAAACGCTTTCTTTATTTAAAGAGTTATGTTACAATACTATTACAATCATCGTACAAATAGTGTTATTTTGAGAGGCATATGAGAATGATTTTAGCACACTATGACTGTAAAAAAGATAAAAAGCAATCTTTAGATGAGCATTTATGGCATGTGGCCTGTTCTAGTCGACAGGAAGCATCTATAATTGGTCAAGGAGATGTGCTTTTTTTAATTGGTCTTTACCACGACCTGGGCAAAGCTGATCGAACCTTTCAAGATAAATTATTAAATAATCCAAATCGGCATGTTGATCACTCTTATGCAGGGGCAAAATACTTATGTTCTATTATTGGGCCTCATCTAAAAAACCGAGGGGTTGATAAAAATGAGAGAATGACATTCAACGAAATGGTGGGGTATGTCATCTCTGCTCATCATGGGATGTATGATTTATGCTACTATTTTGACGATGCTGAATATTATGGCTTTAATAAGTTTAAAAATCGTATCAATAGAGACTTAGATGGTTATCACTATCATGAAGATATTAAAGGGTACGCTCTAAAATTAGAAAAAAAATTATGTGATTATGGCTACAAAGATTTAAGGGAGCTTATTGATAAAGCTTTTGATAATTACCAACAAGCCATGTCTTCCTTAAACTGGCAAGATAAGAGTGAGTGGGATTATTATCAGTCTTGTATGGTGAGACTTTACTTGTCACTCTTAAAAAACGCTGATATTTTGGACACAGTAAATGCCTATGGCCTTAAGATAAGTCCTATGGATAAAACAGAGCGATCCTTTCTAAAACACTCCTATTTAGCGGCCATTGAACAAAAATATGCTAGCTTTGGACAGCCAAACAATCAGTTGAACACTATTCGGACAGAAATCGCTGAGCGTGTTAAAGAAAGAGGTAAACGAGATTCCAAGGGGATTTATCGCTTAGATTTACCGACAGGAGCTGGCAAGACTAATCTTAGTATGCGTTATGCGTTTCACCAATTAGTTCATCACGACAAATCAAGGTTTTTTTACATAACTCCCTTTCTTTCGGTTCTTGAGCAAAATGCTTCCGAAATTAGAAAAGTTACAGGTGACCTTGGCGTTCTAGAACACCATTCCAATGTGGTGAAACAGGCTAATGAAGATGATGATGATAAGGACAGTTTATTGTCAGCTTATCTTAGTGATAGCTGGGACAGTCAAGTAGTCTTGACTTCTATGGTTCAATTTTTCCAAACACTTTTCAAAACAAAATCAGCTAATCTGAGACGTTTTTCAAGTTTGATTAATAGTGTTGTGATTCTAGATGAAGTTCAATCCCTGCCTATTGAAGTCACCACTTTGTTTAATTTAACGATGAATTTTTTAAATAAAGTTATGGATACAACCATCGTTCTTTGCACAGCGACACAACCTGCTTATGATTCTTCAGAGATTGACCATCGTATCTGTTATGGAGGGAACTTGGGAGAATTAGCTGAAATAGTTGAGTTAACGATTGAAGAAAAACAGATTTTTTCAAGGACAGAGCTTAGAAAATTTGATGATAGTGATCAGAAAGTTCACTTGACTGATGTTATTAACCTTATTCTAGGTGAGGAAAACTCAGTTCTTGCTATTTTTAATACGAAAAAAACGGTTCATAACTGCTATACTATGCTAAAAGACATGACTGATAGACCGGTCTATCAGCTTTCGACAAATATGTGTGCGCAGCATAGACTTGACTTGATTGCTAAGATCAAAACGGAGTTACAAAATAATATCCCTATTATTTGTATTAGCACGCAATTAATTGAAGCAGGTGTAGATGTTGATTTTCATCGCGTCATTCGTTCCTACTCAGGGATTGATTCTATTGTTCAGGCTGCTGGACGGTGTAACCGAGAAGGCAAACGAGATAAAGGGCAAGTCACTCTTGTCAATCTGACCAATGAAGAGGAAAATATTTCTAGGCTGACAGAAATAAAAACTAAAAAAGAAGCCACAGAATCTATTCTTCATAAGATTGGGTCTCCAATTGATATCTCAACTTTAAACCGTGACTTTTTTGAGTATTATTATGCCAATAATCAGGGACTGATGGATTATCCTTTGGAAGACAACCTATCAATCTACGACTATTTAAGCCTTAATATTTATCAGACGGCAAATAAAAAGTTCAAAGGTAAGTTAAAACAAGCTTTTAAAACAGCAGGAGCCAAAATGAACCTCATCAATAATGATATGATAGGAATTCTCGTACCTTATGGCGAAGCTGAGAAAAAATTGGCTTATTTAGAAGAATTAGGTGTGTCACATTTTTTATCAGCAAAAGATTATCAAACGATAAAATCATTACTAAAAGAGTTACAACCTTTTACGGTTAATGTCCGCGAGAACGATCCTCTCTTTGAGACAACAAAATCTTATCTAAATGGTCAGATTCTGGTTTTGACGTCGGAGTATTATGACACGGAAAGAGGAGTTAAATACGATTCAGCTAGCTTTTACTTCTAACTCAAAACGAAAGAAGATTAACAAAAGGTTGTTAGAGGACCTTGTTAACCTGCCAATCATCATTAGTAATTATTATCAATTTAGACTATTTAATAAAATTAGATTACAAAAAAACAGAAGGAGGAAAGTAGCTTGTACAGATCTAGAGACTTCTACGTGAGAGTAAGTGGTCAGCGAGCTCTTTTTACAAATCCAGCCACAAAAGGGGGATCGGAACGCTCATCCTATTCGGTTCCGACTAGACAGGCACTGAATGGTATCGTTGATGCCATCTATTATAAGCCGACCTTTACTAATATCGTCACAGAGGTTAAGGTTATTAACCAGATTCAAACCGAATTACAGGGTGTCAGGGCTCTGTTACATGATTATAGTGCAGATTTAAGTTATGTATCCTATTTGAGTGATGTTGTTTATCTGATCAAGTTTCATTTTGTTTGGAATGAAGATAGAAAAGATTTGAACTCAGATAGACTTCCAGCTAAACATGAAGCCATTATGGAGCGTTCTATTCGTAAAGGGGGACGTCGAGATGTGTTTTTGGGTACAAGAGAATGTTTAGGGCTTGTAGATGATATCAGCCAAGAAGAGTATGAGACTACTGTGTCGTATTATAATGGTGTCAATATCGACTTGGGAATCATGTTCCATTCCTTTGCCTATCCGAAGGACAAAAAGACACCATTAAAATCATACTTTACAAAGACTGTGATGAAAAATGGAGTCATTACGTTTAAAGCACAGTCTGAATGCGATATTGTTAACACGCTTTCTAGTTATGCTTTTAAAGCACCAGAGGAGATAAAATCGGTTAACGATGAATGCATGGAGTATGATGCCATGGAGAAAGGAGAAAACTGATGGATTTTTTTACTTCTCTCTTGAAGACTTATGAAAAAGCAGAGCTAGCAGACTTGGTTGATCATCAAAAAAGAAATAATGAGCCGGTTTTACTGCCGATTTATCATACGAGTTTAAAGTCAAATGGTAAAAATATCATTTCAGTGAAACTTGACAAAGATGGCCAGTTTCACAAGGCAGAATTTATGGCAGATAAGCAAATGATTATTTTTCCTGTAACGGCTGATTCTGTTGCTAGGTCAGGTAGTCATCCTGCACCGCATCCCCTAGTCGATAAATTTGCTTATTATAGTGCTGAAATGGGGCAGATTCAGTATGATTCTTTTCATAAGCAACTGAATAACTGGATTGATTATTGTGAGGAGGGTGATGTCAAGAAATTTTTAACCTTTGTTCAGCAGTTCATTTTGAAGCCAGAATTTCTAACATTGATTCTTGATTCTTTAATTGGTCCTGATTATCAACATAATCAATTAAAAGTCACATTTTGTGATGCCACTGGAAAAGAAAAATTAATTGATTTATCAGCTTGCTTTTTAGAATTTTCAATTGATCAGTTCCAGGGCTTTAAAAATGAATCGGTTTCGACATTTAAAGCCTTACACCAATCCTATATTTCTTTTGTTGAAGCCAATCGTGAAAATCTCGGTATTTGTAATATTAGTGGACGAGAGGAACAGCTTACCGATAAGCATAGAGGTTTGATGGGGAATGCTAAAATCATCTCTGTTAGTAATAAAAGAGAAGCTTATAAAGGACGTTTTAGAGAACGCGAAGACGTTTTTAGTGTTGGCTATGAAACTTCCGAAAAGATTCATTTAATGCTCAAGTACCTTTTAGAAAATAAAAATACCAGTACTTGGTTAGGGTCTTCTCAATATTTAATCAACTGGTTCAGCGATGATTTAACAAATGATAGTCGGTTGGATATTGTATCACCAATCTTTGATGATGGACTTGAAGAAGATGATGATGACGATACGCCTCCTGTTATAACATTAGCAACTGAAGACAATAAAAGAATTGGTAAATCATTCATCAAGGGACAAAAATTATTTGCTAATGATGCCACTTACTACGTTGCTATTTTGAATAAAACCAGCAATGGGCGGATTGCTTTAAAATATTTTCGTCAGCTTCAAGCGTCCCAATTACTCACCAATCTTAACAAGTGGCAGGAAACATACAGTTGGGAGTCGCGATCTAAGTTTGGGAAAAGTCGCTTAAGAACCCCTACTTTTCATGACATCCTTAATGTGTCCTACGGGGTTGATAGGGATCGCTTCCTTGAATTAGATAATGATAACTTCAAAAGTGATCAAATTCAAAAGTTAGTGGCAAGTTTGATTGATGGTAAACCGATGCCACAGTCCATTGTCAAAAAGTTAGGTAACAATGTTAAAGAACGACATCGTTACCGTAAGCACTGGTATCAAGTTGAGCAGGTCTGCTTAGCAATTTTACACAAACAAAATGGGGAGGAATTTTCACCGATGCTAGATCATACCAATCAAAATCGTTCCTATCTTTTTGGACGATTATTAGCAATTTTTGAATTAATCGAGACCTTGCGTTATGGCTTGGATGGAAACAATAACGACCGTATTACCAATGCTGAACGTTATTGGACAGCCTATACTGGACAACCAACAAAATTGATGATGTTATTGGAAAATAAAATTAAGCCTTACGAAGAACCATTGAAATTAAATCGTCGTGGCAGTTGGATGAAATTAGAAAAAGAAAAAGAAGAGATTTTAGAACTGTTAAATCCTCTGTTAGAAACAGAAACAATGGAAAAACCCTTAGATTACCGCTTTATTTTTGGGTATTATGCTGAGAAAAACTATTACTATACAAAACAAAACACGGAAGTAACAGAAAGTGAGGAGTAAAAAGATGTTGGAACACAAAATTGATTTTATGGTAACTCTTGAAGTGAAAGAAGCAAATGCAAATGGTGATCCCTTAAATGGAAACATGCCTCGTACAGATGCCAAAGGATATGGTGTGATGAGTGATGTCTCCATTAAACGTAAGATTCGTAATCGTTTGCAAGATATGGGGAAGTCTATTTTTGTGCAAGCTAATGAGCGTATTGAAGATGATTTTCGTTCACTGGAAAAACGCTTTTCGCAACATTTTACAGCTAAGACACCTGACAAAGAAATTGAAGAAAAAGCAAATGCATTATGGTTTGATGTTCGTGCTTTTGGACAAGTTTTTACTTATCTGAAAAAATCAATTGGGGTGCGTGGACCAGTTTCCATCAGTATGGCTAAGTCCTTGGAGCCAATTGTCATTTCCAGCCTTCAAATTACGCGTAGTACCAATGGTATGGAAGCTAAGAATAATAGTGGCCGCTCTTCTGATACGATGGGGACAAAACATTTTGTAGATTATGGTGTGTATGTACTTAAAGGTTCTATCAATGCTTATTTTGCTGAAAAGACTGGTTTTTCTCAGGAAGATGCTGAGGCTATTAAAGAAGTTTTGGTTAGCTTGTTTGAAAATGATGCGTCGTCTGCACGTCCGGAAGGCTCTATGCGAGTTTGTGAAGTCTTTTGGTTTACGCATTCAAGCAAATTGGGAAATGTTTCAAGTGCGCGTGTCTTTGACTTGTTAGAGTATCATCAATCAATAGAAGAAAAAAGCACTTATGACGCTTATCAGATTCATCTAAATCAAGAAAAATTGGCTAAATATGAAGCGAAAGGGTTAACGCTTGAAATCCTAGAAGGACTCTAGTATGGTCTATGCCGAAGATGATTATTTAATGCTGTCAGGTATTCAGCATTTCCAATTTTGTAAACGTCAATGGGCGTTGATCCATATTGAGCAACAATGGCTTGATAATGAAGCGACAGCGCATGGACAGGTTTTACATACTAAAGCAGATAACCCTTACATTAAAGAAAAACGAAAAGAGCTTTTGGTCTCACGTGCTATGCCCATTTCTTCTGCAGAACTTGGACTTTCAGGAATTATGGATGTTGTGGAATTTTATAAAGATGATCAAGGTGTGTCTTTGAGGGGAAAACGTGGGAAATGGTTACCAAAAGTTGTGGAATACAAGCGCGGAAAACCTAAAAAAGATACCAGAGATATTGTCCAGTTGGTGGCTCAGACCATGTGTTTAGAAGAAACGCTAGACTGCGACATTAACGAAGGTTGTCTTTATTACCATAGTGTCAATCAAAGAGTGATTGTTCCTATGACATCAGCTTTGCGTCAAGAAGTGAAGGAATTAGCCGCAGAGATGCATGAGGTTTATCAGAGTCAAATGCTACCTAAAGCAGCTTATTTTAAAAACTGTCAGCTTTGTTCTTTAGTCGATATTTGTAAGCCCAGGTTGAGTAAAAAAACAAGGAGTGTGTCGCGTTACATCAATGAGGCTATGACCAGTGAGGAGATGGACCTATGAAGAAGTTGCTAAATACCTTGTATTTGACGCAAGAAGATTTTTATGTCACTAAAGAGGGCGATAACATTGTTATCAAGCAAGAAGGTAAGGTTCTCAAACGGTTTCCGTTTCGGATTATTGACGGTATTGTCTGTTTTTCTTATTTGGGTGTGTCGTCTGCTTTGGTGAAGTTATGTACGGAGAATCAGATTAATTTATCGTTTCATACACCACAAGGGCGTTTTTGTGGTCGCTATATTGGTTCAACCAATGGGAATGTGTTGTTGCGTAGAGAACATTATCGTTTATCTGATCGTGAGGAATCTTTGGAATACGCAAAGCGGTTTATTTTGGCTAAAATTTCCAACTCAAGGAAATACTTGCTACGCTTTAAACGAGATCATCGTCAACAGATTGATACCAAGCTTTTTGAGGCTGTTAATGACGAATTGATATGGGCTTTAGAGATGGTTCAGGCAGCAGATAATAAAGACTCTTTAAGAGGGATTGAAGGCCAAGCTGCTAATCAGTATTTTCGCATATTTAATGACCTGGTGTTGACGGACAAAAAAACGTTTTACTTCCAAGGTCGGAGTAAACGACCACCCTTAGATTGTGTTAATGCCCTCTTGTCTTTTGGTTACAGTTTACTGACCTTTGAATGTCAATCTGCCTTGGAAGCTGTCGGATTAGACAGTTACGTTGGTTTCTTTCACACGGATCGTCCTGGGCGTGCTAGTTTAGCGCTTGATTTAGTTGAAGAGTTCCGCTCATATATTGTAGATCGTTTTGTCTTTTCATTAATTAATAAAGGACAACTTCAGAAAAAACACTTTGAGGTTAAAGAAAATGGTAGTATTTTATTGACGGAAAATGGCAGAGCTATTTTTATTGATTTGTGGCAGAAGCGTAAGCATACTGAGGTAGAACATCCTTTTACAAAAGAGAAAGTAAAACTTATGTTATTACCCTATGTACAAGCGCAGCTTTTAGCTAAGGCTATACGAGGAGATTTAGAAAGCTATCCACCTTTTATGGTTTAGGAGATGTTATATGATGGTTTTAGTCACTTATGATGTAAATACGGAAACACCTGCTGGTAGAAAAAGATTGCGTCATGTTGCCAAACTCTGTGTGGACTATGGGCAACGTGTTCAAAATTCTGTTTTTGAATGTTCTGTGACACCCGCAGAATTTGTGGATATAAAGCACCGCTTAACACAAATCATTGATGAGAAAACTGATAGTATTCGCTTTTATTTATTGGGGAAAAATTGGCAGAGGCGTGTGGAAACACTTGGTCGCTCAGACAGCTATGACCCAGATAAAGGTGTCTTATTATTGTAAAAATCTCTTGTGCGAAGCTAGCTTTCACAGAAACACCTTGCTTGCTCGCGCAAAAATAACTTAAAAAAGAAGCGAAATGGAGATAAAAAGGCTTAAAACACCTCTATGTGTGCCATCCGTTTCTCTATAAACTGTGTCATTTGGCGCAGTCTCACCCTTCATGGGTGAGTGGATTGAAATAAAAAGCATATCACGAAAATCACCAATTACATCAGGTCTCACCCTTCATGGGTGAGTGGATTGAAATAAGTCATTTTCTGCTTCTGCTAGGTTTGCTTTAGTCTCACCCTTCATGGGTGAGTGGATTGAAATTTTTTACTTTGATTACATCCCGCAATGTCACAGCGTCTCACCCTTCATGGGTGAGTGGATTGAAAGATGAACCCGATCTCTCTTTTAATGAGGTCGGGTTTTTACATGCCTTTAGTCAACCATTTATCTGATAGCGTATCAAATTCAAGTTTTTGCATGTTCTAGTCTATGGTTTGCGCCACTAGCTTTCGGTAAACTAAGGGTAACTTAAGAGAGGAGTTATTTATGACACTATCACTTGTATTAATGGTATCGGTTTTTGGGGCAGGCTTGTTATCCTTTTTCTCTCCGTGTATCTTTCCGGTCCTTCCTGTCTATTTAGGCATTTTACTGGATGCAGATGATTCAAAGACGATTACTATATTTGGTAAAAAACTCTATTGGTATGGCATTGTCAAAACTTTAGCCTTTATTTTTGGTCTATCTACTATTTTTGTGATTTTAGGTTACGGGGCTGGTTTTTTAGGAAATATCCTTTATGCGGTATGGTTTCGGTACTTACTGGGAGCCTTGGTCATTATCTTGGGGATTCATCAGATGGGCCTCATTACCATTAAGAGCTTACAATTTCAAAAATCACTGACTTTCCATAATAACAAGAATCGCAACGGTTTGTTCAATGCATTTATCCTTGGTTTAACCTTTAGCTTTGGTTGGACGCCTTGTGTGGGACCTGTTTTGAGTTCTGTCCTAGCATTGGTGGCTTCAGGGGGAAATGGTGCCTGGCAAGGTGGCGTTTTGATGATTATTTATACTCTTGGATTGGGCATTCCTTTCCTACTCATCTCTTTTGCGTCAGGCATTGTTTTGAAACAGTTTAACAAGCTCAAACCCCACATACTTTTACTGAAAAAAGTAGGAGGCGTTCTGATTATAGTCATGGGAATCTTGCTTATGACAGGAACCTTAAATAACTTAGCACAACTTTTTGGATAAAGGAGAAACACAATGAAAAAAGGACTATTAGTAACAACTGGTTTGGCTTGTCTCGGGCTACTAACTGCTTGCTCAACCCAAGACAATATGGCTAAAAAGGAAATAACTCAGGACAAGATGAGCATGGCAGCTAAAAAGAAAGATAAGATGTCAACATCAAAGGACAAGTCCATGATGGCAGATAAATCATCTGATAAGAAAATGACCAATGATGGTCCTATGGCGCCTGATTTCGAACTCAAAGGCATCGATGGTAAGACCTATCGCTTATCAGAGTTCAAAGGTAAAAAAGTTTATTTGAAATTTTGGGCCTCTTGGTGTTCAATCTGTCTATCAACCTTGGCAGATACCGAAGACCTGGCTAAAATGTCAGATAAAGACTATGTGGTCCTAACAGTTGTCTCGCCAGGTCATCAAGGGGAAAAATCAGAAGCAGACTTTAAAAAATGGTTCCAAGGAACAGACTATAAGGACTTACCAGTCTTGTTAGATCCGGATGGCAAGCTATTGGAAGCTTACGGTGTCAGATCTTACCCAACAGAAGTTTTCATTGGAAGTGATGGTGTTCTTGCTAAAAAACACATTGGTTATGCCAAAAAATCAGACATCAAAAAGACCCTTAAAGGTATACATTAGGAAGGACCAGCTGATAGGCATTAGAAAAAAGGAGTTGAGTTTATGGAACATAAATGGAAATTATGGCTATTTATCGTTGGAGTGGTCTTGTTAATAGGCGGAGCTTCTGTTCTCATTCAGAAAGGTCAAGCCAAGGCTTTTAGTCAAGGCAAGCCTCAACTACCAGCTAAAAAAGTCAAATCCACTAAAGTAGATCCCAATGCCCCTGTTGATCAAAAAGTGATTTACCTGGCTGGAGGCTGTTTCTGGGGCGTTGAAGAATATTTTTCACAAGTGGATGGCGTTCTAGATGCGGTGTCAGGCTATGCCAATGGTAGAGGCGATACCACCAACTACCAGTTAATTCATCAGACTGGTCATGCAGAAACCGTTGAAGTGGCCTATGATGCGAACCGTATTAGCTTGAAAGAATTATTACTGCATTTTTTCCGAATTATTGACCCAACCAGTCTTAATAAGCAAGGAAATGATCGCGGTAGTCAATACCGAACTGGGATTTACTATACTGACAAAGCAGATTTAGCTATTATTGATGAGGTCTTCAAAGAAAAAGCTAAGGATTACAAGAAAAAAATAGTGGTTGAAAAAGCACCATTGAAACACTTTATTAAGGCAGAAGACTACCACCAAGATTACCTCAAGAAAAATCCAAATGGCTACTGCCATATTGACATCAACCAAGCGACTTATCCTGTGATTGATGAAAGCAAGTACCCAAAACCAAGTGCCACTGAGATCAAGGAAAAACTATCTGCAGACGAATACCGAGTGACGCAAAAAAACGAAACTGAAAAAGCTTTTTCTAATCGCTACTGGGATTCTTTTGATGCAGGAATTTACGTAGACGTTGTGACAGGAGAACCGCTTTTCTCTTCAAAAGACAAATTTGAATCAGGTTGTGGTTGGCCAAGCTTTAGCCGCCCCATCAGCCCAGACGTTGTCCGCTACAAGGAAGATAAGAGTTTCAATATGACGAGAACAGAAGTGCGCAGCCGTTCAGGGAATTCTCATCTGGGGCATGTCTTTACTGACGGACCTAAAGACCAAGGCGGCCTTCGTTACTGCATCAATAGCTTGTCTATTACCTTTATTCCAAAAGCTGATATGGAAGCTAAGGGCTATGGTTATTTATTATCATCTGTAGAATAGGGTTAGGCCTAAAAATCTGATATAATAGAAGAAAGACTAGTATGAGAGGGCCATGCAAGGCCCTTTATAAAGATAAGGAGACACCGTGTGTACTCATTGTTAATTGTAGAAGACGAATACCTTGTGCGCCAGGGTATTCGTTCTTTGGTTGATTTTAGCCAGTTCAAGATTGATCGGGTCAACGAAGCAGAAAATGGCCAGTTGGCTTGGGACTTGTTTCAGAAAGAGCCTTATGATATTGTTTTGACGGATATCAATATGCCCAAATTAAATGGGATTCAACTAGCAGAACTCATTAAACAGGAATCCCCCCAAACTCATCTGGTATTTTTGACGGGCTACGATGATTTTAACTATGCCTTATCTGCTTTGAAATTAGGGGCAGATGATTACTTGCTCAAACCCTTTTCCAAGGCAGATGTAGAAGACATGTTAGGAAAGCTCCGGAAAAAATTAGAACTTTCCAAGAAAACAGAAACCATTCAGGAATTGGTTGAGCAGCCTCAAAAAGAAGTATCAGCAATAGCAATGGCTATTCATGAGCGGTTGGCAGATTCTGATTTGACCCTAAAAAGCTTGGCTCAGCAGCTTGGTTTTAGCCCTAATTACCTTAGCGTCTTGATTAAAAAAGAGTTAGGGATGCCCTTTCAAGATTATCTGGTACAAGAACGGTTGAAAAAAGCCAAGCTTCTCTTGTTAACCAGTAATCTTAAAATCTATGAAATTGCAGAGCAGGTCGGTTTTGAGGACATGAATTATTTTTCTCAGCGCTTTAAGCAACTGGTAGGCGTTACCCCAAGTCAGTATAAAAAAGGAGGCCAGGCATGAAGCGTTATCCCCTACTGGTCCAGTTGATTTCGTATGTTTTTGTGATCGTAATTGCCCTCATTACCACGCTTGGTTTGCTTTATTACCAGACGAGTTCTCGTAATATCAGGCAACTAATTGAACGTGATACCCGGCAGAGCATTCGGCAAAGTTCCCAATTTATTGACGCTTACATCAAGCCTCTTAAAGAAACAACTTCGGTGCTGGCGAAAAATACGGAAATTCAAGCCTTTGCTAGTCAAATTCATCAAGAAAATGACAAACAGGTTCTTCAGCTCATGAAGATGGTTCTTGCGACCAATTCCGATTTACAAGCAGCTGTTCTGGTGACTAAGGATGGTCGAACGGTGTCTACCAATTCTCAGTTGACCATGAAAACCTCCAGTGACATGATGGCAGAACCCTGGTATAAAGCAGCCATAGACCGTCAAGCCATGCCAATCTTAACCCCAGCTCGGCAATTATCCCTTTCTTCTAAAAAAGAATGGGTAGTTTCTGTGACCCAAGAGGTAGTAGATAGGGCTGGGCATAATTTAGGTGTGCTAAGACTTGATATTGCATACCCGACCATTAAAGCGTCTTTAGATCAGCTTCAGCTAGGCCGCCAAGGCTTTGCCTTTATTGTGAATGATAAGCATGAATTTGTTTACCATCCCAAAAAGAGTGTTTACAGTTCTTCTAAGGAGATGGCTGCGATGAAACCTTATTTAGCGATTCAGAATGGTTACACTAAGGACAAGACATCTTTTGTTTACCAAAAACTCATTCCTAACAGTCAATGGACTTTAGTGGGAGTGGCGTCACTGGATCAGTTGCACCGGGTGCAGCGCCAAATTTTTTGGTCCTTTCTTGGAACAGGGCTTCTAGCCTGTCTGATTTGTGGCTTTGCAACTGTCTTAGTCTTACGCAGATGGATTCGTCCCATTCAACAATTGCAGCAAGTTATTCTTGCTATTCAAAAAGGAGATCGTCAGTTACGTGCCCAAGAAACGGGTTCTCCAGAATTGACAGACCTTGCCCAACAGTTTAATGCGCTCTTAGATCAAATTGATAGCTTGATGGTTGCCGTTGCGGATAAGGAAAAGGCGATTGGGCAGTATAGGTTACAAGCCTTGGCTAGTCAGATTAACCCGCATTTTCTCTATAACACCTTGGACACTATTATTTGGATGGCAGAATTTAATGACAGCAAGCGCGTGGTAGAAGTGACCAAGTCTCTAGCTAAGTATTTTCGTTTGGCCCTTAATCAGGGGAACGAATACATTCGTTTGGCAGATGAACTGGATCACGTTAGCCAATACCTCTTTATTCAAAAACAGCGCTATGGAGACAAGCTAAGTTATGAAGTGCAAGGCTTAGATGTCTACGCAGACTTTGTTATTCCTAAGCTTATCTTACAGCCCTTAGTAGAAAATGCTATCTACCATGGCATCAAAGAAGTCGATCGCAAGGGCATGATCAAGGTTACGGTATCTGATACAGCTCAGCATCTGATGTTGACTGTTTGGGATAATGGTAAAGGCATTGAAGACTCTTCACTGACCAATAGTCAGAGCTTGTTGGCTAGGGGAGGTGTGGGCCTTAAAAATGTTGACCAGCGGTTAAAACTTCACTATGGTGAAGGCTACCACATGACCATTCATAGCCAGTCAGACCAGTTCACTGAAATACAATTAAGCCTTCCTAAAATGCATGAATTAATGGCAGACGACACACAGGAAAACGAGTAAGGTTACAGGAAGTGCATGTCAGCCATTTCCCTAAGTTAGGGTATTGGAGATAGGAACCTTAGAAAGGATATCATGAGTTTAGCAACTGACTATTTTAGCCGACAGACCCCCATAGTTGAAAAGCTAATGGCTTACGGTTTTGAGAAGCGAGACAACGGTTATTTCTATAACGAACGGTTTATGGAAGGGGAATTTGAGGCGCAGCTTAGGATTGATGAGGCTGGCAATATCTGGGATCGGGTTATTGATTGTGACTTGGAGGAGGATTATTTGCCTTTACAACAAGCAGCCTGGCAAGGAACCTATACTGGGCAGGTTAGAGCGGCCTATTTGGAACTTTTGGAGCGCTTATCAGTAGCCTGTTTTGAAGCCACTCCTTTTCAGTCAATGCAAGCTAATAGACTTGCTAAGCATATCACCAAAGAATGGTCTGACCCAATGGACTATCCTTTTGAAAAGCACCCAGACCTTGCAACCTATCGGGTAGGGGGCAAATGGTATGCTATGATTTTTTCTCTCTTGGCTGATAAATTAGACCAGATACCAGAGAGATTAGTAGGACAGACATGTGAAGTGATGACTGTCAAAGTTAATCCCAAGGCTTTCCCTCAGTTACTGCAGCAAGAAGGCATTTACCCAGCGTATCACATGTCAAAGAAAAACTGGATTAGTATTATTTTGGATGATAAGGTAACAGATGATAAGCTTTGGACGTTAGTGACTCAAAGTCGTCAACTAGTCAACCCAAACGGTCTTTCTAATCCTAATGGTCCTGATTATTGGGTTATTCCAGCTAATTTGAAATACTATGACATTGATGCAGAATTTGCAGCCAATGATGTGATTTTATGGACCCAAAAAGCTGGTATTGCCGTGGGAGACTACGTGCTGATTTATATAACAGCCCCAGTCAAATCCATTCGCTATGTCTGCCAAGTTCTAGAAACTGATATACCTAACGAGGGTTATCGTAAAAATCCTAACATTGACAAACTCATGCGTCTCCGAAAATGCCAACAGTACAAGGATGGTCTCTTGTCTTTTGACCTTATGAAAAAACATGGCGTAGCTGCAGTGAGAGGGCCAAGACGATTAAGCCCTCAATTAATTGCATTTTTAAAGGAAAAAGAGTATTTTAAAGAGAACAACTAAAGGAGAATAAGAGATGGTTGAATTTGTAGCAGATCAAAGTTTTTGGGAACTTTTTCCAGGTGCCAAACTAGGTGTCGTCTTATTAAAGGATGTTCAGAACCAAGCAGAGTCACCAGAAGATGTCAAACAGCTCTTAGCAGACAGCCATGAGTTAGCAAAAGCTTATTTAACAGCAGACAATTTTAGTGATAATCAGGTGGTTCAAGTCTACCGCAAGGCCTATCAACACTTTAAAACCAAAAAAGGAGCTCGCTCTAGCATTGAAGCCCTTCTCAAGCGGGTGTCAAATGGTCAAAGCATTCCGTCTATTAACCCACTAGTGGATATTTATAATGCGGCTAGTCTACGTTTTGGTTTACCTGCTGGAGCCGAAGATAGTGACAGTTTTATCGGAGATTTGCGTCTGACGATAACAGATGGTGGTGACGACTTTTACTTGATTGGGGATGCTGACAACAACCCAACCTTGCCAAATGAACTCTGTTATAAAGATGATATTGGAGCGGTTTGTCGTTGCCTTAACTGGCGAGATGGCGAACGCACCATGGTGACAGAACACACCAAAAATGCATTTCTGATTATCGAAGCTCTTGATCAAGAAGGTCAAAATAGATTGCAAGAAGCTCTGAAATTCATTGAAGGCAGCGCAAAAATGTACCTTCATGCAATCACTTCTGTGCATGTGTTGGATAAAGACAATCCACACGTGCCACTTTTTACAGAAAACTAGATTAGTAGGATGAGCTGTGTAAAAATAGAAGGTTAACAAAAAGCGAGTAAACGAATGTCCTGTCATTTAGGTTTTCGTTTACTCGCTTTTTGATGAGATTTTACTGCTGTCCTAGCAAAAGGTGAGGATGAGGTCGTATATCACATAGAGGTTTTCTGTTAAGCCTTATTTGTTACTAAAGAAGAATGGTGGCGTGTAATGACTAAGGGTTTCGTAACAGGCCTTAGCTTGCTCATTGTCTTCACAGACAATCAAGCAAGTATCATCACCACAGACCGTTGCTACAATTTCTGGAATTTGCATGGCATCTAAAATGGAGCCAAAGGATTGGGCTAGTCCAGGTAACGTTTTTAAAATAATTTGATGTTGAACTATCTTTAACATGACCAAAGCGTCTTCCATGTAAAAACGAAGACGATGTTCCCAGCGGGTTTGTGAAATGGCTAACGCTTCATAGTGTGTGTCGTTTCCAGAAGTTACTTTGACCAGGTTCAATTCCTTCATGTCACGTGATAGGGTAGCCTGAGTGATCGTGATGCCATTTTTTTGCAACCGTTCTTGTAATTCTTGCTGTGTATGTATAGTTGTCTCAGAGATGAGGGAACGTATGAGTTGGTGACGCGTCTCTTTCTTATTCATTGTTATAATCTTCCTTTAACGTAATTGATAACAATCCGAGTATAGCAAAAAGAGGAGAAGGTGTAAAGTTTTTGATGAACCGCTTACAAAATGGCTTTTTTATGGTAAAATAAAGATGATGTTTAGAAAAAGGAGATTTGTGTGATTCGAAGAGAAGATTATCAATACCTTAGAAAACTAAACGATTTTCGCTACTTTTCTATTGAACAATTTGACAAAATTGTAGGGCAGATGGAATTCCGAAAAGCTAAAAAGGACCATATCCTTTTTTTTGAGGGAGATAAAAGAGATAAGCTTTTTCTAGTGACCTCTGGTTATTTCAAGGTGGAGCAGTCCGATCAATCAGGAACCTTCATGTATACGGATTTCATCAGACACGGCACCATTTTTCCTTACGGTGGCCTCTTTACAGATGATTATTACCATTTTTCAGTGGTAGCCATGACAGACGTGACTTATTTTTACTTTCCAGTCGATTTATTTGAAGATTATTCGCTTGAAAATCGTCTACAAATGAAACACTTATATAGTAAGATGTCTAAGCTGCTCGAGTTACATGAGTTGAGGGTCCGAAACTTGATTACATCAAGTGCTAGTTCTCGTGTGATTCAATCTCTGGCGATTTTGCTGGTTGAAATGGGTAAAGACAGTGATACCTTACCTTTTCAATTAACAACAACAGATATTGCTCAAATAAGTGGGACGACAAGAGAAACAGTTAGCCATGTGCTTAGAGATTTGAAGAAGCAAGAATTGATTACCATAAAAGGTAAGTATTTGACTTATCTAGATAAAGACTATTTTTTACAATACACAAAGTGAATTAAAGGTCAGAACACTTTATTTTAAAAGTTTTTCTGACTTATTTTAATTTATAAGTATAAATTTTTACACTAAGATGTAAAAAACATACAAGTAAACGAATACAAATCTATAAAAATAAAAACAACGCTCAAAAAATGTAAGCGATTACTCAAAATAGCTGTGAGAAATACCCTATTTTTATCTTTTTTAAGGAGTACACTAGGAATATAAGCAAGAGTTAAGAATCTTGACGGTGAATTCACAAAAACCAATTAGAAAGAGGTAATTCTTATGACTGCTCAAACACCAATTCATGTTTATTCTGAAATTGGAAAATTAAAAAAAGTGTTGCTCCACAGACCCGGTAAAGAAATTGAAAATCTTATGCCAGACTACTTGGAACGCTTGTTGTTTGATGATATTCCATTCTTAGAGGATGCCCAAAAAGAACATGATGCTTTTGCCCAAGCTTTGCGTGACGAAGGTATTGAAGTCTTGTACCTTGAGACCTTAGCTGCAGAATCTCTTGTCACTCCAGAAATTCGCGAAGCTTTCATCGATGAATACCTAAGTGAAGCTAATATCCGTGGAAGAGCTACTAAAAAAGCCATTCGTGAATTGTTGATGGCTATCGAAGACAATCAAGAATTGATTGAAAAAACCATGGCAGGAGTTCAAAAATCTGAACTTCCAGAGATCCCAGCATCTGAAAAAGGCTTGACTGACTTGGTTGAATCCAATTACCCATTTGCCATCGACCCAATGCCAAACCTTTATTTCACACGGGACCCATTCGCAACTATCGGTACAGGTGTTTCTCTTAACCACATGTTCTCAGAAACCCGTAACCGTGAAACCCTTTATGGTAAATACATTTTCACTCATCACCCAATTTATGGTGGTGGTAAAGTGCCTATGGTTTATGACCGTAATGAAACCACTCGCATTGAAGGTGGGGACGAACTTGTTCTTTCAAAAGATGTGCTTGCGGTTGGTATTTCTCAACGTACAGATGCTGCTTCTATTGAAAAATTGTTGGTTAACATCTTTAAACAAAACCTTGGCTTCAAGAAAGTATTGGCCTTTGAATTTGCAAATAACCGTAAATTTATGCACTTAGACACTGTCTTTACCATGGTTGACTATGACAAATTCACCATTCACCCAGAAATTGAAGGCGACCTTCGTGTTTACTCTGTCACTTACGACAATGAAGAACTTCATATCGTTGAAGAAAAAGGTGATTTAGCAGAACTTCTTGCTGCTAACCTTGGTGTTGAAAAAGTTGACCTTATCCGTTGTGGTGGTGACAACTTAGTAGCAGCAGGTCGTGAACAATGGAACGATGGTTCTAATACCTTGACCATCGCACCAGGTGTGGTTGTGGTTTATAACCGTAACACCATTACCAATGCCATTCTTGAATCTAAAGGCTTGAAGTTGATCAAGATTCACGGAAGTGAATTGGTTCGCGGTCGTGGTGGACCTCGTTGTATGTCAATGCCATTTGAACGTGAAGATATTTAATAAGCTATGGTAAAGGTGGTTATAGGTCAGAAGCCTTTTTAAAGGGCAGCTAGTGTTTATCTTCGCTTCTGTGTCTTTGTCCTTCAATGAAATTTTGTCATGGCAGATAAATTTGATGCCAATGACGAAACAAGAACGGTTTATGCAGTCGTTTATGACAATGACCAGCCCGTTTCAACAGGACAATTTTTAGCTGAAACGAAAATAGAAGCACGATTGACACGCATTGTAACCTTAGCAGATTATTGTGGTTGCGGTTATGGTGCCAAAGTCACTGAAGCGCTCGAAACTTATACCAGACGAGAAGGCTTTTACCAACTAACCATTCACAGTGAACTGACAGCACAAACCTTTTATGAAAACCTAGGTTATCAGTCCTATGGTCCCAAGTGTTTAGAAGATGGTGAGTATTGTCAGTCCCTTGCAAAAACCATTCTTAAATGGGAGAAGAATATGGACATAGCAATGCTAATTGCGATTGTTGGTGGTCTATTAGGCTGCTATCTCTATCTCACAAAAAATAATTAATCAAAACAGATTACAGTTAACACTCGAAGGAGACAATAGATGACACAAGTATTTCAAGGACGTAGCTTCCTAGCAGAAAAAGATTTTACACGCGCTGAATTAGAATACCTTATTGATTTTTCAGCACATTTGAAAGATTTGAAAAAACGTGGTGTGCCTCATCACTACTTAGAAGGTAAAAACATTGCCCTCTTGTTTGAAAAAACATCAACTCGTACGCGTGCAGCTTTTACAACAGCAGCCATTGACCTAGGTGCTCACCCAGAATACCTCGGTGCCAATGACATCCAACTTGGTAAAAAAGAATCAACAGAAGACACTGCTAAAGTATTGGGTCGTATGTTTGATGGGATTGAATTCCGTGGCTTTAGCCAACGCATGGTTGAAGAATTGGCAGAATTCTCAGGTGTGCCAGTTTGGAATGGTTTGACTGATGAATGGCACCCAACCCAAATGCTTGCTGACTATTTAACAGTGAAAGAAAACTTTGGCAAACTTGAAGGCCTTACCCTTGTTTACTGTGGTGACGGGCGTAATAACGTTGCCAATTCCCTTCTTGTGACTGGTGCTATCCTTGGTGTTAATGTTCATATCTTCTCACCAAAAGAACTTTTCCCAGAAGAAGAGATTGTGACATTGGCTGAAGGCTATGCTAAAGAAAGTGGCGCTCGTATCCTTATCACAGAAGATGCTGACGAAGCTGTTAAAGGCGCAGACGTGCTTTACACAGATGTTTGGGTATCAATGGGTGAAGAAGACAAATTCAAAGAACGTGTTGAATTGCTTCAACCATATCAAGTCAACATGGACCTTGTTCAAAAAGCAGGAAATGACAAGCTTATCTTCTTGCACTGCTTGCCAGCTTTCCATGACACAAATACCGTTTATGGTAAAGACGTTGCTGAAAAATTCGGCGTGAAAGAAATGGAAGTCACTGATGAAGTCTTCCGCAGCAAATACGCTCGTCATTTTGACCAAGCTGAAAACCGCATGCACACTATCAAAGCGGTTATGGCAGCAACCCTTGGTAACCTCTTTATTCCAAAAGTGTAATAAGGACTGGTACTCCTTAACTCATTTCACATATCAATGTGACCCCTTTAATTTAACAATTTAACTACTTAAAAACGTACTTTAACTACATGACAAGTCGTTCTGGTTTTCGCGTCCTTGACCGGAACTAGAACGGCTTATTTTTATGAAAAGGTAAGAGGTAATCATTATGACAGAAGAAAAAAAACGGGGTTTTAGAATTCCTTCTTCTTACACCGTTCTTTTTATCATTATAGCCATCATGGCAGTGTTAACTTGGTTTATTCCAGCTGGCGCCTACGAAACCGCTAAGGGCGGTGGTGTTATTTCAGGAACCTACAAAACAGTAGCATCCAATCCTCAAGGATTTTTTGACATCTTGATGGCTCCCGTTCGAGGCATGTTAGGTGTTGAAGGCACTGATGGTGCTATTCAAGTGTCTTTCTTTATCTTAATGGTTGGGGGCTTTTTAGGAGTTGTCAACAAAACAGGTGCTCTTGACACAGGGATTGCGTCAGTGGTTCGTAAAAACAAAGGTAGAGAAAAAATGCTGATTGCTATTTTAATCCCTTTGTTTGCTCTAGGTGGAACGACCTATGGTATGGGGGAAGAAACCATGGCCTTTTACCCACTTTTAATTCCTGTTATGATTGCGGTTGGTTTTGACAGTATTGTTGCTGTAGCCATTATTTTGATTGGTTCTCAAATTGGGTGTCTAGCCTCCACTATTAACCCATTTGCAACTGGTGTAGCAGCTGATGCTGCTGGTGTCAGCATTGCAGATGGAATGATTTGGCGTGTTATCCAATGGGTTATTCTTGTCGGCATGTCTATTTGGTTTGTTTACAATTACGCTAGTAAGATTGAAGAAGACCCAAGTAAATCATTGGTTGCAGACAAGGAAGAAGAGCATAAGGAACTCTTCCAGTTGCAAAATTCTGGAGAAGACTTAAACAAGCGCCAACGAAACGTTTTGACCATTTTTACTTTGACCTTTGTCATTATGATTCTTAGTTTGATTCCGTGGGAAGATTTTGGCATCAAATTCTTTACTAATATCAATACTTGGTTAACCACAATGCCTATCTTAGGGGGAGTTATTGGGAAAACCATGGGAGCATTTGGTACTTGGTATTTCCCAGAAATCACCATGCTCTTTATCATGATGGGTGTCTTAGTTGCTATTGTTTATCGTATGAGTGAAGAAGACTTTTTTAGCTCTTTTTTGACTGGTGCAGGTGAATTTTTAGGTGTTGCCATGATCTGTGCTATTGCACGCGGTATTCAAGTTATCATGAATGGTGGTATGATTACAGCCACTATCTTACACTTAGGTGAAACAAGTCTTTCTGGTTTATCTTCTCAAGTTTTTGTGATATTAGCTTATATTTTCTACCTCCCAATGTCCTTCTTGATTCCATCAACATCAGGACTTGCTGGGGCTACAATGGGAATTATGGCACCGCTTGGACAATTCTCAAATGTCCCTGCTCACCTTGTTATTACAGCCTTCCAGTCAGCTTCTGGAATCTTAAACATGATTTCTCCAACTTCAGCAATCGTTATGGGAGCACTTGCGCTTGGTCGCGTTGACCTTGGTACTTGGTGGAAATTCATTGGTAAATTTATTGTAATGGTGATGCTTGTAAGCGTGCTATTACTTGTAGTTGCAACATTCTTTTAACAGATAGGAGGTTCCTATGGAATCCTATATCACACCTAAACATCAAGAGGCCTGTGTAGCTGCCATTAAACAGATCGTTTCTTACCCTTCTGTTTGTCATGAAGGAGAAAATGGCACACCTTTTGGACAGGCCATTCAAGATATTCTCGAAGCAACCTTAGACTTATGTCAAGGTCTTGGTTTTCATACTTATATTGATCCTGAAGGTTACTATGGCTATGCTGAGTTAGGTGACCAAAAAGAGGTCTTGGCTATTCTTTGCCATTTGGACGTTGTTCCAGAAGGAGATCGTCAGTTATGGAAGACAGATCCTTTTGACTGTGTTGAGGCAGACGGCTGTTTATTTGGTCGAGGCACTCAAGACGATAAAGGGCCTACTATGATGGCGCTATTTGCCACCAAAGCCTTGATAGATGCAGGCGTTACCTTTAATAAACGCATTCGTTTTATTTTCGGAACAGATGAAGAAACTTTGTGGCGGTGTATGAATCGCTACAATGATGTAGAAGAACAGGCTACCTTTGGGTTTGCTCCTGATTCAAGTTTCCCTTTAACCTATGCCGAAAAAGGCCTACTTCAGGCAAAATTAGTGGGGAAAGGTTCTGATAAACTGTCACTTGAAATCGGACAAGCCTACAATGTTGTTCCTGCAAGAGCCTCTTATCAAGGTGATAAGCTTGAGGCTTTACAAAAAGAACTAGATAAGCTTGGCTTTGAGTACGTCGTCAAAGAGGGAGAATTAACGGTTTATGGTCTCGCCCAACATGCTAAAGATGCTCCCGATGGCATCAACGCTATGATTAGGCTTGCCAAGGCTTTAGTGGTCCTTGAACCTAACAAAACCCTTGATTTTCTTGCTAATGTCATTGATGAAGATGGCAGAGCACTTAATATTTTTGGCAGAATCGAAGATGAACCTTCAGGCAAATTAAGCTTTAATGCCGCAGGGCTTACCTTAACCAAAGACAAGGCAGAAATTCGCCTAGATATTCGGATTCCAGTTTTGGCAGATAAGGAAAAATTAGTCCAACAATTAAGCCAAAAAGCACAAGAATACGGCCTAACCTATGAAGAATTTGATTATTTGGCCCCATTATATGTGCCATTAGACAGTGAATTGGTAACAACCTTGTTATCTGTCTATCGGAAAAAAACAGGTGATCAAAGCCCTGCCCAATCATCAGGAGGGGCAACCTTTGCTAGAACAATGAAGAATTGTGTTGCCTTTGGTGCCCTTTTCCCTGATGCTGTTCAAACGGAACACCAAGAAAATGAACATATTGTTTTAGCGGATGCTTACCGCGCTATGGATATTTATGCGGAAGCTATTTACCGACTAACGCGATAACAAGATATGAGGAGTAATTATGACGAAACAAAAAATCGTAGTCGCACTTGGAGGAAATGCTATTCTTTCAACAGATGCGTCAGCAAAAGCACAACAAGAAGCCTTGATTTCCACATCAAAATCACTGGTTAAATTAATTAAAGAAGGTCATGAAGTCATCGTGACCCACGGCAATGGCCCACAAGTTGGTAATCTCTTGTTACAACAAGCAGCAGCAGATTCTGAAAAGAATCCGGCTATGCCTTTGGATACTTGTGTTGCCATGACAGAAGGTAGCATCGGTTTTTGGTTAGTTAATGCCCTCGATAATGAATTGCAAGCCCAAGGTATTCAAAAAGAAGTGGCAGCTGTTGTCACTCAAGTGATCGTGGATGCCAAAGACCCAGCTTTTGAAAACCCAACAAAACCAATTGGTCCATTTCTTACCGAAGAAGATGCCAAAAAACAAATGGCGGAGTCTGGTGCAAGTTTCAAAGAAGATGCAGGTCGTGGCTGGCGTAAGGTTGTGCCATCACCAAAACCAGTTGGTATTAAAGAAGCCAATGTCATCAGAAGTCTCGTTGATTCTGGCGTTGTTGTGGTTAGTGCTGGTGGTGGCGGTGTGCCCGTTGTGGAAGATGCTACTAGCAAGACCCTGACTGGTGTGGAAGCTGTTATTGACAAGGACTTTGCTAGTCAAACCCTTTCAGAATTGGTGGACGCAGACCTCTTTATCGTTTTGACAGGAGTTGATAATGTTTACGTCAACTTCAACAAACCTGACCAAGCCAAATTGGAAGAAGTGACTGTCTCTCAAATGAAAGAATACATCACACAAGACCAATTTGCACCAGGTAGTATGTTACCAAAAGTGGAAGCTGCCATTGCTTTTGTTGAAAACAAACCAAATGCTAAAGCCATTATCACATCGCTCGAAAATATTGACAATGTACTATCAGCAAACGCTGGAACACAAATTATCGCAGGGTAATCAAGAGGATTTTTAGTTCTGTTTAAAAGACTCATTTAATGGTATTTTCTGAAGAGTACGACTGACATAAAGAGTTGATACTGTTTTTAAAGGAAAAGAGTGTGCCATAATAAAAAACAATAATAGTATTAGAAAAGGCTAATTTTATTGAGAATTAGCCTTTTCTTTTAGCTTTGATAGGTGTATAATAACCATACTATTTTTTATTTTTCAAAATATTAGAATAAACAAAAGTGGACAACGTATAAAGAGAACTGCTAAGTCGTTGAGCTCATTAGTCCCAAAAAGATTACCAAAAAAGAAGGAAGAACTATGAAGAAAAGTTTTATTCATCAACAAGAGGAGATTTCCTTTGTTAAGAATACGTTCACTCAGTATTTGATTGCTAAGTTAGATGTTGTTGAAGTGCAAGGACCCATTTTAAGTCGGGTCGGGGACGGTATGCAAGATAATTTGTCCGGTACTGAAAATCCAGTATCTGTCAATGTCTTGAAAATTCCTAATGCAACCTTTGAAGTTGTGCATTCATTAGCAAAATGGAAACGTCACACCTTAGCCCGTTTTGGGTTTAATGAAGGTGAAGGCCTTGTTGTTAATATGAAGGCTCTCCGACCTGATGAGGATTCACTTGACCAAACCCATTCTGTCTATGTTGACCAATGGGACTGGGAAAAAGTCATCCCTGATGGCAAACGTAATCTCGCTTACCTCAAAGAAACCGTTGAAACCATTTACAAGGTCATTCGGTTAACTGAATTAGCTGTAGAAGCTCGTTATGATATTGAGGCTGTTTTACCTAAGAAAATAACCTTCATTCATACCGAAGAATTGGTAGCTAAATACCCTGATTTGACGCCCAAAGAACGTGAAAATGCCATTACTAAAGAATTTGGAGCAGTCTTTTTAATTGGTATTGGCGGGGTTTTACCTGACGGTAAACCACACGATGGCCGCGCTCCTGACTATGATGACTGGACAACAGAAACTGAAAATGGCTATCATGGGCTTAATGGTGATATTTTGGTTTGGAATGACCAACTTGGTTCAGCCTTTGAATTATCCTCAATGGGGATCCGTGTGGATGAAGAGGCCCTAAAACGTCAGGTGGAAATGACTGGTGACCAAGACCGCTTAGGCTTTGATTGGCACAAATCTTTGTTGAATGGACTTTTCCCTCTAACGATTGGTGGAGGAATCGGTCAATCACGTATGGTCATGTTTTTGTTGCGTAAACAACATATTGGAGAAGTTCAGACCTCCGTTTGGCCCCAAGAAGTTCGTGATAGCTACGATAATATTTTATAAGTAATCACATCATTTTGCTAAGTTTTCCACTTGTATAAGAGACTTTAAATAAATGATCAGAAATATTGAAAAAAGAAATCATTTTTAAGGTTTAGAGCTAGAAATTTGCTATAATAAATGTTATGAGAGTTGTATCAGGTGAATTTGGTGGGCGTCCTTTAAAGACGCTCGATGGAAAGATAACACGCCCTACTTCAGACAAAGTTAGAGGTGCGATTTTTAATATGATAGGACCTTACTTTAATGGTGGTCGTGTTTTAGATTTGTTTGCAGGTTCAGGTGGATTAGCCATTGAGGCTGTTTCTCGTGGGATGTCTGCTGCAGTTTTGGTTGAGAAGAATCGTAAAGCGCAAGCTATTATTCAAGACAATATTATAATGACTAAAGCTGAGAATCGGTTTACCTTGTTAAAAATGGAAGCTGAGCGAGCTATTGATTGCTTGACTGGTCGATTTGACTTAGTCTTTTTAGACCCTCCTTATGCCAAAGAAACAATTGTGGCAACTATTGAAGCTTTAGCAGCTAAAAACTTATTGAGTGAACAGGTTATGGTTGTCTGTGAGACAGATAAAACAGTCTTGTTGCCAAAAGAGATTGCAACGTTAGGTATTTGGAAAGAAAAAATTTATGGAATTAGTAAGGTAACAGTTTATGTTAACTAAAATAGGACTTTATACAGGGTCATTTGATCCTGTTACAAACGGTCATCTCGATATTGTTAAACGGGCAAGTGGCCTATTTGATCAAATATATGTTGGGATTTTTGATAATCCTACCAAAAAAAGCTATTTTAAACTAGAAGTTCGTAAAGCAATGCTTACTCAAGCTCTGGCTGATTTTACAAATGTAATTGTAGTAACTTCGCACGAACGTTTAGCTATTGATGTAGCTAAAGAATTACGAGTAACTCACTTGATTAGAGGCTTGCGAAATGCAACTGACTTTGAGTATGAAGAAAATTTGGAATATTTTAATCACCTTTTAGCTCCAAATATTGAAACCGTCTATTTGATATCAAGAAATAAATGGCAGGCCCTTAGCTCTAGTCGTGTGAGAGAGCTAATTCATTTTCAGTCTTCCTTAGAAGGTTTGGTTCCTCAGTCGGTTATTGCTCAAGTGGAGAAAATGAATGAAAAGACTTAAAAAAATCAAATGGTGGTTAGTGGGTCTGCTAGCTTTAATCTCTTTGTTGCTAGCGTTATTTTTTCCGCTACCTTATTATATTGAAATGCCTGGAGGCGCTTACGATATTCGGACTGTCTTACAAGTCAATGGCAAAGAAGACAAACGAAAAGGAGCTTACCAGTTTGTTGCAGTGGGCATTAGTCGTGCCAGCCTCGCTCAGCTATTATATGCTTGGCTGACACCGTTTACTGAAATTAGTACAGCAGAAGATACAACAGGCGGATACAGCGATGCTGATTTCCTTCGAATTAATCAATTTTACATGGAAACATCACAAAATGCAGCTATTTATCAAGCTTTATCCTTAGCTGGAAAACCAGTTACATTAGATTATAAAGGCGTATATGTTTTAGACGTAAACAACGAATCTACTTTTAAAGGAACGCTACACTTAGCAGATACTGTAACAGGTGTAAATGGTAAACAGTTTACTAGTTCAGCAGAACTTATTGACTATGTTTCTCACCTAAAACTAGGGGATGAAGTTACGGTTCAGTTTACGAGTGATAATAAGCCTAAAAAAGGAGTTGGCCGTATTATCAAACTGAAAAATGGGAAAAATGGGATTGGCATTGCCTTGACTGATCATACAAGTGTCAATTCAGAAGACACAGTGATCTTTAGTACTAAAGGAGTAGGAGGACCTAGTGCTGGTCTAATGTTTACTCTTGATATATATGATCAAATAACTAAAGAAGATTTACGCAAGGGCCGTACAATTGCAGGTACAGGAACTATTGGCAAGGATGGCGAAGTAGGAGATATTGGTGGTGCAGGTCTTAAAGTAGTTGCAGCAGCTGAAGCTGGTGCAGATATATTTTTTGTTCCGAATAATCCTGTTGATAAGGAAATTAAAAAAGTTAATCCAAATGCTATAAGTAATTACGAAGAAGCCAAACGGGCAGCCAAACGACTAAAGACCAAAATGAAGATTGTTCCTGTTACGACTGTTCAAGAGGCACTGGTTTATCTTCGCAAATAAAATAACTATGAATGTATTATATTCAATTATATTCACGCTATTAACTCATAAAAAACGGTTGAACCAGATAGACAGATCCTTGACCAGTCTTTTGGGTTCAATCATTTTTTACATAAAACATATCTAACTTGACAGCGTAAAAAAGATGTTATAAAAGTCTAGTGGTAAAAAGGCAATAGAGAATTGAGTAAACTTTAGTCGATTATCTGGAAATAGAGCATACTAAAAACACCTAGTGAAAATTGATTTTTTTCACTAGCTCATCCAAGAACTTGCGCAGATAATCATGAGTCCATTCCATGACTCTATTATTCTGGAAAGCCTTGCAATAGACAAGTTAACGTTATAACAACTAAATTAAAAACTTGAGATTGAAAAATCCCCATAAACTTATTTTACAAGGAGGTAAGGCTATGGTAACCATTAAACAAGTTGCTGAAGAAGCAGGTGTTTCTAGATCAACAGTCTCCAGGTATATTTCTCAAAAAGGATATGTATCTGATGATGCAAGGCATAAAATCAAAGCAGCGATAGCAAAATTACATTACACTCCAAATGTCTTGGCGCAGTCATTGAAGACGAAAAAAAATCAACTAGTCGGTTTATTATTACCAGACATTTCCAATCCTTTTTTTCCGAGGTTAGCAAGAGGAGCAGAAGAATATTTAAAAGAAAAGGGGTATCGGGTTATGCTAGGAAATATTTCAGACAGCGAAGCTCTTGAAGAAGAATACGTCCATGTCCTTCTTCAAAGCAATGCTGCTGGCATTATTACTACCCATGACTTTACAAAGCGGTATCCTACTCTTGCTATTCCAGTTGTAGTGGTAGATCGTGTTGACCAAGAGACCCAGTACGGTGTCTTTTCAGATAATAGGGCAGGGGGCTTATTGGCGGCTCAGACTGTCTGGCAAGCAGGGGCAAAAGAAGTTTTGTTAATAAGAGGTCCGCTGGATAATGCTGAAAACATTAATGAGCGGTTTGAAGCTAGTTTTTCTTACCTTCAAAAACAAGACGTGACTATGTATGTGTGTGATAGTCAGAATTTTGATTTTGAAAGTATTCAGCTAGAAGCTAGTTACAACCTCAAGTGTTACCCAACAATAGACAGTATTATAGCACCTTCTGATATCCATGCTATTGCTTATATTCATGAACTGCATTCTCAAGGTAAAAAGATTCCTCAAGATGTTCAAATAATAGGTTATGATGACATTTTAATGAGTCAATTTATTTATCCTTCTTTATCGACTATTCATCAATCCTCTTATTTGATGGGCCGTTATGCCGCCGAATTAGTTTATACTATTGCTAGTCAATTAACTGTGAAAGCAAATCGGATTAAATTGCCTGTTCACTACGTTGAGCGAGAAACAATAAGGAAAAGATAAGTAATAATATTAGTCCAGATTTTAGCAGGTATGATGAAGATTTATTGGGATTTACCTTCTACTTTAAAAGAAGTTATCTGTCATTACTTTCATCGCTATCAGTCAAAATGCATTCTTATGCAACTCTTAACCTTAAGCTTAATGTCTTTTTGATAACATAGAGGAATGTTACACGATGATGATGCAATAAAGCCTAAATATAGTAATTGTCGTGATTTTATAGCTAGTGAGTAATGAGATAGCAAGTCTCTCATTTACTTACAAAAGTCAAAAAATAGTGTATAATGGTTGAGTTACAGATAACACTGCAAAAAAGATAACAAGTGTCCATAATTATCTAAGACTATAAAGGCGATATAGACAGATATAAAAAAGATGACGAATCAGTTATCACTGGACAATTAACCGATTTAGTTACAACTAATGGATTTTTCAGAAAGGTGTCAAATGAAAAAAGAAATTTCGCCAGAAATGTACAACTATAATAAATTTCCAGGTCCCAAATTTATTCATTTTGAAGAGCAAGTTAAGGCTGAAGGCATTGATTTGTTACTCTTAGAAGATGTTAAGAACGCTTTTGATACGACTAGCTTTGGTCAACGTTATACAGAAGTTCTCCTAAAGTATGACTATATTGTTGGCGATTGGGGAAATGAACAGCTTCGTCTTAAAGGGTTTTATAAGGATAGTGACGATATCAAGAAAACGAATCGCATCTCACGTTTAGAAGATTATATTAAAGAATTTTGCAATTTTGGTTGTGCTTATTTTGTTTTAGAAAATCTTCATCCACAAGATATTAAATTTGAAGAGGAGCGCCAACCAAGACGAAAGAAATCACCTAAATCAAAATCAAATCGTCGCAAGCCAAACTATTCAAATCAGCAGCCCGCAACACCTAAGAGCAAATCGAAGCGGGCATCAAAAGAAAAGCAACCTGAAAACCAAGCGTTTACCAGTCAAAAACGTCGAAGTAATACTAAGCATAAAGAAAAGTCAAAACGTAATCAGACTAGTCAACTTAATACCAAAATTAGTCATTTTATCATCAGAAAGAAAGATAAATAATCCATGAAACCATCGATTTATAGCTTAACACGCGATGAACTGATCGCGTGGGCAGTTGAACGCGGCCAAAAACAGTTTAGAGCTACTCAAATTTGGGATTGGCTCTATAAAAAAAGAGTTCAATCTTTTGAGGAGATGACGAATATTTCTAAAGATTTTGTTTCTATTTTAAATGATAGTTTCTGTGTCAATCCTTTAAAACAGCGAGTTGTACAAGAGTCAGCTGATGGTACAGTAAAATATTTATTTGAACTGCCCGATGGTATGTTAATTGAAACAGTTTTAATGCGTCAACATTATGGTCATTCTGTTTGTGTGACGACTCAAGTTGGCTGTAACATTGGCTGTACTTTTTGTGCTAGTGGATTGATCAAAAAGCAACGTGATCTAAACAGTGGGGAAATTACAGCTCAAATCATGTTAGTCCAAAAATATTTTGACGATAGAAAGCAAGGTGAGCGGGTTAGCCATGTTGTCGTAATGGGCATTGGTGAACCTTTTGATAATTACAAAAATGTCATGTGCTTTCTTCGCGTCATCAACGATGATAATGGCTTAGCAATTGGTGCCCGTCATATTACAGTCTCTACCTCAGGGTTAGCTCACAAGATTCGGGATTTTGCAAACGAGGGAGTACAGGTTAACTTAGCAGTCTCGTTGCATGCACCAAATAATGATTTACGTTCAAGTATTATGCGAGTAAATCGCTCTTTTCCGCTTGAAAAGCTCTTTTCAGCTATAGAATACTATATTGAAAAAACGAATCGTCGTGTCACTTTTGAATACATTATGCTAAATGAAGTTAACGATAGCATTAAGCAAGCTCAAGAATTAGCAGACTTAACTAAAACTATTCGTAAGTTATCTTATGTTAACTTGATTCCGTATAATCCTGTTTCAGAACATGATCAGTATAGTAGAAGTCCTAAAGAGCGAGTTCTAGCGTTTTATGATGTGCTAAAGAAAAATGGAGTTAACTGTGTGGTGCGTCAAGAGCACGGAACAGATATTGATGCAGCCTGTGGCCAGTTACGTTCTAAAACGATGAAAAAAGATCGCGAAAAGGTTACAGCGACAAAATAAAGCCCAAAAAATATCTTTGATTGACAATGCTTGATGACAAAATATTCCTAGTCACTAAAATGACTAGGTTTTTTATCTGGCCTAAAAATGCTCTAGAAGCACAATCCAAAATAATCCAAAACTAAGATAAGGAATAAAAGGTATGCGCTTGATGCCTAATAGTAAGCAAGCAGTAATACCTGCTAAACTAGCAAGTTGAATTAGCCAAATCAACGACGTTAGATCCAATACTAAAGCTAAGCTAGCAAGGTAGAAAAAATCGCCTGCTCCAATTGAAAAAGGTCTTAAATGAGCTAATAAACCTAGTAGCAGTAATATCAATGATAAATAATTGATCGAATAAAACAGGAGTAGACTTACAAAGCTAAAAAGCCACAAGATAAAAGGGTATTCTTGAGAACGCCAATCAAATAAACTAAATAATAAAGAAAAGAGTAACAAGTAACAGTAACTAGCACTAACCCAATGTACCATACTAGCCCATAAGATAATTATTAGACCTATCTCTAAGCTAAAGAAGATTTTTTGGCTAGTTATAAAATGGTTTTGGAACTGCCGAAAAACGCGTTTGGCAAAAGTTAGTTGGTCACAAACAATGACAGTCTGTTTACTTAGCTGCTCTTGACCATTATCAGGAAAATAAAGTAGTAAACAGTAAAAAAGATGGGTCAATAAGATGCCCGAACATATACTAAAAAAAGCTATCATACTTATTTATTCGAAAAGAAATCAAATACTTGCAATCTTTCCTTAATCATTGTAGAATATAGATATAAAACGATAATGATTCTAATTAAGTGTCTAATCATCCAATTAGGATTATTCCGTTATTGTCGAATAGGATTAGGTCCTTAACCCTTTCTTATGTTTATCACGTTAGGGTTAGTTCCCTCTCCATTCTTGCCCTTTAAGCTGAAAAGTAAGGAGATGTTATTATGACAAACACACTCGTTGAAAATATTTATGCTTCAGTAACTCACAATATTTCTAAAAAAGAAGCATCAAAAAATGAAAAAACTAAAGCTGTTTTAAACCAAGCTGTCGCTGACTTATCTGTGGCTGCATCTATTGTGCACCAAGTACACTGGTATATGCGTGGTCCAGGTTTCTTGTACCTTCACCCCAAAATGGATGAATTACTTGATAGCTTGAATGCTAATTTAGATGAAATGAGCGAGCGTTTGATCACTATTGGCGGAGCGCCTTATTCTACCCTAGCTGAGTTTTCTAAACACTCTAAATTGGACGAAGCAAAAGGTACTTACGATAAAACCGTTGCTCAGCATTTAGCAAGATTGGTCGAAGTTTACCTTTACCTCAGCAGCCTTTACCAAGTTGGTTTGGATATTACCGATGAAGAAGGCGATGCTGGAACAAACGATTTGTTTACAGCAGCTAAGACAGAGGCTGAAAAAACCATTTGGATGCTCCAAGCAGAGCGTGGACAAGGCCCAGCACTCTAATTGATTATGCCTTAGGATAAAAGAAGTCAATGATAAAATTGGCTTCTTTTTTATGGAATCATCGATTCATTTTCAGAAACATAGAAAGCGATTCCATACTTGTCTTGAAATCTGCCGTAGAATTTGCTAAAATCTACTTATATGAAAACACTATATGATGTGCAACAATTGCTAAAAAACTTTGGCATTTTTGTTTACCTTGGCAAACGTCTTTATGATATTGAAATGATGAAGATTGAACTTCAGCGTCTCTATGATAGCGGCTTATTGGATAAGAGGGATTACTTAAATGCGGAGTTAATTTTGCGACGTGAGCATAGATTAGAATTGGAAAAAGAAGGATAGACAAATGAGTCAAAAATTACTGGGGATTGATTTAGGTGGTACCACCATTAAATTTGGAATTTTAACAGCAGCAGGAGAAGTCCAAGAAAAATGGGCAATTGAGACTAATATTTTAGAAGGAGGCAAACATATTGTCCCTGATATCATCGCTTCCATCAAACATCGCTTAGACTTGTATGGTCTAAGCAGTGCTGACTTTGTGGGAATTGGTATGGGATCACCAGGAGCGGTTGACCGTGATACTAATACAGTTACTGGGGCATTCAACCTTAATTGGAAAGAAACCCAAGAAGTCGGTTCCGTTGTTGAAAAAGAATTGGGCATTCCTTTTGCCATTGACAATGATGCCAATGTGGCTGCCCTTGGTGAACGTTGGGTAGGTGCTGGTGAAAATAACCCAGATGTCGTCTTCATGACACTTGGAACAGGTGTCGGTGGAGGCATTATTGCTGATGGTAACTTGATTCATGGTGTTGCAGGAGCAGGTGGTGAAATCGGCCACATGATTGTTGAGCCAGAAAATGGCTTTGCTTGTACTTGTGGCTCACACGGCTGTTTGGAAACAGTAGCTTCAGCAACAGGAGTTGTCAAAGTGGCACGTTTACTGGCAGAAGCCTACGAAGGGGATTCAGCCATCAAAGCAGCTATTGACAATGGTGAAGGTGTTACCAGTAAAGACATTTTCATGGCGGCTGAAGCAGGGGATTCCTTTGCTGATTCTGTTGTGGAAAAGGTTGGTTACTACCTTGGCCTTGCTTCAGCAAATATTTCCAATATCTTGAATCCAGACTCAGTGGTTATCGGTGGGGGTGTGTCAGCAGCAGGAGAATTTCTACGCTCACGTATTGAAAAATACTTTGTGACCTTCACTTTCCCACAAGTGAGGTATTCAACTAAAATTAAGATTGCAGAACTTGGCAATGATGCTGGAATTATCGGTGCAGCTAGCCTTGCTCGACAATTTATCACAAAATAGGAGGGGGATATGTCTCCAATCACACTTATCTTATGGTTACTTCTTGTCGGCATTGTTGGTTATTATACATGGAACTATTTCTCTTTTCGAAAAATGGCAAAGCAGGTTGATAACGAGACTTTTAAAGACGTGATGCGTCAAGGTCAATTGATTGATTTACGAGAGCCAGCGGCTTTTAGAACTAAGCATATTTTAGGAGCTCGAAATTTTCCAGCGCAACAATTTGATGCTGCTATTAAGGGACTACGCAAGGACAAACCTGTTCTTATTTACGAAAATATGCGTCCCCAGTACCGTGTGCCTGCGGTCAAAAAACTTAAAAAAGCTGGCTTTGAAGACGTTTATGTCTTAAAAGACGGTATTGATTATTGGGATGGCAAAGTTAAACAAACAACCTAGTTAAGAGTAACGTGGAGTTAAGGGGAATAAAGGCAGTCACTGTCTCAAAAACCTTAATTCCTTTTTTTGCTGTATCCAGACTTGCTGAAAGTCTGAAAATATTTACAATTGATTAAAACCAGTTTTTTAAAACATTTTGTGTTATACTTATCTAGTTAAAATATATTTACTTAGAGGAACAAATGACTAACTTAAGAAACGATATCCGTAACGTAGCGATTATTGCCCACGTTGACCACGGAAAAACAACACTTGTAGATGAATTATTAAAACAATCCCATACTCTTGATGAGCGTAAAGAGCTTCAAGAGCGTGCCATGGATTCCAATGACCTTGAAAAAGAACGTGGGATTACAATCCTTGCGAAAAATACGGCAGTAGCCTATAACGATGTTCGTATTAACATCATGGATACCCCAGGACACGCGGACTTCGGTGGTGAAGTTGAACGTATCATGAAAATGGTTGACGGGGTTGTTCTTGTTGTGGATGCCTACGAAGGAACAATGCCCCAGACGCGTTTCGTATTGAAAAAAGCACTTGAGCAAAACCTTATCCCGATCGTTGTGGTGAACAAGATTGACAAACCTTCAGCTCGTCCAGCAGAAGTTGTAGATGAAGTGCTTGAATTATTCATCGAACTTGGTGCCGATGATGAGCAATTGGAATTCCCAGTTGTTTACGCATCAGCTATTAATGGAACATCATCATTATCAGATGACCCTGCTGACCAAGAGCATACTATGGCACCGATCTTTGATACGATTATTGATCATATTCCAGCGCCAGTTGATAATTCAGATGAGCCTTTGCAATTCCAAGTGTCACTTTTGGACTACAACGATTTCGTAGGTCGTATCGGTATCGGTCGTGTTTTCCGTGGTACTGTTAAAGTGGGTGACCAAGTAACTCTTTCAAAACTTGATGGTACCACTAAAAACTTCCGTGTTACAAAACTGTTTGGTTTCTTCGGTTTGGAACGTCGTGAAATTCAAGAAGCTAAAGCAGGTGACTTGATTGCTGTTTCAGGTATGGAAGATATCTTTGTTGGAGAAACCATTACACCAACTGACTGTGTGGAAGCTCTGCCAATTCTTCGTATTGATGAGCCAACACTTCAGATGACTTTCTTGGTCAATAACTCTCCTTTTGCAGGTCGTGAAGGTAAATGGATCACGTCACGTAAGGTTGAAGAACGTCTTTTAGCAGAATTGCAAACAGACGTGTCACTTCGTGTTGACCCAACAGATTCGCCAGATAAATGGACGGTTTCAGGGCGTGGAGAATTGCATTTATCTATCCTCATTGAAACCATGCGCCGTGAAGGCTATGAACTTCAAGTATCACGTCCAGAAGTTATCATCAAAGAAATTGATGGTGTCAAATGTGAACCGTTTGAGCGTGTTCAAATTGATACACCAGAAGAATATCAGGGTGCAATCATCCAGTCTCTTTCAGAACGTAAAGGGGATATGCTTGATATGCAGATGGTTGGTAATGGTCAAACGCGTTTGATTTTCTTGATTCCTGCACGTGGTTTGATTGGTTATTCAACAGAGTTTCTTTCAATGACACGTGGATATGGTATCATGAATCATACTTTTGATCAGTATCTACCGGTTGTTCAAGGAGAAATCGGTGGCCGTCATCGTGGTGCCTTGGTTTCTATTGAAAATGGGAAAGCAACGACATATTCAATCATGCGTATTGAAGAACGTGGAACTATCTTTGTCAATCCAGGTACAGAAGTTTACGAAGGGATGATTGTTGGTGAAAACTCACGTGATAACGACCTTGGTGTTAACATTACAACAGCTAAGCAAATGACAAATGTCCGTTCAGCGACTAAAGATCAAACTGCAGTTATCAAGACGCCTCGTATCCTAACGCTTGAAGAATCATTAGAGTTCTTGAATGACGACGAATACATGGAAGTAACGCCAGAATCTATCCGCTTGCGTAAACAAATCTTGAATAAAGCTGCGCGTGATAAAGCTAATAAAAAGAAAAAATCAGCCGAATAGCTTTTGAAGTTAAACTAACTAAATAAAATAGCAAAAAGATATTTAAGAAAAGTCATTTTTTAAAGGTCTTTTTGCGTTTACAAGTTCCTATGGAATATAAACCAAAATAAAGGAGGACGGAATGTTTTACCTTATTATGGCTGTCTCGATTATATCTTATTATCTATACATGGCTCCTAAAAGTGTCCGTAACACCCTTGGGATGATTGGTTTAGTTGGCTTGGTTGCTCTGCTTATTGTTTTAGCGGGCTTGAGTTTTATCAAAATCATGCAAACCCCTCCTGAATTTTTTATTGGGATGGGAATGGTGGCATTGGGCTATTTTGCTTTAAAAGATGTGCGTAAAATGACCAAAAAACCGAGAGTTAAATAAAAATACTTAAATAAAAATACTTAAATAAAAATACTTAAAGATTGATGATTTTGGTTTTTATACGATAAAAGGACTGATTTGTTTTAGACAATATCAGTCCTTTTTTAATAGTTCATTTTTTCTGAAAGAAAGCTTTTAGCCGATTTTCATTGAGTGTGCAACTAAAAAGAGATGCTTGGTAGTGACAGTTAAGACCTCTGACTAGTATTTTATCTTATTTTACTTAAAAAAACGTATCAATAATCTCACAAATATGGGCATGATGTTTGTATATTGGAAACGGATTCTAATTCTAAACTCAAGAACGGTATTTTTAAAATGTTGAAAAAGCATCTAAATAAAGGTAAAATAGAAATCAAATAGAATGGATAGTGTGAGCTTAGATGAAAGTGATAAGTAATTTTCAAAACAAAAAAATATTAATATTGGGGTTAGCCAAATCGGGCGAAGCAGCAGCAAAATTATTGACCAAACTTGGTGCTTTAGTGACTGTTAATGATAGTAAACCATTTGACCAAAATCCAGCGGCACAAGCCTTGTTGGAAGAGGGGATTAAGGTCATTTGTGGTAGCCACCCAGTAGAATTATTAGATGAGAACTTTGAGTACATGGTTAAAAACCCTGGGATTCCTTATGATAATCCTATGGTTAAACGCGCCCTTGCAAAGGAAATTCCCATCTTGACTGAAGTAGAATTGGCTTATTTCGTATCTGAAGCGCCTATTATCGGGATTACAGGATCAAACGGGAAGACAACCACAACGACAATGATTGCCGATGTTTTGAATGCTGGCGGGCAATCTGCACTCTTATCTGGAAACATTGGTTATCCTGCTTCAAAAGTTGTTCAAAAAGCAATTGCTGGTGATACTTTGGTGATGGAATTGTCCTCTTTTCAATTAGTGGGAGTGAATGCTTTTCGCCCTCATATTGCTGTCATCACTAATTTAATGCCGACTCACCTGGACTATCATGGCAGTTTTGAGGATTATGTTGCTGCTAAATGGATGATTCAAGCTCAGATGACAGAATCAGACTACCTTATTTTAAATGCTAATCAAGAGATTTCAGCAACTCTAGCTAAGACCACCAAAGCAACAGTGATTCCTTTTTCAACTCAAAAAGTGGTTGATGGAGCTTATCTGAAGGATGGAATACTCTATTTTAAAGAACAGGCGATTATAGCTGCAACTGACTTAGGTGTCCCAGGTAGCCACAACATTGAAAATGCCCTAGCAACTATTGCAGTTGCCAAGTTATCTGGTATTGCTGATGATATTATTGCCCAGTGCCTTTCACATTTTGGAGGCGTTAAACATCGTTTGCAACGGGTTGGTCAAATCAAAGATATTACCTTCTACAATGACAGTAAGTCAACCAATATTTTAGCCACTCAAAAAGCTTTATCAGGTTTTGATAACAGTCGCTTGATTTTGATTGCTGGCGGTCTAGATCGTGGCAATGAATTTGACGATTTGGTGCCAGACCTTTTAGGACTTAAGCAGATGATTATTTTGGGAGAATCCGCAGAGCGTATGAAGCGAGCTGCTAACAAAGCAGAGGTCTCTTATCTTGAAGCTAGAAATGTGGCAGAAGCAACAGAGCTTGCTTTTAAGCTGGCCCAAACAGGCGATACTATCTTGCTTAGCCCAGCCAATGCTAGCTGGGATATGTATCCTAATTTTGAGGTTCGTGGGGATGAATTTTTGGCAACCTTTGATTGTTTAAGAGGAGATGCCTAATGCCTAAGAAGATTTTATTTACAGGTGGTGGAACTGTAGGTCATGTCACCTTGAACCTCATTCTCATACCAAAATTTATCAAGGACGGTTGGGAAGTACATTATATTGGTGATAAAAATGGCATTGAACATACAGAAATTGAAAAGTCAGGCCTTGACGTGACCTTTCATGCTATCGCGACAGGCAAGCTTAGACGCTATTTTTCATGGCAAAATCTAGCTGATGTTTTTAAGGTTGCACTTGGCCTCCTACAGTCTCTCTTTATTGTTGCCAAGCTTCGCCCTCAAGCCCTTTTTTCCAAAGGTGGTTTTGTCTCAGTACCGCCAGTTGTGGCTGCTAAATTGCTTGGTAAACCAGTCTTTATTCATGAATCAGATCGGTCAATGGGACTAGCAAACAAGATTGCCTACAAATTTGCAACTACCATGTATACCACTTTTGAGCAGGAAGACCAGTTGTCTAAAGTTAAACACCTTGGAGCGGTGACAAAGGTTTTCAAAGATGCCAACCAAATGCCTGAATCAACTCAGTTAGAGGCGGTGAAAGAGTATTTTAGTAGAGACCTAAAAACCCTCTTGTTTATTGGTGGTTCGGCAGGGGCGCATGTGTTTAATCAGTTTATTAGTGATCATCCAGAATTGAAGCAACGTTATAATATCATCAATATTACAGGAGACCCTCACCTTAATGAATTGAGTTCTCATCTGTATCGAGTAGATTATGTTACCGATCTCTACCAACCTTTGATGGCGATGGCTGACCTTGTAGTGACAAGAGGGGGCTCTAATACACTTTTTGAGCTACTGGCAATGGCTAAGCTACACCTCATCGTTCCTCTTGGTAAAGAAGCTAGCCGTGGCGATCAGTTAGAAAATGCCACTTATTTTGAGAAGAGGGGCTACGCTAAACAATTACAGGAACCTGATTTAACTTTGCATAATTTTGATCAGGCAATGGCTGATTTGTTTGAACATCAGGCTGATTATGAGGCTACTATGTTGGCAACTAAGGAGATTCAGTCACCGGACTTCTTTTATGACCTTTTGAGAGCTGATATTAGCTCCGCGATTAAGGAGAAGTAAATGGCAAAAGATAAAGAGAAACAAAGTGATGACAAGCTCGTTTTGACAGAGTGGCAAAAGCGTAACATTGAATTTTTAAAGAAAAAGAAGCAGCAAGCTGAGGAAGAAAAAAAACTCAAAGAGAAATTATTGAGTGATAAAAAAGCGCAGCAGCAAGCTCAAAATGCTTCTGAAGCGGTTGAGCTTAAAACTGATGAGAAAACTGATAGTCAGGAAATTGAGTCAGAAACGACGTCAAAACCTAAAAAAACCAAAAAAGTTAGACAACCCAAGGAAAAAAGCGCGACACAAATCGCTTTTCAAAAATCCTTGCCTGTTCTTTTGGGGGCGCTCTTACTCATGGCGGTGTCTATTTTTATGATCACTCCTTATAGCAAAAAGAAAGAGTTTTCTGTAAGAGGAAACCATCAAACGAACCTTGACGAATTAATCAAAGCTAGCAAAGTCAAAGCATCTGACTATTGGTTAACGCTGTTAACTTCGCCTGGTCAGTATGAACGACCGATTCTTCGTACTATTCCATGGGTGAAATCTGTACATCTCTCTTACCAATTTCCTAATCACTTTCTATTTAACGTTATTGAATTTGAAATCATCGCTTATGCACAAGTTGAAAACGGTTTTCAGCCTATTTTGGAGAATGGAAAACGTGTGGACAAGGTCAGGGCATCAGAACTACCGAAATCTTTCTTGATTCTTAATTTAAAAGATGAGAAAGCGATCCAACAGTTAGTTAAGCAATTAACGACATTACCTAAAAAATTAGTCAAGAATATCAAGTCAGTGTCTCTTGCAAATTCCAAAACGACAGCGGATTTACTACTTATTGAAATGCATGACGGTAATGTAGTTAGAGTACCGCAGTCACAACTCACATTGAAACTTCCCTATTATCAAAAATTGAAAAAAAACCTTGAAAATGATAGTATAGTGGATATGGAAGTGGGAATTTATACTACAACACAGGAGATTGAAAATCAACCTGAAGTTCCTCTTACGCCTGAACAAAACGCAGCTGATAAAGAAGGAGATAAGCCTGGTGAACATCAGGAACAGACAGACAATGATTCAGAAACGCCAGCAAATCAGAGTAGTCCTCAGCAAACACCACCATCCCCAGAAACGGTCCTCGAACAGGCCCATGGCTAGCTAATATCTAAGTTGAAAAAGCAATGAAAACGTTAGAAATTCAACGATTCTAACCCATAATGAATTGCCTAAAAAAAATTAAGTTTATATAACAAAAAACGTAAAATGATAACATTTTACGTTTTTTTATGGTATAATATTTTCTGAATGATTCTGTTTTTTAGCAGTTTTTAGAATAGCAAAAGTTTGGAAAGTAAGTGAGGTCAAGTGAATGGCTAGAAATGGCTTTTTTACTGGTTTGGACATTGGAACAAGCTCGATAAAAGTTTTAGTAGCAGAATTTATTTCTGGTGAGATGAACGTCATTGGTGTTAGTAATGTTCCAAGTACCGGCGTAAAAGATGGCATAATAATCGATATAGAGGCAGCTGCGACTGCCATCAAAACTGCGGTAGAACAAGCAGAAGAAAAAGCAGGGATGACAATTGAAAAGGTTAATGTTGGGCTACCGGCAAACCTTCTTCAAATTGAACCAACACAAGGAATGATTCCTGTCCCAAGTGAGTCTAAAGAGATAAAAGATGAGGATGTTGATAGCGTTGTTAAATCGGCTTTAACAAAAAGTATCACACCAGAACGAGAGGTTATCTCTTTAGTTCCAGAAGAGTTCATTGTGGATGGCTTTCAGGGCATTCGAGATCCACGTGGTATGATGGGGATTAGATTAGAGATGCGCGGGCTTATTTATACTGGACCAAGCACCATTTTACATAATCTGCGTAAAACGGTAGAAAGAGCAGGCATTAAAGTTGAAAACATCATTATTTCTCCGTTAGCTATGGCTAAAACCATTTTAAACGAAGGTGAGCGCGAGTTTGGAGCTACTGTAATTGATATGGGAGGTGGACAGACAACTGTCGCTTCTATGCGAGCACAAGAATTGCAGTATACCAATATATATGCCGAAGGCGGCGAATACATTACTAAAGATATATCAAAAGTATTAAAAACGTCTTTGGCTATTGCAGAAGCACTTAAGTTTAATTTTGGTCAAGCGGAGATATCAGAAGCTAGTATAACTGAAACAGTAAAAGTTGATGTGGTAGGTAGTGAAGAGCCTGTTGAGGTAACTGAACGTTATTTATCTGAAATTATTTCAGCGCGTATTCGTCATATTTTAGATCGTGTGAAGCAAGATTTGGAAAGAGGTCGTTTACTAGACTTACCAGGAGGCATTGTTTTGATTGGTGGCGGTGCAATCATGCCTGGAGTGGTAGAAATTGCACAAGAAATCTTTGGAGTAACTGTAAAGCTCCATGTTCCAAACCAAGTCGGTATTAGAAATCCAATGTTTTCAAACGTTATCAGTTTGGTAGAATATGTTGGTATGATGTCTGAAGTAGACGTTTTAGCACAAACTGCAGTTTCAGGAGAAGAACTTTTGCGACGCAAGCCTATCGATTTCAGTGGCCAAGAATCTTATTTACCAGATTATGATGATTCAAGAAGACCAGAATCGACCATTGGCTATGAACAACAAGCGTCACAAACAGCATATGATTCACAAGTTCCGAGTGATCCTAAACAAAAAATTTCAGAACGTGTTCGTGGCATATTTGGGAGTATGTTTGATTAAAAGTAATAAAGTGAGGAAATAAAATGGCATTTTCATTTGATACTGCATCAATTCAAGGTGCAATTATAAAAGTAATTGGAGTCGGCGGAGGTGGCGGAAATGCCATTAATCGTATGATTGATGAAGGTGTTGCTGGTGTCGAGTTCATCGCAGCAAACACAGACATTCAGGCATTAAGCTCATCAAAAGCTGAAACGGTTATTCAACTAGGCCCTAAATTAACTCGTGGACTTGGTGCTGGAGGACAACCTGAAGTAGGACGTAAAGCTGCTGAAGAAAGCGAAGAAATTTTAACAGAAGCTCTTACAGGAGCGGACATGGTATTTATTACTGCCGGTATGGGTGGTGGCTCTGGGACAGGGGCTGCACCGGTTATTGCTCGTATCGCTAAAAGTTTGGGAGCCTTGACAGTAGCTGTTGTTACTCGCCCGTTTGGTTTTGAAGGTAACAAACGTGGTAATTTTGCTATTGAAGGTATCGAAGAACTACGTGAACAAGTTGATACTTTGTTAATTATTTCAAATAATAACCTTCTTGAGATTGTTGATAAAAAGACACCTTTATTAGAAGCACTTAGTGAAGCTGATAATGTTTTACGCCAGGGAGTTCAAGGGATAACCGACTTAATTACTAGTCCTGGCCTTATCAATCTCGATTTTGCCGACGTGAAAACAGTTATGGCAAATAAAGGGAATGCCTTGATGGGGATTGGGATTGGCTCTGGAGAAGAGCGCATTGTTGAGGCGGCGCGTAAGGCAATCTATTCACCCCTATTAGAAACGACTATTGATGGTGCACAAGACGTTATTGTGAACGTTACAGGAGGTCTCGACATGACACTTACAGAAGCTGAAGAAGCCTCTGAAATTGTTGGGCAAGCTGCTGGTCAAGGCGTTAACATTTGGTTAGGAACATCTATTGATGATACTATGAAAGATGACATCCGTGTGACTGTTGTAGCAACTGGAGTGCGCCAAGAAAAAGCCGAACAAGTTTCAGGTTTTCGTCAGCCTAGGACTTTTACCCAAACCAACGCGCAGCAAGTAGCGGGTGCACAATATGCATCAGATCAAGCAAAACAGTCGGTTCAACCAGGGTTTGATCGTCGCTCAAATTTTGATTTTGACATGGGGGAGTCTCGCGAGATACCAAGTGCACAAAAGGTAATTTCTAATCATAATCAAAATCAAGGTTCTGCTTTTGGAAATTGGGATTTGAGACGTGATAATATTTCTCGTCCAACAGAAGGTGAATTGGATAACCATCTTAATATGTCAACGTTCTCAGCTAACGATGACAGTGATGATGAATTAGAAACGCCTCCATTCTTTAAAAACCGTTAATAATGGATTTACTGACAAATAAAAAGAAAATTTTTGAGACTATCCGCTTATCTACAGAGGCAGCAAATAGGACTAATGATAGTGTTTCAGTTATTGCTGTAACAAAATATGTGGATAGTACAATTGCAGGTCAGCTTATCGAAGCAGGAATTGAGCACATTGCCGAAAACCGTGTTGATAAATTTCTTGAAAAGTATGATGCGTTAAAGTATATGCCAGTAAAGTGGCATTTAATTGGTACCTTACAACGTCGTAAAGTCAAGGAAGTTATCAATTATGTTGATTATTTTCACGCTCTAGATTCTGTGAGATTAGCTTTGGAAATCAACAAGAGAGCTGACCATCCTGTGAAGTGTTTTCTACAAGTTAATATTTCTAAAGAAGAGAGTAAACATGGTTTTAACATTTCTGAGATTGATGAAGCGATTGGAGAAATAGGTAAGATGGAGAAGATACAGTTAGTTGGTTTAATGACTATGGCACCAGCAAATGCCAGTAAAGAAAGTATTATAACTATTTTTCGACAAGCAAATCAATTAAGAAAAAACTTGCAGTTAAAAAAAAGAAAGAATATGCCTTTTACAGAATTGAGCATGGGCATGAGTAACGATTATCCAATTGCTATTCAAGAAGGCTCAACTTTTATTCGGATTGGTAGAGCTTTCTTTCACTAATGGAGAATAAGATGGCTTTTAAAGATACATTTAACAAGATGATTTCTTATTTTGACACGGATGAGGTTAACGAAGTTGAAGAAGATGTTGCAGCATCAACTGATAACGTTATTCCAAGATCACAACAATCAGTCAGAGCAAGTAGTCATCCAAAACAAGAACCTAGAAACAATCACGTACAACAAGATCATCAAGCGAGATCCCAAGAACAGACAAGGTCACAAATGCATCCAAAACATGGCACTTCTGAACGCTATTATCAGCAGTCTCAGCCAAAAGAAGGCCATGAAATGGTTGACAGAAGAAAACGGATGAGCACTTCTAGTATTGCAAATCGCCGTGAGCAGTATCAACAATCAACTTGTTCAGATCAAACAACTATTGCCTTAAAGTATCCTCGTAAATATGAGGATGCTCAAGAAATTGTGGATCTTTTAATAGTTAATGAATGCGTTTTGATTGATTTTCAGTTTATGCTAGATGCTCAGGCTAGACGGTGTTTAGATTTTATTGATGGTGCTAGTAAAGTGCTCTATGGTAGCTTACAAAAGGTCGGCTCTTCAATGTACTTACTGGCTCCGTCAAATGTATCCGTCAATATAGAAGAAATGACTATCCCACATACTACACAAGATATTGGCTTTGATTTTGATATGAAAAGGCGGTAAATAAATGATATTAATACTATCTATTCTTCTTCGTCTGATCAAAGTTTACACTTATTTATTGATTGCTTACGCATTAATGTCATGGTTTCCTGGGGCATATGATTCAAAAATTGGGCGTTTGATTAGTGGTATCGTTGAACCAATTTTAAAACCTTTTAGAGCATTTAATTTACAATTTGCCGGTCTTGACTTCACTATTTTTGTCGTCATTATTAGTTTGAATTTTTTAGCTCAAGTTTTGGTCCGTGTGTTTATTTAATGGTTAGTCATAGTAAGATTTATCAGCATTTTCACCAAGAAGAATATCCTTTTATTGATAGAATGTCTGATATGATTAATAGAGTTGAAGATTACTATCTTTTAGAAGTTACTGAGTTTTTAAATCCTAGAGAAGTGATGATTTTAAAAAGTTTGATTGCTTTAACAGATCTAAAAATGTTCGTATCAACAGATTACTACCCAAGCGAATATGGTCGTGTCATTATTGCACCTGGTTACTATGACTTAGAACAAAGTGATTTTCAAATAGCTTTAGTAGAGATAAGTTATCAGGCAAAGTTTAATCAGTTGACACATAGTCAAATTTTAGGAACTTTAATTAATGAATTAGGAGTAAAGCGAAATTTATTTGGAGATGTTTTTGTTGAAATGGGATATGCCCAGCTCATGATTAAGCGGGAGTTATTGGATTATTTTTTAGGAACAATTACTAAAATAGCTAAAACTAGTGTGAAATTAAGAGAAGTTAACTTTGATCAGTTAATTAGGTCTATTGATAACAGCCAGACCCTGGATATTCTAGTTTCTAGTTTTCGATTAGATGGTGTAGTTGCTACTATCTTAAAAAAATCTCGAACGCAAGTTATAGCATTAATTGAAGCAAATAAGATTAAGGTAAACTATCGAGTTGCTAATAAAGCTTCAGATAATCTAGTCATAGGGGATATGGTGAGTATCAGAGGTCACGGGCGTTTTACTCTTTTAGCAGATAATGGAGTGACCAAACATGGCAAACAAAAAATAACACTAAGTAAAATGATACATAAATAAGGAGATACAATGGCACTTACAACGCTAGAAATTAAAGATAAAACTTTTAAGACAAAATTCCGAGGATACTGTGAAGAAGAAGTCAATGAATTCCTTGATATTGTTGTTGATGATTACGAAGCTCTTGTACGTAAAAATCGTGATAACGAAGCAAGAATTAAAGATCTTGAAGAAAAATTATCTTACTTTGATGAAATGAAAGAGTCACTTAGCCAGTCTGTAATCTTAGCTCAAGAAACAGCTGAAAAAGTGAAAGCAACGGCTAATGCGGAAGCAACAAACTTGGTTAGTAAAGCGACTTATGATGCTCAGCATTTATTAGATGAATCTAAAGCTAAAGCCAATCAAATGTTGCGTGATGCAACTGATGAGGCTAAGCGAGTTGCGATTGAAACAGAAGAACTAAAGCGTCAAACACGTGTGTTCCACCAACGTTTAATCTCATCTATTGAGTCACAATTAAGCTTATCAAATTCACCTGAATGGGATGAACTGCTACAACCGACTGCAATCTATCTTCAAAATTCTGACGATGCTTTTAAGGAAGTCGTGAAGACCGTTCTTAATGAAGACATTCCTGAATCTGATGATAGTGCCTCTTTTGATGCAACACGTCAGTTTACTCCAGAAGAGTTAGAAGAATTGCAACGTCGTGTTGATGAAAGCAATAAGGAGTTAGAGGCTTACCAACTTGACTCTCAATCTGATTCTACGACTGAGCCAGAGGTAAATCTCAGTGAAACACAAACGTTTAAATTAAATATCTAAATAAAGAAAAACAAGATGATTTGCTTATAATCACAGCAAGCGGGAGATGATGAGAGTCTCGTATTCCCTAAGTATTATCATTATCATTTTCTAAAATTTTCGCTGAACTACAGTAAGCGAGGAGGTTTGTTCACCTTACGAGCAAAGAGGGAGCGGTAAGTCTTATGATATATTATCGCTCTGAACTAAGGTGGTACCACGAGCTTTCGTCCTTTTTGAGACGAGGCTTTTTTCGTTATAGTCGCAAGTTTGTTTAAAAGGAGTTTGAAATAATGAAATTAAAAGAGACACTTAATCTAGGAAAAACAGCCTTTCCAATGCGCGCAGGTCTTCCTAATAAAGAGCCACAATGGCAAGCAGCTTGGGAACAAGCAGAGCTTTACAAAAAACGTCAAGAATTGAATGCAGGTAAGCCTGCCTTTCATCTTCATGATGGACCTCCATACGCTAACGGCAATATTCACGTTGGGCATGCCCTTAATAAAATTTCAAAAGATATCATTGTGCGTTCTAAGTCCATGTCTGGCTTTCAAGCGCCTTATGTACCTGGTTGGGACACACACGGCCTTCCAATCGAACAAGTCTTGGCTAAGCAAGGAATCAAACGTAAGGAGATGGATTTAGCAGAATACCTTGAGATGTGTCGTCAATACGCTTTAAGTCAGGTTGATAAACAGCGAGATGATTTCAAACGGTTAGGTGTTTCGGCAGACTGGGAAAATCCTTATGTCACTTTGGACCCACAGTTTGAAGCTGATCAAATTCGTGTTTTTGGAGCGATGGCTGAAAAAGGTTACATCTATCGTGGTGCTAAACCTGTTTATTGGTCATGGTCTTCAGAATCGGCCTTGGCAGAGGCTGAAATTGAATACCATGACATCGATTCAACCTCTTTATACTACGCCAATAAAGTTAAAGATGGTAAAGGTATCCTTGATACTAATACGTATATCGTTGTTTGGACCACAACACCATTTACCGTTACAGCATCACGCGGTTTGACTGTTGGTCCTGATATGGATTATCTTGTGGTGAAACCTGCTGGTTCAGACCGTCAATATGTTGTGGCAGAAGGTCTTTTGGATAGCCTTGCTGGAAAATTTGGCTGGGAATCTTTTGAAACTTTAGCTAGCCATAAAGGAGCTGATTTAGAGTACATTGTGACAGAACACCCATGGGATACTGACGTAGAAGAATTGGTTATCCTTGGTGACCATGTTACCCTTGAGTCAGGGACAGGGATTGTCCACACAGCACCAGGTTTTGGTGAGGATGACTACAATGTTGGGACAAAATACAAACTGGAAGTTGCTGTGACTGTTGATGAACGTGGCCTAATGATGGAAAATGCAGGTCCAGATTTCCACGGACAATTTTATAACAAGGTAACGCCGATTGTCATTGATAAACTTGGTGATCTTTTATTGGCACAAGAAGTGATCAATCACTCTTACCCATTTGACTGGCGGACGAAAAAACCAATCATCTGGCGTGCTGTACCGCAATGGTTTGCTTCTGTTTCTGATTTCCGTCAAGATATTTTGGATGAAATTGAAAAAACAACCTTTCATCCATCATGGGGTGAAACACGCCTTTACAATATGATTCGTGATCGTGGCGACTGGGTTATTTCTCGTCAACGTGCTTGGGGAGTTCCGCTTCCTATCTTCTATGCCGAAGATGGCACAGCTATTATGACTAAAGAAGTGACAGATCATGTGGCTGATTTGTTCCAAGAAAATGGATCAATCATTTGGTGGCAAAAAGAAGCTAAAGACCTATTACCAGAGGGCTTCACTCATCCAGGGTCACCAAATGGCGAGTTTACAAAAGAAACTGATATCATGGACGTTTGGTTTGACTCTGGTTCTTCTTGGAATGGAGTCATGAATACTAAAGAAAATCTTTCCTATCCAGCGGATCTATACTTAGAAGGCTCTGACCAGTATCGTGGTTGGTTCAATTCATCCTTAATTACATCTGTGGCTGTTAATGGGCATGCTCCATATAAGGCTATTTTATCGCAAGGCTTTGTTCTTGATGGTAAGGGCGAAAAAATGTCTAAATCAAAAGGCAATATCATTTCTCCTAATGATGTGGCTAAACAATATGGTGCAGATATTCTTCGACTTTGGGTAGCTTCTGTGGATACCGATAATGATGTCCGTGTTTCTATGGAGATCCTTGGTCAAGTCTCTGAAACTTACCGTAAAATCCGTAACACCCTTCGCTTCTTGATTGCTAATACATCTGATTTCAACCCTGCTACGGATACAGTAGCTTATGCAGATTTAGGAACTGTTGATAAGTACATGACAATTGTCTTTAATCAGTTGGTAGCAACGATTACTGACGCTTATGAGCGTTATGACTTTATGGCTATTTACAAAGCAGTGGTGAACTTTGTTACGGTTGATTTATCAGCCTTCTATCTTGATTTTGCTAAAGACGTTGTCTATATTGAAGCTGCCAATAGCTTAGAACGTCGTCGCATGCAGACAGTCTTCTATGATATCTTGGTTAAGATTACCAAGTTATTGACGCCAATCTTGCCTCACACTACTGAAGAAATCTGGTCTTATCTAGAGCATGAGTCAGAAGCATTTGTTCAATTGGCAGAAATGCCTGTGGCAGAAACCTTCTCGGCTCAAGAGGATATTTTAGAAGCTTGGTCAGCTTTCATGACTTTGCGTACTCAAGCTCAAAAAGCTTTGGAAGAAGCGCGAAATGCTAAGATTATCGGTAAATCATTGGAAGCCCATTTGACCATCTACGCTAGTGAAGAAGTGAAAACCTTATTGACTGCTTTAGACAGCGATATTGCTTTGCTTTTGATCGTGTCTCAATTAACCATTGCTGACTTGGCAGATGCGCCTGCGGATGCAGTGGCATTTGAAGGTGTTGCCTTTATAGTAGAACATGCCATAGGTGAAGTTTGTGAGCGTTCACGTCGCATCGACCCAACTACTCGCATGCGTTCTTACAATGCATTTGTCTGTGATCACAGCGCTAAAATCATTGAAGAAAATTTCCCAGAAGCTGTGGCTGAAGGGTTTGAAGAGAGTGGCAAATAAGTCTTATCAAGACTTGAAGTGACACTGAGTAAGAAGACAACCATCGGGTCTTAGGACCTGATGGTTTTTTAGTAGAGCTGATTACGTCCATTAGCCAGCTTTAACGAGAGACAAAGTAGGAGAAATTTAGACTACTTTTTTAATTTCTTTTAAGAAAATTGCTGGCTTCATATAAGGACTATTAAGATAGAGTTCACCTTTCGCTAATAAAAAAACTTAGCTCTTTTAGAAGGGCTAAGTTTTGTCTGAATAGCTGGCTGCTGTTTATACAGAAGTTTGAAATGAAATTTCAATAAGGTTATTCGTGTGAAGTGTTTTTGATTGTCCAGGAATAACAATTTTAGGATCAATTTTACGTTTTAAAAAAAATTCGCGAATGATATCAAGTTCATCCTCCTTGATGGCACGGTATTTATTTGAAATAAGTAGTTCGTAATGTTTTGGTGCTTGGGTAAAAATGACATCTGTATTTCCTGCTGAGTATACTTCGACTAAATAGGCATCGGTGTTTTTTAGCTGATTTTTGATGAGTTCTGGGTGACTGCTAGTGGTATTGATGAGTCTCATAAATGTCCTCCTTAGTATTCCTGTACCTATTATAGCACTAATTTAAAGCCTTAGTTAGTAGAATGATGCTTTTTTTGCCATTCCTTGACTCCCCATTGATGGCTCTCTCGTTTTAATTTAGCAATTGCCTCGATAGGAGAAAACCAACCTAAGTTATTAAAATCTTCTAAGGGCTTAGAAACGGCTTGAAATGCAGTTACTTCATAAAGATAGGCAGGATGGTAGAAGTGGGTATCACGATGGCGAGAGTAGAAATATTCATCTGCCTGACCGTAATATGAACCAATAGTAGCAGAAAAACCAAGTTCTTCAATCAGTTCACGCTCTAGGGCCTGAAGCTGACCTTCACCTGCTTCAATTTCACCACCAGGTAAAAACCAGGAACCATTAGGAGCTTGAACAAGAATAATTTTTGTTTGTTCGTGATTGGGAATGATAGCATAGACACCGTAACGTGTGACATAGTCTTTATGTGCATTTTTATGTCCAAATGTTGGAATCATCATTTTATTTACCTTTCCTTTTTCTTCATTATACTAAATTTTTGCTAATTATTCTTATCAATTTGTTTAGTTTAATAAAAAATTGATAGAAAAAGAGAGAGTCTCCTTATAGAAACTCTCTTAGCTAACGTTAATCGAGAGACTCTTCGTTAAGAAAAGAATCTCCCTCTTTAACAGCTTTAATCGTGATATTTTCACTGTTTGTCATCAGTGCACGTAACTGTTTTTCAGTTGGGTGTTCTAAATAATAGTCTGTAATGGCATCTTCGATATAATCTTGAATAGTACGACGGAGCGGCCGAGCGCCCATTTTAGGATCATAGCCTAAATCTACTAATTTTTCTTTGACCTTTTGTGTCACATCAAGATGAATCCCATTATAGCCTAAGCGCTCATTAACATCTTCCAGCATTAAATCAACGATATGCAGCAAATGCTCTTTAGATAAAGCTTTGAATTCAATAATACCATCGAAACGATTCATAAACTCTGGGCTGAAGAAGTTGCTTAATTCACCAAGGACAGAACTTGTCCGTCCTTCTCTAGCAGCACCAAATCCGACAGAAGCTTCGCTTTTACCTGTTCCGGCATTAGAGGTCATGATAATAATGGTGTCCTTGAAGCTGACTGTTCGTCCTTGACCATCTGTTAAACGGCCATCATCAAGAACTTGTAAGAACATGTGCATGACGTCAGGATGGGCTTTTTCCACCTCATCTAAGAGAATAAGTGAATATGGATTGCGACGAACTTGTTCGGTTAGCTGTCCAGCTTCTTCATAGCCGATATAACCTGGAGGAGCCCCGACTAATTTGGCGACAGCGTGTTTTTCCATGTATTCGGACATGTCAAAGCGAATCATATTGTTTGTCGAACCAAAGAGTTCAATGGCTAGTTGTTTAGACAATTCAGTTTTACCAACCCCAGTCGGTCCAACGAATAAGAAAGAACCAATAGGGCGATTTGGAGTTCCTAATCCCACACGGTTACGACGAATAGCCTTAGCGATTTTATCAACAGCATCGTCTTGCCCGATCACGTGTGCTTTCAGATCATTGGCTAAGTTTACGAGTTGAGACTGTTCCTTTTCTTTTAAGTCCCCAACTGGAATATTAGTTTTTTGCTCTACAATAGCTTCAATGGTTTTTTCAGTAATGATGGGAATATCTTGCTCATCGACTTTTTGAGCCTGCATTTCTTTGTATTTTGTAATTTGATCGCGGAAATAAGCTGCGCGTTCATAGTCTTCGTCTCGAGTAGCTTGCGCCTTGAGATTCTCAGCTTCAATAAGACGTTTGTCAATTTCTTTAGGATCAACAAAGTTGAGGGTTAGATTCATTTTGGAACCAGCTTCGTCCAGAAGGTCAATAGCCTTATCAGGAAGAAAACGGTCTTGAATATAGCGGTTAGATAAATGAGCGGCAGCTTCAATAGCGGCTGGGCTATATTTGACATGATGATAGTCTTCGTATTTCGGTTGGATACCTTTTAAAATCGTGATGGTTTCCTCAACAGAAGGTTCATCAACTTTAACGGGTTGCATACGTCGTTCTAAGGCAGCGTCTTTTTCAATAATACGGTATTCATTTAATGTAGTAGCACCAACGAGTTGCAACTCACCACGGGCCAAGGCTGGTTTTAAAATATTACCAGCATCCATATTGCCGTCTCCTGCAGAACCAGCACCGACAATCTCATGAATTTCATCAATAAAGAGAATCACATCCTTGCGATTGCGAATTTCTTCCATTAATTTTTGCATGCGCTCTTCAAACTGACCACGGATACCTGTTCCCTGAACGAGGCTAACCACATCAAGACGAATCACTTGCTTGCCTTGGAGTTTTTGAGGAACAGTACCATCAATAATTTTTTGAGCCAAACCTTCTACAACAGCAGTTTTACCAACTCCAGGCTCACCAATTAGCACAGGATTATTTTTAGTACGGCGGTTGAGGATCTCGATAACGCGTGTAATCTCTTCGTCACGACCAATAACAGGATCAATATTACCATTTCTTGCAATATCTGTGACATTAATCCCAAACTCTTCTAACAAGCCCTTTGCTTGCTGATTTGGTGTTTGTGGCTGAGCAGGTCGTTGTCCGTTGTAGTTACCACCATAGCGTCCTCCGCCATTTCCATTTTGCCCTGCCTGAGTAGGTGGGGTATTTGGAAGATTACCAAAAGCTCTAAAATTATTCAAATCACCAAAAAAGTCATCAAAGAAAGGACTTGTGGATCTATCTTGTGCTCTATATCCTGGGGTTAGGCCATTTAAAATAGAATTGGCAGGATCGGATTTCATGATTTGATAACAATTTTGACAGAGATCAACCTGTCTTTGTTTTCCATTAACACTTGTATAAAGATGAATAGTAGATTCGTTTAAATTACAATTTTGACACAGCATAATATACCTCCGAGGGTTTATCTAAAAGTCAAAGTCATTTAGTCAAAAATGGTCAAACTTTATATTCATATTATAGCACCACGGCTTGGGAAATCAAGTAAAAAGTTTATCGCTTTAGCGTTAGCTTTTAGAGAGTAACATGACAGAGTAACTTTATTAAGTTTCCAATGAGCAAATGTTTAAAATCATTGAAAAGAGTAAAAAAAGTAAAATATCAATAAATATATTACTTTCCTTGTTAGTTTCCCTTGTTTTGTGTTAAAATAAGAGGGATAAAAAACGAATAGGAGAAACGAAATGGAATCACATTTGGTGAGAATCATCAATCGTTTGGAGTTGATGGTGACAGATGGCGGTAATCTCAAGCGAAATTTTGAACGCGATGGTGTTGTTGTTGCAGAAGTTGCCTTTTCAAATGATCCTGAAAATGGACCTGTTTTCACATTGCGTGATGTTGAAGCGCGTGAGTCATATTCCTTTGATAGCATTGACTTGATTGCAATGGAAATCTACGATTTATTATATTAAGCTTGACATAGTAAAGAGACTTGCCTGAGGCAGGTTTTTTTATTGTCAAAAAGTATTGTATTAATATTCATCAGATGGTATAATTATCTTTATTGTAATGAACCTAGGACTTATGAGGAGATATAAATGGATTTGTCATTTTTGCCCAAATACTGGGCCTACTTTAACTACGGTGTACTTGTCACCATTATGATTTCAGTCAGCGTTGTCTTTTTTGGAACCCTTATTGGTGTCTTGGTAACCCTGATTAAGCGTAGTCATGTGAAGCCGTTGACCTGGGTCGTTAATCTTTACGTTTGGATCTTTCGGGGAACACCTATGGTGGTTCAAATCATGATTGCCTTTGCTTGGATGCATTTTAACAATATGCCTACTATTGGTTTTGGGGTTTTAGACTTGGACTTTTCAAGACTACTTCCTGGAATTATTATCATTTCATTGAATAGCGGTGCTTATATTTCAGAAATTGTTAGAGCAGGTATTGAGGCTGTACCAAAAGGGCAATTAGAAGCAGCTTATTCACTAGGTATTCGTCCTCAAAATGCCATGCGTTATGTGATTTTGCCTCAGGCCTTTAAAAATATTTTGCCAGCCTTAGGAAATGAATTTATTACCATTATTAAGGATAGTGCTCTTTTACAAACCATTGGAGTGATGGAACTTTGGAATGGTGCCCAATCGGTGGTAACGGCTACTTATTCTCCAATTTCCCCTTTACTGGTGGCTGCTTTTTACTACTTAATGGTCACAACAGTGATGGCACAGTTATTGGCAGTCTTAGAACGTCACATGGCGCAAGGAGGTAATCATTGATGACTGAGGCTATTATTTCAATTAAAGACTTGCACAAGTATTATGGGCACAATGAAGTGCTTAAGGGAATTGATTTAGACATTATGCCAGGAGAGGTTGTGGTGATTATTGGCCCTTCTGGTTCTGGAAAATCGACCTTACTTCGAACCATGAATCTTTTGGAAGTACCAACTAAGGGACAGATTAGGTTTGAGGGGATTGATATTACCGATAAGAAGAATGATATTTTCAGCATGCGTGAAAAAATGGGAATGGTTTTCCAGCAGTTTAACCTCTTTCCCAATATGACTATTTTAGAAAATATCACTTTATCGCCAATCAAAACTAAGGGAATGGCTAAAGCAGAGGCTGACAAAACAGCCTTGAGCTTGTTGGACAAAGTTGGATTATCAGAAAAAGCCAAGGCTTATCCTGCTAGTCTTTCTGGTGGGCAACAGCAGCGGATTGCGATTGCGCGTGGACTGGCTATGGATCCAGATGTTTTACTCTTTGATGAACCAACTTCAGCTCTAGACCCAGAAATGGTGGGTGAGGTCTTGGCTGTCATGCAAGATTTGGCTAAATCTGGGATGACTATGGTTATTGTGACTCATGAAATGGGCTTTGCTAAAGAAGTCGCAGACCGTGTGATGTTTATGGATGGCGGCGTTATTGTGGAAGAAGGAAGTCCTAACCAACTTTTTGATCTGACTAAAGAAGAACGTACAAAAGATTTTTTGAGTAGAGTATTATAAATCTGTTCTATGAATTATAAAAGGAAGTCCTAAATGATTTAGGACTTCCTTTTATAATTTGCTAAGGCATTTTATAGGAGATTACTTTTCTTTTTGTTAAAATAAAAAGAAATAGTTGCATTATTTGCATAGAAGAAAGGGATCTGTTATGGTTTCAGTGATGTGGTTTCGTAGAGATTTAAGGATTGATGATCAAAAAGCTTTAGCTCATGCTATTGCTAGTCAATCACCAACCTTATGTGTGTTTCAATTTAACAAGGAGCAATTAAATCTGCTACATAGTCGGAATCAATCTAGTTTTATTACTAGCGTTTTGGCTTTTAGAAAGTTATTAAAATGTGAAGGTATTGACTTATATCTAATGTATGGAGACTTAATGACCTGTTTTGAGCAATTATTGACACAATTAAAAGACTGGACAGATGTGTATTTTAACTATGATGAATCTGGATATGGTCGTTTACGTGATCAAAAAGCAGCACAATTTTTCAAAAAAAATGGGATTGCTGTTCATACCTACCAAGATCACTATTTACATGGTAGTCAAGAGATCATTAACCAATCAGGTCAGCCTTATAAAGTTTTTACGCCCTACTATAGGATTTGGCAAAATTATCCGAAAGAGACTCCTATTAAAGTAGAACTATCGCAAGGCAGGTGGTTAAATCTTGAGACACCAGATGATGTTTTAAGGACTGTTGAGAGTTTTAAAGATGAAAAATATCAGGATGTTGCAACTTTTGATGAAGCGTCAAAACAACTAAATCGATTTATTCAAGACCAATTAGCAGCTTATCACGCTAATCGAGATTTTCCAGCGCAGCTAGGGACGAGTCGGTTGTCTCCTTTTTTAAGAATAGGAGCTATTGGCATTCGCACGGTATATCACGCTGTGCGTCAAGCACCAAATAGTCTAGGGCAAGCTACTTTTTTAAAAGAATTAGCTTGGAGAGACTTTTACAATATGGTCTATGTGGCTTATCCTGATCAGAAAACTCAGCCTATCCAAAAAGCCTTTTCTCAAATCGAATGGGTTAATAATCCTGACTGGTTTCAGTTGTGGAAAGAAGGTAAAACGGGTTACCCTATTGTCGATGCTGCAATGCTTCAGTTACAAAAGACAGGATGGATGCATAATCGTTTACGAATGATAGTAGCTTCTTTTTTAACTAAAGATCTTTTATGTGATTGGCGTTTAGGAGAGCAGTATTTTCAACAACAACTAATTGATTATGATGCTGCCAGTAATATCGGAGGATGGCAGTGGGCTGCTTCCACTGGAACAGATGCTGTTCCTTATTTTAGAATATTTAATCCTGTTACTCAAGGTAAGCGCTTTGATCCTAAAGGCGAGTTTATTAAAGCGTATTTGCCTCAACTAGAACACGTTCCAGAGAAGTATCTCCACGAACCGTGGAAGATGCCAAAAAACCTTCAAGAGAGTGTGTCCTGTATTATTGGCACAGACTATCCTCAACCAATTGTCGATCATGCTAAACAACGTGAACAAGCTATTGCAAAGTATGAGTGGGCAAAAGAAAAAGCAAAAATAGAATGACTGTTCTCATTATAAGAGTTTAAACAAAAAGTTATCATGAATTAAGATTATTTAATTTAAAAAATAAGTTGACTTTATTTAGATTATTTGATACTATTCAGTTGTCTCCCTTAGAGAAAGCGATTTCTTGTTTTGGAGCTGATTTTTACCATTTGGTCTTAGAATAGGATGAGTAATATGACTTACAACGAGGTATATCAAGAATGGTTGCACAATAATGATCTTAGTGATGATATTAAAGCAGATTTAGCAGCCATAAAAGACAATGAGGCTGAGATTCAAGATCGTTTTTACAAAACACTTGAATTTGGAACAGCAGGGCTAAGAGGAAAACTTGGAGCAGGCACCAATCGCATGAATACCTATATGGTTGGTAAGGCAGCACAAGCTTTAGCTAATACTATTATTGATCATGGACCTGAAGCGGTTAAAAAGGGCATTGCGGTTAGTTATGATGTTCGCTATCAATCTAGAACATTTGCAGAATTAACATGCTCTATTATGGCAGCTAACGGTATTAAGGCGTACCTTTATAAAGGGATTCGGCCAACACCAATGTGTTCGTACGCTATTCGTGCTTTGGGATGTATTTCTGGTGTTATGATTACGGCTAGTCACAATCCCCAAGCTTACAATGGTTACAAAGCTTATTGGCAAGAAGGTTCTCAAATTTTGGATGACATTGCGGATCAAATTGCACAACACATGGCTGCACTAACTCAGTATCAGGAAATCAAACAAATGCCTTTTGAAAAGGCTCTGGACAGTGGACTTGTTACTTATATTGATGAGAGTATTGAAGAAGCATATAAAAAAGAAGTGCTTGGTTTAACGATTAATGATACTGACATTGATAAGTCAGTCCGAGTAGTCTATACCCCTTTAAATGGTGTTGGGAATCTACCAGTGCGTGAGGTTTTAAGACGCCGCGGTTTTGAAAATGTTTATGTGGTACCTGAGCAGGAAATGCCCGATCCTGATTTTACAACAGTTGGCTATCCTAATCCCGAAGTCCCTAAAACTTTTGCATATTCAGAAAAATTAGGTAAGGCAGTTGATGCTGATATTTTGATTGCAACTGATCCAGATTGTGACCGTGTGGCTTTAGAAGTTAAAAATGCAGTCGGTGACTATGTTTTTCTCAATGGCAATAAAATCGGAGCGCTTTTATCTTACTATATCTTTTCACAACGATTTGACTTAGGCAATTTACCGGCTAATCCTGTTTTAGTGAAATCCATTGTAACAGGAGACTTGTCACGGGCTATTGCTAGCCATTATGGTATTGAAACCGTTGAAACATTGACTGGTTTTAAGAATATTTGTGGCAAGGCAAACGAATATGATGTGACGAAACAAAAAAACTACCTGTTTGGTTATGAAGAAAGTATTGGTTTTTGCTATGGCACTTTTGTTCGTGACAAAGACGCTGTTAGCGCCTCTATGATGATTGTAGAAATGGCAGCTTACTACAAGAAAAAAGGGCAGAATTTACTAGATGTTTTGCAGACTATTTATGCGACATTTGGGTATTATAATGAACGTCAAATTGCCTTGGAGCTTGAGGGGATAGAAGGACAAAAACGCATTGCGAGGATAATGGAAGATTTCAGACAGACACCAATAGCTAGTGTTGCAGAGATGGCGTTAGACAAGACAATTGATTTTATTGATGGCTATCAAGATTTTCCAAAGCAAAACTGTCTCAAATTTTATTTGGATGATGGTTCTTGGTATGCACTTAGACCATCAGGAACAGAGCCTAAAATAAAATTTTATTTATATACTATTGGCCAAACACAAGAAAATAGTGCAACAAAATTAGATGCTATTGAAGCAGCGTGTCGCACAAAAATAAATCAGGTTAATTAAACATCAAAAATGGATAACACTTTTACACTATTTTTCCATATAAACAACTACAAAAGGAGGTGAGACTTTTAGGCACCTTCTTTTTCTTGTAGGTGCCACTAATCAATTTAATCGACTCAAACCAATACTAAAAAATAAGTAAGAGTATAAAGAACAGGCATCTATTTTTTTGTTATAATAGAAAAATGAAATTAAAGGGAGATGTCAATGACAGAACTAATTGATGGTAAAGCCTTAGCTCAAAAGATGCAACAAGAGTTAGCAGCTAAAGTCAACAATCTAAAACAAAAAAAAGGAATTGTACCAGGCTTAGCCGTTATTCTTGTAGGTGATGATCCTGCTAGTCAGGTGTATGTCCGTAATAAAGAGCGTGCAGCTCTTACTGTAGGTTTTAAAAGTGAGACCGTTAGATTATCAGAATTCATTTGTCAAGAAGAGCTTATTGCAGTAATCGAACGTTACAATGCAGATAACACTATTCATGGTATTTTAGTGCAGCTACCCCTGCCAAATCATATTAATGATAAAAAAATTATTCTCGCCATTGATCCCAAAAAAGATGTGGATGGTTTTCACCCGATGAATACAGGTCACCTTTGGTCAGGACGTCCCTTGATGGTTCCTTGTACTCCATCAGGGATTATGGAATTGCTTCGAGAATATAATGTTAACCTTGAAGGTAAACATGCCGTCATTATTGGCAGATCGAATATCGTTGGAAAACCAATGGCACAGCTCTTACTGGACAAAAATGCAACAGTCACGTTGACACATTCAAGAACACGTCAATTAGAAGAAGTATGTCGCTGTGCAGATGTGTTGATTGTGGCAATCGGACAAGGTCATTTCATAACAAAACAATATATAAAAGATGGTGCGATAGTGATTGATGTAGGAATGAACCGTGATGATAATGGCAAGCTAATTGGAGATGTGGCCTTTGATGAGGTGGCAGAAGTTGCAGCGAAAATCACCCCTGTACCAGGAGGTGTCGGTCCTATGACGATTGCTATGTTGCTAGAGCAAACTTATCAATCTGCTCTCCGTAGTACTCATAAATAGTTATAATTAGACAATTCAACATAAGAGAATATAAGAAGTCAGCAATGGCTTCCTTTTTTGTTTTTCTGCTCACTATTTATTCAGAAAAATGGTATAATTGCATTAGTATGCAAAGGGACTATGTCAGGTCCAACTAAGTGAAAGGTGGCTTGATGGCAGATTATTTAACCGTCACTCATTTGACGAAATATTTAAAATTAAAATTTGACCGTGACCCTTATTTGGAACGGGTTTATCTGACTGGTCAAGTGTCCAATTTTCGAAAACGACCAACTCATCAATATTTTTCCTTAAAAGATGAAAGTGCTGTGATTCAAGCCACCATGTGGGCAGGAGTCTATAAAAAACTAGGATTCGACCTAGAAGAAGGCATGAAAATTAATGTAATTGGGCGAGTCCAACTTTATGAACCTAGTGGCTCTTACTCTATCGTGATTGAAAAGGCAGAGCCAGATGGTATAGGTGCCTTGGCTTTGCAGTTTGAACAATTAAAGAAAAAATTAACGGCAGAAGGTTATTTTGAGCAAAAACACAAGCAGCCCTTGCCACAGTTTGTATCAAAAATTGGGGTCATTACAAGTCCTAGTGGTGCTGTGATTCGAGATATTATCACAACCGTTTCACGGCGTTTTCCAGGGGTTGAGATTTTATTATTCCCAACTAAAGTACAAGGTGATGGAGCCGCCCAAGAAGTAGTGGCTAATATTCGAAGAGCCAATCAAAGAGAGGATTTGGACTTGCTCATTGTCGGCCGTGGAGGTGGCTCGATAGAAGACCTTTGGGCCTTCAACGAGGAAATAGTGGTTCAGGCTATCTTTGAATCGCAACTTCCAGTGATTTCGAGTGTGGGTCATGAAACAGACACGACTTTAGCGGATTTTGTGGCAGATCGCAGAGCAGCCACACCAACAGCAGCAGCAGAGTTAGCAACGCCTATTACAAAAACAGATCTTATGTCTTGGATAGTAGAGCGGCAAAATCGTTCCTATCAGGCCTGCTTGAGGCGGATTAAGCAACGGCAAGAGTGGGTGGATAAACTCTCGCAATCTGTTATTTTTAGGCAACCAGAACGATTATATGATGCCTACCTGCAAAAAATTGATCGCCTTAGCATGACCCTGATGAATACGATGAAAGATCGTCTGAGTTCCGCCAAAGAAAACAAGGTTCAGTTGGACCATGCCTTGGCCAATAGTCAATTACAGACAAAAATCGAGCGATACCAAGACCGTGTTGCTACCGCTAAGCGTTTACTGATGGCTAATATGGCTAGTCAATATGATAGTCAGCTGGCTCGCTTTGAAAAAGCACAGGATGCTTTGCTATCACTGGATGCCAGCCGAATTATCGCCCGTGGTTATGCAATGATTGAAAAAAATCAAGCACTGGTAGCCTCTGTAAGTCAGATAACAAAGGGTGATCAGTTAACCATTAAGATGCGTGATGGACAATTAGATGTAGAGGTAAAAGATGTCAAAAACGAAAACATTTGAAGAAAATTTACAAGATTTAGAGACTATTGTGAACAAACTTGAAAATGGGGATGTCCCTTTGGAAGAAGCTATTTCAGAATTTCAAAAAGGAATGCTTCTCTCAAAAGAACTTCAAAAGACCTTACAAGCGGCAGAAAAAACACTCGTCAAAGTGATGCAAGCTGATGGCACAGAAGTAGATATGGATGATTAATGGACAAATTAGCTAGAATTGACGAAGCCATTCGTCGCTACTATAAGACGACTAGTAACGGTGTATCTGAAGAGTTGATTGATGCTATCTTGTATTCTGTTGACAGTGGTGGCAAGCGCATTCGCCCACTTATCTTATTAGAGATGATTGAGGGATTTGGGGTATCGTTACAGAATGCTCATTTTGATTTGGCTGCAGCTCTTGAAATGATTCATACAGGAAGTCTGATTCACGATGATTTGCCAGCCATGGATAATGATGATTACCGACGTGGCAGACTGACCAATCACAAACAATTTGGAGAAGCCACGGCCATTTTGGCGGGAGACAGCTTATTTTTAGACCCCTTTGGGTTAATAGCTCAAGCTGAATTAAATAGTGAGGTTAAAGTAGCCTTAATCCAAGAACTTTCCCTAGCTTCAGGAACTTTTGGCATGGTTGGTGGTCAGATGTTAGATATGAAAGGGGAAAATCAAGCATTAAGTCTTCCTCAGTTGTCACTGATTCACCTCAATAAAACCGGAAAATTATTAGCTTTTCCTTTTAAAGCAGCAGCTCTTATAACAGAACAGGCTATGACTGTTCGTCAACAACTAGAGCAAGCGGGAATGCTCATCGGGCACGCCTTTCAGATTAGGGATGATATTTTAGACGTGACAGCTAGCTTTGAAGATCTTGGAAAAACGCCTAAAAAGGACTTATTCGCAGAAAAAGCTACTTATCCAAGTTTACTGGGGTTAGAAGCCTCTTACCAACTGCTGACAGAGAGTTTAGATCAGGCTTTGACGATTTTTCAGACACTAGAAAGCGATGTAGGCTTTAAGCCTCAAATAATTACAAAACTGATAGAAGGGTTACGACTTAATGCCTAAAGAAAGAGTAGATGTGTTAGCCTATAAGCAAGGATTATTTGAGACCAGAGAGCAAGCTAAGCGTGGTGTCATGGCAGGCTTAGTGGTCTCTGTGATTAATGGCCAACGCTATGACAAGCCAGGTGACAAAATTGACGATGGGACTGAGTTAAAACTTAAAGGTGAAAAACTCAAATACGTCAGTCGTGGTGGATTAAAACTGGAAAAGGGGCTGCACGTTTTTGGTGTATCAGTTGCTAATCAAATTGGGATTGATATTGGCGCTTCAACAGGTGGTTTTACCGATGTTATGTTACAAGATGGGGCCAAACTAGTCTATGCCGTCGACGTTGGGACTAACCAGTTGGTATGGAAACTCAGACAAGATCCACGAGTAAGAAGTATGGAACAGTATAACTTTCGTTATGCTCAGCCAGAAGACTTTAATGAGGGACAGCCTGTATTTGCCAGTATTGATGTGTCCTTTATTTCTCTCAGCTTGATTTTGCCAGCCCTGCATAACGTTTTGTCAGATCAGGGACAGGTTATTGCTCTCATTAAACCGCAATTTGAAGCTGGGCGCGAGCAGATTGGTAAAAAAGGCATCGTCAAGGACAAACAGATTCATGAAAAAGTGATTCAAAAGGTCATGGATTTTGCCTCAGGTTACGGATTTACAGTTAAGGGACTTGATTTTTCTCCTATTCAGGGTGGTCATGGCAATATCGAATTTTTAGCTCATCTTGCTAAGTCACAGACACCTGAAACGTTAGCCCCGCATTTGATTCAGAAAGTTGTTGCCAAGGCACATAAGGAGTTTGAGAAACATGAAAAAGAGTGAACGACTTGAATTAATCAAAAAAATGGTTTTGACGCATCCAATTGAGACGCAACATGACCTCTTAAGATTATTGGCAGAGCATGGGTTAGAATTAACCCAGGCTACTATTTCAAGAGACATGAATGAAATTGGTATAGTAAAGATTCCTTCTGGCAGTGGACGTTACATCTATGGTCTTTCTCAAGATAGTGGAAAAAAGATCGTTCAAGGACCTAGATCGATAAAGAGCACTATTTTAGCTGTATCTGACAAAACAAAAGGTTTAGAACAACACCTCTATTTAAAAGTCGTACCTGGCAATAGTAAATTAATCAAACGTTATTTATTAGCAGATTTTTCAAAAGCTATTTTTAGTCTTATTGCTGATGATGATAGTTTATTGTTAATTGCAAAGTCTCCTTCAGAAGCAGATATGATACGCCAAGAAATTTTGCTTTGGATGCAGGGTATAACCTAGAAAAAAATAGGGGAGAAAGTGATGTTATTAGAAATTTCTATTAAAAATTTTGCTATTATTGATGAAATTTCCCTAAATTTTGAAAATGGTATGACGGTTTTGACGGGTGAAACTGGAGCAGGAAAGTCTATTATCATTGATGCTATGAATATGATGCTTGGTGCGCGTGCTAGTACAGAAGTGATTCGTCGTGGAGCTAATAAAGCAGAAATTGAGGGGTTCTTTTCGGTAGATGCTACCCCAGAACTGGTTGCGTGTCTGGAATCATCAGGTATTGCTATGGAAGAAGAACTGATTATTCGCCGAGATATCTTTGCCAATGGCAGAAGCGTGAGCCGCATTAATGGTCAGATGGTTAACCTAGCCACCTTAAAACAGGTCGGACAGTTTTTGGTAGATATTCATGGGCAACATGACCAAGAAGAATTAATGCGACCACAGCTCCACCAGCAAATTTTGGACGCTTTTGGTGATAAGGCTTTTGAGCAATTGAAAGAGAATTATCAGCTTATTTTTGATCGTTATAAAAGCTTGCGTCGCCAGGTTATTGACAAACAAAAAAATGAAAAGGAACACAAAGATCGTATTGATATGTTGGCCTTTCAGATAGCAGAAATTGAAGCTGCTGCCTTGAGTCGAGGTGAGGACGACCGGTTAAATCAAGAACGTGATCGCTTAATGAACCACAAACAAATTGCTGATACCCTGACCAATGCCTACGTCATGCTAGATAATGACGATTTTTCAAGTCTATCCAATATTCGCTCTAGCATGAATGACTTACTATCAATTGAGCAGTTTGATTCAGAGTACAAAGGGATGTCGACTTCGATTTCTGAAGCCTATTATATTCTTGAAGAAGTGAGCAAGCAATTATCAGATACCATTGACCAACTGGATTTTGATGGTGGGCGATTACAGGAAATTGAATTTCGCTTGGATATACTCAATAGCTTAACTCGTAAATACGGTGGTAATGTGAATGATGTGCTTGACTACTACGATAATATCGTCAAAGAATACCAGCTATTAACAGGAGATGACTTGTCTTCAGGGGATCTAGAGGCAGAATTGAAAAGCTTGGAAAAACAATTGGTTGCTGCTGCTTCGGAGTTAAGTGTCTCTCGCCATCAATTGGCGGAGCAATTAGAAGCTGAGATTAAAGCTGAACTTAAGGAACTTTATATGGAAAAAGCAGATTTCAAAGTTCACTTTACCACATCAAAATTTAATCGTGATGGTAATGAAAGCTTGGAATTTTACATCTCTACTAATCCAGGCGAAGGATTCAAGCCCCTTGTCAAGGTGGCTTCTGGAGGAGAGTTATCACGCCTTATGTTAGCCATCAAGGCTGCTATTTCTAGAAAAGAAGATAAGACGAGTATTGTTTTTGATGAAGTAGATACAGGTGTTTCTGGTCGCGTTGCGCAAGCCATTGCCCAAAAAATTTATAAAATTGGGCGACATGGGCAAGTTCTCGCTATTTCACACTTACCTCAAGTTATTGCTATTGCTGATTATCAGTATTTTATTTCTAAAGAAAGTAAAGAAGAGTCCACCGTTTCTAAGGTAAGGTTATTAACTCCTGAAGAACGTGTGGAAGAAATTGCTAGCATGATTGCAGGAACAGATATGACACAAGCTGCTCTTACGCAGGCTCGTGAACTACTTGCCAAACATTAAGATTATGTTTGGTATTTGATATTTTCATAATTAGATGACATTGATTTTTTAGGTGCTAAAATAATCATTGTGCTAGACCATTTTTCCTCTGTTAATCTGGCTTGGTTTGCCTTGACAAACCTCTGAGAAATAGTAGAATAGATAAGAGAATTTTAAGCTGAGGGGATAGAAATGACTAGTAAAAAAGCGTGTTTATCAAGCATCATTGTGTTAGCAAGTTTAACGTGTGGAAATGATACTGTTAGTGCCAATCATCTCTCAGCAACTGGAGATAAGTTTGATGATTGCTCAACACTTGTTGAAAAAGATGTGGCCCCTAAAGATGAACTTGAGATGTTAGCATGGTCCTCGTCTCAAACAACTGATGATGCTGACAGAGACTATGAAGATTTTCTCGATGATGATTCTTTTATTTCTCAAAATGAAACTGATAAGATGTTTGAGAATTTAACTGATGATAGGTTATTAAATGAATTAGATGAATTAGATGAAGAAAATGAAGAAGATGAAGAAGATACAATTGAGCCAGAGCAAAATGTAATAATGCCTAGTGACGATGAGCTATTTGATTTAACTGATGCTGTTGAGACACGCCTTACTGTTTCTAGTGCTCCCCATTTAGAGGCTGAATTGCCGAAACCACATTTGAGGAGCCTATCAGATACAGCACTGCGGTCTGGTGAAATTAGAGGACATTTAGATAACAAACTGGACGCTTTGTCTGTAACAGCTACAAAGTTAGCATTAACGATGGCTCAAAAATTTGATTTGACAACGCATGTCTATTCTATAGGTGAAAGCTTTAGTGAAGTATTAGCTGCTCATTATGAAGACAGAAAAGCAGAATCAGCTTTTTCTAAGAAAAAGAGATTTCACCTTCCTATTGCTACTCCAGATGTTGTTATAGAGGAGTTAAGGCGCCTAGTCTCTTCTATTGGAAGTTCAAAAGAAGATGTTTCAGTTCCTTATAGTCGGAAGCTAGGTATGGCAGTTGCAAAAAGAAAAATAGCCCTGCCACAAACGGGAGAGAGGTTCTCTTATTATCCAGTTTTACTTGGTTTAATGATATTAGGATTAACGCCGATTATGATACCAAAGAAGATAAATAATTAGGTAATAAGTTATTGTAGTTGTAAAAGACGGGGCAAATGTTCAAGCGTGAAAAGGTTGACTTTTGCCTCGTTTTGTATCTCGTTATTGCTAAGGCATTTTCTTCGAGCAGCTAGTGCTCGCCATACCTATCTACCGAGTGATTATTCAATAGCACTACCAGTTTTGCTTTATTTAGTAAGGAGTGTTAGAATAAAGAGGTGAGAAACTAGTTTAGAATGGAAAAATACATGGGAACTATAAAAATTGTTACAGATTCATCAATAACTATTGAACCAGAATTAATTAAAGCTTTAGATATTACTGTAGTACCTTTATCTGTCATGATTGATAGCAAATTATATTCTGATAATGATTTAAAAGAAGAAGGTCATTTTTTGAGCCTTATGAAGGCTAGCAAATCCCTTCCCAAAACCAGTCAGCCACCGGTTGGTCTCTTTGCTGAAACTTACGAAAATTTGGTCAAAAAAGGAGTAACTGACATTGTTGCTATTCACCTCTCACCAGCTTTATCAGGTACTATTGAAGCTTCCCGTCAGGGGGCTGAAATCGCTGAGGCACCTGTTACAGTTTTAGATTCAGGATTTACTGATCAAGCCATGAAATTTCAGGTCGTTGAGGCAGCAAAGATGGCAAAAGCGGGTGCTAGTTTGAATGAGATTTTGGCTGCTGTTCAAGCTATCAAATCAAAAACAGAGCTCTACATTGGTGTATCTACCTTAGAAAATTTAGTAAAAGGAGGTCGTATTGGTCGTGTGACGGGTGTTTTGAGCTCGCTACTTAATGTCAAAGTTGTTATGGCACTTAAAAATGATGAGTTAAAAACGCTTGTCAAAGGTCGAGGTAATAAAACATTTACGAAATGGTTAGATAGTTACCTCGCTAAAAATAGTCATCGCCCGATTGCAGAGATAGCTATTTCTTATGCTGGTGAAGCTAGCCTGGCATTAACCTTAAAAGAAAGAATCGCAGCTTATTACAACCACTCTATTTCGGTTTTAGAAACAGGCTCTATCATCCAAACACATACAGGAGAAGGAGCTTTTGCGGTTATGGTTCGTTATGAATAATCGTCATTTATTTAGTGGGATATTTTTCTTTGTTATTAGTTTATGTCTGGCCTTTTTATTGCTAAATATTATTATCCCTAAGTCAAATTCACGTTTGAAAAAGAGTGATTTTCTGAAAAAAGAACAAGTAGCTATCCAATATGTTGCTATAGGAGATTCATTGACAGAAGGAGTAGGTGATCTAACTCATCAAGGTGGTTTTGTTCCTTTGTTAACGAATGATCTCAGTGAATATTTTAAGGCTAATGTTAATCATCAAAATTACGGCGTATCTGGTGATACCAGTCAACAAATTCTTGATAGGATGATAAAACAAAAGCAGATACAGTTATCTTTAAAAAAAGCAGATATAATGACGTTAACCGTTGGTGGTAATGATGTTATGGCAGTTATTCGGAAGAATTTAGCGGATTTGCAAGTTTCTAGTTTTAGAAAGCCAGCTCGTCAGTATCAAAAACGATTAAGACAGATTATCGAGTTAGCCAGAAAAGATAATAAAGATCTTCCTATTTTTATTTTAGGCATCTATAATCCGTTTTATTTGAATTTTCCAGAACTAACTGATATGCAAAAAGTGATTGATGACTGGAATACCAAAACTAAGGAGGTTGTTGGAGAATACGATCGTGTGTACTTTGTGCCAATAAATGACCTCTTGTATAAAGGGATAAATGGACAAGAAGGAATTGTTCATTCTTCAGGAGATCAAACTACAATTGTCAATGATGCCTTGTTTACTGGGGACCATTTTCACCCAAATAATACTGGCTATCAAATCATGTCAAATGCAGTAATGGAGAAAATTAAAAAGCATGAAAAAAAAATCAAACCTTAATTGGTGGAAGTGGAGCTTCTTATGTCTGCTTGCTTTTAATACCGCCTTTTTGATGGTTATTGCAAGTCGTCTCATTCAAGTAAGAGAACCTGAGTCAGAACTGATTGCTAAAAAACCAGTTAAAAATATCAAAATTGGTACATTTGTTACAACCAGAGAACAGCTTAACGAAACTGTAGCAAGTTATCTTAAAGATTATCAGACTGAAAAAATGTCTTATAAATTTTATGCGACATCTTCTTCTATTTTGTTTGAAGGAACTTATCAATTATTAGGGTATGAAGTCCCTTTATATATCTATTTTCAACCTCATCGTCTAGAAAATGGAGCTGTCCAACTACAGGTGATCTCTTTTTCAGTGGGAACTCTGCCACTCCCAGAAAAAGATGTTTTGCAGTATTTGAAATCAAGCTACAAATTGCCAAGCTTTGTTAAAGTGATGCCAAATCAATCAGCTATCGTTGTTAATTTACAAGATATCCAAAATGATGCTAAGGTTTATTTAAAAGCCAAGAAAATTGATTTATTTAATGATGAAATCAGTTTTAACATCTATAAGAAATAAGCTCAAATAACGTTAAATACTTGACCTAATCGCTTTTTTTAGATATGATAATATCTGTTAAAGCATTAAGCTTACTAATTATTTGGAGGATTTGTTAAATGGCTAACAAACAAGATTTAATCGCAAAGGTTGCAGAAGCAACTGAATTGACTAAAAAAGATTCAGCAGCAGCAGTTGATGCCGTGTTTTCTACAATCGAAGCTTTCCTTGCTGAAGGTGAAAAAGTACAATTGATCGGTTTTGGTAACTTCGAAGTACGCGAACGTGCAGCTCGTAAAGGTCGTAACCCACAAACTGGTGCAGAAATTGAAATTGCAGCTTCAAAAGTTCCAGCCTTCAAAGCTGGTAAAGCTCTTAAAGACGCTGTTAAATAATTGCATATATAAAAGCCCATTGTACAAGCGTTGTAGCCTGTGCAGTGGGCTTTTTTGTGTTCAGGGGGTAAAAAAGGGGTAAAAAATTTAATAGTTTTCCATAATATCAGCTACACTTGATTTCATTTTCTTTGTGACATGAGTATAAATTTGGGCAGTAGTTTTAGCGTCTGCATGTCCTACACGTTCCATGATTGATTTTAGCGGCACGTTATTCTCTGCTAGACGGCTAATAAGAGTGTGACGGAAGATGTGGCTAGTAAGTTTTTTTGTAATTGGGTCTTCCAATCTTTCATTAGCTTTTTTTAAAGCTAAGTTGAATGAGTTAGTCTGAATTGGAACACCGTTTTTTGTTGTAAAAAGGTATCCCATATCTCTATATCTATGATTTGTATTTTTTTCTAGTTCGTTCATAAATTCTAACTCTTGTAGAATTTCAAGTTCTCTACTTGTCATGATGGTTTCACGATAAGAAGCTAATGTCTTTGGTGCTGTCTTTTCCCCGTTACGATATCCTTCTGTATGATCAAATGTTCCGTGCAACTGCAATATTCTTGACTTAGATTCGTAGTTGCACGGCTCAATGCTGACAGCTTCACCGATACGACAACCGTTCAAACTGATAAACTCAGCCAACAAACCAAGTCGGTAAGTGCTAGGTCTTCTGTACAATTCTTTCAATAATGGTTTAATTTCATCTTCTTCAAGATATTTTTCTTCAGCCTTTTTCCAGTCTTCAAGAGTTTTCTTTACCCTTGGGAGTTTAGCACGTCTTGCAGGATTATCTTGGATAATATCCAAACCAACAGCATAATCAAATGCTAAGTTTAGCATAGACTTATTACGCTCTTTTTTATTCCTAGAGCAATCTAGGTTATCGAGATAATTCTGAACGTATTTAGGATCAATATTCACTACTTTAACACCTATTCCAAAAGTTTCCCTTATCTCTTCGATATTACCTCTCAGAGAAGCTACAGACGACCTTTTAAGTTCTTTCTTATAAAACGCCCACCATTCATCTAAAAGTTCCGTGAAAAGTAACTCAGAGGCCTTTAATTGCGCTATTTTTTCTGTTATTTTTTGTTCAAGGATTTTTCGAGCTGCTTTATAAGCTCTTGAATTATCCTTCTCCATAGTAACGGATACAGGTTTCCATGTTCCAGTGTAAGGATCTTTATAATTTTCACGAAATTTGAATTTACCGTTATCAGTTTCTTCTATCCACATTTGTTTTTTACCTCATTTTCTGTTAAAATAGGTATAGTAAAGAGACCTACTGCGAAGCAGGTTTTTACTATACTAGATTCGCCTCACGCTCTCCTCGCCAAATTTGAGCGTGGGGCTTTTTTGTTAGTTGAGAAACCAAGATGCTATCGACTCTAATAATCCAGCATTTTTACTTTTTGATACTCTATCTACTTTTAAAATAGTCAATCGTAACTTATAAGTTATATCTTTCTTTTTAGTAACCACGGTCTTTAAATCGTTTTTGAGTGTTTTGTATTGTCCACCACGACCAGTAAGGGTTGCTTCCATTTGGTAATGACTAGATTTTTTTACATAAGGGGTTAATCGTTTAGCTAAGTCTGCTGGAAAGTAGCCAACAAAAGTTTTGTTTACCATGACTTTTATGGCATTTGGATCGTGACGATTAAGAGGTTCTCTGACAATCTCTACATCTTTTGTTGAGACCCTGTAATACTTGTAGATATCCTTGAAGTTTGATTTTATGTAGTCAGAAATAAAATCTTTATCCTTATCCCAGTATGGTGATTTCTTACCAATTTCAGCCATAACTTTATTAGCTTCTTTTTCATGATAATTTGTTCCCATTAAGAGAAAGTTATCTTGGAATATGACTTTTGCCATAACAGTCTCCTTTAATATTCCCTATAAATATCCACAACTTCACCGATTGTGCGGATGTCGTCATCCTTTGATAGATAGATTTCCTCATAGCTTTTATTTAAACTTTGCAAGTACCAAGCGCCATCATAATCACGCTTGAGTTTTTTTACAAAGTTTTTACCATTGACTTGGAATATCCCTATATCATTCATATCGACTTGGCTAGATACCTTGATGAATAGCAAATCGTTGTCTTGAATAAGTGGTTCCATTGAATCGCCAGCTACTTTTGCAATAGTATCATACTCATCGGGGACATCATCAGAACGTAGTTTAACTTTCATGTGTAAATTGTCTTCTTGGTATGCCCCAAGACCAGCGGCAACCAATCCCTCAACGTAGTCAGTGATATAATCTTCTGTCTCCTCAGATTTTTTATCGAATATAGAAACGGTTTTATTTTGTTCTTCTAATTGTTCGTTAGCGAAGTTGAGGACTTTTTCTTGTCTAGGTTGTTCTAGTTGGTTGTATATAGAAACGATTTCAGGTTGTTCGTTCTGTATTGTGATTTTCCCAAGTTTACTATCTGTGAGTCCTAAAAGATAGTCAGAGGTAACGTTGAAAATCTCTGCTAGTTTTTTTAGGTCTTTACCTTTTGGAAAATTTTCATTCTTCTCCCACTTTGAAACAGTAGTATAGGTTTTCATGCCCAATATTTCTGAAAGTTCAGTCTGAGTCATGTTGCGCCCTTCTCTCAACTTTCTTATTCGGTCCCCTAATTGCTCCATAGGATACCTCCTTTTTAATTTTGATAAGTAAATTATATCAAAACCATGATTATAAATCAACCATATAAGAAAAAAGTTTTAAATAAACTATATGATTTACGATTTTTTCAAAAAAACAGAAAATAAATCATATAAAACACTTGACGCAAGATTTAAAATCATATAGAATGTAATCATCATCAAGAAAGGAGCGACTCAGCTATGGTAACTATTGCAGAATTAAGAGCTAAACATAATAAGATGTCACAGCGTGAATTGGCAAAAGAATTAGGTGTTACTCAAACATCTATCAGCAACTGGGAAAAAGACCAGACAAAGATTTCAGGTGAGTATCTTATTAGTCTAGCTTTGTTTTTCGATGTATCTACCGATGACATTCTTGGGATAAACAAGCAAGCAACACAAAAATTTTAAACACTATATGATTTAAAATCATATAGTAGAAAGGACACACATGAACGAAATAACATTTACCCTATATTGCACAACATCTGAAGAAGCAATCACGGAAGTAAAGAAACTAAAAGAAGCCCATCCAAAGGATAGACTTCGATTCAATGTAAACATTAAGCCTGAGTTTTACTAATAGAACCAACTTAATTAGATAATAAAAAGTCCGACGGGAATCGGACTCCAAACAAAAAATATTTACTTAATTATAACACAAGAGAGAGGATATTAATATGCCAAAAGCAGAAATTACTTATAGAGCAGTTGATGTTAATGAAACAGCTTCTCATGGTGATTATAAACACTTGATTCAACAATGGGAG
>JGI2924J29684_1078604_pt1 | contig 77666 bp, 65 predicted proteins | sample BenlonsequencITS_FD_29684 | JGI IMG/M metagenome (IMG submission 29684)
AGGAGAAGACTCGAACTTCCACGGTGTTGCCACCGCTAGGACCTGAACCTAGTGCGTCTACCAATTCCGCCACCTGGGCACGAGAAACGATGATACTTGGCCGTTTCCGTGTTACAACGTCTACCAGACATTGTGGGCGCGAACTATACGGCTGAGGTTTGGCCTTGTAAACCCCTGATGCCGAAAAATAATTCGCATCAAAGCTGCCGTCCGGCAGCGATTCGCGCTTCAATAGAAAAAGGGCGTTCTGCCTCTATAAATGAATGAAAGGTGACATCTCTTAATGGCCGATTGGCAATCCCTCGATCCCGAGGCCGCTCGTGAAGCGGAAAAGTACGACAACCCCATTCCCAGTCGCGAGCTGATTCTCCAGCATCTCGGTGAGCGCGGCTCACCGGCCGCCCGCGAAGAGCTGGTTGAAGAGTTCGGGCTTGTGTCCGAAGAAGATATCGAAGCGCTGCGTCGCCGTCTGCGCGCGATGGAGCGTGATGGTCAGCTGATCTACACCCGGCGTGGCACTTATGCCCCGGTGGACAAGCTGGACCTGGTCTGTGGTCGCGTCAGTGGTCATCGTGACGGTTTCGGATTTCTGATTCCTGACGATGGCAGCGACGATCTGTTTCTCAGTCCTGCGCAGATGCGCCTGGTTTTCGACGGTGATCGCTGCCTGGCGCGTGTAGCCGGCCTGGATCGGCGCGGACGTCGCGAAGGTGCCATCGTTGAAGTAATCAGTCGGGCGCACGAAAGCATTGTCGGTCGCTACCACATCGAAAGTGATGTGGGTTTTGTCATTCCCGATAATCCGAAGATCCAGCAGGAAGTGCTGGTGACGCCGGGTCGCGCGCTTGACGCCAAGCCAGGCCAGTTCGTCGAAGTGAAGATCACTCACTGGCCAACTCAGCGCTTCCAGCCACAGGGCGACATTGTCGAAGTGATCGGCAACTACATGGCGCCGGGTATGGAGATCGACGTCGCACTGCGCAGCTTCGATATCCCGCATGTCTGGCCGGAAGCCGTCTTGAAGGAGGCCTCCCGTCTCAAGCCCGAGGTGGAGGAGAAGGACAAGCACAAGCGCGTCGACCTGCGCCATCTGCCGTTCGTCACCATCGACGGTGAGGATGCGCGGGACTTCGACGATGCGGTCTACTGCGAGAAGCCGGGTGGCTGGAAGCTGCTGACCGGTGGCTTCCGCTTGTACGTCGCCATTGCTGACGTGTCGCACTACGTCAAGGTCGATTCGGCGCTCGACAAGGAATCGGTGGTCCGCGGTAACTCGGTGTATTTCCCCGAGCGGGTGGTGCCGATGCTGCCTGAGGAGCTGTCCAACGGGCTCTGCTCGTTGAACCCGCAGGTCGACCGTCTGGCGATGGTGTGTGAAATTACCTTGAGCAAGTCGGGGAAGATGACCGACTACCAGTTCTACGAGGCTGTGATCCACTCTCACGCCCGGCTGACCTACAACAAGGTCAGTGCCATGCTCGAGCAGCCCAAGTCTGCCGAAGGCAAGCGCTTGAGTGCCGAGTATGCGGAGGTGCTGCCGCATCTCAAGCAGCTCTATTCGCTGTACAAGGTGCTGCTCAAGGCGCGCCACACCCGCGGAGCTATCGACTTCGAAACGCAGGAAACACGTATCGTCTTCGGCAGCGATCGCAAGATCGCCGAAATCAAGCCCACCGAGCGCAACGATGCGCACAAGCTGATCGAAGAGTGCATGCTCTGCGCCAACGTCGCGACGGCAGCGTTCCTGCAGAAGCACGAGATCCCCGCGCTCTATCGTGTACACGATGCACCGCCGCTGGAGCGCCAGGAAAAGTTGCGCGCGTTTCTAGGTGAGCTGGGGCTCTCGCTGCACAAAGGCAAGGAAGGTCCGACGCCCAAGGATTATCAGGCGCTGCTGGAGCAGATTCAGGGGCGTCCGGATTTCCATGTGATCCAGACCGTCATGCTGCGCTCGCTGAGCCAGGCGGTGTACAGCGCGGAGAATCACGGGCACTTCGGTCTGAACTACGAAGCCTACGCGCATTTCACCTCGCCGATCCGGCGCTATCCCGACCTGCTGGTGCATCGCGCCATTCGCAGTGTCATTCGTTCCCGTCGCGATACGCCGCACGTGCGCCGTGAAGGCGCCACCAGCATGCCCAAGGCACGTATCTATCCGTATGACGAAGCGGCGCTGGAGCAGCTGGGCGAGCAGTGCTCGATGACCGAGCGGCGCGCCGACGAGGCTACCCGTGACGTCACCAATTGGCTCAAGTGCGAGTTCATGAAGGATCGCGTCGGAGAGACCTTCCCTGGTGTAATCACCGCGGTGACTGGTTTCGGTCTGTTCGTCGAGCTGACCGATATCTATGTGGAAGGGCTGGTACACGTCACGGCGATGCCAGGCGATTACTACCACTTCGATCCGTTGCACCATCGCCTGTCAGGCGAGCGTAGCGGCCGCAGCTTCCGTCTTGGTGACAGCGTCGAGGTCCGCGTCATGCGCGTCGACCTGGATGAACGCAAAATCGACTTCGAGCTAATTGCAGGCGGGACCAAGTCGGCTCCGGGCCAGCGCGATGGCGAGGGTCGTGGTCGCGAGCCTGGCAATGCCGACGTACGCAAGAGCCGCGAGCTGAAGAAGGCTCTGTTGGAGGAGGCCAAGGGAGGGCGCAAGGGCAAGGGTGAGAAGTCGACCGGTAGCAAGTCCCGGTCGGGCTCCGCGAAGCCCAAGTCTGCCGCCAAGTCTGGTGACAAGCCGTCCGCTGCCAGCGGTGGTCCCAGAAAGCGCAAGGCCAAGTCATGAGCCAGCTGGAGAAAATCTACGGCTTGCACGCCGTGGAGGCGCTGCTGCGTCATCACCCGAAGCGGGTCAAGCAGGTCTGGCTGGCCGAGGGGCGTGGCGATCCGCGTGTTCAGGTGCTGATCGAGCTCGCTGCACAGGCGCGTGTGAGTGTCGGGCAATGCGAGCGTCGCGAGATGGACGCCTGGGTCGAAGGCGTCCATCAGGGGGTGGTCGCCGATGTCAGCCCGAGTCAGGTCTGGGGTGAGGCAATGCTCGAAGAGTTGCTCGATCGCGCCGAAGGGCCGCCATTGCTGCTGGTGCTCGATGGAGTGACCGATCCGCACAATCTCGGCGCCTGTATGCGCACCGCAGATGCCGCGGGTGCGCTCGCGGTGATCGTGCCGAAGGATAAATCGGCCACGCTTAACGCCACCGTACGGAAGGTGGCGTGCGGGGCGGCCGAGGTGATTCCCCTGGTCGCCGTCACCAACCTGGCGCGCACCCTGGAGAAGTTGCAGCAGCGCGGCCTGTGGGTCGTCGGAACAGCTGGCGAAGCTGAGCAGTCGCTTTACGATCAGGACCTCACCGGGCCCATCGTTCTTATCATGGGGGCAGAAGGTCGCGGTATGCGGCGCTTGACCCGCGAGCACTGCGACTACCTGGTGCGCCTGCCGATGGCGGGAAGTGTCAGCAGTCTGAACGTCTCGGTGGCGACCGGTGTTTGCCTGTTCGAGGCCTTGCGCCAGCGCAAGGGCGCCAAGGCCACCAGCTGATTCCAGCGTAGTCGCGCCGCCCGCCTGAAACCGATTGACCTTTTTGTGGTCAATCGGTGTCCCAGGCCCGTCCGCCGGATAGCGGCTTCCCGTCATATTGCTTGAGCGCTCCGGGTGCTGTCGGAGCCTTGCTGAGTTCGTTACGCGGCGTCAGGCTCGTACCATGGAGGTTGTATGCAGCAGCGCCCGTCTTTCGAAAGCCTGTTCCGGCTATCCCCAAACGCCTATGTCCTGCTTGATCGCGATCTGGTCATCCTGGACGCCAATGCAGCTTACCTCGCCCTGACCGGGCGCAAGCTGGAGGATATCCAGGGGCAGCGCCTGCATGAGGCGTTCGCTGCCGATCCGCTCAGCCCTGAGATGACCCGGGTGCAGGAATTGCTCGATTCCTTCGCGCGTGTTCTTAGTCGCAAGGCTGTCGATACGCTGCCTGTGATTCGCTACTCGATCGCCCGCCAGACTCCGCTCGGTCCTATTTACGAAGACCGTTACTGGAGCGCCACGCACACCCCGATTCTGGATGAACAGGGGGAGGTGGTGGCGATCCTGCAGCACACGTCGGATATCACTGAGCTTCAGGCAATAAAGGACTCGGTGAGTCAGGCGGCTGGCGGGCGCCAGCCTGTGCAGCAGCTGGAGCAGAGCGTCATGTCACGGGCCAAGCTGCTGCAGTCGGAAGGCGAGCAGTTGCGGCGCCTGTTCGCCCAGGCCCCCGGGTTCGTCTGCTTTCTGCGAGGCCCGAGGCATGTCTACGAGTTGGTGAATGATGCCTATCGGCAGGTCATCGGGCATCGCCAGCTTCTGGGTAAGACGATTCGCGACGGCTTGCCGGAGATCGAGGGGCAGGTCCTGATCGGTTTGCTCGATGACGTCTATCGGACCGGGCAGCCTTATATTGGCAAACGCGTATCGCTGTTCCTCAAGCGGCAGCCGGAGCGGGAGCCCGAAGAGGTGATTCTCGACTTCGTGCTGCAGCCAATCGTCGAAAATGACGGCAAGGTGATCGGCATCTTCGTTCAGGGGCAGGACGTCACCGAGCAGCAGCGCAATGAGATGGAGCTGCGCCGCTATCGCGATCATCTGGAAGAGCTGGTTCGCGAGCGCACCCTGGCGCTGCAGCAGAGCGAGGCTGAGCGACAGATGACCGAGCAGGCACTGCTCCAGGCCCAGCGTCTGGAGGCAGTGGGCAAGCTGACCGGCGGCATCGCCCATGATTTCAACAACATGCTGCAGATCATTGGCGGCAACCTGCAACTGTTGCGACGCAGTCTTGGCAGTGACGAAACTGCCGCGCGGCGGCTGGACTCCGCTGTCAGTGGGGTCGAGAAGGGCGCTCGTCTCGCTTCGCAACTACTCGCCTTTGCCAGTCGCCAGCCATTGCTTCCGCAGCAAGTGCATCTGCCTGACCTGCTCGAACAGATGCATGAGTTACTCAACGGTGCGCTGGGTTCGGCCGTGCAGCTCGAACTGCAGGTGTTGGGTCGGCCGTGGCCGGTGTTCGTGGATGTCGGCAACCTGCAAAGCGTGGTGCTGAATCTCGCCGCGAACGCGCGTGATGCGATGTCCGGTGGTGGTCGCGTCGTGCTGCGCCTGGAGAATCGGCTGCTGGGCGCAGACGTTCCGGTCGGTCAGGGTGGTGGCTATGTGTTGCTCAGCGTGATCGATGAGGGGAGCGGCATGACGGAGGATGTCCGCGCCAGGGCGTTCGAGCCTTTCTTCACCACCAAGCAGAACAGCAATGCTTCCGGTCTCGGCTTGAGCATGGTCTATGGATTCGTCAAGCAGAGCGGTGGCTTCGTCACGCTGGAGAGCGGCGAGCAGGGCGGCACGGCCGTGCATGTTCATTTGCCGCGCCATGTAGAAAACGAGCCGCAGCTCCCGGGGCAGGGCGGCGACGGTGCAGTCGAGTCGATACAGGATGACGCCTCGCGCTCGGCGCCTGAGTCGGGCGCGGACTCAGTGGATGGCAGTCTCCGGATCCTCTTCGTCGAAGATGACCCGACGCTGCGCATGCTGACCGGGGAAGTGATGATGGAGCTCGGTCATGAGGTCGTCGCCAGTGAAACGGCGGAAGAGGCGCTGGAAATTCTTGAGCGGCAGCCGTTCGATGTACTGCTGACCGATGTCGGCCTGGCTGGGATGAGCGGAATCGATCTTGCGCGCGAAGCCGGCACGCGCCTGCCACGGCTGTCATTGGTGATCGCTTCGGGTTATCCGGTCAATGCGTCGGACGTCGGGCTTGATCGCCTGCGCACCATGCTCAAACCGTACGATATCCATCAGGTTCGCGAGCTGCTTGATGGCATTCGCGCCGAGCGTGCGGCGCTGCATATCTGATATGCACTGGGCTGGTTAAATAATCACCAGTTTGCCTTGCGCCGCTGTCGGCCCTTCTCTAGAATGGCGCCCCTTGCCTGGATGGCAGGCGTTTGCGCGCCTTTCTGCAAGCAAGACAACAAGTCATTCACTCCTTGCCTGACCGCATTGTCGGCAGGCTGCAACCCGTAAGGAGCAATTATGCGTCATTACGAAATCATCTTTCTGGTTCACCCGGACCAGAGCGAGCAGGTCGGCGGCATGGTGGAGCGTTACACCAAGCTGATCGAAGAAGACGGTGGCAAGATTCACCGCCTGGAAGACTGGGGCCGTCGTCAGCTGGCTTACGCCATCAACAACGTGCACAAGGCTCACTATGTGATGCTGAACGTCGAGTGCAGTGGCAAGGCCCTGGCCGAGCTGGAAGACAACTTCCGCTACAACGACGCCGTCATCCGCAACCTGATCATTCGTCGCGACGAAGCCGAGACCGAACAGTCTGAAATGCTCAAGGCCGAGGAAAACCGTAGCGAACGCCGCGAGCGTCGTGATCGCCCTGACAACACTGATGGCTCCAACGAGAGCGACAGTGACAGCGATAACAACGCTGACGAGTAATCCACGGATCTATTGAGGAGCCTATTTCATGGCACGTTTTTTCCGTCGTCGTAAGTTCTGCCGTTTCACCGCCGAAGGCGTGAAAGAGATCGACTACAAGGATCTCAACACCCTGAAGGCCTACATCTCCGAGACCGGCAAGATTGTTCCTAGCCGTATCACCGGAACCAAGGCACGTTATCAGCGTCAGCTGGCTACCGCTATCAAGCGCGCCCGCTACCTGGCCCTGCTGCCCTACACCGACAGCCACGGCCGTTGATCCGGCTGGTCGACAGAAGTAAAGGATAAATCGCATGCGCGCCCTGGCTGAGTTCATCATGCGCGGCCGTATGCAGGCCATCTTTGTGGTGGCCGGGGCTGCGGCGCTGCCCATGCTGTTCTGGTTGAGTGCTGCTGCAGGCTGTCTGGTGCTGCTGCGGCGTGGTCTCAACGATGCGCTGGGTGTGCTGGTCTGGGCTGTATTGCCGGCGCTGGCCTGGTGGTACTTCGGCGATCCGCGAACCCTGCTGGTACTGCTGGGTTCGCTGGGGCTGGCGCTGCTGTTGCGCAGCCATGCGTCGTGGGTGCGGGTGATGTTATGCAGCGTGGGGCTCGGGCTGTTGTATGTCTGGGCGCTCGGTGCGGTGTTTGGCGAGCCCATCGCGGCGCTGGCCAGCGAACTGCAGAAAGTGTTGCCTGACGCATTGTCGGGTGCCTATCAGCAGCTTTCGGTGGAAGAGCGCGGGCGCTTGGAGTCGCTGCTGGCACCTGTGCTGACCGGTCTTCTGGCCGCGCTGCTGCAGATCGTCACTCTGCTGAGCCTGATGCTTGGTCGTTACTGGCAGGCTGCGTTGTACAACCCGGGCGGGTTCGGCAGCGAGTTTCGCGCGCTGCGGTTTCCACCGTTGCTGGCGATGTCGCTACTGGTCGGCATGCTGCTGGGACCGAATCTTGGTGTGCAGTTGGCCGTGCTGACGCCGCTGTGCAGCGTGCCGCTGGTATTCGCCGGCATCGCGCTGATGCACGGGTTGGTGGCTCAGGGACGTCTGCCGCGATTCTGGCTGGTGGGGCTGTACGTCACGCTGGTGCTGTTCATGCAGTTGATTTATCCGTTACTGGCCGTTTTGGCCATTGTCGACAGTCTGTTTGATTTTCGTGGTCGCGCAGCCGGTAAGAACGGTGCGGGACCTGCGAACGGTGAAGGTTAAAAGTTAAGAGGTAAGACTCAAATGGAAGTCATCCTGCTGGAAAAAGTCGCAAACCTGGGCAACCTGGGCGACAAGGTAAACGTCAAGTCTGGTTACGGCCGCAACTACCTGCTGCCGCAGCGCAAGGCTACTGCTGCTACCGCAGCTAACATCGCCGAGTTCGAAGCTCGTCGTGCTGACCTGGAAAAAGCTGCTGCCGAGCGTAAGGCTTCTGCCGAAGCTCGCGCTGCTCAGCTGGCCGAGCTGGAAGTCACCATCACCGCTACCGCGGGCGATGAAGGCAAGCTGTTCGGTTCCATCGGTACTCACGACATCGCCGACGCACTGACCGCCTCTGGCGTTGAAGTGGCGAAGAGCGAAGTTCGTCTGCCGAACGGCACCATCCGCCAGGTTGGTGAATACGACGTAGCTGTGCACCTGCACACCGACGTCGAAGCGACCGTCAAGCTGATCGTCGTAGCCGGCTAAGCCATCGTCTGGCACCGCTGGTGCCTGACGAGTAACATCGGGCGCGTTTCCATGCGAATGGAGCGTGCCCTTTGTTTTTCTGTAGTTCCGAATTTCGAGTGCCATGAACGACATCAGCGTCCCGCAGCAATATGATCTGGAAACTGCCGCACTTAAGGTGCCGCCACACTCCATCGAAGCTGAGCAAGCGGTGCTCGGCGGTCTGATGCTGGACAACAATGCCTGGGAGCGTGTGCTCGACCAGGTATCCGATGGCGATTTCTATCGCCACGATCATCGCCTCATTTTCCGCGCCATCTTTACCCTCGCCGAGCGTAACTCGCCCTTCGATGTGGTCACCCTGTCCGAGCAGCTGGACAAGGAAGGGCACCTGCCGCAGGTCGGCGGCCTGGCCTATCTCGGTGAGCTGGCGAAGAACACCCCGTCGGTGGCGAACATCAAGGCCTACGCGCAGATCATTCGCGAGCGGGCCACCCTGAGGCAACTGATCGGCATCAGCAACGAGATCGCCGACAGCGCCTACGCACCGCAGGGTCGCACCGGCGAGGAAATTCTCGATGAGGCCGAGCGCCTGATCTTCCAGATCGCCGAGGCACGGCCCAAGACCGGTGGACCGGTGGGCATCAACGATATTCTGGTCAAGGCGATCGATCGCATCGATACCCTGTTCAATGCGGGCGAAGCGATTACCGGCCTTTCCACCGGCTTTACCGATCTGGATGAAGCCACCAACGGGCTGCAGCCGGCCGACCTTATTATCGTCGCCGGTCGTCCGTCCATGGGTAAGACGACCTTTGCCATGAACCTTGTCGAGAACGCCGTGCTGCGCACCGACAAGGCGGTACTGGTGTTCTCCCTGGAAATGCCCGCCGACTCCATCGTCATTCGTATGCTCGCGTCGCTCGGGCGCATCGACCAGACCAAGGTCCGCGCCGGTAAGCTGGAAGACGATGACTGGCCGCGGCTGACTTCGGCGGTGAACCTGCTCAACGACCGCAAGCTCTTCATCGACGACACCGCCGGGATCAGTCCGTCGGAGATGCGCGCGCGAACCCGGCGCCTGGCTCGTGAACACGGCGAGATCGCCATGATCATGGTCGACTACCTGCAGCTGATGCAGATCCCCGGCTCGAGTGGCGACAACCGTACCAACGAGATTTCCGAGATTTCCCGCTCGCTCAAGGGTCTGGCGAAGGAATTCAATTGCCCGGTGATCGCCCTGTCGCAGCTCAACCGCTCGCTCGAACAGCGACCCAACAAGCGCCCGGTGAACTCCGACTTGCGTGAATCGGGGGCAATCGAGCAGGACGCCGACATCATCATGTTCGTGTACCGGGATGAGGTGTATCACCCCGAGACCGAATACAAGGGCGTCGCCGAAATCATCATCGGCAAGCAGCGTAACGGCCCGATCGGCACCACGCGTCTGGCGTTCCTCGGCCGCTATTCGCGCTTCGAAAATCTGGCGCCGGGCAGCTATCAGTTCGACGACGACTGACCATAGCCGGCGTGCATGATGGGTTTTTCGAAGGCGTGCAGCATGATCCGTGGCGCGCTTTCAGCAGAACCCCGGCCTGCGCGGCCCGGTCGACAGGAGTAAGATTTCGCCCACCCGCCGTTGTACAGGAAGATTTTCATGCGTCCGCTGGTTGCCACGGTCGATCTGACCGCGCTTCGTCACAACTACCTGCTAGCCAAGCAATGCGCACCGCAGCGCAAGGCGTTTGCCGTGGTCAAGGCCAATGCCTACGGACATGGCGCGTGCGAGGCGGTAACGGCGCTGCGCGAGATTGCCGATGGCTTTGCCGTAGCCTGTCTGGAAGAGGCGGAAGATATCCGTCGCAGTGCGCCGGACGCGCGCATCCTGCTGCTGGAGGGCTGTTTCGAGCCGGCCGAGTATCTACGTGCCGCCGAATTGGGGCTGGATGTCGCAGTTCAGGATCAGCGCCAAGCCGATTGGCTGCTGGCCGCCAATATCAGTCGACCGCTCAACGTTTGGCTGAAGCTAGATTCCGGCATGCATCGGCTCGGTTTCACGTTGGAGGGGCTGCGGGACTGCCATGAGCGGCTCAAGGGCAAGGCGCAGGTCGGTGAGCTGAACCTGATCAGCCATTTTGCTTGTGCTGATGAACGCGGCCACCCGCTGACCGAGCTGCAGCTGGAGCGTTACGCTGAATTGCTGTCGCTGGAGTTCGACAACTGCTCGCTGGCCAATTCCGCCGCGGTATTGACGCTGCCGCAGGCACACATGGCCTGGATTCGTCCCGGCATCATGCTTTATGGCGCCACGCCGTTTGCCGAACTGAGTGCGCAGGAACTTGGATTGCGCCCGGTGATGACGCTGACCGGTGCCCTGATCGCCGTGCGTGATGTGTCCGAAGGTGAAAGTGTCGGCTATGGCGCCAGCTGGGTCGCGCAACGCGCCTCGCGTATCGGCACGGTCAGCTGCGGCTATGCCGATGGTTACCCGCGTACCGCGCCTTCGGGCACCTCGGTGGTGATCCATGGCCAGCGCGTGCCACTGGCCGGTCGGGTCTCGATGGACATGCTGGCGGTCGATCTGACCGATCTGCCGCAGGCGCAACTCGGCGACGCGGTGGAGCTGTGGGGGGCACAGATGCCCATCGACGAGCTCGCCCAGGCCTGCGGCACCATTGGCTATGAACTGCTGACCAAGGTGACCGGCCGGGTGCCGCGCCGCTATATCGGCTGATCGACCGGCAAGCACCCGTCCTGCTGGACCCAGCTCGCCCGGCCCTGCTGCTTGGCGCGATAGAGCGCCTCGTCAGCGGCCTTGTAGAGCTGGGTGAACTCGTCGGCATGGTGCGGAAAGAATGCAGCACCGACGCTTACGGTCACTGCCAGGCTGTTGCCACGGTAAGGCACAGGTAGCGAAAGCTCGTACAAAAGCCGTTCGGCTACCTGACTGGCGTCCTGCTCGACGTTTGCCCCGGTCAGCAGTATCGCGAACTCATCCCCGCCCAACCGGGCCGCCATGTCGCTGCTGCGTACCAGGCCACGCAGCCGCTGGCCCAGCGTGCGCAACAGGAGATCACCGGCGTCATGGCCGTGGTCGTCGTTGATCGGCTTGAAGTGATCCAGATCGATCAGTAGCAGCGCAATCGACTCGTCCCGCCTTGCGGCCTCGGCCATGGCCGCTTCGATGCGCTCAATGAGGTAGCGGCGGTTGGGCAGCTCGGTCAGCGGATCGTGGAACGCAGCCTGTTTGAGTTCGATTTCCCGTTCGCTGAGGTCCCGGTTGGCCTGCGCCAGTTCGGCGGTGCGCGCCTCGACCGCCAGGCTGAGATGCTCGGCGCTGGCCTGCATGTGTTTCAGTCGTTCGGTCTTTTCCCGGTCGGCATGCTCCAGCGCCGCCGCGCGTTCCTGCTTGAGTATCTGGATGCGCGAGGCCAGGGCGAAGGAGAACAGGATGGATTCGGCAGCCACCGCCAGCGGAAAGACGTAGCCGCTCCAGGCCGCCGGCTGGATCACACCGGTGGCGCGCAACAACAGCAGGTTGACGCTGCCCAGGATCACGCCGAAGCCGCAGAGGTAGAGCAGGGCCGGAAAGTAACCCTGGCGCCAGCGGCGGAACGAGGCCCAGAGTGAGGCTGGGATCGCGGTCAGGGCCAGCGCGACGAAGACCCAGGCGCCGAATGCGCGCAGCCCGAAGATGTTGAGCAGCACGGCCGTGACATAGAGGCACAAGGCGAAGGTCAGCAGGCGATGGGCCCAGGGCACGAAACGGCGGGTCTGCAGCAGGGTCTGGGTGAAGCGGCAGGCGCTGAAGCCCCACAGCGCCGGGATGCTGATGCGATCCAGCCAGAAGGGCACCGGCCCGTTCGGCCAGAGGTACTGAAAGCCGTGTCCGGTCATGCCCAGAATCATCAGCAGCGCGCCGCTGGTGGTCATCACGTACCAGAAATAGGCGGTATCGCGCAGGCTGAGGAAGATGAACAGGTTGTACAGCAGCATGGCCAGAATCAGGCCGTAGATCAGGCCAAGAAACAGATTCTCGCCCACGGCCTGCTCCTGCAGGGCGTCGAGCTGCCAGACCTTGAGCGGAAAGGAGTTGCCGGCCGGATCGTAGCTGCGCAGATAAAAGGTCAGCGGGCGCTGGTTGCTGAGCTCGGGAAGGCGGAACAGCATGCGCCGGTAGGCGTGGTCGCGTCCTTCGTGGAAGCCGACCAGCTCGCCGGACTGGCGCCCGTGCCAGCCACCATCACCGTCCGGCAGATAAAGGCGCAGATCCTTCAGTGTTACCGAGCCGACTTCCAGCCACCATTGCGCTGGCGCCTCACTGGCCCGCTGCAGCGTGACCTTGACCCACCAGGGGTGCGGGCTCTGGCCGACGCTGGCCTTGCCCTGCGCTGGCTGAAAGCGCGCCTGCACCTCGGGCCGCTGCAGGTCCTCCACCTCCAACTCGGCGCCGGGATCCATCAGCAGTTCGACGTATGCATTCAGATTACGGCCACTGTCATGCGCGCCGATCAGGGCGGTATCGGCATGGGCCGGTAGAAGTGTGCCTAGGCACAGCAACAGTACGAGGAGGACGGCGTGCACCAGGATCTCCCGGGCTCGATGCGTGGGTCGGGTGGCGCGAGTATAGCGGGATGGGAAAGCGCGGCGCGCGCCTGTCGCCAAGGTCGATAAAGACCCTGCGCGCTGGTCGGACTTGGTTATTTTTTGTGCTATATTCCGCGCCCGTTTTCGTTGCCCCGGTTTCCCGCCATGCACGCCGTCAAGCCATTGTTCGACTATCCCAAGTACTGGGCCGAGTGTTTCGGTCCGGCGCCGTTCCTGCCGATGAGCAGGGAGGAGATGGATCAGCTCGGCTGGGATTCCTGCGACATCATCATCGTCACCGGTGATGCCTACGTCGATCACCCGTCCTTCGGCATGGCGATCATCGGCCGACTGCTCGAAGCGCAGGGGTTTCGCGTCGGCATCATCAGCCAGCCGGACTGGCACAGCAAAGACGACTTCATGAAGCTCGGCGAGCCGAATCTGTTCTTCGGTGTCGCCGCCGGCAACATGGACTCGATGATCAATCGCTACACCGCCGACCGCAAGGTGCGTTCCGACGACGCCTACACGGCGGGCGGCCTGGCAGGCAAGCGGCCCGATCGCGCCAGCCTGGTCTATAGCCAGCGCTGCAAGGAGGCCTACAAGCACGTGCCGGTGGTGCTTGGCGGCATCGAGGCCTCGCTGCGCCGCATTGCCCATTACGACTACTGGTCGGACAAGGTGCGCCGTTCGATCCTGATGGATGCCACTGCCGACATCCTGCTCTATGGCAATGCCGAGCGCGCCATCGTCGAGGTGGCGCAACGCCTGGCCCGTGGCGAGCCGGTCGAAGCGATCACCGATGTGCGCGGTACTGCGTTCATTCGCAAGGACGCGCCGGAAGGCTGGTTCGAGATCGACTCCACGCGCATCGACCGCCCGGGCAAGATCGACAAGATCATCAACCCCTACGTCAACACGCAGGACCTGTCCGCCTGCGCCATCGAGAAGGACAAGGGGCCGCAGGACGACCCGAACGAAGCCCGGCCGGTGGAGCTGTTGCCGCACCCGAAACTCGAGCGTGACCGCACGGTGATCCGCCTGCCGTCCTTCGAGAAGGTGCGTAACGACCCGGCGCTGTATGCCCACGCCAACCGCGTGCTGCACCTGGAAACCAACCCCGGCAACGCCCGTGCGCTGGTGCAGCGCCACGACGACCGCGAACTGTGGCTCAACCCGCCGCCGATTCCGTTGACCACCGAGGAAATGGATTACGTGTTCGCCGCGCCCTACGCGCGCGTGCCGCATCCGGCCTACAACGGCGCGAAGATTCCGGCCTACGAGATGATCCGCTTCTCGGTGAACATCATGCGCGGTTGCTTCGGCGGCTGTACCTTCTGCTCGATCACCGAGCATGAGGGCCGCATCATTCAGAGCCGTTCTCACGAGTCGATCCTGCACGAGATCGAGGAGATGAAGAACGTGCCGGGCTTTACCGGCGTGGTCTCCGATCTCGGCGGGCCGACTGCCAACATGTATCGCCTGGCCTGCAAGAGCCACGAAATCGAGAAGCACTGCCGCAAGCCGTCCTGCGTATTCCCCGGCATCTGCGAGAACCTCAATACCGACCACAGCTCGCTGATCGAGCTGTACCGCAAGGCACGCGCACTGCCGGGCGTGAAGAAAATCCTGATTGCCTCCGGCCTGCGCTACGACCTCGCCGTGGAGTCGCCGGAGTACGTCAAGGAGCTGGTCACCCATCACGTCGGCGGCTACCTGAAGATCGCCCCGGAGCACACCGAGCGTGGTCCGCTGGATAAGATGATGAAGCCGGGCATCGGCAGCTATGATCGCTTCAAGCGGATGTTCGAGAAGTACTCGAAAGAGGCGGGCAAGGAGCAATACCTGATCCCGTACTTCATCGCCGCGCACCCCGGCACCACCGACGAGGACATGATGAACCTCGCCTTGTGGCTGAAGGCCAACGGCTTCCGCGCCGACCAGGTGCAGGCGTTCTATCCGTCGCCGATGGCCTCGGCGACGGCGATGTACCACACCGGCAAGAACCCGCTGCGTAAGGTGACCTACAAGAGCGAAGGCGTCACCGTGGTCAAGAGCGAGGAGCAGCGGCGCCTGCACAAGGCCTTCCTGCGCTATCACGATCCCAAGGGCTGGCCGCTGCTGCGTGAGGCGCTGATTCGTATGGGCCGCGCCGACCTGATCGGAAATGGCAAGCACCAGCTGATTCCGGCGCACCAGCCGGCCACCGAGGGCTACCAGAGCGCGCGGCGCAAGAACTCGACGCCAGTCGGCAGCAAGAAGACCGGGCAGGGCGGTAAGATCCTCACCCAGCACAACGGCCTGCCGCCACGCAGCCATGACGGTAATGCCTGGGACAAGCGTGAGCAGGCGAAGGCCGCGGCCGAGGCCCGGCGCAAGGCGGAAAAGAGTGGCAAGCCGGCGGGCAAGGGTGGCAAGCCGCAGCGTCCGGTCGCACCCCGCTAGCGGTAGCGGTTCCTCGGCATAAGAAAACGGAGCGTCAGGCTCCGTTTTTTTTCAGAACCTGAATGCCTGGGTTGCGCGATCCAGCTCGCTGCCCAGCTGCAGCATCTGCGCACTCTGTTCTCGTCCACGGCTGATATGGCTCAGGTTGGCGTCGCCCAACTGATGGATGCGTTCGCTGTGCCCGCGAATCTCGCCCACCGCTTCACCCTGCTGGGCGGTCGCCTGGGCGATCTGCTCAGCCATGCGGCTGATGGTGGCGATGGTCGAGACGATCTCGTCCAGCGCCTGATCGGCACTTTGTGCGAGGTTCGCCGTGCTTTGCGCATGCTCGACCTGGCTGCGCATCGCCTCGACCGACTGCCGTGCCGCCTGCTGCAGACGACCGATCAGCTGCTGGATCTCCTCGGTAGCACCGCTGGTGCGCTGCGCCAGTGAGCGCACTTCGTCGGCCACCACGACGAACCCGCGTCCATGCCCGCCGGCGCGGGCTGCCTCGATGGCGGCATTGAGCGCGAGCAGATTGGTTTGCTCGGCGATGGAGCGGATCACCGTCAGCACGTTACCGATGGTGGTGGTCTCGTCGGCTAGTCGTTCGATCGCAGCCGCGTTGTCCTGCACTTCGCTGACCAGCCCATGCAGGCCGGTCAGGCTCTGGCCGATCACCTGCTGGCCCTGGTGCACCGCGTGCGCCGCGGCACGACTCGCCTCGGCGGCTTCTCCGGCTCCATCGGCGACCTGCTGGATGGTGGCCTCCAGTTCGCCTAGCGAGTCGCGGATCTGCGCGGTATCGCCAGTCTGGCGCTGGGCGCCTTCGTGCAGGTCGCTGCTCATTTCGTCGAGGCTGCGGCTGCTGGCGGCAACCTGGGTCGCCTGCTGACGCAAGGTGCCGACCAGGTCCAGCAGATAGCTGCGCAGGCGATTGAGCGAGCTTTCGATATCGGCGATCTCGCGGATCTTCGACTCGATCCGCGCATCGCCGGCGAAGTCGCCCTCGGCCCATGCCGAGAGTGTCGGCACCAACTGACCGAGGGTGCGAGTCAGCTGGCGCTGCAGGCGGTCGATCGCCAGGGCGATCAGCAGAATCAACAGGATGATGCCGCCCTGCAGCAGGCGCACCTCGGCCTGGATACGGCCATGCTCGCCGCGTACCGCCGGCTCCAGTTCGGCCAGCGCCTGCTGCACTGCATTGATCTTGCTGGCGCTGCTTTGCAGCAGCTCGCTGCGCTGGCGGATCAGCTGGCGGGTGCGCTGCAGTTCGGCCGGGTAGCGCTTGATCAGGCCGGCCAGCTCGCGTTTCAGCGCAATGCCACGGTCTTCGCGGGTCTGTTCGGCCCTATCGTTGAGATCGAGTAGCGCGGCGAAACTGTTGGCTGCCGACGGGTCTGCAGTCAGCACGCCCAGCAGTGGCAACGCATCGATCTTCGCTGCGCTGTGTTCGAGCTGGCGCAAGGTTTGCTCGACTTCGCCGGCGAGTTCGTACCGGCCGGAGACCACCAGCTTCCCCCGTGCATGGCTGAGTCGCAGCAGTTGCTGCCCAGTGGTGAACAGCGGCTGCTGGTAGTGCTGGGCAGCCGGGTGGTCGGACTGCGCCCGATAGTCGTCGAGTTGCGCCAGCGCTGCGGATATTTCACGTTCGGCCTGCAGCAGCAGGCCCTGCGGATCACCGGCCAGCTTGCCAGCGGCGAGCAGATCAACGGCGGTGAAGCGGATCAGCTCTTCCAGGCTCGGCCGCAGGTTTTCCGCCAGTACACTCGGCAGCTCGGCGGAGCCCTCCTGCAGCTCGGCGAGTGCCTGCTGCGCCTGGCTGTAGCGCAACGCGTCGCCGCTGGCGAGATAGCTTTGAATGTTTTCTGCGGCGTGGTGTTGAAACTGCTGAGACAGGCTCAGGTAACGCGCCATGAGCAGGTAGGGGCGCTCCATGGCACGCTCGGACCACCAGAGCGTGACCCCGAGTGCCAGGCAGACCGCGACGAGCAGCAGGGTATTGAGAGTGGTGAGCGACTTCAGGCGCATCCTTGCCTCGCAGGACAGATCAGAAGCCCTGCAAGGTATGGCAGTTTGATGTCATTCGCGTTACAGCCGGCGAGGCTGTCGAGGTGGCGCTGTCAGCAGCCGGGTTGAAGTTGGCTCGTCCGGGGAGACAAGACCGCGGATCAGTAACGCTCGACGCGGTTGCGGCCACCGTGCTTGGCGCGATACAGCGCCTCGTCGGCCTGCTGGGTGAGTACCTTGACCTCCGCATTACCAGTCAGCTCGGTAATGCCGCAGCTGAAGGTGCAGCTTAGATCCTGCGGCTGAGCCGGGAAACGAATCTCTGCAAAGCGCTGGCGGATCTCGTTCAGCACCTTGCAGGCCGCCTCGGCCGGGGTGTCGGGCAGTACCACGGCGAACTCTTCACCGCCATAGCGGCCGATGTGGTCAGTCTTGCGCAGGCGCTGTTTCAGGAACAGCGCGAGGCTCTTGATGACCCGGTCGCCCATGGGATGGCCGAAGGTGTCGTTGACCTGCTTGAAGTGATCGATGTCGAGCATGGCGAAGCTCAGCGGACGGTTATCGCGTAGCGCACGGAAGCGTGCGTCCTCGAGCAGCTGGAGGCTGTGGGTGTGGTTGTAGAGCCCGGTGAGGCTGTCGCGCACGATACGTGCTTTCAGGCTTCTGGCTCGGGTCGCACGGGTGCGCACGGTCGCGATCAGGTGGCTGGGTTTGATCGGTTTGGTGAGGAAGTCATCGCCGCCTTCACCCATGGCGTCCAGCTGCTTGTCCAGGTCGTCTTCGGCGGAAAGGTAGATGATCGGTACGCTGACGTAGCGCTCATGCTGGCGGATCACCTTCGCCAGTTCAGTGCCCAGACACTCGGGCATGTACATGTCGAGGATGATCAGGTCCGGTTGGAATTCGGCCAGCACGCCGATGGCCTGGATCGGCTCGATCAGCGTCTGAGTGACGATGCCGGCGTTGTTCAGGACTCGCTCGGTATGGGTGGCCTGGGCGCGGGAGTCGTCGATGATCAGCACGCGGATCGGTTCGTAGTGCGCGGTACGGGTGAAGATTTCGATCTTCTCCAGCAGGCTGCTGGCGTCCAGGGTGCCAGTGAAGAACTCCAGACCGCCCGCGCGCACGGCAGCCAGGCGCGTTGGGGTATCGGTTTCGGTATGGCTGAAAAACAGCATCGGCAGCTTGGATTCCAGTCCCTGTTGCACCTGTTCGGCCAGGCGTAGCCCCTCGCCGGTGCCGTTGAAATCCACATCCATGACAATGGCGGCAGGATGGCGTCGATGCATGGCGGTTCGAAAGGCAGCGACGTCGTTGAATGCCTGCGCGGACATGCTGAAGAAGTCCAGTTGGCGTACCAGGTGTTCGGCGCGCTGCGGATCCTGCAGGGCGATATATACCGGCTTGCTCAGCGGCGGAAGAAACGACTGATTGTGCGGATCGCTGTGGCGCAGGCCGGTGCGCGCGAGGCGATAGATCAACTGGCTGAGGGTTGAGATGGTGCTGCTGGAAAGACGGCCGCGGTTGTCACGAATCTCGCCCAGGCAATCCTCGATATTCAGCGCCAGTTCGCTGTGCTCGGTCTGCTCGAAGCGGTCGGCGAAGCGGCGAAGGCGGGTGGTCGCTTCGCTGAGAGCGGCGTGGTAATCCCCGTTCCATTCGCTGCGTTGCAGCTGCTGCCACACCTCCAGCACTTCCCGTGCCTGGTGGATGACGCGTTGCGCGAAATGTTGCTTGAGCTCTTCCTGATCCGACATCTCGGTTTTCCTGGTGCGCCAGGTGCGCTGCCCCGGTGCTTTATAATGGCGGCATGCTATCACCGCTGGGGCGCTTTGAAAGCGCGCCGGTGTGGTAGTGGTTCTCAATTTGGCACTGAGCTGGTCGGGGCTGTGCGTTATAGTGAGGGCATCTCATCGCAACGTCGCCGACGCCATGCGGTCGAACTCCTGAACTCGCGAGAAGGACACATTGCCCATGTTGGACTGGAAGAACCGCTTCGCCCGCCTAGGCCGCTCGAATGGCTCTGCCGGGACGGCCGGCCATCGGTCGGGCAGCCCGCTTCTGCTGATTCTTGCCGGCCTTCTGGGTGTCTACCTGTTGGTCACGCTGATACTCGGATGGTACTGGAGCCGGGAGCCGGATATGTTCCCGGTGCAGCAGCACACCCGTCAGGCAGCTGAGGCATCGCAGCGCCAGTTGGTCAGCGGTTACACGACGGTGGAAACCCTCAAACGCGTTGCCAGCACCCTGCTGGACAAACCAGGCGGCTACCTGAGCAACGACATTGCGCCTCCGGGCCTCTGGCTGGACAACATGCCGAGCTGGGAATACGGGGTGCTGGTGCAGGTCCGAGATCTTTCGCGGGCACTGCGCAAGGACTTTGCGCGCTCGCAGTCGCAGTCCACAGAAGACCCGGACCTGGCCAAGGCCGAACCGTTGTTCAACTTCGATAACCGCAGCTGGGCGCTGCCGGCCTCCGAGTCCGAATACCGTAATGCAATCCGCGGCCTGGATCGCTATCTGGCGCGCCTCAGCGATCCTGAGCCCAAGGCACTGTTCTATACCCGCGCCGACAACCTGAACAACTGGCTTGGCGACACGGCCACCCGACTGGGCTCGCTTTCGCAGCGGCTTTCGGCCAGCGTCGGCCGCGTGCGGCTGGATACCGACATCGCACCCGAGCAGGAACGTGCGGGTATCGTGCCGCAGGTCAAGGAGCAGGTCGTGGAGACGCCCTGGCTGCAGATCGACAATGTCTTCTTCGAAGCGCGTGGCCAGGCCTGGGCACTGTCCCACCTGCTGCGGGCTATCGAGGTGGATTTCGCCGACGTGCTGGCGAAGAAGAATGCGACGATCAGCGTGCGCCAGATCATCCGTGAGCTTGAGGCGGCGCAGGAGCCGCTGTGGAGTCCGATGGTACTCAATGGCAGCGGCTATGGCGTGCTGGCCAATCACTCGCTGGTGATGGCCAACTACATTTCCCGCGCCAACGCGGCGATCATCGATTTGCGCAACCTGCTGTCGCAGGGCTAGCTGGCGTCTGGACTGGCGGCGGGCCCTGGCCCGTCGCTACTCAATCCAGGCCGAGTTTTTTCAAGCGATAACGCATCGAGCGGAAGGTCAGGCCGAGTCGCTGGGCTGCCGCTGTGCGGTTCCAGCGCGTTTCTTCGAGAGCCTGCATGATCAGCTTGCGCTCGATCTCTTCCAGGTGATCTTCCAGATTGTCGATTTGCGCCAGGCTGGCCTCGCCGTTCTCCGACGAGCCGGGGCTGTCGGCGAGGCGCAAGTCCCCGGCCTTGATCTCCTCCCCATCGCAGAGCGTATAGGCGCGCTCGAGCATGTTCTCCAGTTCGCGCACGTTGCCTGGGAAACGGTAGCTTTCCAGCTTGGCCAGGGCCTCAGGATGAAGATGGGCGATGCTGTCGCCGCATTCCTGGGCCAGGCGCCGGAGCATGGCATCGGCAAGCAGGCGGATGTCCTCGCGGCGCTCGCGTAGCGGCGGTACGCGCAGCTCGATCACGTTCAGGCGGTAGTACAGATCCTGGCGGAAGCGGCCCGCCGCGACCTCGGCGGCCAGGTCCTTGTGAGTCGCACAGAGGATGCGCACATCGACCATGACTTCTTGCGCGCCACCGACCGCACGAACGGCTTTCTCCTGAATGGCGCGCAGCAGCTTGACCTGCATCGGCAGTGGCAGATCCGCCACCTCATCGAGAAAGAGGGTGCCGCCACTGGCGGCCTGGAACAGGCCCGGCTTGTCCTCGATGGCGCCACTGAAACTGCCCTTCTTGTGGCCGAAGAACTCGCTTTCCATCAGCTCGGAAGGAATCGCCCCGCAGTTGACCGGCACGAAGGTTTTTTCGGCGCGTGGCCCTTGTTCGTGGATCAGGCGGGCCACCAGCTCCTTGCCGCTGCCGGATTCGCCGCTGATATACACCGGCGCCTGACTGCGCGCGAGCTTGCCGATCTGCTTGCGCAAGACCTTCATCGGCGGTGAGCCGCCCAGCAGCCGGCTGTCTACCGGCGCCTCCGTGGCCGGCGCACGCAGGCGCAGGGCAGTGCTGACCAGTTCGCGCAAGCGATTGAGGTCCACCGGTTTGGTGAGAAAGTCGAACGCACCGGCCTTGAGTGCGCCGATCGCGGTGTCCAGGCTGCCGTAGGCGGTGATCATCGCCACCGGCAGTTGCGGGTGCTGCTGCTGGATGTATTGCACCAGTTCCAGGCCGCTACCGTCAGGCAGGCGCATGTCGGTCAGGCACAGGTCGTAATGCTCGCGGGCCAGCAGTTCGCGCGCTTCCTTGAGATTGCGCGCGCTGCGGGTGTCGAGCTTCATGCGGCCGAGGGTGATTTCCAACAGCTCGCGAATATCCGGCTCGTCGTCGATGATCAGTGCTTTTTGGCGCGCGGTCATGGTCCTGCTCTTGAAATTCGTGAAGCGGGTGTCGCCGCGAATGCGGCAGGCGAGCATGTTAACTCCCCGGAGGCCGCCGTGGCTGCCGCTTTGGTCGATGTGTGATGTGTTGCCAGCAACCGGTCCGCGCGGTTCAGCTCAGCTTGCGCGGGTGGGCAAAGACGATGCGGAAGCAGCTGCCCCCCTCGGGCCGTTCGCGATAATCCAGGCGCGCCTGGTTGCTCTCGCACAGCTCGCGCGAGAGGTAGAGTCCCAATCCGGTGCCCTTGCTTTCGGTAGTGAAAAAGGGCTCGAAAACGTTATGCAGCTGCTCGGTGGCGATGCCCGGCCCGTCATCGAGCACTTCGACGACGGGTAGATCGCTGGCTTCTTCGCGGTACAGGCGCAGCCAGACCTGCGCGCGCCCATGTTGCTGGCCACTGTAGCGCAGGCCGTTCTGTACCAGGTTGGTGAGGACCTGGGTCAGCTGGTTGGGGTCCATGCGCGTCTGCAGCGAACTGCCGATGGTTTCCAGATGCACCGTCTGCTGCGCATTGAGTCCCTGGCGATACTCGCTCACGAAACGGTGCAGCCAGTACTTGAGGTCGAGCAGCTGCGGCTCAGCCTGGCGCCGCCGGGAGAGTTGCAGGACGTTTTCGATCACCAGATTCATGCGCCGCGAGTGATCCTGGATGATCTGCGCCAGGCGCCGGTCGGGCCCGTCCAGCTCTTCGGATTCGTGGAGCAGCTGTGCGGCATGGCTGATGGCACCCAGTGGGTTGCGGATTTCATGGGCAATGCTGGCAGTGAGGCGGCCGAGCGAGGCGAGCTTGAGCTGTTGTGCCTTCTGCGCAATCTGCGAGGTGTCTTCGAGAAACACCAGCGTGTCCAGCTTGTTGCCGTGCTGAAGGGCGGCAAAACTCGGCTGGAGCGTCGGGCCGCCAGCGATGGCCTTGAAATTCCGTGGGCGCAGGGTCGGGTTGTCACGCCACTGTTGCAGTGCCTTGAGCAGGTCGGGGCAGCGCGGCGCCAGGCGTTCGCCAGCCAGCGAGTCCTGGCCGAGCAGCTGTAACGCGCCCTGGTTGGCGAGCAGGACGCGCTCCTGGGGGTCCAGGACCATGATGCCGGTGCGCATGCGCTGGAGAATCAGTGCGTTGAGGGCCTCGAGATTGGCGACCTCTTCGGCACGTTGGCGTGCCAGCGTCTCGCTGACCTGCAGGCGCCTCGTCAGCCCTTGCACAAGCAACGCCGCGGCAAAGCACAGCGTGCCGAGCGCGCCGGCCTGCACGTACTGGCTGCTCGCTTCCGGGCGGCTCACGCTGAGGTAGAAGGTCAGATAGATCAGTCCGGTCGCCGCCACCGCGGCGATGAAGAAGCCGACCCTGCCACGCAGCAGGATGTTGGCGATGGCGACGGCGACGATCAGCAGGTTGCCGATGCCACTCGGCGTGCCGCCTCCGAAATAGAACAGTCCCGACAGCAGGATCACGTCCATCAACGCCAGGCCAAGCACGGACAGATCGCGCTCGGGGCTTTGCACCAACACGGCGACCAGCATGTTGAGGATCAGGTAGAGCCATGCGCCATACTGGAACAGCTGCGGATTGCTCATCTGCAGCAGGTCGTTGTGCAGGTCGGCGCTGATCAGCAGGACCAGCGCGAGGCCGATGGTCAGGCGATAGAGGTGATACAGGCGAAGGATTCGCCGTCCCTGGTCGCCGAAGAAGGTGAGGTTTTCAGCGCCCACCAGTGTTGCTGTCCTGCTCCAGGTGAGCGCGGCTGCAATACCAGCGGTCCTGCGACTGTAGCGCCTGGTCCTGAGGTACGTGTACGCCGCACTGGGCGCAGCGGACCATCGGCAGGGTGGTCTGGTGCGGCTTTGCCGCTGCCTTCTTTTGCACAAGGCGGCGCCAGAGCCAGAACGCCGCGGCGATCAGCGCGATCCAGAACAGCAGTCGAAACAGCCCCATATCGATTCCTTCCTGTTAAGCGTGGCGATCGGCCCAGCCAGGGCCGACCCTGGCCCTTGGTAGCGCAGGCGCCGCGCGGTGTACATGTCGCTCCGGCGCCAGGTTAGCGTTCTCAGTCGAACAGGCCGAAGGTCAGGCGGCTCCACCAGGAGCGTTTCTGCTCCTGCTGCTCTACGTCCTTGAGCACCGGGCGTAGCTCTTCAGGCAGGTCGCGAGAGGCATTTTCGTACTGGCGCAGTACGTCGCGGTTGGCGCGCGACGCGTCCGGACGCGGCGTTTCGCCTTCGATGAGGCCAAGAGTGGCCTTGCTCAGCCAGCTGCGGTTGTCGTCTTCTGTCTCGACAGGGGTGAACTTGCCACCTTCCAGCGTGGCATGGTCGGGATAGTTGAGCTGCAGGGTCTTCAGGCTGGTATCGGCCAGGTCATCGAGGCCAAGGCGCTGATAGGCTTCGGTCATCACGGCCAGGCCGTCGGCCACGGCGGGCGTGCTCTGGAAGTTCTCAACCACATAGCGGCCGCGGTTGGCCGCGGCGACATAGGCCTGGCGCTTGAGGTAGTAGTGGGCGACATGAATCTCGTTGGCCGCCAGCAGGTTGCGCAGGTAGATCATGCGCGCCTTGGCGTCCGGTGAGTAACGGCTGTTGGGATAGCGGCTGGTGAGCTGGGCAAACTCGTTGAACGAGTCGCGCGCCGCACCCGGGTCGCGCTTGGTCATGTCCAGCGGCAGGAAGCGGGCGAGCAGACCGCGATCCTGATCGAACGAGGCCAGGCCCTTCAGGTAGTAGGCGTAGTCGACGTTGGGGTGCTGCGGATGCAGGCGAATGAAACGCTCTGCCGCCGAGCGTGCGGCTTCTGGCTCGACGTTACGGTAATAGGCGTAGATCAGCTCGAGTTGCGCCTGCTCGGCGAAGCGACCGAAGGGATAGCGTGACTCCAGTGCCTTGAGTTTGCTGATGGCGCTGGTGTAGCTCTTGTTGTCCAGGTCGGCCTGTGCTTGCTGGTACAGCTCGACTTCACCCAGATTCTCGTCGACGGTTTCATTGGATGAACAGGCGGCGGTGAGGGCGAGAATGGCGATCAGCAGCAGGTGTTTCACTTGCATGGCGGCTTGCGTCCCTGTGACGGCTGGCTGTCTCGCGCGGAGCCGTCCTGTTATGATGAGCGCCCCGGTGCGCCGGGACAAAGACGCCGTATTTAAACACAAGCGTGTAGCCGAAACCAAAGGCCGCTCCGCCATCTGCGGTCCCCGGGTCCGTCCGTTACCAGCGGATGTCACCTGCCTCTCTCAGACGAACCTATCTCGCCGTATGTCCACGACTTCCAAACAGGCCATCCAACTCCATGCCGAGGTGCCGTTTGACCTTGGCGGGCAACGTCTCGATCAGGTCGCGGCGCAGCTCTTTTCCGAACACTCGCGCTCGCGTCTTGCCGCCTGGATCAAGGATGGTCTGCTGACCGTAGATGGCGCCGTGCTGCGTCCCCGTGACACCGTGCATGCGGGGGCCGTGCTCGAATTGAATGCCGAGCAGCAGGCACAAGGCGAGTGGGTGGCGCAGGATATTCCGCTCGAGATCGTCTATGAGGATGATCAGATTCTGGTGATCGACAAGCCCGCCGGGCTTGTTGTGCACCCTGCGGCCGGGCATGCCGACGGTACGCTGCTCAACGCGCTGCTGCACCATGTTCCTGGGCTGATCAACGTACCGCGTGCCGGCATCGTCCACCGCCTGGACAAGGACACCACCGGCTTGATGGTGGTCGCCAAGACCCTGCAGGCGCAGACGCGCCTGGTCGAGCAGTTGCAGGCGCGCAGCGTCAGTCGCATCTACGAGGCGATCGTCATCGGCGTGATCATCACCGGTGGCACCATCGATGCTCCGATCGGCCGTCACGGCCAGCAGCGCCAGCGTATGGCGGTGGTCGAAGGCGGCAAGCCGGCGGTCAGTCATTACCGCGTGCTGGAACGCTTCCGCTCGCATACCCATGTTCGGGTCAAGCTGGAGACCGGGCGTACTCACCAGATCCGCGTGCACATGCCCCATCTTGGCTATCCGCTGGTGGGTGATCCGCTGTATGCCGGGCGTTTCCGCATTCCGCCAGCGGCGAATCCGACCCTGGTGCAGACGCTTCGCGAGTTCCCGCGGCAGGCGCTGCATGCGCGCTTCCTCGAGCTCGATCATCCCGTGACCGGGCAGAGGATGAAGTGGGAGTCGCCGCTGCCGGACGACTTCGTCTGGTTGCTCACTCTGCTACAACAGGACCGCGAGGCCTTCGTCGGGTGAGCGGCTGGGGCGAGGACTGGCTCGTGCCTGAGTGGCCTGCTCCGGCCAATGTCCGCGCCTGTGTGACCACGCGTCGAGGCGGCGTCAGCGTTGCGCCGTTCGACAGCTTCAACCTCGGCGATCACGTCGGCGACGATCCGGTGGCAGTATCCTGGAACCGGCAGCATCTGCGCGACACGCTCGGCTGTGAACCCATCTGGTTGGCACAGGTGCATTCGAACATGGCTGTTCACGCGGCTCCCGGGACCTGCGTGACTGCCGACGCCAGCTGGAGCGAGACGCCGGGCCAGGCCTGCGCGGTGCTGACTGCCGACTGCCTGCCGGTGTTGTTCTGTGATCGTGCTGGAACCCGTGTTGCGGCTGCACACGCGGGCTGGCGGGGGCTGGCAGGCGGCATTCTCGAAGCAACGCTCGAGGCATTGGCGATTCCTGCCGACCAGGTGCTCGTCTGGCTGGGGCCGGCGATCGGACCAGCGGCATTCGAGATCGGTCCCGAGGTGCGTGAGGCATTCCTGGCACGGCATCCAGCCGCTGCCGCGGCCTTTTTGCCAAGCGTCAACGCCGGGCGTTTCATGGCGGACCTCTACCAGCTTGCACGTCTCCGTCTGGCGGCTTTCGGCGTTCATGCAGTCTACGGTGGCGGGCTGTGCAGCTTCAGCGATGCGCGTTTCTACTCCTACCGTCGTGCCGCGCGCACCGGGCGCTTCGCCAGCCTGATCTGGCTGGCGCCATAATTCGTCCCGTCACGGGCGACCGGCAGTGACTCTGCGGTCCGGGCATGACATGCATCAATGTCATCCGCCTTGAATCCTCAACAATCATCCTCATCTATGCTGCATCTCGCGGGTTTATGTGGCGCGATTCACGGTGCCGGCCCGCTCTACTTGAGGATGAATATCCATGCGTATCGATCGATTGACCAGCAAGCTGCAGCTTGCGCTCTCCGATGCCCAATCCATTGCTGTCGGCCTGGATCACCCCGCCATCGAACCACTGCACCTGATGCAGGCATTGCTGGAGCAGCAGGGCGGGTCGATCAAGCCGTTGCTGATGCAGGTTGGCTTTGACATTGCAGCTTTGCGTCAGGCTTTGACCAAGGAGCTCGACCAGCTGCCCAAGCTGCAGAACCCCACTGGCGACATGAACCTGTCGCAGGATCTTGCCCGCCTGCTCAATCAGGCCGATCGTCTCGCGCAGCAGAAGGGCGACCAGTACATTTCCAGCGAGCTGGTGCTGCTTGCCGCGCTGGACAGCAATACCCGTCTGGGCAAGTTGCTGCTGGCTCAGGGTGTCAGCAAGAAGGCGCTGGAAAATGCGATCAACAACCTGCGCGGTGGCGATGCGGTCAATGATCCCAATGCCGAGGAGTCGCGGCAGGCGCTGGACAAGTACACCGTCGACATGACCAAGCGCGCCGAAGACGGCAAGCTCGATCCGGTGATTGGTCGCGACGACGAAATCCGCCGCACCATCCAGGTCCTGCAGCGGCGCACCAAGAACAACCCGGTGCTGATCGGCGAGCCCGGCGTGGGCAAGACCGCCATCGTCGAGGGGCTGGCGCAGCGCATCGTCAACGGTGAAGTGCCGGACGGGCTGAAGGACAAGCGCCTGCTGGCGCTGGATATGGGTTCGCTGATCGCCGGTGCCAAGTTCCGTGGCGAGTTCGAGGAACGCCTCAAGGCCGTGCTCAACGACCTGTCCAAGCAGGAAGGCCGCGTAATCCTGTTCATCGACGAGCTGCATACCATGGTCGGCGCCGGCAAGGCCGAGGGCGCCATGGATGCGGGCAACATGCTCAAGCCCGCTCTGGCGCGTGGCGAGCTGCACTGCGTCGGGGCTACGACGCTCGACGAATACCGCCAGTACATCGAAAAAGACGCCGCGCTGGAGCGGCGCTTTCAGAAGGTACTGGTCGACGAACCGAGCGAGGAGGACACCATCGCCATCCTCCGTGGCCTCAAGGAGCGCTACGAGGTACACCACGGGGTGACCATCACCGATGGCGCGATCATCGCAGCGGCGAAGCTCAGCCATCGCTACATCACTGATCGTCAGCTGCCGGACAAGGCCATCGACCTGATCGACGAGGCCGCCAGCCGCATTCGCATGGAGATCGACTCCAAGCCTGAAGAGCTCGATCGCCTGGATCGCCGCCTGATCCAGCTGAAGATCGAGCGCGAGGCGCTGAAGAAGGAAGACGACGAGGCCACCAAGAAGCGCCTGGCCAAGCTGGAAGACGACATTGCCAAGCTGGCGCGCGAATACGCCGATCTGGAAGAGATCTGGAAGTCGGAGAAGGCCGAGGTGCAGGGCTCGGCACAGATCCAGCAGAAGATCGAGCAGGCCAAGGCCGAGCTCGAGGCGGCGAGGCGCAAGGGTGATCTGGCGCGCATGGCCGAGTTGCAGTACGGCATTATTCCTGACCTCGAGCGCAGCCTGGAGATGGTCGACCAGCACGGCAAGAAGGAGAACCAGCTGCTGCGAAACAAGGTGACCGACGAGGAGATCGCCGAGGTGGTCTCAAAGTGGACCGGCATTCCGGTGTCGAAGATGCTCGAAGGTGAGCGCGACAAACTGCTGCGCATGGAAGACATGCTGCACACCCGCGTTATCGGCCAGCATGAGGCGGTCGTCGCTGTGTCCAATGCTGTGCGCCGCTCGCGTGCCGGGTTGGCTGATCCGAACCGGCCGAGTGGCTCGTTCCTCTTCCTCGGCCCGACCGGGGTCGGCAAGACCGAGCTGTGCAAGGCACTGGCCGAGTTCCTCTTCGATACCGAGGAGGCGATGATCCGCATCGACATGTCCGAGTTCATGGAGAAGCATTCGGTTGCCCGCCTGATCGGTGCGCCGCCGGGTTACGTCGGCTACGAGGAGGGTGGCTACCTGACCGAAGCGGTACGCCGTAAGCCGTACTCGGTGGTGCTGATGGACGAAGTGGAGAAGGCCCATCCGGACGTCTTCAACGTGCTGCTGCAGGTGCTCGAGGATGGCCGTCTGACCGATAGCCACGGCCGGACGGTGGATTTCAAGAACACCGTGATCGTGATGACCTCGAACCTCGGGTCGACACAGATCCAGGAGCTGGTCGGTGACCCCGGTGCGCAACGGGCTGCGGTGATGGACGCGGTGGCTCATCATTTCCGGCCGGAGTTCATCAACCGCATCGACGAGGTGGTGGTGTTCGATCCGCTCGGCCGCGAGCAGATCGCCGGCATCGCCGATATTCAGCTTGGGCGCCTGCGCAAGCGTCTGGCCGAGCGCGAGCTGAGTCTGGAGCTCAGTCAAGAGGCAATGGACAAGCTGATCGCCGTCGGCTACGACCCGGTCTATGGGGCGCGGCCGCTCAAGCGCGCAATCCAGCGCTGGATCGAGAACCCGCTGGCGCAGCAGATCCTCTCGGGTCAGTTTGCGCCGGGCAGCAGCGTCAAGGCGCGGGTCGAGGGCGAGCAGATCGTTTTCGACTGAGCAATGTAGCGACCCTGGGGGGTGGAATCATCCCCACAGGTCATGCCTGGCAGCGCAGTGTTTTCGCCGAACCGCGGGGTGAACGCAAAGTGTTGTAAGGAATCGCATTTTTAGGGTTGACAGGCGAGCCGGGAACCGTAAAATGGCGCGCCTCTGAGGCGGTAACGTAACGCCAAAGAGCTGGAATTGAAGTCGTTCCGCGATAGCTCAGTCGGTAGAGCAAATGACTGTTAATCATTGGGTCCCAGGTTCGAGTCCTGGTCGCGGAGCCAAATTCCAATCGGGGTATAGCGCAGTCCGGTAGCGCGCCTGCTTTGGGAGCAGGATGTCGGGAGTTCGAATCCCCCTACCCCGACCATTTTTGGGTCGTTAGCTCAGTTGGTAGAGCAGTTGGCTTTTAACCAATTGGTCGTAGGTTCGAATCCTACACGACCCACCATAAAAGCTTCTGCGGAAGCATGAAGAGCTGGATGTCCTCACGGATATCCAGCTTTTTTTTGCCCGCGATTTATCGCCGCCTGCTGGCGCACCCGAAGGTGCGCCGGTTTGGCATCAGTGAAGCTTCAGGCGCGGCTCGGTGGTGCGGCTCAGCTTGTCGCCGAGCATCATCAACAGCGTACGCGGGACGCCATACAGTGCGATCTGGTGCATGCGGTACAGCGAGATATAAAACATCCGTGCCAGCCAGCCCTCGAGCATGACGTTGCCGGTCAGGTTGCCCATCAGATTGCCCACCGCCGAAAAGCTCGACAGCGAAATCAGCGAGCCGTAATCCTTGTAACGATAGGTTGGCAGCGGCTTGCCTTCGAGTCGGTTGCGGATCGAGCGGGCCAGCATCGAGGCCTGTTGGTGGGCTGCCTGGGCGCGAGGTGGAACATTGCGGTCGCTGTCCGGCTGTGGGCAGGCGGCGCAGTCGCCAAAGGCGAAGATGTTGTCGTCGCGCGTGCTCTGCAGTGTCGGGTGGACAACCAGTTGGTTGATGCGGTTGGTTTCCAGTCCGTCGAGTTCGTGAAGGAAGGCTGGAGCCTTGATTCCAGCGGCCCAGACCTTCAGGCTGGCTGGCACGAATTGCCCCTGTTTGGTCTGCAGGCCTTCGGCAGTCACTTCGCTGACCGCGGCGCCCGTCAGTACCGTGACACCCAGGTTCAGCAGCGTCTGGTGCACCGGTTGGCTGATGCGCTCGGGTAGCGCCGGCAGTACCTTTGGGCCCGCCTCGATGAGGGTGATCTTCACGTCCTCGGGCTTGATGCCGTCCAGGCCATACGCGGCCAGCTCCTTGGCGGCATGCAGCAGTTCGGCGGCCAGTTCGACGCCGGTAGCGCCAGCACCGACGATGGCCATGCTGATGTCGCTCGAGGCGCCCTCGCCGGCGTGCGCCTTCATATAGTGGCTTAGCAGCTGCCGGTGAAAGCGCTCGGCCTGCTCACGGGTGTCGAGGAAGATGCAGTGCTCGGCAGCGCCAAGGGTGCCAAAGTCATTGGTCGTGCTGCCGACCGCGATGATCAGCGTGTCATAGCTCAGTGAGCGCGAGGGCACCAGTTCCACGCCGAATTCGTCGCGGGTCGCTTCCAGGCGAATGCATTTGTTGGCGCGATCCAGGCCGGCCATGCGGCCCATCTGGAATTCGAAATGGTTCCACTTCGCCTGGGCGACATAGTTCAGCTCGTCGGCGGACGAGTTCAGCGAGCCAGCGGCGACTTCGTGCAGCAGCGGCTTCCAGATATGGGTGAGGTTGGCGTCAACCAGGGTGATCCGCGCTCTACCGCGCTTGCCGAGAGTTCTACCCAGACGGGTAGCGAGCTCCAGCCCGCCGGCGCCACCGCCGACGATTACGATCCGATGTGACATGGGATTGACTCATAGCTGCAAGGAAATCTGCGGCGCGACGGGGCGAGCGAGGCTCAAAGCACCAGGCGGCTCAAAAGGCGGCTCAGAAGCCCGAGGCCGAGCACCACGGCCAGCACGACGAGCAGCAGGATCCATGGGCGAAACGGCTGGCGCTCGACCTGGTGCTGCGGAGCGCGGAGGTAATCGTCGACGCGCTGCTGGTCTTCGGGGTTCAGGCGGCTGGGCATAGGCACCTCGAGTGGAATGCAGGCATTCTAGCTATGCGGGGTCAAAAGCCAAGCGCGAAGTGCGGCGATTTGCCGCGTGATGAGCGATGAGCATGCTGGGACAGCATGCTCATCGCTGTGATCAGGTGTTCTTCAGCTTGCGAAGATTGCCAATCACTGACTCGAGGGCGCGGTCGAACAGCAGGGTGTCGTTGAGCAGCCGAATGGCGCCACGCTGGAACTCGGTCGCCAGGCCCATGCGAGTCTTTTCCAGGACCTTCATGCCGGTGCGGTTGACGAAGATGTATTTGCCGGTGGGCTTGATCACCGCGGCCAGCTTGCAGCGCAGCTTGTGTTCTTCGTCCTCTTGGAATTCCACCCAGCTGCCGACGCGCAGGTTATCGACCTGAATCAACGCTTCGTCGTTATCCGGCAGGCTGATCTCGGGCTCCTGCTCGCGGCTTTCGCCGGGTGCAAGCAGAACGATCTGGTCGACCACTTCGACCATTGCCGGTGCAGCTTCGGCTGCGGTCGGTGCAGTATCCGGTGTCGCTGAAGCGTCGGTTGGTTGCGTGTCGCCTGGGTGCGACTGTGGTTGCTGAAAGCGCTGCAACGTCTGGACATGAAGCGCTTCGAGCTGGGTAAAGAAGTCGCCGGTGGAGAAGGGGTCGAAGGCGGCACTCACCAGGCCTTCACGAAGTGATTTGAGCAGGCTCGGGACCAGCTCAAGCAGGCGTGCTCGCGATACGTCGTCCTCGTGCGGTGTAACACTCCACACCAGGTCATCCATGGTGTCGAGAGCGGCCTGCCATTCCTCGGACTGGGTACCATGTTTCAGGCAGGTCAGCAGCAGGACCTTGCTCCAGGCTTCTTGCAGCAGGCGCACAACGACCTCGGGAAGGGTCCTGCCGAGCAGGCGCTGGTTCAGCGCGCGCTCCACTTCCTGGCGCGCGATTTCGGCCTTTGCGCGGCCCTCTTCGGCATCACGGGTGCGTTGTTCCAGCAGCTCGCTGCGGCGGCGCTCGTCACCGCTGAAGGCAAGGAAGTCAGCCAGCAGTTCGGAAAAGATAGCCGGATCATCGACAAAGTCGTTGAGCAGGCGGGCCACGATCTGCTCGATCTTCTGATACAGACTGTCGCGCTGCGCCTCGTCCTGGTCGCCCCAGCCCATTGCCGCGGATGCGATCTCATTGAGCAACCGCCTGGCTGGGTGGCTGCCTCGGCTGAAGAAGGTCTTGTCCAGTACCGCGACCTTGAGCAGCGGGATCTGCAGGCGGCCGATCAGTGCCTTGAGCGAATCCGGCAGAGTGCGATCGTCGAGGATGAACTCGAACAGCATGGAGACAAGGTTGATCACGTCATCGTCGATTTCGCCTACAACGCGCGACTTCCCCGTTTTTGCGCTGACCCGGCTCAACAGGTTGGCGAGTTGCTCCTGAAGATCGAAATCGTCGACGGTCTGCGGTGCCCTGGCTTGCATGTGTGACAGCAGGCGAAGCAGGTCTGCGCTGGAGATCGGGATGGCATCGCTCGGAACGCTACGGGCTGGGAGAACGCTAGTGCCGCGAAGCTCGGAGAGCAGGTTGTGCAGGGCGCTGAATGCGGCTTCCTGTAGCCCCTCATCAGCGTGTGCGGATAGACCGGGTGGCGTGCTCGCTGAATGACTGCCAGTTGGTGCTCCAGGGCGTTGCTGGCGGCGCGGAGGCGCCGACTGGAGTTCCGGCAGAATGCCTGCCGCAACCAGTGTCTGGTTCGCTTCGGCGTACAGCTGGTCGATATCGGCAAGTACGTATTTTTCGAAGAGCTTGAAGATGATCAGCTTTACCTTGATCTCCACGCCCAGGCTGCTGCTCGCTTCGATGAAGTGGTCGCAGAGTGCATGCGGGCCTAGCGGGTTGCTCTTGTCATCGAGCTTCTTGCTGATCAGGGCATTCATGCGCGTGGTCAGATGGGCCAGCGGCTGCGCGGCACGAGTCATGACCTTGGCGACCATGGTGTCGATGGCAACCGACTCTTCGAGTTCGTCGTTCTGTACCAGCGACAGGCTGTCGAAAGAGACGCTGTCCAGGGCAGGCGGCTTGCCGATCTCGTACTGGTTCAGCTTGGCGAAAGCTTCGAACAGCTGTTGCAGAAAGCCGCGCTCGATGTTGCGGCGTTTCATGCGCAAGTCGCGCATCGCTTCGAAAAATGCGTTTTGTTCGGCGTTGCTGGTTGCTCGGTCAGCGATTTCGAAAAGCGAGTCGTCAGCGTTATCGAATAGCGACTGCAGAGCCTGGCGAAGTTGCTGAGCAGCCTTGTCGCGCACGCTAATCAGCGCCACGGGCAAGCGGCCTGCCGGGGAGGAAGGCTTGTGCTCAGGGGCGGCCTTGTTCAGGTGCACCACTTTCGCGTCGGTTCGCATCGAGACTCTCCTGCTGTCGCCTGCTATTTGGGGCGGACACAACGCCAGATTTCCAGCAGCGTCTTAATAAAGTAACCAAGTCGGCAGGGCAAGGCGGAAGGTACCGGGTGAGACCGCAATCTAGTGCGGTTTTTGTCATGTCGAACCGGATTCTTGGCGCAGCATAGCCGAGCGGTCTGATTTTACAACGGCGCTTCGTCAGTAAGGTGTCGCCATTTCGGTGGCGTCAATTTCTTAGACGGCATTATAAGCATTGATTGCATGTGCCAAGCCCGGTTTTTCATTGGACATGACTTGGCTCACAGATACTCGCAGGTTTTCCGCCGAGAGGTAAAAAGCTCAGTCTGAGGGCGCGGCTTCGGTTGGCATGTTGTTGCTATCGCTGACGTGTCCAACCTTTATAATCCGCGCAATTCTGAGGAGCCCGCCATGCCGAATCTCACCCTTGCCGATCTGACTGCTGAAATCGAGGCCAACGTACGTCGAGCGCTGACCGAAGATGTCGGTAGCGGCGATATCACTGCGCAGTTGATTCCGGCCGAGAGGTTGGCCCACGCCTCGGTCATCACTCGGGAGACGGCAGTGGTGAGCGGCACCGCTTGGGTCGATGCGGTATTCCGTCAGGTCGATTCGCGGGTGGCGGTCCATTGGCAGGTCGCCGATGGCGAGCGGGTTGAGGCCGACCGAGTGTTGTTTCATCTCGAGGGACCCGCACGGGCTTTGCTCACCGGAGAACGCAGCGCGCTGAATTTTCTGCAGATGCTATCCGGTGTGGCGACGCGTTGCCGGCATTACGCCGACATGGTTTCGGGTACCGGTGTGCGCTTGCTCGATACGCGCAAGACGATCCCGGGGCTGCGCCTGGCGCAGAAGTACGCGGTTACCTGCGGTGGCTGCCATAACCATCGGATCGGCCTTTACGATGCTTTTCTTATCAAGGAAAACCACATCGCCGCGTGCGGTGGCATCGCCGAAGCGGTTGCGGCTGCTCATCGAATCGCGCCGGGCAAGCCGGTGGAGATCGAAGTGGAAAGCCTGGACGAGCTCGAGCAGGCGCTGCGCGCGGGAGCAGATATCGTCATGCTGGATGAGCTGACTTTGGACGACATGCGCACCGCGGTCGCCATGACCGCGGGGCGGGCCAAGCTGGAGGCGTCGGGTGGCATCAGTGATGAGACGCTGCGCAGCGTGGCGGAAACCGGGGTGGACTATATCTCCATTGGCGCGCTGACCAAGCATGTGCGCGCCGTGGATCTATCGATGCGGTTGCGTCAGTAAGGCGGGGAGTTGCGCTGCCTGGCGCAGGAGCTGCGCCAGGCAGAGGGGTCAGTGGCGGCTCTTCAGGCCGAAGTTCTCATGCAGCGTGCCAGGAGTGTCGTCGCCTTTCGGGGCGTAATCCTTGGGTGGCTCGGTGAACGTCGGCGACGACAGACGCTCGCGGGTGCCGTGATTTTCCTCGCTGTGCAAGGCTGCCATCAGGCGCTGGCGGGTCTGCTCGTCGAGTGCCAGGCGACTGGCGCCGTCGGATAGATGATCCTGAATGTCCTGGTAGTTATTGGTCAGCTTGCGCAGCAGACTGGCGGTGGTATTGAAGTGGGTGACCACCTCACTCTGATAGGTATCGAAGCGTTCCTGCAGGTCATCGACCTGCCGCTGTGTACGGTTCGGTGCGCTGCTGCGCGCCACCAGATAACCGATGGCGATGCCGGCGATCAGGCCGACGATCGGGAGCAACCAGGTCGCGAGGGTCTGTTCCACGAGTCCTTCCTCTATATAAACGGCTGTGCTTACGTTAACGTCTCGTACCTGCTCTGTATACCGCAACGCGAGGCGGCGGTTGTTGGCAGCTAGTTAGCAAGACGAATCGACTCGTCCCAAGGTCACGGAGTTCCTGCTTTGTTGAAACGCGAAACCCCTCTCTCTCTCGACGGCCCCTGCGGCACCCTGGAAGCGCTGTATTTCGATCAGCCTCAGCCAACCGGCCTGGCGTTGATCTGCCACCCCAACCCGGTCAAGGGCGGCACCATGCTGAACAAGGTGGTATCGACGCTGCAGCGCACCGCGCGCGACGCGGGTTACTGCACGCTGCGCTTCAACTACCGAGGCGTGGGCGCCAGTGCCGGCGCGCACGACATGGTCGAAGGGGAAGTCGATGATGCCGAGGCCGCATTGCGCTGGCTGCGGCAGCAGCAACCCGAGCTGCCGTTGACGCTGCTGGGGTTCTCCTTCGGTGGCTTCGTCGCCGGCAGCCTGGCGGCGCGCCTGGAAGCCGAGGGGCAGAGTGTGCAGCGTCTGCTGATAGTGGCACCGGCCGTGTCGCGGCTGAACAGCCTGTCGCTGGCGGGCGATTGCCAGCTCACCATTATCCAGCCAGAGCAGGATGAGGTGATTGATGCCGAGTCGGTATATGCCTTTTCCGCCGCGCTGCAGCACCCCCACGAGCTACTGAAAGTGGCAGAATGCGGCCACTTTTTTCACGGCAAACTGGTGGAATTGAAAGAGCTGGTCGCTCCGCGCCTCTAGCCGCTGCTTTCGCTCTTCAGTACGCAACGATCGAGATTTCGCTGAATGACTACCCGAATCCTTACCGGCATCACGACCACTGGCACACCGCATCTGGGCAACTACGCCGGTGCGATTCGCCCAGCGGTCCTCGCCAGCCGAGATGCAGCCGCCGATTCCTTTTATTTCCTGGCCGACTACCACGCGCTGATCAAGTGCGACGACCCGCTGCGCATCCAGCGTTCGCGTCTGGAAATCGCTGCGACCTGGCTGGCGTGCGGGCTCGACGTCGAGCGCGTGACCTTCTATCGCCAGTCCGACGTGCCGGAGATTCCGGAGCTGACCTGGCTGCTCACCTGCGTCACCGCGAAGGGGCTGCTCAATCGCGCCCATGCCTACAAGGCCTCGGTGGACAAGAACGTCGAGAGCGGTGAAGACCCGGACGCCGGCGTGACCATGGGTCTGTACAGCTACCCGGTGCTGATGGCGGCGGACATCCTGATGTTCAATGCGCACAAGGTGCCGGTTGGGCGCGACCAGATCCAGCATGTGGAAATGGCCCGCGACATTGCCCAGCGCTTCAATCATCTGTTCGGTAACGGCCGCGAGTTCTTTACCCTGCCCGAAGCGGTGATCGAAGAGGGCGTGGCCACGCTGCCGGGGCTCGACGGGCGCAAGATGTCCAAGAGCTACGACAACACCATTCCGCTGTTCGGCAGCGCCAAGGAGCTCAAGGCGGCAGTCGCGCGCATCGTCACCGACTCGCGCCTGCCAGGTGAGCCGAAGGACCCGGACAACTCCCACCTGTTCACCCTGTACCAAGCCTTCGCCACCGCGCAGCAGCAGGCCGATTTCCGCCGGGAGCTGCTGGGCGGGCTGGCTTGGGGCGATGCCAAGCAGCGCCTGTTCGAACTGCTCGACAGCGAACTGGGCGAGGCGCGCGAGCTGTATCACCAGTTGATCACCAAGCCCGCCGAGCTGGAGGACATCCTGCAGGCAGGTGCGGCCAAGGCGCGCCGGATCGCCACGCCGTTCCTCGGCGAGCTGCGCGAGGCGGTTGGTCTGCGCAACTTCCGCAGCGAAGTGAAAAGCGCGGCGCCAGCCAAGAAGAAGTCCAGCAAGGTGGCGCGTTTCGCCAGCTTCCGCGAGGCCGACGGTGCGTTCCGCTTCCGCTTCTTCGCCGCCGACGGCGAGGAACTGCTGCTGTCCCGGCCGCTGAGCAACCCGAAGGCCATCGGCAGCCTGACGCAGCGGTTGATCGCTGGCGGGCCGGACGCGCTGGAACTTCGCGAGGACGAAGGCGATCAATTCACCCTGTGGCTGGACGACGAATGCATCGCCGACAGTCCGCACTTCGAGAGCGCCGAGGCGCTCGATGCCGCCATGCTGCGGGTGCGCGAGGCGCTGGCCACGCTCGTCGAGTAAGGCTGCGCTGCCACGGCGGAACGCCCCGATTGGCTGCGTTCCGCTGCCTCGTGACGGTCTCCATGAACGGGTGTCCCAAGAGGGCTGACGCTTGAACGACCTGAGTAAATTGCCAACCACCGAGGGCGCGGCTAAAGTGTCGGCCCCGTTTCACTACCCAGACTCCGCCATGACTCCTCTTGAGCGCTATCAGGCCGACCTGAAACGTCCTGACTTCTTCCACGATGCCGCCCAGGAAAACGCGGTGCGCCACCTGCAGCGTCTGTACGACGACCTGGTGGCCGACGATCGCAGCAAGAGTGGCCTGCTCGGCAAGCTGTTCGGCAAGAAACAGCAGGAGCCGATCAAGGGCATCTACTTCTGGGGCGGCGTTGGCCGCGGCAAAACCTATCTGGTCGATACCTTCTTCGATGCGTTGCCCTTCAAGCAGAAGACGCGCACGCACTTTCACCGCTTCATGAAGCGCGTGCACGAGGAAATGAAGACACTCAAGGGCGAGAAGAACCCGCTGACCATCATCGGCAAGCGTTTCGCCGACGAATCGCGGGTGATCTGCTTCGACGAGTTCTTCGTTTCCGATATCACCGACGCGATGATTCTCGCCACGCTGCTCGAAGAGCTGTTCAAGAACGGCGTGAGCCTGGTGGCGACGTCCAACATCGTCCCGGACGGGCTGTACAAGGACGGCCTTCAGCGTGCGCGCTTTCTGCCAGCGATCGAACTGCTGAAGAAGCACACCGAGATCGTCAACGTCGACAGCGGCATCGACTACCGTCTGCGTGCGCTGGAGCAGGCCGAGTTGTTCCACTTCCCGCTCGATGCCGAGGCCGAGCAGAGCCTGGAGCGCAGCTTCAAGAGCCTGCTGCCGGAAAACTGTCGGGTGGTCAACGACGACGGGCTGATGATCGAGAATCGCGAGATTCGCGCTGTGAAGACCGGCAACGATGTCGCCTGGTTCGAGTTCCGCGAACTCTGCGACGGCCCGCGCAGCCAGAACGACTATATCGAGCTGGGCAAGATCTTCGGCGCCATCCTGCTGGCCAATGTCGAGCAGATGAACGTCGCCAAGGATGACATGGCACGCCGCTTCATCAACCTGGTGGACGAGTTCTACGACCGCAACGTCAAGCTCATCATCTCCGCCGAGGTCGAGCTCAAGGACCTCTATACCGGCGGTCGCCTGGAGTTCGAATTCCAGCGCACCCTGAGCCGCCTGCTGGAAATGCAGTCCCACGAGTACCTGGCTCGGCCGCACAAGCCCTGAGAATGCCCTGGCCGCGAGAGCTTCGCGGCCAGGGACGCTCCCGCGGGTCTGGCTTGCACTACGCCCTTGTCGCTCAAGTCTCGACTACGCTGGCGCATGCGAGCAGTCGGCATCCTGCTTCCGCACGACAGCTTTGGCTTACCCGTGTTTGCCCTACGACTCGGGGCGGTACTTCTGCCGATAGTGATTGGGTGACAGTTCGGTGTGCTGCCGGAACAGACGCGCAAAGAAGCTGGCGTCGTCGTACCCCACTTCGTAGCTGATCGTCTTGATGCTCTTGCCGGTGGTGGCGAGCAGGCTCTTTGCCGTCTCGATCCGCAGGCGTTGTAGATAGTGCAACGGCTTGTCGCCGGTGGCGGCATGGAAGCGCCGCATGAAGTTGCGGATGCTCATGCCATGCTGGCGCGCCACATCCTCGAAGCGGAATTTTTCGGCGAAGTTCGCTTCCAGCCACTCCTGAATCTGCAGAATTCGCGTATCGAGGTGCAGCTTCTGCCCGCCGAAACCCAGGCGTCCCGGGCTGTAGCTGCGTTGCAGCTCGAACAGCACATCGCGGGCCATGCCCTGCGCCACATGCGCGCCGCAAAAGCGCTCGACCAGGTACATGTACAGGTCGCATGCCGAGGTCGTACCGCCGGCGCAGTAGAGGTTGTCGCTGTCGGTGAGGTGCTTGTCGGCGCTGAAGGCCACGCCAGGAAAGCGAGCTGCGAAATCATTGGCGAAGCGCCAGTGGGTAGTCGCTTCCCGCCCCTCAAGCAGGCCCGCCTGAGCCATCCAGAAGACGCCGGTGGCTTCGCCGCAGATGACGCTGCCGGCAGCGTGCCGCTCGCGAAGCCACGGCGCGACTTCCGGATACTGCGCGCAGAGTGCATCGAAATCGCCCCAGAATGCCGGCAGGATGACCATGTCGGCTTCGTCGAGCAGACCATCCACCGCTATGCCTGTGCCGCTGAAAGTGTTCACCGGTTGACCATCGGGGCTGACCAGGCGGGTTTCGAAAGCGGGGGTCAGGTCAAGGCCGATTTGCCTGCCGTAGCGCAGGCTGGCCATGTGGAAGAAATCCTTGGCCTGCATGAGTGTCGAGGCGAACACTCCTTCGGTGGCCAGTATGCTGACGTGTCTGATCGAGGCGTGATTGGGCATGCGATTCTAATTATTGTGTGGAGTAACAGGGTGAAACTGCCGTCTGGCGGCTGGAGCGTCCTATTTTTCTGGTGCGCTGTCCAGTCTGAGCTGCTGCCGAAAGGGTGAACCGTTGTACCGGCACGGCGTCGAACCGCTGATGCACAGGAGCGAATCATGAGCGAAAACAACCCGTATCCCGCGGCCCCTTTCGGCGATTGGGACGGCAGCCCGACAGCCGCTCGAGCGATGCAGCTGGCGTTGGCCTCGCAGGTGCGACTGCAGGACGATTTTCCACCGTTGCGCCTGATTGCCGGGGTGGATGTCGGCTTCGAGGAGGGTGGCAGCATCACCCGGGCCGCGGCAGTGCTGCTGGATGCCGACACGCTCGAGCTGGTCGGTAGCAGCCTGGCGCGCATCCCGACGAACATGCCGTACATCCCGGGCTTGCTATCCTTTCGCGAGCTGCCGGCGGTCCTGCAGGCACTCGCCGAGCTGCCAGCCGTGCCCGACCTGATCTTCTCCGACGGCCATGGCATCGCCCACCCGCGGCGCCTTGGCATCGCTGCGCATCTGGGCGTAGTCACCGGCCTGCCTACCATCGGTGTGGCGAAGAAGTTGCTGACTGGCGAACATGACGAACTCGACCTGACGCGCGGCGCGCAGGTGGCGTTGCGCGACAAGAAGTCCGGAGAAGTGATCGGCTGCGTACTGCGCAGCAAAGACAAGGTGCGGCCGCTGATCATCTCGCCGGGCAATCGCGTCAGCATCGCCACGGCGCCGGAGCTGGTCATGCGCTACCTGACGCGCTATCGCCTGCCCGAACCGACGCGTCTGGCCGACCGGCTCGCATCGCGGCGGGAAGAAAAGGCCGCCGCGCGACGCCTGTCTGGCATGGCAGAGTAGCCGGCAGCAGTTGTAACCAGGATTGCCGAGGGCTGCGGCGGCGCTTGCAGCTGGCGTCTTGCAGGCGCTAGCCTGCGGGCCTGCCGTCAGCATGGACCTTCACGATGCATCTGGATTGCGCCACCGGCTGGTGTCAGGGCGTCCGCCACTGCCCGTCACCGAATTTCAACCAGCGTCCGGCCGGCGAAATATCTCTGCTGGTAATTCACAACATCAGCCTGCCGCCGGGCCAGTTCGGCACTGGCAAGGTCCAGCAGTTCTTTCAGAATGCACTGCAGCGTTGCGAGCATCCCTTCTTCGAGGAGATCGCCGGGCTGCAGGTCTCGGCGCATTTCCTCATCGAACGTGATGGCGCGGTCACCCAGTTCGTCTCCTGTCTGGATCGTGCCTGGCATGCCGGTGTGTCCTGTTTCGACGGACGCGAGGGCTGCAACGATTTCTCCATCGGTATCGAGCTGGAAGGTACGGACCTCGAGCCCTTCAGTGACGCGCAATACCGCGCCTTGATCGAGCTCTGCCGATTGCTGCAAAGCACCTATCCCGCCATCACGCCCGAACGGGTGTGTGGCCACAGCGATATTGCCCCGGGCCGCAAGACCGATCCCGGCCCGGCGTTCGACTGGCAGCGGTTGCGCGCGGCTTTCATTACCTGCTGACGAAAGGAAAAGAGCGATGAGTTTTCTGGTAATCCTGCTCGTGCTGCTGGTGGACAAGTTTTCCGATTGGCGTCTGCGTGTTCAACACGATGGGCCGTGGCTGGCGCGACTGCGCCAGGCGGAGGGCAATCAGCGCTTGCAGCGTGCGCCCTGGCTCGCGCTGCTCCTACTGGTGCTGCTGCCCGTGCTGCTGTTAGGGCTGTTGCTGGCGGCGCTGGAGCCGTTGGCGTATGGCTGGCTGAGCCTGCCGCTGCATCTGCTGGTCCTGCTCTACAGCCTCGGTCGTGGCCATGCCAAGTCCGAACTTGGCGCCTTCCGCGACGCCTGGCGACGTGGCGACCAGGAGGCTGCGGCACTGGCCGCCGAACGTGATGTCGGCTTGCAAGAACAGGATCCGCCCAGCCTGCTGCAAGCGGTGCAGACGCGGCTGTTGTGGAAGAGCTATGAGGGCTTTTTCGCCGTTATCTTCTGGTACCTGCTGCTGGGCCCGATGGCGGCGCTGGCCTATCGGCTGCTGGCGCTGTGCGCCGAACATGCTTCGCTGGAGGGCTTGCGCGAGCGTGCGGAGCAGTTGCGCCATGCCTTCGACTGGCTGCCGGTGCGCGTACTGCTAGGCAGCTTTGCCCTGGTCGGCAATTTCGTCGCGGTCAATCGAGCGTTGCTCGACGAACTGCTGAGCTGGGACGTACCTGCGCGGCGGCTGCTGGCCGATGCAGGCCCCCTGGCCGCCGATCTCTCACCGTCGATCGATGGCGAGGCGGGCATTGCCCGGCTCGATGGGATCGCCGCCCTGCTGGTACGTACCCGAGTGTTCTGGTACGCAGTGATCGCGGTTCTGACCATCCTCGCCTGACCCGGAGCAGGCTCAAGTGAATGGCCGTCCATCAAACTGCTGGATGGCTGTTCGCGCCCCGACAGGCTGCAGCCAGCGAGCCAGAGCGGCTGCGCCTGTGGCGGCTACCGCCTGTCGGGTGGCCATCATTTGGCTATTACCTTAAGTTACAAAAGCACCTACCGATATCCCGTATAACCCGGGCAGATGCCACTCTCTGACGAGCCCTGCTGCGCGCTGCAATTGCGTGCAAGCCCATACCAATAAAATTGGGAGACGTCGTGTGAATAGTCTGTTGTATCCCGCGATCGCATTCATGAACCGCCTGAGCTTCGGCATGAAGTTCAGCCTGGTCAGCGTCCTGTTCTTCGTTCCCATGTTGCTGAGCAACTATTACCTGGTGCGTGATTCGTACCGGGCATTCGTCGGTACCCGCACGGAATTGCAGAGCCTGGAGCTGCTCGGTTCGACCCTGCAGGTGCGGCGCAGCATGGAGGACTGGAAGGATCTCGTGCGAATCGAGTCGATCATCGGCCAGACCGGCAATGTCGAGGCTCTGCAGACCCGTCTGAACCGTGTCGAAGGTGAGCTGGCGGCGCAGCTGCAGGCCCTTGCGCCGGTTGGCGATGCGCCAGAACAGGTCGCCGAGTTCAATGCCCGCCGCGATGAGCTGGTGGCGGGGCTGAACGCCGCCCAGGCCGAGCAGTCGCTGCAGTCCAAGGCGGCCATGGCGGAAACGCTGCTGGGGCAGTCGCAGGTGATGATCAAACTGGTCGCCGGACAATCGGGCCTCAGCCAGGACCTCGAACGCGAGGTGCGCCTGCTTGCCGAGCTGCTCACCACGGTAACCCCAGCCATCAGTGCAACGCTCGGCGAAGGCCGCGCGGTGGGCTCCTACACCTTCGGCCAGGGCTACCTGAATTCGGATGCCAGCAACACGCTGGACAACCTCGTGCTGGAGCTGGAAAAGCAGCAGGCACAGTACGCCGCGCAGCTGCAGGACGCCCTGGGTGCAAGCGCCGCCGCGCGGCGTAAGCTCGAATCCTTCGCCACCGCCAGCCGCGAATCCCTGCAGGCGAGCAGCGACATCCTGCAGGACGAGGTGATCATGGCCGATGCGCTGGATCGGCCGTGGGAGCAGTTCTACGAGCGCATCAGTGCCGAGATGGCGAAGACCTACCAGCTCAACGATGCCATTCTCGGTTTCCTCGAGGTGGAGCTGGCCGAGCGGCTGGAACAGAAGCGTCTGCTGATGACCCTGCTGATCTCGGCAGTGGCCATCGTGCTCGTTCTGGTCGCCTATCTGTACGCCGGCTTCTATGCCTCGACCCGCGCCTCGCTGCGCAGCCTGGGCAAGATCATGGACAAGGTTGCCGCCGGCGATATGACCGCGCGCTATCAGGTGCAGAGCCGCGACGAGCTCGGCGAGTTGGGGCAGGTGTTCAATACCACCGTGGCGCAGGTCCGCGAGCTGATCGAGCGGGTCGGCCAGACGGTCGCCGAGGTCGACCGGCAGGCGCAGCGGGTCGAAAGCGTCTCTGGCGAAAGCAATCAGACCGTGTCCGAGCAGCGCGGCCAGATCGAGCAGGTCGCAACGGCGATGAACGAGATGTCCGCCACGGCCCAGGAGGTTGCCAGCAGTGCCGAGGCGGCTGTGGGCAGTGCGCAGAGCGTTAACGAGGAAACCGTCAGTGGACGGGCGCTGGTGGTGGCGCAGGTCGGTGGCATTCAGCGCCTGGCCAGTGAGATCGAGCAGTCGGTGCAGGTGATCAATCAGCTGGCCGGCGACAGCAAGGCGATCAGCCAGGTGCTCGACGTGATCAAGACCATCGCCGAGCAGACCAACCTGCTGGCGCTCAACGCCGCCATCGAGGCTGCGCGTGCCGGTGAGCAGGGGCGCGGGTTTGCGGTGGTGGCCGACGAGGTGCGCGGGTTGGCGCAGCGGACGCAGAAATCGACGGCGGAGATCGAGCAGATGATCGCGCGGCTGCAGAATGGCGTCGGCGCGGCGGTCAAAACCATGCACGCCAGCCATGCGCTTGCCGAAGATACGGTGGGGCAATCCGGGCAGGTGGAGCAGGCGCTGGAGAACATCCTCGGCGCGGTGGGGCTGATCGTCGATCAGAACCAGCAGATCGCGGCAGCGGCCGAACAGCAGACGGCCGTGGCGCACGATATCGATCGCAACATCGTCGCCATCAACGAGGCCGGCCAGCGTACCGCCGAGGGTGCCGGGCATACCGAGCAGGCGAGTCGCGAGCTGTCGCAGCTGGTCGGGCGTCTGCAGCAGCTGATCAGCGCGTTCCGCGTCTGAGCGCAGCGCCGCTCAGGGCCGTGGCCAGCCGAACAGCTCGCAGCTGTTGCGATAGCTGGCGGCGGCCAGCTCTTCGGCGCTGACGCCTTTCAGATCGGCCAGCATCCGGCAGATCTCCGGCAGCAGTTCCGGACTGTTGCGCTCGCCGGCATAACCGGCCGGCGGGATGTCCGGGGAGTCGGTTTCCAGCACGATGGCTTCCAGCGGCAGCTGTTTCAGTACCCGCTGCATGCGCTGCGCCTGTGGCCAGGTACCGGCGCCACCAAGACCGAGCTTGAATCCCAGGCGCAGGTACTCCCGAGCCTCCTCCCAGCTGCCACTGAATGCGTGGACGACACCTGCGCATGCCAATCTGTGCCGTTTGAGCGCGGCGATCATCGGTGCATGCGCACGTCGTACGTGCAGCAGCACTGGCAAGGCGAAGTCCGCGGCCAGCGCCAGCTGCGCATCGAGCAGTTCGTGCTGCCGCTCCACGTTCGGGTCTTCCACGTAGTAGTCCAGACCGATCTCGCCGATGGCACAGAGCTTGGAATCGCCGTGCAGGCGCTCCAGCCAGTCGCGCAACTGGTGCAGATGCTCGTCGCGATGCTCTTCGATGAACACCGGGTGCAGGCCCAGCGCGGCATAGATATTCGGCTGATCGCAGGCCAGCTGCCAGACCCGTTGCCAATTGGCTTCATGTACACCGAGCACCACGATGCGCTCGACTCCGGCGTCCTGGCTGCGAGCAATGACCTGCGCCCGGTCGTCATCGAACATCTCGAAGTCGAGGTGGGTGTGGGTGTCGATCAACTGCACGAGCGGACTCCAGTGGTCGGCGGTGGGCGGGCGGTAATGCTACATGGCCTTCAGTGTCTTTCCTCTTCGATCTGGATGTCGCTAACGCCCAGTTCGGTGAGTCGGCTGGCCTCGCTGGGGCGGATCGGATTTTCCCAGGGAGCATCGACGGCGGCGCGCGGCTCGCGCACGTGATGCAGCAGAATTTCCAGCTCGGCCTGCTCGAGACCGGGCACTTCGAACGAGCTGATCAGCAGCGATGCGGGCTCGCCGTTGAGGCGGTAGTGGATGCGGTAACGTTTCAGATCGGTCATGGCGGGCTTCCTGCGGTGGGCGGTACTGATACATCCGACCGCCGAAAACCGCTCAGGCTCCCGGCTCGTCCTGTGCTTCACGTTCGAGCAGCGCCGCCTTGCGCTGCAGGCCCCAGCGGTAGCCGGTCAACGCCTGCTGGCTGCCGACCACGCGGTGACAGGGCACCAGCAATCCGACCGGGTTGCTGGCACAGGCGCGCGCCACCGCACGGGCGTGGCTGCCGAGGCTTGCGGCCAGTTCGCCGTAACGGCGCGTCTCGCCAGCCGGTATCTGCTGCAGTGCCTGCCAGACCCGTTGCTGGAAGGCCGTACCGCGCAGATCGAGCGGTAGCTGGGCGGCACGTTGTGGCTCTTGCAGTTGAGCGATGATTGCCTGCAGCCACTCACCCAGGCCAGCCTGATCGCGCTGCAGCTGCGCGGCGGCAAAGCGTGTGCGCAGTTCGTCTTCCAGCGCTGCTTCGTCGTCGCCGAACAGCAGGGCGCAGATACCTTTGTCGCTGCTGGCGACCAGCAGCAGGCCGAGCGGGCAGGGTGCCAGGGCGTAGCGCAGGATTTCGCCTGCGCCCTTGCGGCGGCGCTGGGACGGGGTCAGCGCCTGCGCTTCGGCATAGGGCGCGCGGGTGCCCGAATAGCCGGCGGCGAGGGCGGCATCGAGTACCGAATCGGCTTGTGGCAAGCGAGCATTCAAGCGCTCGCGGCGCCGCGCCGCAGCCCAGGCATGTGGTGTCATGCCGGTACGGGCCTTGAAAGCACGCGACAGGTAGGCCGGCGACAAGCCGATACGCGTCGCCAGCTGCTGCAGCGGCAGCGGCGCATCGGTTTCATCGAGCAGGCGACAGGCGGCGACCACCAAGGCATCGAGCTGCTCGCTCGGGCTGGGACCGCAGGGCGAGCAGCGGCGGCACGGGCGAAATCCGTCGGCTTTGGCCTTCTCGGTGTCCGTGTAGAACACCACCCGCTCGCGTGCCGGCCGGCGTGCCGGGCAGCTGGGGCGACAAAAAATGCCGGTCGAGCGCACGGCGAACACGAAGCGCCCATCGAAGGCAGCATCGCGTTCGCATAACGCTTGCCAGCAGCGGTCCTGGTCGAGCATGGCGCGACTCCCTGGTTGATGCTGCGATTGTCGGACCTGTGCAGGCCGTGCGCCAATCCAAAGCATGCTTTCAAAGTAGATGGGGGCAATGGAAGCCGGCTGACGATTGCCGTAACCTGCAGCATCGCCCTCACCGAGAAGGACCTGCAAGCAGCTGATGAAAACGCCTAAACGACTCGAACCGCTGATCGAGGATGGCCTGATCGACGAGGTGCTGCGACCGCTGATGAGCGGAAAGGAAGCAGCGGTATATGTGGTGCGCTGCGGCGACGAGCTGCGCTGCGCCAAGGTCTACAAGGAAGCCAACAAGCGCAGTTTCCGCCAGGCCGTGAAATACCAGGAAGGCCGCAAGGTGCGCAGTAGTCGCGATGCGCGCGCGATGGCCAAGGGCTCCAAGCACGGGCGCAAGGAGAAGGAAGACAACTGGCAGAACGCTGAGGTCGCGGCGCTGTTTCGCCTTGCCGATGCCGGCGTGCGGGTGCCCAAGCCCTACGACTTTCTCGACGGCGTGCTGCTGATGGAAATGATCGCCGGCGAGGATGGCGATGCCGCACCGCGACTCAATGACGTCGACCTGCACCCGGACGATGCCCGCGAGTTCCATGCATTCATGATCCACGAAGTGGTCAAGATGCTCTGCGCAGGGCTGGTGCATGGTGACCTATCGGAATTCAACGTGCTGCTCGACGAACACGGCCCGGTGATCATCGACCTGCCGCAGGCGGTGGATGCGGCCGGCAACAACCATGCGTTCGAAATGCTCGAGCGCGATGTCGGCAACATGTCGGCCTACTTCGGACGGTTTGCCCCGGAACTCAAGTTCACCCGTTACGCCAAGGAGATGTGGGCGCTGTACGAGCAGGGCAAGCTGACTACCGAGACCGAGCTGACCGGTGAGTTTGCCGAGCCGGAAGATGCCGCGGATATCGATGCGGTAATGCGGGAGATCAAGGCCACGCTGGCCGAGCAGGAGCGCCGTGAGGCCTTGCGCGGGGCGGATGATGCGCCGAAGGATGAGCCGCCGGAGCCGCCGTGGATGAGAGGTTGATCGGCAGCCTCTAGCAAGAGTCGGAGATCGCTGGTTCTGCCTTGTTGTCGAGTTGCTTGAGCGTATGGTTTCGCCGTGGCGGGCGCGACCGACCATCAAGCGGCTCGGCAATCGGCTTGGCTAGAGGCCCCAGGGCTTCGGCTGTTTGAGCTGTTCAGTGTGTCGATTTCTCTGCAGGCCCAGCCGCGGCATCTGCGCTCTCAGGCTGCCACCCACCTCCCAGCGCCACATACAGCGCCACCTGCGCGGTCGCCAGCGCGGCCCTGCCTTCCAGCGCTTGTCGCCTGGCCTGCAGCGCGCCGCGTTGGGCATCCAGCACTTCACTCAGGTTCGCTTCCCCCAGCTCGTAGCTGCGCTGCGCCAGGCGGTGCGCGCGTTCGCGGTGTTCGCGGGTACGGCTGAGCGACACGTGCCTGCGCTGCTGACCAGCCATCCTCGTCAGGCCGCGCTCGACTTCCTCGAGGGCGCGGGCCAGGGCCTGTTCGAAGGCGACGTAGGCGGTCTCGCCCTCGGCATCGGCCAGGTCGATGGCGGCACCGCGGCGTGGATAGTCCAGCAGCGGCAGGCCGAAGGTGGCACCGACCCGGGCGAAGTTCGAGGCGCTGGAGATGGCATCGCCCAGGGCGAAGCCGGAGCGCCCTACTGCGGCCTGTACCGCCAGCTTGGGGAACAGGTCGCGGCGGGCGGCCAGCGATTGCAGCTCGGCGGCGTCCAGCCGCGCGGCTTCTGCGATCAGGTCCGGGCGGCGGCGCAGCAGGTCGATGGGCTGGCCGGGGGCGATGTGCTGTTCGGCCAGTGGCACCGGCGCGCTGGCGGCGAGGCGGGCGGCAGTGCTGCCAGGTGGTTCGGCGAGCAGGGTGTCCAGTGCCAGCTGCGCTTCGGCCAGATGGATATCCAGCTCGTCCAGATCGGCTTCCAGCGACGCGCGCTCGGCGGAGGTGGCCTCGACGTCCAGCCGTGTCACTTCGCCGGCGTGAAACAGCAGCCCGGCTATGCGCTCCAGTTCGCGCGCCACTTCGATGCCTTCGACCAGCAAGGCGCGCTGGCCCTGCAATGCGCGCAGCTGCAGATAGCCCTGGGCGGTATTCGAGGCCACGGCCAGCCGCGCCGCTACCGTCTGCGCCTCGGCCGAACGCAGCTGCCGGGCCGCGCTGTCACGCCGCGCGCGGGTGGCGCCGAACAGGTCCAGCTCCCAGGTTGCTTGCAGCGCCAGCTCCCAGGTATCGAAGCTGATCACGTCGTCGTCGGGGATCAAGTCGGCCAGCGGGCTGTCGGGTTCGGCTTCCTGATCGTTCTCGTTCCACTGGCGGCTGGCCGAACCGGGCAGATCGAAGCTCGGCAGCAGGCCGGCGCGCGACTGGCGCAGCTGGGCTCGCGCTGCGGTGACGCGCGCCATGGCCAGGCGTACATCGTGGTTCTGCTGCATGGCGCGGCTGACCAGCGCGCTGAGCTGCGGGTCATCGAACTGGCGCCACCAGACGGCCAGCGTTTCGGCATCGGCCGGGTGCGCACCGGCGGCACTGAACCAGCCTTCCGGCAGTTGCGGATCGGTATGCTGCGGTGCGCTGGAGCAGGCACTCAGGGCCAGGGCGAGCAGCAGCGGGGCGGCCAGGGCCTTGGCAGTCATGCGGTTTCCTCCGGGCGCACTTTCATGAACAGCAGGTACAGGCACGGCACCGCTAGCAGCGTCAGCAACGTGGCGAAGCCCAGGCCGCCCATGATGGTCACCGCCATGTTGGCGAAGAACGGGTCGAACAGCAGCGGCACCATGCCCAGTACGGTGGTGCCGGCGGCCATCATCACCGGTCGCAGGCGCGACGCCGAGGCTTCGATGATGGCGGTCAGGCGCGGTACTTCGTCGTCGATCTGCCGGTCGATCTCGTCCACCAGCACCACGGCGTTCTTGATCAGCATGCCGGTGAGGCTGAGCAGGCCGAGCAGCGCCATGAAGCCGAATGCCTGTCCGGTGAGCAGCAGGCCGAAACTCACCCCGCAGATCGCCATGGGTACCACCAGCCAGATCATCAGCGGCTGGCGCACCCTGGCGAACAGCAGCACGGTGACCAGCACCATCGCCAGGTAGGGCACCGCGAGCGTGCTGGCCAGCGCCTGCTGGGCGTCGGAAGACTGTTCGTAATCGCCGCCCCACTTGAGGCTGTAGTTGACTGGCAGCTCGATGCCCTCGATCAGCGGGCGAATGCGCTGGTGTGCCTCGTTGGTGTTCTCGCCATCCCGCGGTTCGGCGCGAATGGAGATGGTGCGCTCGCGGTCGTAGCGCACGATGATGCTGTCCTCGCTGGTTGGCTCGATGCCATCAGCGACCTGCGCCAGCGGCACGTAGCCGTTGCCCGCCGGACTCCAGATCAATCGTTGCAGCAGGTCGTCGCTGCTGACGCGGTCTTCAGGCGCAGCGCGCAGCAGCACCGGGATCAGCTCGTCGCGCTCGCGCAGCAGACTGACCCGCTGGCCCTCGCTGCCGGCGGCCAGCGCGCGCGCCACCGCCTGGCGGGTCAGACCGGCGTCGGCAAGGCGATCCAGGGCCAGTTGCGGGCGCAGCACCAGCACCGGCTGGCGCCAGTCGTCGCGCACGTTGAATACCTTGCCCTCATCCTGCAGTCGCTTGCGGCCTTCGGCGGAGATGGCTCGCAGCACCTCGATATCCGGACCGCTGATGCGCGCCTCCAGCTTGGCCTCGGCGTTGGGGCCGAACATGAACTGCGCGGCCGTGACATCGGCCGAGGGGTAGCGCTGCGGCAACTCCTGGTTGATCTGCCGGACCAGGCGGTCGATCAGCTCGGCATCCTCGGTGCGCACGAGAAAGTGCATCAGCGATGAATTCGGCTGCTCCGGCATGTAGGTCAGCATGAAGCGCGAGGCACCGGCGCCGATGAAGCTGGACACGCCGCTGACGCCCTCCATCTCTGCCAGATATTCCTCGACGTCGCTCGCGGTGCGTGCGGTATCGCGGATATGCGTGCCCTGCGGCAGGAACAGGTTGACGTAGAACAGCGGCGTGCTTGATGGCGGAAAGAAGCTCTGCGGCAGCCGGGTGAAGATCACTGCGCTGACCACTGTCAGCACCAGCAGCACGCCGATGGTCAGCCAGGGCCGATGCAGCACGCCGCCGGCCAGGCGCCGATAGCGGTTGTACCAGGGGCCGTTGTAGGCGGCGTCGGGGTCCTCGTCGGTGTCGGCATTGCGCAGCAGGTAATGGCCGAACAGCGGTACCAGCAGCAGCGCCAGCAACCAGCTGAGCAGTAGTGACACGGCGATGACGAAGAACAGCGAGAAGAGGAGTTCGCCGGTGGTGTCCTGGGACAGGCCGATACCGGCGAAAGCGAGGATGCCGATGATGGTCGCGCCGAGCAGCGGCCATTGCGTCTGCCGCAGCGTTTGTTGCGATGCCTCGAGAATGCTCTTGCCCTGGCGCTGGCGCACCAGCATGCCATCGCAGACCACTACCGCGTTGTCCACCAGCATGCCCATGGCGATGATCAGCGCGCCGAGGGAAATCCGCTCCAGCTCGATGCCCACCAGCCACATCACCAGCAGCGTGCCGAGCACGGTGAGGAACAGCACCGCGCCGATGATGAAGCCGGCACGCAGGCCCATGGCAATGCACAGCACGCCGACCACGATGGCTACCGAGAGGAACACGTTGAGCGCGAAACTGTTCACCGACTCGTCGACGATCTGGTGCTGTTCATACAGCGGATGCAGGTCGGCGCCCAGCGGCATGCGGTGTTCGTTGGCCTGCAGCACCGCTTCGACGCTATGCCCGACCTCGACGATATTCGCCCCGGAAACCCCGCTGATACCGAGCGTCAGCGCCTGCTGGCCGTTGTGACGGATGATCTGCTGCGGCCGCTCGGCATATTCCCGCGAGAGCCTGGCGATCGCGCCCAGTTCGACCCGCTGCGGTCCTTGGCCGACCGGCAGCGCTCGCAGTTCTTCCAGCGAATCGAAAGCGCCACTCGGGCGCAGGCGCACGAAGAATTCACCGGCATTCACCCCGCCGGCATCGACGGCGGCATCGGTATCGGCCAGCGCCGCGGCGATCTCGTCGGGAGCAACACCGAGTGCGGCCAGCTGCGCCTGGTCGACCTCCACCAGGATGCGCTCCTCCTGCACGCCGGCGATCTCCACCTTGCCGACGCCGTCGGCGGTGAGCAGCGCGCGGCGCAGGTCCTTGGCCGTTTCGTGCAGCTCCTTGAGGGTCAGGCCGTCGCCAGTGAGCGCGTAGAAGATGCCGTAGACGTCGCCGAAATCATCGTTGACCTGCGGCGGCTCGATGCCCGGCGGCAGGTCGCCCTGGGCATCGTTGATCTTGTTGCGCAGCTCGTCCCAGATCTGCGGCAGCGCATCACCGGCGTAGCGGTCCTGCATCTCCACGCGGATCTCGGCGATGCCCGGCATCGAGCGCGAGCGGATCTCCTTGATCTGCGACATCTGCTGGATGGCGCTTTCCAGCGGCTCGGTCACCTGCTGTTCGACCTCCAGCGCCGTGGCGCCGGGGTACTGCACGTTGACGATGGCCTGCTTGATGGTGAATTCCGGGTCTTCCAGGCGGCCGATCTCGAAAAAGGCGAGGATGCCGCCGAACAGACAGATCAGTACCAGAATCCAGATGTTGACCGGGCGCGTGATGGAGTAACGGGCGAAATCCATCGGCTCAGTTCCGCTCCCGCGCTTCGATCGGTTGATCGTCGTGCAGCTTGCTGCCGCCGGCGACGATGATCGGCAGCTGCGCCTGCAGGGCGTCGCCACGGATCAGTGCCTGATCGCCTTCGACCTGCTGCAGCTCTACCGCCAGCCGCCGCGCGCGGCCGTCGGCGGCCTGCCAGATGAAGTGTTTGCCGTCGCTGCCGGTCTGCAGTGCCGACAGCGGCAGGCGGAAGCCGTCATTGTCGGTCTCTGGCTGTGCGGGGCGCTCCAGCCTGACACGCATGGCCATGCCGGGCAGCAGGTTGAAATCCTCCGGCGGTTCGCCTTGCAGCACCAGCCGATAGGTGCGCGCGCCTTCGCGCGGCTGGGTGCTGTGTTCCTTGTAGCGCAGCGGCAGACGCAGGTCGGCGATCACCAGTTCAGCCTCGGCTTGCAGCTCGGGCCCGAGGGGAATGCTCAGCGCTGCGCTTTCCGGCAGGTCGACGCTGACCTCGATATGGCGGTTGTCCTGCATCTCGAATACCGGCGTGCCGACCGCGACCACCATGTCCGGCTCGGCCAGCCGTCGCGCAACCACGCCATCGAACGGTGCCGTCAGGGTGCTGTGATCGATATTGCGCTGGGCGCTGTCGCGGGCCACGCGGGCGGCCACGGTGTTGGCCTGCAGCGCTTCGATGGCGGCCGGGGCGAGGATGCCTTCGGCGAGCAGGGTGCGCTTGCGTGCCAGGTCTGCTTCCAGCTGACGCAGGCGCGCCTCGGCTTCGCGCAGCTGCAGGCGGTAGTCGGTGCGGTCCAGCTGGGCCAGCGTTTGTCCACGGCGCACGCGCGTACCTTCGTCGATCAGGATGCGCTCGATGCGCCCGGACACTTCGAAGGACAACTGCGTGGAGGTCACGCTCTGCACCACACCAGAGAAACGCAGGGCTTCGGCCTTGGACTCGGCTGGACGCAAGGGCTCGACCAGCGCCACCCGTGGCGGCTCGGGCGCCGGCTCGGCTTCCGAGGAACAGCCGCCGAGCAGCGGCAGCGCACAGGCGATGATCGTCAACCAGGCCTTGGACACTGGAAATGCTGGCGTCGACGTCATCGGGGCTCCTGGCTGATCGGCATTGAAGGCGTTGGTGGGTATGCGCTGGGACTGACAATAGAGCCCCGCGCCGTCGCAGGAGTTCGCCGGCACAGTGTTGCCAATGACGTGACCATGCGGTCGCTTTCTGCCCAGGCTCTGCCACACTTGAAGGGGCGCGCCTAGTGGCTGCGCAGCGCTTGACCGGCACAGACTCAGCGGGGATGCTTGCCCGCAGTAGAAGACGCATCAGTCATGGGGAATACGCAATGCAAGGCCAGGCACCGGTAATCGACTATCTGAAGGAGCTGCTGCGCGGGGAACTGGCGGCGCGCGACCAGTATTTCCTGCACTCGCGGATGTACGCCGACTGGGGCTTCAGCAAGCTCTACGAGCGCATCAATCACGAGATGGAGGAGGAGACGCAGCACGCCGATGCACTATTGCAGCGCATCCTCTTTCTCGAAGGCACTCCGGACATGACGCCGGAGCCGATCCATCCGGGGCATACCGTGCCGGACATGCTGCGCAGCGATCTCGCGCTGGAGTACAAGGTGCGCGCTGCGCTGGCCCAGGGCATCGCGCTGGCCGAGCAGCATGGCGACTACCCGACCCGCGACATGCTGGCGCTGCAGCTGCACGATACCGAGGAAGACCACGCCTATTGGCTTGAACAGCAGCTCGGCCTGATCGACCGCATCGGCCTGCAGAACTACCTGCAATCCCAGGCCAGCTGAGCCTTCGCCCGGCGAGACATAGCCTGTCTCGCCGGGCGTTTGCGTTCCGTCAGAGCCGGAAGCGGCTCACCATCATCTGCAGCTGACCACCCAGACGGGCAAGCTCGGTGCTCGATGCGGCCGTCTCCTCGCTGGCAGCGGCGGTCTGTTCCGACACGTCGCGCACGTTCACCACGCTACGGCTGATTTCCTCGGCCACTGCGCTTTGTTCCTCGGCAGCCGCGGCGATCTGCTGGTTCATCGCCTGGATGTTCGACACGGTGCGGGTAATGCTGCCGAGCGAAGCGCCAGCACGGCGCGCCAGCTCGACGCCGCTGTCGGTGAGGTCGCGACTGGTATGCATGATCGAAGCGACCTGCTGCGTACCGTTCTGCAGTGCGGCAACCAACCCTTCGATTTCCTCGGTGGACTTCTGCGTGCGCTGCGCCAGGCCGCGCACCTCGTCGGCGACCACGGCGAATCCGCGCCCGGCCTCGCCTGCACGGGCGGCCTCGATGGCGGCGTTGAGCGCCAGCAGGTTGGTCTGCTCGGCCACCGCCCGAATCACATTCATCACGCTGCCGATCTTGTCGCTTTCTTCCTGCAGTGCGGTCATCGCCTCGGTGGAACGCACCACGGCGCTGGCCATGCGTTCGATCTGGGTGACCACTTCGGTCACCACGCGATCGCCTTCGCGGGCTTCGCTGTCCGCCTCGGTGGCGGCCAGGGCTGCCTGCTCGGCATTGCGCGCCACTTCCTGAACGGTCGCCGACATCTCATGCATGGCCGTGGCCACCTGGTCGGTTTCCTCCTTCTGGCTGTTCACGCCGGCACTGGTCTGCTGGGTCACGGCCGACAGTTCCTCGGCAGCCGCGCTGATCTGGCTGACACCATCGCGGATGCCACCGATCAGCTCGCGCAGGGTCGAGCCCATCTGCTGGATGCCACGCTGCAACACGCCGAGCTCGTCGCGACGCTGGATCTGCGCGGTTTCGCTGAGGTCGCCGGAAGCGATGCGCTCGACGTCGGCCATGGTGGTACGCAGCGGCAGGATGATCTGACGGGTGATCAGCCAGGCGGCCAGCACGCCGAGCACCAGCGCCAGCAGCGTGCTGACGATCAGGCGGCTGCGCGCGTCGCTGCTTTCCACATCAAGGCGGTCGAGCTGGAACTGGTACAGCGAATCGCTGATTCGGACGATCTCCTTCTGCTGATCGGTCATCTCCTGACGTGCCTTGGCGATTGCCTGCGTGGCTGTCTCCAACGCCTGGATGGCGCTGCGGTACTCGTCGAGTACCGTGCGGATCTGCTGCAGCGCTGCGCCGCTGTTGGCGTCGAGAGCTCCGGCGTGTCGGCCCAGAGTGGCCTGCGCGGTATCAAGCTGGGTGTAGATGGCTTTAACGGCATCGTTGGCCGGTGCTGCCATATAGACGCGCAGCAGGTATTGCGCGCGCTGCACGTCTTCCTTGATCTGGCTGATCGCCAGGAGCTGCGCGAAGCGATCTTCTTCATAGTCCGGCAGCTGCAGCACATGATTGGTGACGCCGGCGGTCAGTTCGCCCAGGCGAGTGGCGGCGCCATCGATGGTGGTGCGCGCGCCGTTGGCCTGGGCGTAGGCCTTGCGCATGTCGTTCAGCGAATTCTGGTACTGCGCATTGTAGCCGGCCTGCTCCTTGAGCTGGGCGACGTTGATCGGGTTCTTGAACGTGTTGAGCAGCTGGGTCTGCTGCGCCAGGTAGATGCCGAGGTTCTTGTCCAGACGCTCGGTGGACTCGGCGTCGCCATTGGCCAGCATGAATTGCAGGCGGGCGATGCGCAGGTCGGTGAGGGTCTTGTTCAGCAGCGAGATTTCGGTCATCCAGCCGCTGCGCTGGATGACGCTGCCAAGGCTGCCCCAGCCGTTCCAGGCGAGGATGAGGGTGAGGGCCAGGACGACGCCGAAGCCCAGTGCGAGCTTCCTGCTGACGCCGATGTTTGCAAACCAGTTATTCATGGCAGTCCATCTAATCAATAGTTCGATCCGAACGGGCGCATTGGCAGCCCGCGGGTGTCTTCGGCCCCTCTGTCGGCCGCGAGCATACGAACTTGAATGTAAAGCGAGGAGTGGTCGCAGCGTGCTGGTCACGGATGTCCGGCACGCTGGAGCAGGGGATGTTATGGGGCTTGGAGAGGGCGGCCCGCGTCAGCCTTTGCGAGGCGATTGGATTGCGGCGGGGCGAGATGACGGGGCGCTGCAGCAGCCGCTTTCGATGCCCTGCAGGATCGGGCAGTCCGGGCGATCATCGCCCTGGCAGTGGTCGACCAGCTCCTGCAGGGTGTCGCGCAGGCCGACCAGCTCGGCGATCTTGCGGTTCAGCTCGTCGATGTGCGAGCCGGCCAGGGCTTTCACGTCGGCGCTGGCGCGCTGACGGTCCTGCCACAGCGCCAGCAGCTTGCCGACCTCCTCCAGCGAGAAACCCAGGTCACGGGCGCGGCGGATGAAGGCCAGCTGATGCAGGTCGCGCTCGTTGTAGTGGCGATAGCCATTGGCGCCACGCCCGGCCGGCGTGAGCAGGCCGATGGATTCGTAGTAGCGGATCATCTTCGCCGTGAGGCCACTGTGCTTGGCTGCCTGACCAATGTTCATGGCGTGCTCCCGATCATTCTTCCGGCTTCCAGGAACGCAGCAGCAGGGCGTTGCTCACTACGCTGACGCTCGACAGGGCCATCGCCGCGCCAGCCACCACCGGGCTGAGAAAGCCGAAGGCGGCGAGCGGAATGCCCACCAGGTTGTAGATGAAGGCCCAGAACAGGTTCTGCTGGATCTTGCGGTAGGTGCGCCGGCTGATTTCCAGCGCCGCCGGTACCAGCCGCGGATCGCCGCGCATCAGGGTGATGCCGGCGGCGTGCATGGCCACATCGGTACCGCCACCCATGGCGATGCCGACATCCGCTGCGGCCAGGGCCGGGGCATCGTTGATGCCGTCGCCGACCATCGCCACCACGGCGCCGCCCTTCTTCAGCTCCGCCACGGTGGCGGCCTTGTCCGCTGGCAGCACCTCGGCATGCACATCATCGATGTGCAGCGCTTCGGCCACCACCCGCGCGCTGCCACGGTTGTCGCCGGTGATCAGGTGGCTGCGGATATGCCGCGCCGCGAGCCCGGCAATCGCTGCTGCGGCGCCGTCCTTGAGGCTGTCACCGAAAGCGAACAGGCCGAGGATACGCGGCTCGGGCGCATGCTCCACCAGCCAGGAGAGGGTGCGACCCTCGGCTTCCCAGCGCTGGGCGGTTTCCAGCAGCTCGCCCGGCTGCAGGCCGTACTCTTCGAGCATGCGCCGGTTGCCCAGCGCCAGCTGCTGACCATCCAGCGTTCCGGCGATGCCGCGGCCGCTCAGGGCCTGGCTCTTCTGTACATCCGGCACGGCGATGCCGTCGGCTTCGCAGCGCTCCAGCACGGCGCGCGCCAGCGGGTGTTCGCTGCCCCGCTGCAGGGCGCCGGCCAGGCGCAGTATCCGCGCTTCGTCGCCGTCCACGGCATGCAGGTGGATGATCTGCGGCTTGCCCGAGGTGAGCGTGCCGGTCTTATCGAAGGCCACGGCCGTGACCGCATGGGCGACTTCCAGCGCCTCGGCGTCCTTGATCAGGATGCCGTGGCGCGCGGCCACGCCGGTGCCGGCCATGATCGCCGCCGGCGTGGCCAGACCCAGGGCGCAGGGGCAGGCGATGACCAGCACGGCCACGGCATTGATCAGCGCGACCTCGACCGGCGCGCCAGTCAGCAGCCAGCCGATCAGGGTGAATACGGCGATCACCAGTACCGCCGGGACGAACACCTGGCTGACCTTGTCCACCAGCTTCTGGATCGGCGCCTTGGCTGCCTGGGCGTCTTCCACCAGGCGGATGATCCGCGCCAGCACGGTCTCGCCACCGAGCGCAGTGGTGCGCACCAGCAGCCTGCCCTCGCCATTGATCGCGCCGCCGGTGATGCGGTCGCCTGGCGCCTTGTTCACTGGCAGGCTTTCGCCACTGATCAGCGCTTCGTCGGCCTGGCTCTCGCCCTCGACCACTTCACCGTCCACCGGGAAACGCTCGCCTGGCTTGACCAGCACCAGGTCGTCCAGGCGCAGCGCGGCGATGGCGACATCTTCCTCGCGGCCGTCGACTACCCGTGTCGCGCGGTCTGGGCGCAAGGCTTCGAGCGCACGAATGGCGGCGCTGGTCTGGCGCTTGGCGCGGCTTTCCAGGTATTTGCCCAGCAGCACCAGGGCGATCACCACTGCCGAGGCCTCGAAATACAGGTGCGGCATCTGCCCGGCCGGCGTCGCCCACCATTGATAGAGGCTCAGGCCATAACCGGCGCTGGTGCCGATGGCGACCAGCAGATCCATGTTGCCGGCGCCAGCGCGCACCGCCTTCCAGCCGGCCACGTAGAAGCGTGCGCCGAGGATGAACTGTACTGGGGTGGCGAGCAGGAACTGGATCCACGCTGGCAGCATCCAGTGCTGCCCGAACAGTTCGCCGAACATCGGCAGCACCAGCGGTGCGGCCAGCAACAGGGCGGCGATCACCGCCCAGCGTTCACGCTGCAGGCGCCGCTCGGCATCTTCTTCGGGGTGCTGCTGGTCGCCGGCGCTTGCCTTGTAGCCTGCGGCCTCGACCGCCTGGATCAGCACGGCGGGGTCCGGCGTACCGATCACCTCGACATGCGCACGCTCGCTGGCCAGATTCACCGCGGCGCTGCGCACGCCTGGCACCTTGAGCAAGGCGCGTTCGACCCGGCCGACGCAGCTGGCGCAGGTCATGCCCTCGATGTTCAGCTCGATGCTCTGCAGCGGTACGCCGTAGCCGGCCTTTTCCACGGCCTCGATCAGCGTCGCCACACCCAGGTCATCGCCTTCGATACGCACCTGTTCGTTGGCCAGGTTGACGTTGGCCGCGGCGACGCCCGGCACCTTGAGCAGGGCCCGCTCGACGCGGCCGGCGCAGCTGGCGCAGGTCATACCGCTGACCGGCAGCGTATGGGTGGCGCTGGACATGGCAGTGACTCCTCGGATTGCGATGGCTGCAGGATCGACCTTAACCCTATGGCAAGGTCAACACCATGATCTGCGACAGCAGGTGCCTTGACCTTGCCCGGGTGGCAAGGTCGAGAATCGGCGCCTTCAGCAGACGAGGAGAGCGACGATGCAAGTATTGAACGTGAGCGGAATGACCTGCAGCCACTGCGAGCGTGCGGTAACCCAGGCCATCCAGGCGCTGGACCCGCAGGCGCAGGTGCAGGTGGACCTGGCGGCCGGAACGGTGCAGGTCCAGAGCAGCGCCAGCGAGCAGGCGATTCGCCAGGCGATCAGCGAAGAGGGTTACCAGGTGAGCTGATCGCTCACGCGGCAGGCTGGTCGGGATCGTCCGGCCAGTCGCGGACCAGGCCGCGGAACAGCGGGTCGATCAGCGCCCTGGTATCGACCTCTGGCGCGAACAGTTCGGTGTCGCGCGTCCAGTCGGTGAACAGTCCGACCACCAGGGCGTGCAGCGACAGCGCGGCGAGCCGCGGCGTGACGCCGGGGCGCAGGCAGGTCGAGGCGTTGCGCAGCAGGTTTTCGCACAGATCGATGAACTGGTTGATGAAGGCGTGGTGACGTTCCTCGGCTTCACGCAGTTCATCGGTGAATTCGCACTTGTGCAGCAGGATGGTGAAGATCCGGCGCTTCTGCTCGTTGCTGGCCAGGGTGCTGATAGCCTCGACCGTCAGGTTGCGCAGGGCGATCAGTGCCTGTAGCGGCTGCTGCTGATCGCAGCTGCACAGGCGCTCGGTCATCTGCTCCGGTGGCAGGCGAATCTGGTTGAGCATTTCGTGGAACAGGTGCGCCTTGTTCTGAAAATGCCAGTACACCGCGCCGCGCGTCACACCGGCGTCACGGGCGATCTGGTCGAGGCTGGTGTGGGCCACGCCCTTGTCCAGAAACAGCCGCTCGGCGGAGGCGAGGATGGCGATACGGGTTTTCTCGGCTTCTTCTTTGGTTCGGCGCATGGGCAGATTCAGGCAGATGACGGCTGCTTCGGGCGTCCAGCAGCGATGGAGGCGGCCAGTGTAACGGCGCATCTCGTCGCGATGCATGTTTACAATCGGCGGTGTATGTAACAGCATCTTGCGCGCCGGTGCAAATTCCCGGGCAAGGTCGAGGTCCCAACAACTCACCCGGCCACGTCTCTCTTCCAGCTTGTGAGCCTCTGATGTCCCTGCGGATTCTTCTCATACTGGGCGCGCTCAGCGCGTTCGGTCCTCTGGCGATCGACATGTATCTGCCGGCCTTCCCCTTGCTGGCGCAGTCGTTCGGCACCAGCGTCGATCACGTGCAGCTATCGCTGGCCGCCTATTTCATCGGTCTGGCCATCGGTCAATTGGTCTACGGGCCGCTGGCTGATCGTTACGGGCGGCGCGGGCCGCTATTGATCGGCGTGACGCTGTTCACCCTGGCGTCGCTGGCCAGCGCCTTTGCGCCGTCCATGGATTGGCTGATCGGTGTGCGCTTCGTCCAGGCACTCGGCGGCTGCGCCGGCATGGTGGTGGCGCGGGCCGTGGTGCGTGACCTGTGCGACCCGATGACCAGCGCCAAGGTGTTCTCGCAGCTGATGCTGGTGATGGGCCTGGCGCCGATTCTCGCGCCGGTGGCGGGCGGCGCGTTGCTGGCGTCGTTCGGCTGGCCGTCGATCTTCATCCTGCTGACGCTGTTCAGCGCGATGTGTCTGGTAGCCGTCACGCTGTGGCTGCCGGAGACCTACCCGGCCGGACTGCCGCGCCAGCCGATGTCCGGTGCGCTCGGGCAGTATCTGCGGCTGTTCCGCGATCGCTTCTTCATCGGCCACGTGCTGACCGGCGCGTTGTGCATGGCCGGTATGTTCGCCTACATCACCGGCTCGCCGTTCGTCTTCATCGAGCTGTACGGCGTCAAGCCCGAGCACTTCGGCTGGCTGTTCGGCATCAATGCGGCGGGTTTCATCCTGATGGCGCAGGTCAACGTGCGGCTGGTGCGCTGGCGCGGGCCGGAGTTCTGGGTGCGGCGCTGGGTGTGGTTCTTCTTTGGCAGTGCGTTGGCGCTGCTGGCGGTGGCGGCGGCACAGCCCGAATCGCTCTGGCCGTTGCTGATCCCGCTGTTCTGCTGCGTGTCCTGCCTCGGTTGCCTGCTGCCAAACGCCACGGCCTGCGCCATGGCCGACCAGCGCGCCAATGCCGGCAGCGCCTCGGCCCTGCTCGGCAGCATGCAGTTCACCATTGCAGCCATCGCGGCATCCGCGGTGGGGGCTTTGCACAACGGCACGGCGGTGCCGCTGGCCGCAATCATCAGCCTGTGCGGCCTGCTGGCAACGGTTGTCGCCTACACGACGGCGCGTGCCAGCACTGAGTGAGCTTCAGGCGCTCATTGGCAGAGGATGTGGCGCCTGCAGGCGGCGGCGCAGGGTCTCGACGAAGTTGCGTGCCTCGGCTTCGCTGCGAAAGGTGATGCGCTGGCGATCCAGGCTAACTTGCCAGGCGCTGTCGGGGTAGGGCGTCAAAGGGCGGACGAGAATGTTCATGGCGATCTCCTCGTATAGGGGGCGCCGCACAGTCTAGGCACAGCCATGGCCCGCGCGGCGAGCCATGGTGTCGCAGGTCAGCCTGACGCCGACGAATGGCTCAGTAGGCCAGGCGCGCGTCCAGGCTGTTCTGCGCCAGGCGGCGGGCCTGTTCCTCGGTCATGCCCAGGCTCTCGTGCAGCGCGACGAAGTTCTCCGTCACATAGCCGCCGAAATAGGCGGGGTCATCGGAATTCACCGTGACCTTCACACCCTTCTCCAGCAGGTCGAGGATGTTGTGCTGGCGCATGTCGGCGAACACCTTGAGCTTGGTGTTGGACAGCGGGCAGACGGTCAGTGGAATCTGCTCCTCGATCAGGCGGGCGATCAGCTTCGGATCTTCCGCAGCGCGCACGCCGTGGTCGATGCGGCTGACCTTGAGCAGGTCGAGCGCCTGCCAGATGTATTCCGGCGGGCCTTCTTCACCGGCGTGGGCAACGGTCAGCAAGCCTTCGGCCCGCGCCTTGTCGAACACGCGCTGGAACTTGCTTGGCGGATGGCCGACTTCGGAGCTGTCCAGACCGACGGCGAAGAAGGCGTTGCGATAGGGCAGCGCCTGCTCCAGCGTCTTGAAAGCGTCTTCTTCCGGCAGGTGGCGCAGGAAGCTGAGGATCAGCCCGCTGCTGATGCCCAGCAGTTCGCGGCCATCGGCCAGCGCGGCGCTGATGCCGTTGAGCGCGGCCTCGAACGGTATTCCGCGGTCGGTGTGGGTCTGCGGGTCGAAGAAGGGCTCGGTGTGCACCACGTTCTGCTCTTCGCACTTCTGCAGGTAGGCCCAGGTCAGGTCGTAGAAGTCCTGCTCCGTGCGTAGCACGTCTGCGCCGGCGTAGTAGAGGTCGAGGAATTCCTGCAGGTTGCCGAAGTTGTAGGCGCTACGCAGTGCCTCCACGTCGTTCCAGGGCAGGGCAATCTTGTTGCGTTCGGCCAGGCGGAACATCAGTTCAGGCTCCAGCGAGCCCTCGAGGTGCAGGTGGAGTTCGGCCTTGGGCAGGTTGTTGAGCCAGTCGTGCATCGCGAAATTCTCGTCTTGCGGGTGTGCGGGCATTCTATCGGTGGGTTGGAGCAACTGATATGCCAGCGGACCAGTTTGTCCCGCATAGCACTGTTGCATGACGACCTAATGACCCATCCATTGCCATCAGGGCACTTTGGCGATTAATTGACCAGCGGTCCGCAAGCCAGTTCTGGCGGGCTTTGGCGAGGTTGTTCCCAATGTTATCCACAAAGTTCTCCACGCATTCCGGGCATAACTGAAGGCTGGCAGAACGCAATTGATGGCAAAACGTCATCTCGCGACTGGTCGGTCGAAAAACACGGTAATTCAAGCGTTTAACGCGCCCCGCGGGGGCGCTTTAGCTGTGTTGATCAAAAAATGTGCAGTTTTGCCGAGCGCCCGCGGTGAGTGCTTCCCAGGCGGCCATACAATTGTTATCCACAATTGCGTCCACAGTATTTGTGGGCAACGCAGGCTCTAGTTCAACGCTTGCAGCTGGCTGCGCCCGCGGGTGATATCAGCGAGCAATCTCTGCAGTGGCTGCAGCTGAGCGGCGGGAAGGGCCAGTTCCAGCGTCGCGCCTTCGGCATCGAAATGCTCGGCTTCCAGCAGCGCCTCGAAGTCCGGCAGGCGTGCCTTGAACAGGGCCAGCTCGGCGAAGCGGCAATGGCAGCGGCAGTGCGAGCGCGACACCAGCTCGCTGCGCTCGCCTGCCTGCAGGCACTTCGCCGTGGTGCCGCCATAGGCGCGGGCTAGGCCGCCGGTGCCGAGCTTGATGCCACCGAACCAGCGGATAACCACCACCGCGACCCGGTCGAAATCCTGCCCTTCGATGGCGGTGAGCATCGGCCGACCCGCCGTGCCGCCCGGTTCGCCGTCGTCGCTGAAACGGTACTGATTGCCGATCTTCCAGGCCCAGCAGTTATGCGTAGCGGCGGGATCGCTTACCGCCTGGATAAAGGCCAGGGCCTCTTCGGCGCTCTGCACGGGTGCCGCCTTGGCCAGAAAGCGGCTTTTGCTGATGACTTCCAGCAGTTCGCAGGGCGCGGACAGGGTGAAGGGCATGGCGGTTACGGCGTCGGTGATGGTTTACGGGGTGGCCATTGTAGCGGCGCCGCTGCGGCTGCGCTGCGTCGTGCTGCATGGCCCGTCCGGCGAACGGATTGAACTTCGATGGATCGTCCAACCCCTACCTAGTAGGGCGCGGTTTGCGCGCATGACCTGGAGAAGGTCCCGCCGTACCGCATTTCGCTGGCACATCAGATGGAGGAAATTCCATGCTCAATTCCACTTACCAGTCATGCATCCAGGCTTGCTCCAACTGCGCGCTGGTTTGCGAAACCTGTGCGGCATCCTGCTTGCGCGAGGACGATGTGAAAATGATGGCGCGCTGCATCGAGCTCGATCGTGACTGCGCCGACATGTGTGCGATCGCGGCAGTGCTGATGACCCGCGACAGCCCCTATGCGAAAGCCTTCTGCAAACTCTGCGCACAGGTCTGTCGCGATTGCGCCGAGGAATGTGGCAAGCACACACACGACCATTGCCAGGCCTGCGCCGAGGCCTGTCGCAAGTGTGCTGAAGAGTGCGAAAAGATGGCTGCCTGATCGGTCGCCGATTCGCAGGGCCGCAGCTGCCGCTGCCGGCCCTTTTGCTTCACGCCAGCCAGTCCAGCGTCAGGATCAGACGGCGTTCGGTGTTGGTCGCCTGCGGCGAGCGGTGAATGATCCCGGCGCCTTCGTTACCCAACCACTTCTCCCCCTTGAACAACGCCACGTCGCCAGCGCCAAGCCGCTGGATGGCGGCCGGTTCAGTCGGTTCGGCTGCCGGATCGCCCAGGCGCCGACGTGGCATGCCACTCTCATGCAGCCATTCGCTCCCTGCGCCGGCATAGGTGCTGATCAGCCTTAGTGGCACGTGATCTACGTGGAAGCGCGGGCACATCGGCTTGTCCAGCAGGCGCAGGCGCAGGCCGATGCGCCGGGCATCGACCAAGCAGCTGAACGCCCGCACCAGCCAGGCCACGTCGGCGGCAAAACCGGCATGGCCGGCGATGTCCCGATAGGCCGCCGCCAGGGTTGGCAGTTGCAGCTCGCTTTCGCCGGTCGGTTCGAGGGTCAGCGATTCGGCCAGCGGCTCGCCCAGGGCCAGGAGTGTCTCGGCGAACTCGGCAATGTGCAGCGGCAGCTGGCGCTGCCATACCGTGAGGTTGACCCCGTCGCGCAGCGCCTCGCCAAGTATCTCCGGAGTGTCGCCCAGCAGCTGGCGCGGCTGCGGGCGGACGATCTGCTGCGCCAGCATCAGGCGACCTGCTCGTGCCAGGGCCCGAATGGGTCCGGCAGACGCAGCCAGCCGTTGACGCCCACGGCCCACTCGCTGTCGTTCAGCAGGCAGGCGTCGAGCTCGCGGCGCAGCCGGTCGAAGTCAATGTTCTGCCCAATGAAGACCAGCTCCTGACGGCAATCACCGAACTCGCCACGGGATTTGGCCAGGATTGCTGTGCGGCTTTCGCTGTCGCTCGGCCAGGCCGATTCAGGGGTGAAGTGCCACCAGCGACCGGCATAGTCGTAGCGCATCAGCCCACCGGCCTGGGACCAGCTGCCTGCTTCCTCTGGCCGGGTGGCCAGCCAGAAAAAGCCTTTCGAGCGCAGCAACCGGCCGTTGCTCCACTCGCGGTTGAGGAAGTTGTAGAAGCGCTGCGGATGGAACGGCCGGCGGGCCAGGTAGGCGGTCGAGGCGATGCCATACTCTTCGGTTTCCGGCACATGCTCGCCGCGCATTTCCTTGAGCCAGCCCGGTGCCTGGGCAGCGCGCTCGAAGTCGAAACGACCGGTGTCGAGGATGCGCTCGAGCGGCACCTGGCCCATGCTCATCGGCAAAATCTCGGCGTGGGTGTTGAGCCTGCCGAGAATGGCGACCAGCTCCTCGCGTTCGGCGGCGGAAATCAGGTCGATCTTGCTGATCAGGATCACGTCGGCGAACTCGACCTGCTCGATCAGCAGCTCGGTGACCGAGCGCTCGTCGTCCTCGCCGAGGCTTTCGCCATGGCTGGCCAGGCTCTCGGCTTCGTGGAAGTCACGCAGGAAGTTCACCCCGTCGACCACCGTGACCATGGTGTCCAGTCGTGCCAGATCGGCCAGGCTCTGGCCCTGCTCGTCGCGGAAGGTGAAGGTTTCGGCCACCGGTAGCGGTTCGGAGATGCCGGTGGACTCGATCAGCAGGTAGTCGAAGCGGCCCTCGCGGGCAAGCTTGCCGACTTCCTCGAGCAGGTCCTCGCGCAGGGTGCAGCAGATGCAGCCGTTGCTCATCTCGACCAGCTTTTCCTCGGCGCGATTGAGGCTGACGCCGCGCTGCACCTCGTTGCCGTCGATGTTGATCTCACTCATGTCGTTGACGATCACCGCGACGCGGCGGCCTTCGCGATTCTTCAGGATGTGGTTGAGCAGGGTGCTCTTGCCGGCACCGAGAAAGCCGGACAGGACGGTAACGGGGAGGCGGTTCATGGCAGTCTCTCAGGCGGATCGTTGGTGTTTTTCGCGCTGTTCCTGGCGTTGTTTCGCCTCGATCGACAGCGTCGTGGTGGGGCGCAGTAACAACCGCGGCAGGCCGATCGGCTCGCCGGTTTCGGCGCACCAGCCGTATTCGCCACGAGCGATGGCATCCAGCGCGTCGTCGATCTTGTCGAGCAGCTTCTTCTCCCGCTCCAGCACACGCAGTTGCCACTGGCGCTGCTCTTCGGCACTGCCGATATCCGCCGGATCGCTGCTTGGCTCGACCTCGCGCAGGGCGTCGAACTCCTCGGCGATGCGGCTCTGCAAATCCTGGCGCTGCCGCAGCAGCAGGTCGCGGAAGAACGCCTGTTGTTCGGCGTTCATGTACGCCTCGGTGGGTTGGGCGATAAGTTCGGCTTCGGTCATCGGCTGGCACGTGTCGGAAATAATGTAGTAGTTATAACATAACAATTGAGCTTATGATGCAAGCGCTGTTTGCATGTTGAAACGGCGGACCGGTAAGCGAGTTTTCCCGAGGCAAGAAAAAACCGCGGCGCGGATCGCGCGGCAGGCTCGGGTGGCAGCCAAACGGTCAGACGTGCCGGGCAGCCCGAAGAAGATGGCAAATTTATCGGTCGGTTGTGGACCGTTTGGTCTGAATCGGAGCGCCTGTTTGTGCATGGCGCACGAAGATCGTGCAGCAGCGGCCTGCGGCCTTCGTTGCTCGTGCGCCACATGCTCACCGCGCTACAGTAGCGGCTCGTTCGAACCCATCCGGTAATCCCGTGACAGATCAACCTCCCGTTCCGCCCCGCAAGCGCCTCACTGCCAGCAAGACACCTCGGCTCAAGGGCGCAGCTCGCGTACCGAGCGCCAGCGCCCAGGACCGCCGCCTGCGTATGATCGAAAGCAAGCGCGCCAGCATCCTCCAGGCCGCGCTCGAGCTGTTCTCCCGCTTCGGCCTGCATGGCACCAGCCTCGATCAGGTGGCGACCCAGGCGGATGTCTCCAAGACCAACCTGCTGTACTACTTCGGCAGCAAGGAAGAGCTGTACACCAGCGTCCTGCGCCAGCTGCTGGAGGTCTGGTTGCAGCCGCTGCAGGCGTTCTCCGTCGAGCAAGACCCGGTCGAGGCGATCCGCGACTACCTGCGGGTCAAGCTCGAACTCTCCCGCGACCATCCCGCCGAATCGCGGCTGTTCTGCATGGAGATCATGCAGGGCGCGCCTCTGCTGCTGGGCGAGCTGCAGCAGCCGCTGCACGATCTGGTCGAGAGCAAGGTCGCCGTGATCCAGGCCTGGATCGACGCCGGCACGCTCGCCGCCATTGCGCCGCATCACCTGATCTTCTCGCTCTGGGCGACCACCCAGCACTACGCCGACTTCCGCGTGCAGGTCGAGGCTGTCGCGGGAAAGACGCTGGATGATCCCGCGTTCTTCGAGGAGACACTCAAGAGTCTGCAGGCGCTGATACTGGATGGGGTGAGGCCGCGCTGAGTAGCCAGCTGAAGCGGCACTCGCGGCTTGCGCGCACGGCCGCTGGCGTCTGTACTGGCTTGCTAGCGGCGCCGGCCCGGTTGGTCGGCGCGCCAGTGGAGCGTCCCTATGAACCCGAGATTCCTGCCTGGCCGAAATATGGCGATGAAGGTGCCCACCCATGAGTACACCAGCACCGTTGCCTTCTACCGCGAAACCCTGAGGCTGAAGGAGCTGACACCGAACGACGCGGATGACGAACAGACACCGCGCTTCGAATTCGGCGACAAGGTGCTCTGGCTCGATCGCGTTGCGGGCATCAGCCAGGCGGAAATCTGGTTGGAAATCGTGACCGACGATCTGGACGCTGCTTCGGCCTTTCTGCAACAGCAGCATTGCGCCCGTCGCGACGAAATCGAACCTCTGCCTGACGGGTTCCGCGCGTTCTGGATCTCCAGCCCGGCCAATATCATTCATCTGATCTCCGAGCAGAAACCGTCCTGAACACGCCTCCGTCTGCGCAGCGTTACGCCGCCTGCCTTTGCCGATAGCCCTGCGCGACCTGCAGCAGCACCACCAGTGTCACGATGGGCAGCAGCCCGATGTTCACTGCCGCCCATCCGGCCTGAGCGATCAGTGCGCCGGAGGCGAACGACATCGCGGCCGCGACGCTGCCGTTACTCAGCTCCATCAGGCCCTGCGCCCGGGCGCGTTCGCTTGCGGCATGGCCCTGGCCTAGCTGGGTGGTGCCGGCGACCAGCATCAGGTTCCAGCCGATGCCTAGCAGGCAGCTGCTGAGCAGGAAGTGCCAGTGGCTGATGCCGAGCAGGGCGACCACTGCGCTGACGATCAGCAGTCCTCCGCCAAGGCAGGCGACCAGCCGGCAGCCGAAGCGATCCACCAGCAGTCCGGCGACGAACGCCGGGAGGAACATGCCGAGCATGTGCCACTGGATGACCTGGCCGCTGGCCTGCAGGTCCAGACCTTCGCCATGCATCGCCAGGGGCGTGGCGTTCATCACCAGGATCATCAGACCGTGGCCGGCAGCGGTGGTCAGCACCGCGGCGCGAATGGTCGGCCGCGCCAGCAGTGTCTGCCAACTGACTGCTGGCAGGGCGGTCTGATCGCCGGGCGTTCCGCTGCTTGCCGGCAATCCAGCAAGCACCAGCACGCCCAGCGCCGCGAGGCTGGCGATCAACAGATAGGTGCCGGCGAAGGGAACGCTGGCGAGATCACGCGCCATGTGGCCGAGTGTGGGCGCGATCAGCGCGGCCAGCACGCCACCGCCGATCACGCAGGCGGTGGCACGCCCTTTGAAGGCTTCGCTCACCGCTTCCAGCGCGGCGAAGCGGTAGTACATCGCCGAGGCCTGGTAGGCGCCGATGGGCAGAGCGCCGAGACAGAGCAGGGTGAAGCTGTCGAGCCAGAGCGACAGCGCGCTGATCAGTCCGCCCAACACGCCGGCCAACGCACCGATGAGAAAGCCGGCGCGCCGGCCGCAGCGCTGCATCAGCCCCGCCAGTGGTTGCAGGGCGAGCAGGCCGCCAAGCATCAGCAGGGCCAGCGGCAGGGTGGCGAGACCGGCCGCCGGCGCCAGGCGCAGCCCGACGATGGAGGTGAAGATGATCCCGGTCATCGAGCAGGACCAGAACAGCGCCTGGGCGATGAACAGGCGCAGGACCTGAGGGTTGCTGAACAATAGGTGCATGGCGAGGCCCCTTGAGGGTGATGAGCGGGCACAGCGCTGCCTGGCGATAAGCCGGGCGAGCTGTGAACGGTGAGTGGTGAGTGAGGTTCGGACGAAGCGTCAGCCGAAGCGCTGATAGAAGTCCCGCGGGCTGACCGACAGGTGTTTCTGGAAGCTGCGTCTGAGGTTTTCCGGATGGCCGAAGCCGGTCAGCCGCGCCACCGTCGCGATTGAGGCCTGGGCGTCGAGCAGCAGATTGCGCGCGGCTTCCAGGCGCACCCGTTCGATGTACTGGCCCGGCCCCATGCCGGTTTCCTGGCTGAACAGACGGCACAGGGTGCGCGGCGTCATATGCGCCTGGGCGGCCAGCGCCTCGATGGACAGATCGTCGCCCAGGTGCCCGGGAATCCATTCCAGCAGCGCGGCAAGACGCGCCACGCCGCCACTCGGCGCCGTCAGCATCGGGCTGAACTGGGTCTGCCCACCCGGCCGGCGCAGAAACATCACCAGCCGCTGCGCAACCGAAAGCGCCAACGCGCGGCCGAGATCGGCCTCGACCAACGCCAGCGCCAGGTCGATGCCCGCCGTGACGCCCGCCGAGCTGAACAGATGCGCCGCCTGCGGATCGGTCGGGTCATAGGTGTGCAACCGGTCACCCTGCACCTCGATGGCTGGGTACGTGCCCAGCGCAGCGAGGTCCGCCCAGTGCGTGGTCGCCTTGCGTCCATCGAACAGCCCGGCCTCGGCCAGGATCAGCGCGCCGGAACAGACCGAGCCCAGGCGCCGCACCCTGGGTTCGGCGGCCCGCAGCCAGTCGAGCAGCGGTTGGTCGTGCTTCTGCGAATTCACGCCGACACCGCCCGGAACCAGCAAGGTATCCAGCGTGGCCGGATCGCACACGGCCCAGCTCGCATCCGCCACCAGCTTCAGCCCCGCCGAGGTGGCGACCGGGCCGACGCTGGCAGCGAGCAGCATCAGCTCGTAATGTCTCGGCAGGCCCTGACGCTGCCGCTCGACATTGGCCGAGGCGAACACCTGCATCGGGCCGGTGACATCGAGGCTCATCACATCCGGGTAGATCAGGCAGGCGACGGTGCGGGTGGCGTCCATGGTGCAGCTCTCAGGGTGGATGCCTGCAGTCTGCTGCCGAGGCGCCGCTGTCGCAATGACAAGGTTCCCACGGATCTTGCCAATGCACATATTCCTGGCTCAGTTAAAATCTAGATATTGACATTTATCGATATGAGGTCGACGATCGGTTTCTTGTCGCAGTTGCGGTATACCCGACTGCACAGCCCTCACGGGGCGGTACTCACATTCGGTGAGGCAGCCTCCATCATTTAATATCTAGAATTCACGATATCTAAATCTTACGTTATGAATCATAAAGCTCTTTTTACACCTGCCTCGCTTGGTTCCTTCACGCTACGTAACCGCATCGTGCTGCCACCGCTGACACGCTCGCGCAGCTCGCAACCGGGCAATATTCCAAACGCCGTAATGGCGACCTACTACCAGCAACGTGCCAGTGCAGGCTTCATGGTGACGGAAGGCATTCAGATCGAGCCGCGAGGCCAGGGATATGCCTGGACGCCCGGGATCCACAGCCCTGAGCAGGTCGAAGGCTGGAAGGCCGTTACCCAGGCGGTGCACGCTGAGGGCGGCGTGATTTTCGCCCAGCTCTGGCATGTCGGCCGTGTCTCGCACACCTCGCTGCAACCCGGTGGTGCGCAACCTGTTGCGCCGTCCGCCATTGCGGCGACCAACGTCAAAGTCTTTATCGAAACGGGACCGGGCGAGGGCGCGCTGGTCGAGCCCTCGATGCCGCGGGCGCTGTCCAATGCCGAAGTCAAAGAGCTGGTACAGCTCTATGCCGAGGCCGCACGCAACGCGATGGAAGCAGGCTTCGATGGCATCGAGATTCACTGCGCCAACGGCTACCTGGTCAATCAGTTCATTTCCGCCCACACCAATCGCAGGACTGACGAATACGGCGGTTCGCTGCAGAACCGACTGCGTTTTATGCACGAAGCGGTCCAGGCGATAGCCGACGCCATCGGTGCCGAGCGCGTGGGGGTTCGCTTTGCGCCGCTGTTCGCCAGTACGGATGAGGAGCGCGTCTACCTTGGCCTGGTGGAGCAAGACCCGCATGAGACCTACATCGAAGCGGTGAAGATTCTGCAAACCATCGGCGTCGCGTACGTATCACTGGCCGAGGCCGATTGGGACACCGCGCCCGAACTGCCCAGCAGTTTCAGAGAGGCGGTTCGTGCGGCGTTCAACGGCGCGATCATCTACGCAGGCAAGTACACCCCGGAGCGCGCCACCGCGGCGATCGAAGCCGGTTGGGCGGACCTGATCGCCTTCGGCCGTCCGTTCATTGCCAACCCGGACCTGCCGGCGCGCATTGCCCGTGGCTGGCCTATGAACCCGCTGGATGCCAGCAGCATGTACGGCGGCACCGAAAAGGGTTACATCGACTACCCGGTGCACGCGCACTGAGTCGGCGTGCGTGCACGGCCGTGGCGTGCACGCAGCCAGCACCGACAAAGTATCGTAAGATCGCGAAAACCCATTACCTGCCGCGGATATGAGCATAGACATCAGTGAAGCGCTGAAGGCCCTGGATAACCCCACACGCCTGGCCATTCTTACCCTGCTGAAGGACCCGAAGACCAACTTCCCCGAGCAGGAAGCCGATCCCGAACAGCTGGGTGTCTGCGTCAGCATCATCCAGGAGCGTGTGGGGTTGTCGCAGTCCACCGTTTCGAATTACCTGGCGGCGCTCCAGCGCGCGCAGTTGGTGACGTCGCAGCGTATCGGTCCCTGGACCTACTACAAGCGAAACGAAGAGAAGATCGCTCAGCTGCTCGAGGCGCTCAGCAAAGCCATCTGAGCTGGCTGTGAACTGCGTGTCGCTGGCGTCAGCAGCATGTGAGCCGATCGTTTTTCCGCCGGACGTGACGGGTCGCTCGCAATGGGGCGCAGTTATCGACTGACCTTGCTCGCCCGATATCGCCCCGGCGTCATGCCGACCACCGTCTTGAAGTCATGAATGAAGTGCGCCTGATCGCTGTATCCGCAGGCCAGGGCGGTGTCCAGTAACGGCTGGCCGGCGCGCAGCTGGTTGCGCACCAGCGCCACGCGCTGGATGCGGCTGAACTGCTTGGGTGTCATTCCTACATGATGGCGGAACAGGCGCTCCAGCTGGCGCTGGCCGAGCGGTACGGTCTGGAGGAGGTCGGCCAGGCGTGCACGGCCCTCGGTCGCGGTGATCTCCGACAGTAGCTGTTGCACTGGGGAGCGTCGCTCCTGAGTCGCCTGCAGACGTTTCATCAATTCCTGCTCTACCAGCAGCTGCTGCGCCTCGCGGCTCAGCTCGGCGAGTTGGTCGACCATCCCGGCAAACCCCAGTCGCTGCCAGTCGGAGCTATGAAAGCCCGCCAGCTCATCCAGGCTGATGCCAAAGAACGCCGCGCCCATCCCAGGGCGAAAGCGCACGCCCATCAGCCTCACCTGCCCAGCCAGTTGCAATCGCGAACTGGCAAGCTGCGGCCCGGCGATCAATGCACGCGGCTTGTGCAGATGACCATCGAAGGCCAGCGGGTCGGCGAAATTGAAGATGACCCCACAGGCGCCGTCCGGATGCAGCATCTGCTCGTCGTACACCGTGGCGGCGTCACCCTCCAGCCACCAGAAACGCTGCACGTAGGCAGCCAGTGCTGGCGTAGGCGGGCGAGTCAGGAAGCCACTGATGTGTGGCAGTCGTTCGTGCAGGGCGGACATGGAAGGCGGCGTTCGAAGATGTCGAAAATCTACAATAGCTCAGCTCGGCGGCTGCGTAGCCTTGGCTGCACATTCAAACCGAGGAGTGACCACCATGCGCATGAACTACCAGGCCGCCGCCCCCGATGTGATGACCGCCATGATCGGGCTGGAAACCTACCTGGCGCGGCAGAGTCGCCGCGAGGACGGCGTCGACAAACCGCTGATGGAGCTGGTCAAGATCCGCGTCTCGCAGATCAACGGGTGCGCCTACTGCCTTGACATGCACACCAAGGACGCCCGCGCCCTCGGCGAAACCGAGCAGCGCATCTATGCCCTGAGCGCCTGGCGCGAAACCCCGTTCTTTACCGACCGCGAACGCGCCGCGCTGGCCTGGGCCGAGGCCAACACCCTGTTGCCGCAAGGCGTTTCGCAACAGCTGTTCGAGGAGGTGCGTGAGTATTTTTCCGAAGCCCAGCTCGCCAACCTGACCCTGGCCATCGCCACCATCAATGCCTGGAACCGCTTTGGCGTGTCCTTCGCGCCGGTGCCGGGCAGTTACCAGCCGGGCTGATGCATGCCGTGCCGCCTGACCTGTTGGTCGGGCGGTTCCGGTTCAGGGCTGCAGTTCCTGATTGCCCATGGCGCAGAAGCTCTGCGCCTGCCGCGCCGCCGGCAGCGCGCGCAGCTGGGTCATGCACTGCGCCTGGCTGGGCGTGCGCACCACGCTGAGCTCGGCGTCGTCGTTCACGCCGATCAGGTACGGCTTGTTGTAGCGCGGGCCGTCGTGCCAGCTGCTGAAGCGCTGCTCGCTTAAGCCGCATTGGTAGCGAATATGGCCGGAGAAGCCCTTGAAACGATCACGGCGGAAGATGTGCCGGTACAGGAGCCAGTCCCGCTTGCTCTGGCCGTCGCGCACCGCATCGAGGCAGCCCTGTAGCTCGGTGATCTGCGGCTCGTGAAGGAAGATGCTCTGCGCCAGGCTGGAGCCATCCAGCTGCACCGTGGCCACCAGATAGACCTGCCGCTCGGCCGCCTGTGTCGATAGCGCCAGTGCCAAGCCCAGCGCCAACATCCCTGTTCTGATCAATCTGCATGCTCCTGACGGGCCGTCCTTCGAGGGCCGCACCCTAGCCGAGGACGGCGTAGGGAAACAAGGATGGATTCGCTCGCGGACCCGGTAAGGGCAACCGGCTGGCGATCATCAGGACGCCCTTTGGTACAGCTCCAGCGGCAGGCCATCCGGGTCGGCGAAGAAGGTGAAGCGGCGGCCGGTGTACTCATCAACCCGAATGGGCTCGACCGCCACGCCCTTGGCTTCCAGCTCAGCCTTGCAGGCTCCGACGTCATCCACCGCGAAAGCCAGATGCCGCAACCCCTGCGCCTCGGGCCGCGAGGGGCGCGGCGGTGCGTCGGGAAAGGAGAACAGTTCGATCTGCCCGCCGTCCGGCAAGGCCAGGTCGAGCTTGTAGGACTGCCGTGTTTCCCGGTAATGCTCGGCGATCACCCTGAGGCCCAGCGTCTCGGTATAGAAGCGCTTCGACACGGCATAGTCGGAGCAGATGATCGCGGCATGGTGGAGAGATAGCAGCATGGACATTCCAGTGAGCAGAATACGGGTGGACAGCTGGCGCCCGGCTCCGTTTGCTACGCATCAGTGCGGCATCAGTGCGAAGACGCCCCAGCCTAGGTATTCCCGGGTATAGGTGGCGTAGCGCTCCGGCTCCGAGCTGAGTTGGGCGCGGACTTCCTGCGCCAGCTCATCGTCGGGATTGGCCTCCAGCCAGCGGCGCATGGTGAGCCATTTCGCCGCCTCGTATCGGTCCCAGCCATCCTGGTCCGCCAGGACCATTTCGACCACGTCGTAGCCCAGCTGGCGAAAAGACGCGAGAAGTTCGGGAAGGACGAGAAAGTCGCTGATCGCCTCGGCCAGGCAGCCCCTGGCGACGTCCTCGGTCGGCGGTAACTGGCGCCAGTAGGGCTCGCCGATCAGGATGATCCCGCCACTGCGCAGGCTGCGCGCCAACAGTTCGAGCGTGCCGGCGACGCCACCGGCGATCCAGCTTGCGCCGACACAGGCGGCCACGCTGACCTTCTCGTGCGAGACATGGCCGGCCGCATCGCCATGGATGAACTCGACTTGGTCGGCAACACCCAGCTCCACAGCGCGGAGCGTCGCCTGTTCGCTGAACAGCTGGCTCATGTCGATGCCCGTGCCGACGATGCCGTGATCGCGCGCCCAGGTGCAGAGCATTTCCCCCGAGCCGCTGCCGAGATCGAGCACTCGATCGCCCGGCTGCAGCCGCAGCGCTGCGCCGAGCGTAGCGAGCTTCTCGGGCGTGATCGGATTGTGGATGCGGTGAGCGCTCTCGGTGATGTTGAAGATCCGTGGGATATCCATGAGTGCAGCTTCCTCGGCGGCAGGGACGATGGCTTACCCGTCCAGTGTATCCGTAGCGTTGTGCGGCGCACCCAGCGGTGCACCTGCGCGCACGCTCGCCCGCTGGGGAAGGCGCGCGATGTAGGCGACGCCGCTCGGAATCCGGGCGTACGGGCGTGATCGACCAGCATCTCAACTTGAAGCAGTTCAGCGGATTCTTCGCCTGGACGTCGCCACTCCGTCATTGCGGGGCTCGCGGGCGGGGTGTATGTCGAGTAAAAACGCACGACACGAAAACGACCGAAGGCCTGATCCATGCACCACGTTCGCCATATCAGCATCTTCATCAGCCGTGATCCAGACGAGGTGTATGAGTTTGCCGCCGACCCGCGCAATCTACCGCGGTGGGCCGCTGGGCTGGCACGTTCCGACGTCAGGCAACAGGGCGACGCGTGGGTGGCGGAGGCGCCGTTCGGTCAGGTCCGGATCCGCTTCGCTGCGCCGAACGAGTTCGGTGTCATGGATCACGAAGTCGAACTGGCGTCGGGGCGGGTCGTGCGCAACCCCATGCGCGTTATGCGGAGCAGTGGCGGAAGCGAGTTCGTTTTCACGCTGTTCCGCCAGCCGGATATGAGCGATGAGCAGTTTGCCGCAGATGCGCTTGCGGTCGAGGCGGACCTGCAGCGGCTCAAGGATCTGCTCGAGCAATAGTCACTAGCGGTTCGCCATGGCCGCATCAGGTCTGGTTTCCATCTTTCGAATGGACACCCAGCGCCGTGACCGTCAGCAGAATCAGAGCCATCCCGAGCATCTGTAGTGCAGCCAGACTCTCGTTCAACACCACGACACCGAACAGCGAAGCGGTTACCGGCTCGACCATGGCCACGATAGACGCTACAGCCGGTGCGGTTTGGTTGAGGCCGATAATGTAGAAGATGAAGGACAACCCGGCCCCCAGCACACCCAGCATCACAAACAGGGGCCAATTCGGTGCGTGGAGCACGGCCACTGCCTGTTCCGCATCGCCCATCCAGCCAAGTATGCCAACGAGTACCGCGAACGCTATCACCAGAATCGCCTGGGGGCTGCCGTGAGGGGCCGCGTACTTGAAGGCAAAGATAAACACCGCGTAGGACACGCCGGAAAGCAGGCCGGCTCCGGCAGCGATGGCGGTAATGTCACCCGCTCCGATGTCATAGATGCCGGTTAGCAAAATGACGCCCAGCATCACCATGGCGATCGCCACCCACTTGAATGGAGTGGGCCTTTCGAGCCTGCACGCGAAGGAGACGAGATAGACAAACACCGGTGCGGAGTACATCAGGGTGGCCGCAACCGCAACGCTGCCCTCGGCGATGCTCAGGAAATAGAAAGAGAAGTTGCCTGCCACGCCCACGCCGGCCACTGCCGACCAGAACCACAGCCGACGGCTCGCCAATCCGCTGCTGTCCGGTCGTAACGCAAGCCAGACACCAACGAACAGCAGCCCTATCGCGCCCCGGTAGAACGAGACCACGATCGGGCTCCAGCCCTCAGCGGCGAGAATGCCGCCGATTCCGCCCGACAACCCCCAGCATAGCGCCGCAAGAGCGACGAATAGTGCGCCATGGCTCCCCGTCGTCCCTACTGAACGTTCCCCATTCGGTGGTGCACCATCTAGTAAGTCCCATGCCTTCGGTTCAATGCTGCTGATTTGGAGCTGGGGCGGGTGCGCGTTGCCGTAGCCGCGAGGCAGGCCGCTACACCCGAGCTCGCTCGGCGTGCAAGAGTGGTTGCGTAGCCGAGTCAGTGCGCAGGGTTGGCGCGATGGTGGAAACGAGCGGATAAGCCGCCGGTAGCCCTTGGATACCGGCTCGCTCATCACTGCTTGCGTGTCACCCGCCACACCAC
>JGI2924J29684_1078603_pt1 | contig 77640 bp, 83 predicted proteins | sample BenlonsequencITS_FD_29684 | JGI IMG/M metagenome (IMG submission 29684)
GGGGCTGACGTCGGCGGTCCACGCGAGCCGGTCGCTTCGAGTGGCTCGTGACTTCACCCACGACTGAAGTCGTTCCTCGAATCTCTGTAACGTCCGCGTTGTGTCCTGTGCTGTATGGTAACAAAAGCAAGGACTATATGAGTGACCCGCCATGTTCCGGACGAGGACGAGGACGAGTACACATGTACGATAACGTTCTGATCGCGACGGACGGCAGCGACGAGGCCGAGGGAGCTATCGACCACGGCCTCGACCTCGCCGAGAAGGTGGGTGCGAAGGTACACGTGTTGTACGTCGTCGAAACCAAGGCCAACTACATCCTGACGGTCGGGCTCTCGGACGACGAGCTCCGGTCCTACCGGAAGTACGGCGAGGAAGTCGTCACGAGGGTGATCGACCGGGCGTCCGAGCGCGGCCTCAGCGGCGAGGGAGTTATCAGAACCGGCCGGCCGGCCGCGGAGATCGTCGACTACGGTGCGGAGAACGACGTCGATCTCATCCTGCTGGGAAAGCAGGGCCACGGCGCGATCGATCGCCACCTCGGGAGCACTTCCGAGAAGGTCATCCGGATGGCCGACACGCCCGTCACCGTCGTCGCCGGCGCCCAGTGGACGAGCTAGCCCGACGGACGGCTCCCGTTCCGTCGTCGAACCGTCACCGTTGAGTCGCTCGCAATCGAACCGGCGTCCGAAACGATGTCCCGAACTCCACGAACGTACCTTCGGCTGTTCCTGCTCGGGGGTGGCGTCCTCGTCGGCGCTAGCGGACTGCTCGGTGGGGACACGGTCCAGCTACTCGTCGGCGCCGCCGCCGTCGTCCTCGGCGCCATCGGACTGCTCGCCGAGCGACGGACGTCCTCGGAGTGACGATACCCCTAAGTCACGTCCGTACGGTGCAGTCGGTATGTCCAGATTCGTCGCGATCGCCGCCACGATTCTTGCCGTAGTGTTTGCCGTCGCGAGTCTGCTCCTGTTGCTCGCGGGACGGCACTTCATCGCGGGCACGCTGCTGACGTTCGTGGCGTTCGCGATCTACTTCCGGGAGATCAACGTCGAGTGAACGACGACCGTGCGTCCGGGACCCAAACTATTTGCGCCAGTCCTCCGAAGGACGGCGTGGAACGGGAATGCTAGACAGGATCCTGATCGCGACGGACGGCAGCCGGAAGGCGTCGGCGGCGATCGACCACGGGCTGGAGCTCGCGGAGACGTTCGACGCAGAGGTGCACGTGGTCTACGTCGTCGAGACGAAGGCCTCGTATATCCTCAGTATCGGCGCGAGCGAGGAGGGTCTCGAAGAGTACCGCCAGTACGGACAGGAGGTCGTCGACGAGGTCGTCGATCGCGCCGATCGCCGCGGACTCGAGGCCGTCGGCGCGGTCGAGTCCGGAACGGTCGCCCAACAGCTGCTCGAGTACACGGACCGCGAGGACGTCGACGCGGTCGTCATGGGCGAACGCGGACGGGGAACCCTCGAGCGGTATCTCGGATCGAACGTCGAGAAGGTCGTCCGGCTGTGCTCGAAGCCGGTGACCGTCGTTCGCTCGTAGCGACACCGAGGGCCCGTTGAACGGGATGTCCGGAGCGAAGTGACCGGGACCGGTCGCTCCAGAAGCCGGCTAGGACCCCTTTCAGTCGTCGCCGACGTCGACGACGGTGCCGTCTCTGGTTCTGACGTGTGTGACGAGGTCACCGGTCCGGCTCCTGACGACGATCTCGTCTTCCTCCTCCAGGTTCTCGATTAGCTCGGCGAACTCGTCGGACTGAAGGGTTCTGTACTCTCGTCTGAGCCCGGTCAGCACGGCGTACATCATAAACAACAGGATAAACGTAAACGGTAGCCCGCTGGCGATCGCCGCCGCCTGCAGCGCCTCGACGGCCGCGTCGCCGCCGGCGATCAGCAGCGCCGAGGCGACCAGCCCCTCCGAGGCGGCCCAGAAGACCCGCCCAGCCGGGGGCGTCTCGTGTTTCCCGCCGGTGCTCAGATGTTCGAGGACGAGCGACCCCGAGTCCGAAGACGTCACGAAAAACGTCGTGACGAGAACGATCGCGATCACGGAGAGGATCAGCGTCCCCGGCATCTGCTCGAACATCGCGAACATCGCGACCTCCTCGCCGGTTTCGAAGACGGGGTCGCTGATCGCGCCCGCCGTCGCGTCGTTCAGCTCGAAGTTCAGGGCGGTTCCACCCATCGCCGAGAACCAGGCGAACGAGAAGATGACGGGGATCAGGAGCACGCCGCCGACGAACTCGCGGACGGAGCGCCCCTTCGAGATCCTGGCGATGAACATCCCGACGAACGGCGACCAGGAGATCCACCAGGCCCAGTAGAACACCGTCCAGTCGACGAGGAAGTCACCTTCGCCCTCGCCGCCGGGCCCGTAGAACTCCGAGCCCTGGAAGTAGTGGTCGTCGAAGGTGTTCCCGAAGAAGGAAAGCTCGAAGAAGTTTCCGAGGTAGCCACCGATCCCCTGTGGCAGGGCGCCGAGGACGAACAGGGTCGGCCCGAGAACGAACACCGAAATCAGCAGGATCAACATCAGCGTCAGATTCAGGTTGCTGAGCCGTCGGATCCCTTTGTCGAGACCGAGATAGACGGAGATGATCGCGAGCCCGGTAACGAGGCCGATGATCGCCACGGCGACCCAGATCGAGTCGGGAACCGCGGGGAACACGCCGACCTCGTCGCCGAGGAACGTCAGTCCGGCATTGATCTGTAACGCCCCCAGTCCGAGCGAGGTTACGAGGCCGAACAGCGTCGCGAAGATGGTGAAGATGTCGATGAGGTGGCCCGGCCAGCCGTAGATCCGATCGCCGAGCACCGGGTAAAACACCGAACGGAAGGTTAGCGGAAGCCCCCGATTGTACGAGAAGAAGGCGAGTCCGAGCGCGACCAGCGCGTAGATCGCCCACGGGTGGACCCCCCAGTGGAACAGCGACACTGCGAGTGCGACCTCACCGGCGCCCTCGGTTCCCGCCTCCGCGCCCAGATGTGGGTCGAAGAGGTGAAACACCGGTTCGGCGACGCCGAAGAACATGAGGCCGATCCCCATCCCGGCGCTGAACAGCATCGCGACCCAGGAGATGTCGCTGAACTCCTTCTCGCCGTCGACCCCGCCGAGGCGGATCGAGCCGTACTTGCTGATGGCGAGATAGATCATGAAGATAATGAAGCTGTTCGCCGCCAGGATGAACAGCCAGTCGAAGTAGTCAGACACTGCAACACGGGTCTCCTGGTAGACCGTCCCCGCCTGGTCGGGAAACACAAGCGAGAGAACGATAAACAGCACGATCAACCCGCCCGCGATGAAAAACACGGGGGGGTTGATGTCGAAGCCGTACCCTTGCCAGTTCCTGTCGCCCGGTTCTCGGTCCGTCTCCGCGTGGAAGAGTTCTCCCTGGATACCGCTGTTGTCGTCGTCTGCCATAGTTACCCTCCGTATGCGTTCCGCCCGCCGTCGCTCCGCACGAAGTCGTCTATCGGTCCTGTTCCGAAGCGGCCGTTCGTGACGCGATGCCGGATCGATCTCTCCGTCCCGGCTTTCCGGTTCGTTGCGGCGACGAATTTCCGTGCGAACATATCACGAATGATATTGACTGTCAATCACAGTACGTCGATTGCCTGCAGTTCGGTATATAGTTTTGGTAAATATCCGTGTACGTACTGGAGGAACGTTCCGTCGGATAGACCTTTCGACCTAGGTCCACCAGTTTCGGCCGTTCATCCCCGCAGCCGCGCGAGGACGGCCCCGATCCGGGCCGGCGTCGCCAGAACGGAGAGCACGAACGTCGCGACGGCGAGCCCGAACGAGACGGCTGCGACGGCCAGCAAGATGGGTGCCAGTCCCGCCAGAACGGGGATCGAGAGGACAGTCATCGAACAGACGACCACCAGGAGAAACCCAAGCGAGACGCGTATCCCGGTCTGGCGCGGGTTGAACCCACAGCCGGGACAGCCTTCCTCGCTGCCCTCGAGTTCGTACCCGCACCGCTCACAGCGTGGACTCCCCCCCGTGCTCGGACGCATGGCCTTCCCTCTCGGCTCGGAACACTAAAAAGCAGTACTCCGTCCGGTCCGTCGACTGACGTCGGTCGGACGCTCCCGCCCGGGCGGTCGAAGCCGAGGACGGTTCCACGACGTTCTCCGGAACTGTCCGATCGAGGTTCGGAACGTCCGCTGTCGGTCGATTTATGTGCTCCCGACCGCATCTGTATGCTAATGGCTGGCAAACCGTACTGTCGATTCGGGTGCCGTTCGTCCTCGCGACCGACCGCCGTCGGGACCCGTTCGGGGTGAGAACGCGGCTCATGTCGGGCGACATCCAGTCGATACCGACCGCCGAGGGGATGGTCGAGCTGCTCGCGGAGCCCCGTTTCGAGCTGATGCCGTTCGAGAGCATCGACGAACAGCTCGGTCATCTACCGGAGGGATCGGAGATCGCTATCACTACCTCCCCGACGCTGGGACTCGAGGCGACGATCGAGTGGAGCGAACGGGCCAGCGAGCGCGGCTACGAGATCGTTCCCCACGTCGCCGCCCGCTACGTCGAGGACCGGGACCACCTCGCGGAGATCGCCCGTCGGCTTACCGAGGCCGGCGTAACGGATATTTTCGTCCCGGGCGGGGATCGCGAGGAGCCGGCCGGCGAGTTCGAGTCCGCCTACGAGCTGCTGGTCGCGCTCGAGGACCTCCCCTACGAGTTCGCGGAGATCGGGGTCACCGGCTACCCGGAGGGCCACGCCTTCCTCGACGACGAGACGCTGGCCGCAGCGATGAACCGAAAGGAGCCGTACGCGACCTACGTCGTCACCCAGCTGTGCTACGATCCCGACGCCGTCCTCGAATGGATCGACGAGATCCGCACCCGTGGCATCGATCTTCCCGTCGAGGTCGGTATCCCCGGCGTGATGAAGTACCAGCGGCTGTTTGGCATCTCGAAGAAGGTCGGGGTCGGCGACTCCGTTCGCTTTCTCAAAAAGACAAGCGGAATCGTCGGCTTTCTCCGCCAGCTCGTCGGCTCCAGAGGGACGTACTCGCCGGACACGCTGCTCGAGGGGCTCGCGCCGTACGCGACCGACCCCTACTACGGGATCCGCGGGGTCCACATCTATGCGTTCAATCAGGTGCCGGACCTCGAGTCCTGGCGGGCCGAGACGCTCGCAAAACACCGCTGACGGATCAGCCGTTTCGCTTTCGCTCCTGGTCGGGGTGTTCGGAGACGTACACGCTGGTGTGATCCGGAATATCCTCGGTCACCCAGGAGTTGGCGCCGATGCTGACGTGATCGCCGACACTGATCGCCCCCAGCACCTTCGTTCCGGCCCCGATCACGACGTTGTCGCCGATGTCGGGGTGGCGCTTGTACCCCTTCTTCAGTGTCTTCTCGTCGTCTTCTGCCTCCTCGAAGTGTAACGCCCCGAGGGTCACGTCCTGGTAGAGCCGGACCCAGTCGCCGATCGTCGCCGTCTCACCGATCACGACGCCCGTCCCGTGGTCGACGAAGAAGTAGTCGCCGATCCGGGCCCCCGGGTGGATGTCGATCCCGGTGATCGTCTTCGCGTACTCGGTCAGCTCCCTGGCGTACTGCGGGGCGTCGGCCTCGTAGAGGCAGTGTGCGACCCGCTGCATCGCGATCGCCTGCAGCCCGGGGTAGGAACGGACGATCTCGACGACCGACCGCGCGGCCGGATCGCCCTTGTAGGCGGCCTCGACGTCCTTCTCGAGGGTCCGGCGAAGTTCCGGCAGCCGATCGAGGACGTCGGTCGTCGTCGCCTCTGGATCGGGCTCCTCGTAGGCCCGGAGCCCTGCCTCGTAGTGGGTCCCGAGCTCCGTGAGCGTCTCTCGGACCGCCGACTCGTCTTCGAGCAGCTCTCGAGCGTTCCAGCAGCCTGGAAACAGGAGCCGCCTGAGCAGCGCCAGCTCCGGGCGCCTGTCGTCCTCCGGGAACGGTGCCGACGAGTCCGGTCCCCTCGCGGCGTCGGTGTCGTAGGTCTCGCGGAGTCGTTCGGCGGCGTCCCCCGTGTACTCGTATCCCATGGTCGAGTAATCGAACGGGACGACCAAATGCTTTCCAGCCGCTCGAGGACGACGAACGCTACAAGGCGGTGGTCGACGAAGGGCGACTATGTCGCCGGAACTGCTCCACGGGGAGCCGGTCGCGACGCCCGTCCTCGAGCGCACTCGCGACCGGGTGCGATCGCTCCGAGAGGCGGGGACGACGCCGACGCTCGGAACGGTACTGATGAGCGACGATCCGGCCGACGAGCGGTTCGTCGAGCTGAAACACGAGCGCTGTGCCGATGTCGGAATCGCCACCCGCGACGTTCGCGTCGAGCCCGACGCGCCTGCCGGCCGCCTCTACCGGGAGATCGAGCGACTCTGTGAAACGCCGACGGTCGACGCCGTCTTCGTTCAGGTGCCACTTCCCGATCACGTTCCGCTGGCGGCGACGCGACGGCGGCTCGATCCCGCCGCGGATGTCGACTGTCTCCACCCGACGAACCTCGGACGACTCGTCGCCGGCGAGCCGCGATTTCTCCCGGCGACGACGGCCGCGGTGTGTCGGCTGCTGTCGGCCTACGAGTTCTCGGTCGCGGGCGCCGACGTCGTCGTCGTTGGACGCTCGGGTGTGATCGGGCGACCGCTTGCGAACCGACTCCTGGATCGGTCCGGCGGAAACGCCACCGTCACGGTCTGTCACTCACGGACGGCGGCACTCGAAGCCCACACCAGTCGTGCGGACGTCGTCGTCACTGCAGCCGGCGTTCCGGAACTAATCGATGGCTCGATGCTCGCCCCGGAGGCCGTCGTCGTCGACGTCAGCGCGAACCGACGACCGGCGGGCGGCGTCGTCGGCGATGTCGACTTCGAGAGCGCGAGCGAGCGCGTTTGTGCGATCACGCCCGTCCCCGGCGGGGTCGGTCCGGTGACGCTCGCGATGCTCGTCAAGAACGTGGCCCGAGCCGCAGAACGGAGGGTAAACGGCTGACACGGCGGAACTACCGGTTCGTCTCCTCGGGATCGCGGTCCGCTCGGATCCGTCCTCGCGGACCGAGCAGACGCTCGAGCCGGCCGATAACGCGATCGAGGGCCGTCGTCGGCGTTCCGGGCAGGTAGTAGTCGGTGCTGTGTCGGTCGTTCGATTCGATGCGGTTTCGACTCATGTTCGTCACTCGGAGCGCGATCGGATTAAAAATTATGTATTGTACAGAAAGCGCCTCGATATCAGAACTAACGTTTCCCATATCCCTACTCTGTGGACGTTCGCTCCGCAAACCCCCCTTTCAGCGAAGAATATCAATGGTGGTTATCGGTCCCGAACTGCCGAAACACAGCGGAGCCAGCGCTCGGAGCCGTGCCGATCTCGACTGTTATACAGCTCGGGCCACGGGTACCCGACATCGGGGATAGCCAACAGGTATTTGTACGATCGAGTGTTCCACCCAGGAAAACGGTGCTCGACGTGATTCCGACAGTTCATCGCTCAAAACGGCGGTTACTCGCCGCCTCGGTCGTCCTCTTTACCGGTGCCGGCGCGGCGACCGCGGGAGAAGTCGGTCCCGCGGCGACCGCCGGCGCGACCGTCCTCGCGGTCGGTGGCGTCTACGCCGTCGCACAGTACGCCGATCGGGTCTCCCGGCCGACGCTCGCTCGGCTCGCGCTCGGCCTCTGGATCGCCTTTCTCGGCGTCGCCGGACTCCACCTCGTCGGCCTCGAGACCGTCGCCGGCGCTGCTCCCGGGCCGACGGCCGCAGGCGTCCACTCGCTGTCGGCGCTGACCTGGACGTCGCTACTGTTGTCCTGTTCGACCACCGTCTTCCTCGGCTTCCGCGAGTACGCCAGCTCGGGTGCCGACGTCTCGGACGAACAGATCCTCGAGGGAGAGAGCTCCGACTACTCCACGCGGTAGCTCACCGCGATCCCCTCGCCCAGCGGGAGCACGACCGTCTCGAAGGCCGGATCGCGGGTCACGCGCTCGAGGTAGGCCGCGATCCCGCGGGTGTGTTCGTTGGCCGACTCGGGGATCGACCACTCCCCGTTTCCGTCCGCCTCGCGCTCGACGATCTCGAGCAACGTCTCGAACTCGATCGGTCCCGCGGTGATCGCGTTGTCGGCGACGACGACGCCCCCGACGGGCACCTTCGGTCGCACGGCCTCGAAGGCCTCGACGTAGCGGTGCTTCTGGTGGTCGATCAGCGTCACGTCGAACGGCCCCGCGTACTCCTCGATCGTCTCGAGGGCGTCGCCGAGTTCGTAGCGCGCGCGGTCGTCGTACCCGCCTGCGGCCAGGTACTCGCGTGCCAGCTCGAGTTCGTCCTCGTCGACCTCGGTGAGGACGACCTCGCCGTCCGCGGGGAGCGCGTCGGCGAACCAGTACGCCGAGTAGCCGTAGCCCGAGCCGAACTCGAAGACCCGCTCGGCACCGACCGCGCGGGCGAGAAATCGCAGAAAGCCGCCCACTTCGGGACCGACGTGAGGAAAGTCCGCCGAGCGGGCGTACTCGTCCATCTCGCGCAGCGTCTCGTCGGGCTCCGGGCCGACCGCGCGAACGAACCGCTCCATCTCCTCGCTGAGGACGTCGACCATACCCGTGCCTGGGAGCCGTGCCACCAAAGCGTTCTGGGAACCGGTTATGCCCTACGTCCCGTCGGCGCCCGCGAGCTCCGCGAGCGCTCCCGCCAGCACCCGCGTCGCCGTCGCGCAGTCCTCCCAGTCGGTCCACTCGTGGGGCGTGTGCGAGAGCCCGTCCTCGGAGGGGGCAAACAGCATCCCCGCGTCGGTGACTCGCGAGACCCGCATCGCGTCGTGGGCCGCCCCCGAGTGCATCTCGAGGACGTCGATCCCCGCCCGCGAGCCGGCCGTCTCGAGGGCGTCCCGGCACCGGCGATCCATCGGCGCCGGCTCGATGTCGATCTCGCGCTCGAAGCTCGTCGCGACGCCGCGGTCGTCCTCGAGCCGCTCGAGGGTCGCCGTCGCCGTCTCGAGGATCGCCTCCATCGTCTCGTACTCGACGTCGCGCACGTCGACCCCGAGCTCGACCGCGCCGGGGACAACGTTCGTCGCGTTCGGGCGAACGGTCCCTTTGCCGACGGTCGCGACGGCCGTCCCGTCGCCGGCCGCGGCGCGCTCGCGGCCCGCGGCCTCGAGTTCCAGCACGAATTCGCTGGCGGCCGCCAGCGCGTCCGTTCGCTCGTCCATCCCCGTCGCGCCCGCGTGGTTCGCCTCGCCGACGATCTCGGCGGTCGCGTGGGCGATCCCCGTGATCGTCGTCACGACCCCGACCGGAACGCCCCGTTCCTCGAGGCGGGTGTCCTGCTCGACGTGGAGCTCGAGAAAGCTGTCCCACTCCGCGGCCGCGAGGACGCCCTCGCCGCGGTAGCCGATCGACTCGAGCGCGTCCTCGAGAGTGGTGTCCTCACCGTCGGTCGTCACGAGGGCGTCCTCGGGACTCCGGCGCCCGGTCGCGACCGAGGAGCCGAGCATCCCCCCGCCGAAGCGGGTCCCCTCCTCCTCGGTGAACGAGACGACCGTAATCGGGCGCTCGAGGGTCGTCGCGAGGTCGCTCTCCCGTAGCGTCCGGACCGCCTCGAGGGCGCCGTACACTCCCAGCGGCCCGTCGAAGATCCCGCCCTCGGGAACCGAGTCGAGGTGGCTCCCCGCCGCCACCGGCGCGGTGTCGGGATCGGCGTTTGCGGGCACCCAGGTCGCCGCGATGTTGCCGACGGCGTCGACCGTGACCGTAAGCCCCGCGTCCTCGCAGCGCTCGACGAGCCGGTCGCGGGCCTCCCGGTTCGCCGCGGTGCCAGTGAGGACGGTCCGTCCTCGGCCTATCTCGGCGTCGATCGCCCCGAACGCCGCGTTCGCCTCGATGTCCCTGCGGAGTCGCTGCCTGTCGATCTCCATGGGGCGACGGTTTCCCCCGACGGTACGATACCGTTTCGCTCTCCCCGGGCGGCAGATTTTTTGTCGCTCGGGACCGTCGGTTCGACCGATATGAGCGACGACCACCCGCTCGCCGACGCCGTCGACAACCTGGTGTACGAACCGGTACAGGTCCACGATCGGGGTATCGATCTGACGGTGAGCGCGATCTACACGGTCGCCGCGCCCGGCAGCCTCGACTTCGGCGGGGACGAGCTGGCCGACGCCGACCTCGAGCCCGTCGAGACGACCCGCCGCGATCCCGACGACGAGTACGGCTGGTGGAACCTCGAGGGCGGTCGGTACGTCGTCCAGCACAACGAGTTCCTCACCGACCTCGCGGACCCCCTCCTGCTCCAGCCGAACAACGAGCTGCTGGCCCGGGGCGGTTCCCATCCGACGGTCCAGGTCGACTCCCACCTTCCTTTGCTCCCGCTGTCGGTCCCCGACGGCGGGCTCGAGATCAAGGAAAACGCCCGGATCTCGACGCTCGCGCCAGTCGGCGACTCGTTCGATATCGGCGCGGTCGAGGAGCCGTAGCGTCGGCGATCAGCCGTCGACGGACGAGGGGCCACAGAACCGCACGTCGCCGTTGTCGTACAGCGTCGCCTGTGTCGTCCGACAGAGCCGTTCTTCGCTCGGATCGGCGACGTATCCGGGGCCGGCCTCGCTCGAGAAGTAGGTCGCGTCCTCGGACTGGGTCGTTCGGTAGACGACGTAGGCGTGCTCGGTGACTCCGTCCTCGGGAAGGGTCGCCGACGTCGTCGAGGGGAAGGCCCCGGTTCGCTCGAACACCGTCTGGTAGGGATGGTCGGTGTGAAGGCGCTGTTCCGGACGGATCTCGCTACCGGCGGGAGAGCCGGTCATCTCGCCGACCGTATCGACCGCGGCGAGCTCCGACTGATCGTAGGCCAGTCGCTCGTGTTGCTCCGAGAATACGGGGTTGTCGGGGTTGCCCTCGGCGGCGAGCAGCATGCCGCCCGGGTACAGCACCGCGACGAGCAGGAGGACAACGACGATCGGTGCGGGGGAGAGATCCCGGCTCAGCGTCCGGAGCCCGATCGCGGCGAGGATCGCCATCAGCGCGTAGAGAAACGCGAACCACCGCGTTGGGATGAAGTTCCGGATCCCGAACATCGGGAGCCCGAGGACGAAAAAGAGCATGATCCCGGTCCCGAGCAGCAGTGTAAACACCGACTGTTCGGCGCGTCGGCGGTGAACGACGTACAGACAGCCCACGAGCGTAATCCCGAACAGGAGCAGAAAGCCGAGTTCGTTGACGTAGGGGACGACGGCGTCGAGCAGCGTCGTCTCGGGCTCCGGGACGGCCGCTCCGTCTTCGTCCGACCCGCTGGTGGACGCAAGCGAGAGGAACCCAGCGCTCTCCGCGAGGGTTTCGCTGAACCAGCCGAGGACGGTTCCCAGGAACGACCCCTCGCGAAACGGCGTCAGCGACCAGACGAAGATCGAGAGTCCGAAGTTGAAGACCAGCAGGCCGATCAGGTTCACCGGTTTCGTCGCCCGGGAGACGGCGCCGTCGACCTGCGTGAGTCCGAGCGGGTCGGCCGTGAAGACGACCTGTGCGAGAAACGCGGCGCCGAGCAGGACCAGGACGATAAACGTCGAGACCTGGTGGGTCAGGACGACGGCGACCGAGAGCAAGACCAGCAACGAGAAATCGCGGCTGGTGTACTCGGTGCGCATCACGCGAAGCAGTGCGTAGACGATCGCGAGGAAAAAGACCAGCCCCATACTGGTCGGGATCAGGTGGATCCCCCACGTGACGGTGTAGCTGCCGACCGAGAACGCCGCTGCGGCGAAGGTCGCCCACCGGGCGGGAACGAGCAGATCTGCCGCAGCGTAGACCGCGAGGATCGAGAGCGGCATCGCGACTCCCACCGAGAGGTAGAGCCCGGCCCGCAGGGAGACGTCGTAGACCAGTGAAGACGCGACGACGAACAGGTGGAAGAACGGAGAGGCGAAGTGTTTGTCGTAGTCGATCGCACCCAGCGATCCCTCGGCGGCGATCGCCCGGGAGAGTTCGGTCATGTGGGTCCAGACGTCGATCCCGACGTACCCCGGGGTCGCGTACAGCGCGGTAAACCGGAAGACGAACGCAAAGAGGACGAGCTGGAACAGGACGAGTCCGCGGTGGAAGTCGCGGTCGCTCGTAAACAGGATCTGACCGAACAGCAGGGTTCCGACGGCGCTCGAGACCGCGAAAAACAGCGGCGTCCGCGCGCCCTGCAGGACGGTAACGAGGATCATCACTGTCATTCCGACGGTTACGACACTGGGCAACGCCATCGCCGCCGATCCGGACAGCGTCGGCAGCGTTCGTTCGTCCTCGTTTTGACGGACGGCGAGCAGGTACAGCACGCAGCCGAGGCCGACGACGATCGGAATCGTGGTGATGTAGATCTGGGAGGCGAAAAACCGGAGCGGAAACAACACTAGCGCGACGATCAGCCCGGCGATCGCCGCGGTCGTGTCGAGCCGAAGCGACTGCAGCCTCGACAGCGACATTCCGGATAGCATGAGATTCTACCTACGCTACCAGATCGGCGAATAATAATCTTGTTGTCGTTTGCACCGCTCGTGCGACTCGAGATCTCGTCGGACAACCGCCGACGGCGTGGATTCCGCTCCAGCCGCGAGCCGATCGGATCGCTACCCCGTCGCGGTGGTCCGACTCAGTCGTCGGCTACCGGGTGGGAACTGCCGCTCCGGTCTGTCCCGGGACCGCTGGAGGGACCATACCCCTGCCCTGTTCCGACCCGGGAGCGCTCGGCGGGGACGTCCTCGAGGACGTACTCGTTGCCCCGAACGCGAACGGTTCCGGTCGCGGGCCGGCGTCGCCGGGCGCTCCGGCCGCGGACGAGCCGCCAGAGGGGACGGATCTGACAGAGGGCGAATCCGACGGCGATGAGGCCGAAGCCGACCACCATCGCGGCCGTGATCGCCTCGCCGAGCAACGCCGCGCCGAACACCGCCGCGACGACCGGCGTCGCGTAGCTGACGAGGCTCGCGTTGGTCGGGCCGACGCGCTCGAGCAACGAGAAGTACAGCAGGAAGCCGCCGACGGTCGAGACGACGCCGAGGTAGGCGATCGCCGCGAGCGCCGACCCGTTCCAGTCGACGGTCGAGAGCGTCTCCATCGGGTGTGCGAGGCTAGCGGCGTGGAGGATTCCCGCGCCGACGAGCATCGACCAGGCCTGCAGTGAAACCAGCGGCAGGGTCCGCGAGAACCGCTGGGTGAGCACGGAGCCGAGCGCGAACACGATGGCCGCGCCGAGCAGGAGCGCGACGCCGGCGAGCCGACCGCCGAGGGAGCCCCCGGCGGCGGCGATGGCGACGACGCCGACGAACCCGATCGAGAGACCGAGGACGTCGGTCGCTCGGACCCGGTGAGCCGGCAGGACCGCGAGCGCGATTGCGGGGGTGACGATCGGTGCGAAGCTCAACACGATCGCCGCGACGCTGCTTGAGACGTACTCCTGTCCGAGGAACAACAGCGCGAAGTGGACGCCGATCAGGAGGATACCGGTCGTCAGTACGAGCCAGACGTCGTCGCGGTTCCGCGGCCACCATCGGGCGCGGCTCGCGACGACCAGCGCGAAAAAGACGAGCGCGGCGGCGTCGAAGCGAAACGCCGCGAACAGCAGCGGCGGCAACGAGTCCAGTCCGATCTCGATGGCGGTAAAGCCCGATCCCCACACGATAGCCAGCAGTCCAAATAGGAGTACATCTCTTGTGTTCGTCATTTGCACCTTGCGCCCACCCGCAGGAAAGGCGACAAAGGGAGTACGACGACGTAAAATAAAGGACTTTCGAGAATAGTGATATCACCTCTCACCGAAACGTATGCGGGAGGCGAGTTCGGCCTCGAGCGCCGGCCGTCACCGCGGAGTCCGGAGCTGTCCCCGGACCGCTACTCGGCGGCGCCCTCCTCGCGCTCGCGGAGTTTGAACTTCTGGACCTTCCCGGTGGTCGTCCGGGGGAGTTCCTCGACGAACTCGACCTCGCGGGGGTGTTTGTACTCCGCGAGATTCCGCAGGCAGTACTCCCGGATCCCGTCGGTTTCGACGCCTGCGTCGGGAACGGGGACGACGTACGCCTTCACTGTCTCGCCGCGGCGCTCGTCGGGGATCCCGACAACGGCCGCGTCGGCGACCGCCTCGTGCTCGAACAGGAGTTCCTCGACCTCCCGCGGGTAGACGTTGTAGCCGCCCGTGACGATCGTGTGCTTCTCGCGGTCGACGACGTAGAAGAAGCCGTCCTCGTCGTGGTACCCCAGGTCGCCGGTGTGGAACCAGGTTCGGCCGTCGACCTCGGTGAACGCCTCCGCAGTCGCCTCGGGCAATCCGTAGTACCCCTGCATCACGTTCGGCCCGGCGACGACGATCTCGCCGGCGACCTCGTCGAGCTCCGCCTCGTCCTCGTCGAGCGGTCCCGCCTCGACGGGCGGTACCGTCTCGAACGTCTCGTCGACGACGCGCGCGTCGACGCCGGGGACGGTCCGTCCGATGCTGCCGACGCGGCGCCCGTCGACCGGGCTGTTGAAGTGAGTGATCGGGCTCGTCTCGGTCAGCCCGTACCCCTCGTAGACCTGCACGTCGTACAGCTCCTCGAACCGCCGGAGGACCTCGACGGGAATTCCCGACCCGCCGACCCCACACAGACGCAGCGAGGAGAGATCGAACGACTCGGCGTCGGGCTGGTTGACGACATCGTTGTACATCGCCGGCACGCCGTGCATCAGCGTCAGCTCTTCGTCCTCGACGATCGAGACAGCCTCCTGGGCGTCCCACTCGGGTACCGCGTAATAGGTCCCGCCGCCGAACAGCGTCGCGTTCATCACGACGGTCATCCCGTAGATGTGAAACAGCGGAAGGACGCCGAGCTGTTTGTCGTCCGGGCGGATCCCGTCCGGGACGAGCTCGTTTGCCATCCGCGCGTTGGACTCGAGGTTGCGGTGGGTGAGCTGGACGCCCTTGGGCTGGCCCGTCGTCCCGCTGGTGTAGGGCTGGACGGCGATGTCGTCGTCGGCGCGCTCGGCGATCTCGGGAGCGCCGGGCTCGAGGAACTCCTCGAAGGGCGTCGCCCCGTCGGACTCCCCCTCGCCGACGCTGACGACGTGTTCGACGTCGGTTTCGTCCCGGACCGCTTCGACGAACGGGACGAGGTCGGCAAGCGCGACGACGACCTCGGCTCCGCTGTCGGCAAGCAGGTGACCGATCTCGCGGGCCTTGTACTGGGGGTTCATCGGGACGACGACTCCGCCCGCTCGCAGCGTTCCGTGGAAGGCGACCACGAACGGCGGGACGTTCGGCAGGTAGATCGCGACCCGGTCGTCCTCGCCGATCCCGTGGGCCTCGAGCGCGGCGGCGAACGCCCCCGTCTGCCCCCAGAACTCCTCGTAGCTGGTTTCGTTCTCCCGGAACCCGATAGCCGTGGCGTCGCCGCGTTCGCGGACGGTCTCCGCGACTGAATTGACAAGATTTGCCATGTCTCACGACAACGTTTCCGTCTACCGTAAAAAGTATTTACACTGTTCAGGGAATTTCAATCCCAGTTACCGTAGCTAAACTCAACCGGGCCACCCGCGGCGACCCGTCCGATCGGCAGCCAGGAGTATTTAGTCCCACCGGCCGAACTCTCGGGACGATGTACCAGCACGTCCTCGTACCGACGGACGGGAGCGACGGGACTCGACGAGCGATCACCCACGCGTTGACGATCGCGAACCGCTTCGACGCAACGGTACACGCGTTATCGGTCGTTCCCGAGGGACCGCTGGGCGCCCTCGAGGATCGGGCCGACGTAACTGCGGGGGCCCGTCGAGCCGTCGAGCGCGTCGAGCGTGAGGCAACGCGCGACGGGATCCCGGTTCGGACCGCAACCAAGACTGGCGTTCCCCACGAGGTGATCCTCGAGTACGCCGAGGACGAGGGGATCGACATGCTCGTCCTGGGAACCCAGGGCCGAACCGGGCTGGACCGGGTACTGGTCGGCAGCGTGGCCGAACGGATCGTCCGGCTGGCGGACGTTCCCGTCGTGACCGTTCGCTTGACCGACGAGATCGAGATCGAGGACGCGGCCGAGGCCGAGCGGATCGCCCGCGAGCGGGCGGCCGAGGAGGGGTACAGCCAGCTCTCGCTCCGGGAGACGCCCTACCGGACCAGCGGCACCTGGACCGTAACGCTCGAGAGCGACGGTGAACTCGTCGACGTCGACGTCGACGCGGTCGCGGGCACCGCTCGGATCGTCGAAACCGAGTAACCGAGACCGGAGGACGGTCCGCAGAAGGAAACACCCACCCTGTCGTTTTCGGGACTACTCCGCGCGGGAAAGCGACGGCGCGTCACTGTCGCCGAGCGTCAGCGCGAACCGGGCGGTGGCGATCGTGCCGAGGACGAACCCGGGGATCGCGACCGCGCCGAGGACGGTCGCCAGCAGGAGGCTGGTCGCGGCTGCGGTCACCGCGGCGTAGGTACCGATTGCGGAGGCCAGGAGCAGGCTCGCGCTGGTTACCGCGAGGACGGCGTCGCGGCGCTCGAGCGTGTCCGCGGGCTTGCGCTCGGCGTCGGTACCGGGGAGTTCGAGGTACGGGCGGAACAGTTCGAGCGTCTCCGTCGGGCGGACGACCCCGCGGGATTTGTTGTACTCGATGATCCCTTCCGAGTCGAGTTTCGGGAGGTGGGACTGGTACAGCGGGATGTAGACGCGCTGGCGCTCGGTCGAACTGAGTTCGGCGACGGTAGTGTCGTTTTCTATCGCGGCGACGTACTCGGCGACGTCGCGCATCTTGACGGGCTCGTCGTGTTCCAGGAGGTACCGGATCGCGTCCCGCCGACGGTTCGTCTGGAGAATGTGGAAGATGTCGTCGTCGGAGAGTGACACCGCCTCCGTCTCGGCGTCCGCAGCGGGGTGCGGTGGGTGGTTCGTCTGGAGGGACATCGTTTGCACTCAGACACAGCAATTATCCCTACATAGTCTTTTTCTTCTTTTTCCTAGGCTAAAATACTGTTTATTCCTTATTACACGATGAGCGAACGTCACTATTACTGTAAGAACGGTCACTAGGGATCCTGCCGGCTGGTGATTCGTTCCGGACGGTCGCCCACGACGAGAAACAGAAGCCGAACAGGTTCGGGAGCGACTGTTTGTTTGCTCGGCCCGTCCGTTCGACTATGACCGCAGAAACTACTGCCGCAGTCGACCAGCAGGTACGGACGACGACGGTCGACGTTCGCTGTACGGGCCACGTCCGTGACGCCGTCGGTACGTCGGACCTCGAGTTCACGTTCGAGGGGACGACGCTCCGGGAGTTCCTCGAGGAGTTCTTCGCGGCGTACGACGTCGAGGAGATGCTCATCGCCGAGACCGAGGCCGACGCGACGGCCCGCGGGTGGGCTCCGGTCCCTGACGAACTGCCGGGAACCTGGCGGAAGAACCCGGAGGGCGACCAGACCCGTCCCTACGCCCGCGTCTGTATCAACGGGCGGTTCAACGAACACTTCGAGGGGTTCGAGACCGAACTCGAGGACGGCGATCGGGTGGCGCTGATCTACCCGTTTATGTTCTGTTGCTAGGCTCGCCGACGCCGGGCGTCCCCTCGGTCTCCTCGTAGACCCGCGGCTCCCGTGTGTCCTCGCTGGCGGTCCCGTCGGCCGCGTTGACTCCGTCCGTCCCGTCCTGGGCCGAGTACCGCACGACGTCGGCGGCCGGACAGAGCCAAATGTCGACCGCGTACCAGCCAAACAGCCGCGAGGCGCGTTCGTGGGCAGCGTCCTCGTCGGGCGCGACAACCGTCCCGACGTAGCTCAGCGACTCGGTTTCGGCGTCGCGGACGAACACCTCCCACCGGGGCGTCGTGCTCGCGCTCGCACGTTCGTTTTCGACCTTCGAACGGATCGGCTTCTCGACCATGCGAAACCGGTCCGAGGGAACGCCGAAGATCGTTTCGCCCGTTCTCGGGACCCTGGAATATCGCTCACAGAGACGAACGTGTTCCGTCCGGTTCTCGCCGTCCGAGAACTGGCTGGGAGGGATTTGGCTTTGCCCACGGCAGCTGTAGCTAATGCACCACGTCGACACGTCCGAGCGACCGGTCGTGCTCATCTGGGAAGTTACCCAGGCCTGTGACCTCTCCTGTGACCACTGCCGGGCCGACGCCCAGCCCGACCGCCACCCCGACGAGCTCTCGACCGCCGAGGGGAAGCGGCTGCTCGAGGACGCGGCCGCGTTCGGGGAGGGCCAGCTCGTGGTCCTCTCGGGCGGGGATCCGCTCGTCCGGGACGATATCGCGGAGCTGGTGGCCTACGGCGACGAGCTGGGGCTGCGGATGACGATGACGCCCAGCGGTACCCGTTCGCTGTCGACCGGGCGGATCGAGGCCCTCGCCGACGCGGGACTCAAGCGGATCGCCGTCAGCCTCGATGGGGGCTCCGCCGAGGGCCACGACGCCTTCCGCGGCGAGACGGGCAGCTTCGCGGAGACGCTCCGGGCCGTCGAGGACGCCCGCGAGGTCGGCATCCCCGTCCAGGTCAACACGACCGTCTGCCGGGAAACCGTTGGCGAGCTGCCCGCGATTCGGACCCTACTGACCGAGCTCGGCGCCGTGATGTGGAGCGTGTTCTTCCTGGTTCCGATCGGTCGGGGCCGCGTCCTCGAGCCGATCGATCCCGCCGAGGCCGACGCCGTGATGCGGTGGCTCGCCGCGGTGGCCGACGAGGAGCCGTTCGGGCTCAAGACGACCGAGGCGCCCCACTACCGCCGCGTCCTCGCCCAGCGAAGCGCGGACGTCGACTCGAACTCGAACCCGGGCGGACGAGCCGGCGTCATCGCGGGCGACGGCTTCGCGTTCGTCAGCCACACCGGCGAGGTCTACCCCTCGGGCTTTCTCCCGCAGTCGGTTGGCTCGGTGCGGGAGCGTCCCGTCCACGAACTGTACCGCGAGGCGCCCCTGTTCCGGAAGCTCCGGGACCGCGACGGGCTCAAAGGGAAGTGCGGCGCCTGTCCATACCGGACGATCTGTGGCGGCAGTCGCTCGCGGGCGTACGCCCACGCCGGCGATCCACTGGCGAGCGACCCGCTCTGTCCGTACGTTCCGTCGGGGTACGACGGTCCGCTCCCCTGGGAGCGCGAGTCGTCGACCCCTACGGCGTGAGGTGAAAGGCATGTCCGTCCACGGCCCCTGGTAGCGGTATGGACAACCGAACCGACGTCCTCGTCGTCGGCGGGGGCGCCACCGGTACCGGAATCGCCAGGGACCTCGCCCTTCGGGGCGTCGACGTCACCCTCGCCGAACGGGGCGGGCTCTCGGCGGGCACCTCCGGGCGCTCACACGGCCTGCTCCACAGCGGTGCCCGCTACGCCGAGGCCGACGAGCCCGAGGCCCGGGCCTGTCTCGAGGAGAGCCGTACGCTCACCGAGATTGCGGGTGCCTGCGTCAGGGAGACCGACGGACTGTTCGTCCAGCTGAGCGAGGACGACCCCGACTACTTCGAGGCCAAGCACGAGGCCTGCGCCGAGGTCGGGATCGAGACCGAAGTCCTCGACGGCGAGACCGTCCGCGCCGAGATCCCGGATCTCAGCGACGACGTCGAGCGGGCGATGCGGGTCCCCGACGGCGTCGTCTTCCCCTCGCGGCTGGTCGCGGCGAACGCGGCCGACGCCCGCGAGCACGGCGCCGAGATCCTGACCCACGCCCCGGTGACGGACATGCGCCGCGAGGACGGCCGGATTGCCGAGGTCGAGCTCGGCGGTGAGGTCGACGGGACGATCGAGCCGACGTACGTCGTCAACGCCGCGGGACCCTACGCGTCGTCGATCGCCGAGACGGTCGGCGCGACAGTGGAGCTCCGTCCGACGCGGGGCGTGATGGTCTCGGTCGACTACGACCGCCTCGAGCCGGTGCTCAACCGCTGTCGGGATCCCAACGACGGCGACATCGTCGTCCCCCACGACGACGAGGTCGTCCTCGGGACGACCAGCGTCCCCGTCGACGACCCCGAGGAGTACGAGCGGGCCGACTGGGAGATCGAACGCTCCGTCGAGGAGTGTGCGAAGATGCTGCCGGCCGTCGCCGACGCCGCCCACCTGCGGACCTGGTGGGGGGTCCGTCCCCTCTACGAGCCCGAGGAGGCGGCCCTCGGCGCGCGCGGAATCTCGCGGGGCTTTCACCTGCTCGAGCACGGCGAGGAGGGCGTCGACAACCTCGCGACGATCGTCGGCGGGAAGCTAACCACCTACCGGAAGATGGCCGAGGCGACGGCCGACCTGGTTTGCGAGCAGCTCGGCGTCGACGCCGACTGTGAGACCGCGACCCGACGGCTCCCGGGCGCGGACGATCCCGAGCGCCTCGACGCCCTGGTCGCCGAGTTCGACGGACAGGGACCCACCGACGAGGACGTCGTTGGTCGCTGAGGACAGTCGGGGGCGCGGATCGAGCTACGCCGTTCGCTCGGCGACGAGCCGTTCGAAGTTCTCGAAGACGCGCTCGGCCGAGACGTCCGCGAAGGAGAACTGGCGGGACTCCCAGCCGAAGTCAGCGGCGAGGCGGTCGCGGACGGCGGCGGTGATCTCGGGGTGGAACTGGACGGTCCACAGCGGGGCCGATCGGTGGCGCGTGCCGAAGACGGGAGCGTGGTCGGCCGCGGCGATGACCGCCATCCCCTCGCCCGGTTCGGTGACGGCGTCACCGTGGACCGCAGGGACGACGGGATCGACATCCTCGAACAGCGGGTCGTCCGCGAGGTCGGTCTCGACGAGCGTCGCGGTCGTGCCGACCTCCTCGACGGTCCCGCCAAGCGCCGCGTTGGCTACCTGGTGACCGAAACAGACCCCGAGCGTCGGGATCTCCCGTTTGACGAGCTCCCGAACCAGCGCCTCCTGGTCGGCGATCCAAGGGCGACTGTCGGCCTCGTAGACGGCCGCCGTGCTTCCCGTCAACACGACGCCGTCGGCGTCCTCGAGCGGTGGTCGCTCGCCCCCGACGAAATCGACCTCGACGGCGTCGGGAACGCGGGCGGCGACGGCGTCGCAATGATACTCGCAGTCGGGATCGACCTCGTTCCGAACGACGTAGAGTGTCGACGAATCTGCGGTGGAGGTGCTCATTCGTACGCCAGTAATTCGAACGGACGCCCATAGCGGTAGTGATCGCGGATGTTCTTGCGGCATCCGGGATCCTGGGCCGCGCTCGCGTTCGCCGACGATCGGACGACGTCCTCGTCAGGCGGTGATCGGCACCACTGGGCCGCAGGGAGGTCGGCGAGGAAAGCGACCCCACCCCCCAGCTATATCCTCTATAATGGTGTCAGTTACCACGCACCATGGCTGAAACTGTCAAGGTAATTAAACTCGTCGGTAACTCGAGCGAGTCCTGGGAAGACGCCGCACAGAACGCGCTCGACGACGCCGACGAGACGCTCGAGAACATCAGTGGCATCGAGGTCGATTCACAGACGGCGGACGTCGAGGACGGAGAGATCCAGCACTACCGAACCACCGTCCACGTGTCGTTCGAACTGCAGCGATAGCGCGTCGGCACACACTCGCGGCCGACGCGACGCCGGCTGTGTCGGCGTCCGTCGGCTACTCGATGACGACCAGCACGTCGCCCATGTCGACGCTCTCGCCTTCCTCGACGGCGATTTGAGAGACGGTGCCGCCACGGGAGGCGACGATGTCGTTTTCCATCTTCATCGCCTCGAGGACGACCAACACGTCGCCCGCGGCGACCTCGTCGCCCTCTTCGACCTCGACGCCGAGGATCGTCCCCTGCATCTCGGCGTCAACGGTCTCGCCGTCGCCCTCGATCTCGGTCTCGTCGGCGTCGGTCCCGCCGGCGGGCTCTGGCGGGCCGCCGGCCTGGGCCTGTGCCTGGGCGCCGCCGTCGCCGGCCGCGATCGCGGGCGCGCCGTGTTCCTCCAGGTTGACGTCGAAGCGCTTGCCGTTGACCTCGACGGTGAACTCACGCTCGACGGCGTCGTCGTCCTCGCCGTCGGCGCCCGTATCGTCGCTGCCCCACTGCTGTTGGGCCTCGGTGATCCGGCTCTCGTCGAGCTCCTCGTCCAGGTACTTCGTCGTGTGGGTGCTCTCGACGAACCGCTCGTCGGAGAGCATCAGCCGGTGGAACGGGATGATCGTCGGGATCCCCTCGATCTCGTACTCCCGCAGCGCCCGCAGCGAGCGCTCGAGACACTCCTCGCGGTCCTGGCCCCAGACGATCAGCTTCGCGATCATCGAGTCGTAGTCGGTGACCAGTTCGTCGCCCTGGGCGAGTGCGTCGTCCATTCGGACACCGATCCCGCCCGGCGGATCGTACGTCGAGAGGGTGCCGCCCGTCGCCGGCGCGAAGTCCTCAGCGGCGTTCTCGGCGTTGATCCGGAACTCGATGGCGTGGCCGTCGATATCGACGTCGTCCTGGTCGAAGTCGACCGTCTCGCCGGCGGCGATCTTGATCTGGCGCTTGACGATGTCGAGACCCGTGATCTCCTCGGTGACGGTGTGTTCGACCTGGATCCGGGTGTTGACCTCGAGGAAGTAGAAGTTCGCGTCCGGTCCCAGGGGACCGTCCCGATCGAGGTCCTCCTCGACGAGGAACTCGACGGTTCCGGCGTTGGTGTAGTCGGCGGCCGCGACGCCCCGTCGGGCGGCCTCACCGATCTTCTCGCGGAGCTCGTCGGTCAACGCGGCGGAAGGACCCTCCTCGATAACCTTCTGATGGCGGCGCTGGAGCGAGCAGTCCCGCTCGCCGAGGTGGCGAACGTTGCCCTCGCCGTCGGCGAGGATCTGGACCTCGATGTGGCGCGGATTCTCGAGGTAGCGCTCGAGGTAGACCGAGTCGTTGTCGAAGTACGCCTCGCCCTCCCGCTTCGCGCTCTCGAGCTGGTCTTCGACCTCGCTTTCGTCCCAGACGACCTTCATCCCGCGACCGCCGCCGCCGCCCTCGGCCTTGATGGCGATCGGGTAGCCGTGCTCCTCGCCGAAGGTCTTGACCTCCTCGGGGTCGGTGACGGGATCGGTCGTCCCCGGAACGATCGGAACGTCGGCCTCGCTCATGATCTTCCGGGCCTTGGTCTTCTCGCCCAGCGACTCCATGGCCGAACTCGACGGCCCGATCCAGGTGATCCCGTCGACGTCCTCGACCTTGCTCGCGAACTCGGCGTTCTCCGCGAGGAAGCCGTAGCCCGGATGGATCGCGTCGGCGTCGGCCTTGCGCGCGGCCTCGATGACGCCCTCGTGATCGAGATACGAGTCGGCCGCGCGGGCCGGGCCGACGTTGTATGCTTCGTCGGCGTACCGGACGTGCCCCGAGTCCTTGTCGGCCTCGGAGTAGATCGCGACGGTTCCGACGTTCAACTCCTCACAGGCCCGCATCACCCGAACGGCGATCTCCCCGCGGTTCGCGACGAGAACCTTCCTGAACATTTCTGCCAGAACCGTCACGGGGCGCCTACCTTACTTTTTCGCAACGAATCGGTCAACCGGAGAATTGATTTCAGTTGACAGGTCGCGGACGTAACGACCGGAGATCCCGTCAGTCGCCGTACTCGTCGTCGATCTCCTCGTGAGCCTCCTCGAGCCACGGCGGCTCCTCAGGTCCGGTGTCGGCCGGCTCCAGGGAGAACTCTTCCTCGACGGTCGTCCGATCCGTCGCGAGGACGGACGCCTCGTCGTCGGGCAGCATACCCTCGAGCGCGTACGCCTCGAGATAGCCCTCCTCAGTGAGGATGAGCGTGAACGACACCGACTCGTAGCTCCCGAGGTCTTCGGTGACGCCCTCGAGGACGTACGGCTCGCTCGAGTCCTCTTCGACCGCGACCGAGTCGACGGCGTCGTAGGCGTTGTCCAGCGGGATCGGCGGCGACGGATCGACCGACTGCTGGCCGCTGATATCGTAGGCGATCGAGCCGGACTCGTTGTGTCGCACGAGCGGCGTCTCGGGCTCGATCCACTGGTCGTACTCGACCGTCTCGGTGTCGTCCTCCAGCACTGTGCGCTCGCGGGCCGGCGAGCCACCCGGCGCGACGACCTGCGAGACGGTCTCCGAGCCGACGACGGCCCCGTCGTCGGTGACCGTTCGCTCGAGTTTGGTCCGGTGGGCCCGGTCCTCGAGCTGGCTGCGGTGCTCGTTGACCAGCAGGTGGGAGTCCGTCACGCCCGACTCGGTGAGTCCGGGTGCCAGCTCGCGGTCGCCGCCCTCGTCGTCACCGTCGTCACCGACGAGTCCGCCACAGCCCGCGGTCACCACGACGAGGCCGCCCGCGAGCAGCGCGCGCCGTCCCCTCATTCGACGTCGGTTCGGTTTCGCTCGCCCGTCCGACGCGATCCGATCCGTCCCGCAGGATGTAGTATCATGGCTGACATCTCTACTGGCGGACGCGTCACGCGTCGGAGGGATAGTTCTACCGGCGAGAAGCGGTTTCGCTGCGAAGTCCGTCGCGTCGCTTCGCGACGCGCGCCGAAAACGAGAGGCCCGTCGGTTCGAGCGCCGCTCAGAACCGGTCGGTTCGCCCGGCGGCCGACCAGGGATCTGTCGGCGCGTCGAGGGGCACACGGACGTCGCGTCGCTGCTGGGTGCGCACGCGGCCGGCGAACGCCCAGCGACGGTCCTGCCAGGTCGCCTCCTCGTCGGCCGCGGCAGCCGCGGCGGCAAGCGCCTGGTCGTGGAGGTGAGCGCCGATCGCGGCGACGATGGCTGCGGCCTCCTCGTCGTCGGCGTCGTCGGGCAGCTCGATGTCGACGCCTTCCGGGAGCGCACCCAGCGGATCGGGAGTGACGTCGGTACCGGCGTCGGCGTTCGACTGGTGCTGTGCGGTCATCTCAGAGCGGGATGTTGCCGTGTTTCTTCTCGGGGTTGTCCTCGCGTTTCGTCTCGAGCATCTCGAGGTCGTCGATCAGTCGCGGGCGCGTCTCGGTCGGGAGGATGACGTCATCGAGGAAGCCCTTGTCCGTCGCCGTGTAGGGGTTGGCGAACTCCTCGCGGTACTCCTCGATGAGCTCGTCCCGGAGCTCGTCGGGGTTTTCGGCCTCGGCGAGCTCCTGACGGTAGAGGATGTTGACCGCGCCCTGTGGCCCCATAACCGCGATCTCGGCGGTCGGCCAGGCGTAGTTGACGTCGGCGCCGAGGTTCTTGGAGGCCATCACGCAGTAAGCGCCCCCGTAGGCCTTGCGGGTGATGACCGTCAGTAGCGGCACCGTCGCCTCGGAGTAGGCGTACAGTAGCTTCGCGCCGTGGCGGATGATCCCGCGGTGTTCCTGGTCGGTCCCGGGCATGTAGCCGGGGACGTCGACGAAGGTAACGATCGGGATGTTAAACGAGTCACAGAAGCGGACGAACCGCGACCCCTTCATCGAGGCGTCGACGGTGAGCGTGCCGGCGTTGACGCGGGGCTGGTTGGCCACGAGTCCGACCGACCGCCCGTCGAGGCGACCGAAGCCGACGACGATGTTCTTCGCGAAGTTCTCCGCGACCTCGAAAAACGAGCCCTCGTCGACCACGCTGTCGATGACGTTGGTCATGTCGTAGGGTTTCTGTGGGCTGTCCGGGACGATCGACTCGAGCGCCTCGTCGCGGCGATCCGGATCGTCCCACGGGTCGACCCGCGGCGGGTCCTCGACGTTGTTCTGCGGGAGGTAGGACAGCAGCCGCTTGATGTCGTCTAAGGCCTGCTCCTCGCTCTCGCAGGCGAACTCCGCGACCCCGGTTTTGTCGGCGTGGGTCATCGCTCCCCCGAGCTCCTCGTGGGTGACGTCCTCGCCGGTGACGGTCTTGGTGACGCCGGGGCCGGTGATGTACATGTGGCTCGTGTCCTTCACCATGAAGATGAAGTCGGTGATCGACGGGGAGTAGACCGCGCCGCCCGCACAGGGACCCATGATCCCCGAGATCTGGGGAACGACACCGCTCGCGCGCTGGTTGCGCCGGAAGATCTCCGTGAACCCGGCGAGGCTCTTGACACCCTCCTGGATGCGCGCGCCGGCCGAATCGTTGAGCCCGACGATCGGTGCGCCGACCTCCATCGCCATGTCCATCACCTTGCAGATCTTCTCGGCGAAGACCTCGCCCAGCGAGCCCCCGAAGACTGTAAAGTCGTGGGCGAAGACGAAGACGGTCCGTCCGTTGACCTCGCCATAGCCCGTGACGACGCCGTCGCCCGGGATCTTTTTTTCTTCCATCCCGAACTGGCTGGTCTGGTGGGTCCGGAGCTGGTCGAACTCCGTGAAGGTCCCCTCATCGAGGAAGTAGTCGATCCGCTCGCGGGCGGTCATCTTCCCCTTGTCGTGTTGTTTCTCGATTCGGTCTTCGCCGCCGCCCTTTCGCGCTTCCTCGCGGAACTCCTCGAGTTCCTCGATGCGATCCTCCATCGTCATGCCGAGAGCACCTCCGTCGGTTCCATACGGCGATGTGTGATGACCAATAGGAAAAGAATTCCGTAACCTGCCACAATTGATTAGGACGATCCGGCTCGCGAACTGATCTCCACGAAAAGTTATATATGACTGCCTTTTAAACTGGGGGATATGGTACAACGTGAAACATGGGCCACGAGGACAGGGTTCATCCTCGCCGCGGTCGGCAGCGCGGTGGGACTGGGGAACATCTGGCGGTTCCCGTTCGTCACGGGTGAAGGGGGTGGGGCAGCGTTCCTGCTGGTCTACCTTCTGTTTATCGCATTGGTCGGCTTTCCGGCGATCCTCGCGGAGTTCGTCGTCGGTCGGAGGACCGAGCGCAACCCGGTCGGGGCGCTAAAGGAGTACGGCGGAGGGATATGGACGTATATCGGCGGCATCTTCATTGCCACCGGGTTCATCATCCTCTCGTACTATAGCGTCATCGCCGGCTGGTTTATCCGGTATGCACTCGAGGGGTTCCGGGGAAGCTATGCCGACCACATCGCGAACTACGATGGCGACCCGGAGGTCATGTTCGGCGCCCTCTCGACGGGGCTGGACGCGTTCATCCTTCACACCGTATTCATGGTGCTGACCGTCGGTATCGTCGCGCTCGGAATCCGTCGGGGGATCGAGCTCGCGGTGAAGGTGATGGTACCGGCGATCATCCTCCTGCTGGCGGGGCTTGCGGTGTGGGCGTTTACGCTCCCGGAGGCGAGCGGCGGTTACGCCTACTACCTCTCGCCCGATTTCGGCGTCATCGCCGACAACTGGGCCGACCTCCTGCCGGCCGCGGCCGGCCAGGCGTTCTTCACCCTCTCGCTCGGGATGGGTGTGATGATCACCTACGCCTCCTACCTCGGCGAGGACCGTAACCTCGCTACCGACGGCGTGACGATCATTGGGTTCGACACCGGGATCGCCTTCCTCACCGGGCTGGTCGTCTTCCCGATCATGTGGGCCGGCGACATGACCGATCCGGGCGAGGGCGGTCCCGGCGAGATCTTCGTCGCGATGACCCAGGCGTTCGCCGACATCGCGGGCGGACAGTTCCTCGGTCTGCTGTTTTTCGCGACGGTCTCGATCGCCGCGCTCTCGAGTGCGATCTCGCTACTCGAGGTCGTCACCTCCTACGCGATCGACGAGGTAGACCTCGAGCGCTGGCAGGCTGCGGTCGGGATGGGTGGGGCGATCTACCTGCTTGGCATCCCGGTCACGTACGACCTGATCTTCCTCGACCTGCTCGACCTGTTCGCCGACGCCATCCTGCTCGTCTTCGGTGCGCTCATGCTGACGATCCTCGTCGGCTGGATCGCTCCGAAGGTCGCGATCGACGAACTCGAGAGGGGGATCGGCGACCTCGACGGGCTCGGCCAGGCGTGGATCTGGGCGATCCGCGTTCCGATCCTCATCGTGCTCGTCGTCTCGCTGTACCTCGGTGTCGTCGACTACGCGGAGTTCCTCACCGGACCGTTCGCGGAGTGGATCGACACGAACCTGTAGCGTAGCCACACTGCAAGCAGCGCTCCGACGATTCTTTCGACGACTGCTTCTTTCGAGAGAAGACGTGTTGTCGCTCGCGGAAACTCTTTATATCGGGACGTGGGAACACACACCATGGTAGGGGAGACCAACAGAAGGCGAGTACTGGGGGGAATCGGCGCTGCAGGAACGATCTCGCTCGCGGGCTGTCTAGACGCCCTGGAGGCCGGAGACGAGGACGGAAACGGTGACGAGGACGTCGACGCGATGGTCGGGATCCTCCAGCCCGAGTCGGGAGATCTCGGCGATCTGGGGACACCGATCGCCGACGCCGCCGAGCTTCCGGCGATCCAGCTCGAGGACGAAGGTGCCGACGTCGAGATCGACGTTCGACGCGAGGACACCGAGACGACCCCGGACGTCGGGGTCAGCCGTGCCGAGGCGCTGCTCGACGCCGGCTACCCGGCGGTGACGGGGGCGGCGGCCTCGGACGTGACGATCACCTGCGCGGAGGACGTCTGGTACGACAACGAGGTCGTGGCGATCTCGCCGGCGAGCACCTCGCCCGACATCACGGACATGCCGGGCGACTACCTGTTGCGGACCGCCCCAAGCGACGAGTGGCAGGGCGACGCGATGGCCGAGATCGCCGTCGACCAGGAGGGCGCCGACTCGATTGCCACGATGTATCTGAACAACGACTACGGCCAGGGGCTCAACGACGTGTTCGTCGCGGGCTGTGAGGATCGTGGCGCCGACGTCCTCGAGGAGGTGCCGTTCGAACCCGAACAGCCATCCTACGACTCCGAGCTCGAGAGCACGGTCGGGGAGGGCCCCGACCTGCTGATGGTCGTCGGCTACCCGGAGAGCGGCCAGGTCATCTTCCGGGACTTCTACGACGACTTCGACGACGGGACGACGATCCTCGTCCCCGACGGGCTCATCGATCAGTCGCTCCCGGGCCAGGTCGACAACCCGATGGAGAACGTGATGGGGACCGCCCCCGGCGCGGGCGGCGACGGGGCGGAGTTTTTCGCCGACCTGTACGAGGACGAGTACGGCAGCGCGCCGAGCGTGTTCAACGCCCAGGCCTACGACGCGACGGCGGTGTTGATCCTCGCGACGCTCGCCGCCGGCGAGATCGACGGCGCCGCGATCGCCGAGCACGTCCGTGAGGTCGCGAACCCGGACGGCGAGGAGATCACCCCGGAGACCCTCGGCGAGGGGGTCGAGCTGGCCGCCGACGGCGAGGCGATCGAGTACCGCGGCGCCTCGGGTCCCGTCGAGTTCGACGACGCCGGCGACCAGGTCGCGGTCACCTACGAGATCGGCCGTTACCACGAGGACGGCTACGACGTCGAGGACACGGTCGAGTACGAGGCCTGAGACGGGCCCTCCGCGGTGACGGTTTCGGACTGTGCGAACCGCTCGGCGAGCCCCGGCTACCCGCCGAGGAAGTCCTGGCGCACCTGCTCGTCGCGCAACAGCGCCTCGCCGCTATCGACGTAGCGGTTCTGCCCCTGGACCAGCACGTATCCGCGATCGCAGCGCCGCAGCGCCTCCTTCGCGTTCTGCTCGACCAGGAGAACACCGGTTCCGTCCTCGTTGATCCGATCGATCCGGTCGAACATCTCGTCGACGAGGTCGGGCGCCAGTCCGGCGCTTGGCTCGTCGAGCAAGAGGAGGTCAGGGTCCAGCATCAGTGCCCGCCCCATCGCGAGCATCTGGCGCTGGCCGCCGCTCAAGTCGCCTGCGGTCTGGTTTCGACGCTCCCGCAGGATGGGGAACCGGTCGAAGATCCGCTCGAGCCGGTCCTGGGGGACGTGATCCAGGATGTAGGCGCCCATCTCGAGGTTCTCGATCACCGACAGCGACGGGAAGATGTTGTCGTTCTGTGGGACGTAGCCGATCCCGGTCGTGATGATCTCCTCCGGACGATAACCGCTGATCTCCTCGTCGGCAAACTCGATCGAGCCGCCCATGTGAGTGGTAAGTCCGAACACCGACTTCATCACCGTCGACTTCCCGGCGCCGTTGGGGCCGACGATGGCGACGTACTCGCTATCGTCGACCGTGAGGTCGACGTCCTCGACGATCTGGAGGTCGCCGTAGCCGGCGTCGAGCCCGTGCACTTCGAGTGTCGTCATCAGACCTCACCTCCGAGGTACGCCTCGATCACCTGCTCGTTGGCCGTGATCTCCGCGGGCGTCCCCGAATCGAGGACGGCGCCCTGGTGCATCACGATCACGCGCTCGCAGTTGTTCATGATGACGTCCATGTCGTGTTCGACGATGAGGAAGGTGTACCCCCGATCGCACAGGTCGTGGATGTGGCCAAGCAGCTTCTCCTGAAGCGTCGGGTTGACGCCGGCCATCGGCTCGTCGAGCATGAGCATCTCCGGCTCGGTCTGTAAGGCCCGTGCGAGCTCCAGGAGCTTCCGCTGGCCCCCGGAGAGGTTCTTCGCGTACTCCTCGGCCAGGTGATCGATCTCGAACAGTTCGAGCGTCTCCCAAGCTCGCTCGCGCAGCTCCCGCTCCTGTTCTAACACCTCGCTCCGGAAGTACGGCACCACCGACCGCCACAGCGACTCGCCGACCTGTCCTTTCGGCGCGAGCATCATGTTCTCGAGGACGGTCATCTCGGGGAGGCCGCGGGCGATCTGGAACGTTCGCACCAGGCCGCGGTTCGCGACCCGGTGGGGCCGGTCGCCGGTGATCTCCGTCCCGTCGAAGGCGACCCGTCCCCCGTCGGGTTGGTGGACGCCGGTGATGCAGTTGAACGTCGTCGACTTTCCGGCGCCGTTGGGACCGATCAGCCCGGTGATCGACCCCCGTTCGACCGCGAAGCTCGCCCCGTCGACCGCGACGATGCCGCCGAACCGCTTCTCCATGTTCTCGACTTCGAGGATCGCGTCCTCGAGGTCGCGCTCCGTGGACGTCGACTCGTTTACCGCGCGGTCGTCGGACGCCTCGGTCTCGACGTCACTCATCGTCCGCACCTCCGTCGGTCCCGGCGGGGCCATCGTCCTCGGCCGATCGGCCACCGTCCGCGACCGCGCCGCGGCGACGCAGGTCGACACCGGCCGCGATCTCCTTGCGGTGGCCGAGCAAGCCGTCGGGGCGTTTGATCATGAGGAGGACAAGCACGACGCCGAGGACGATGTACCGGACCTCGTCGGCCTGCTGGTAGAGCACGTACCCGATCAGCGCCGCGGGGTCGCCCGCGCCGAGCTCGGCGAAGGCGCCGTAGGCGGTTCGGGGGAAGTCCGTCCCGAGGTTCGCCCGGACCATCGTCCGGACGAACCGCGGCCCCTCGAAGATAACGGCCGCGAAGACGAACCCGCCGAGGACGCTCCCGGTGTTCGACCCCGCCCCGCCGACGATCAGCGCGACGAAGACGTAGAAGGTGATCAGGGGCATGAAATGGTCCGGGCTGATGTGGGTTCGGCTGCCCATCCACAGCGTGCCGACAAGCCCCATCAGCGCACAGCCGACCGCGAACGCCGCGATCTTGGCGCGGTCGGTGCGTTTGCCAAGCGACTTCGCCGCGAGTTCGTCCTCCCGGATCGCCTTCAGCACCCGACCGAACGGGGAGTGGGCGATTCGGGTCAGCAGGACGTAGAAGGCGATCACGAACAGGATCAGGACGAGCGTGTAAATTCCACGCTCCAGGACCGACGACGCGATTCCGACGGCCTCGCCGAGCAGGATGAGGACGTCGCCGACGGCGCCGACGATCGGCTGATCGAACAGCCAGCCGACGACGCTGTCGACCGGGGTCGCCCTGATCCCCTGGCCGCCACCGGTGCCGTAGGCCGTGTCGCCGATCTGGCGGAGGCTTCGGGACTGGACCGAGAGCCGGACGATCTCGGAGAACCCGAGCGTGACGATCGCGAAGTAGTCGGCCCGGACCCGCAGCGTCGGAATCACAAGCACGAGTCCGGCGATTCCCGCGGCGACCATTCCGAGGACGACGCCGACCGGGATCGGGAGTCCGAAGCCGGCCGGTGTGCCGTCCGGCGAGGCGACGGCGATCGACATCGTGTAGGCGCCGATCGCCATGAAGCCGGCGATGCCGATGTTGAACATCCCAGTGTACCCCCAGTGGAGGTTCAGCGCCAGCGCGCCCAGCGCGAAGATCGCTCCGAAGTAGGTGATCGACTGGATCGTGCCGACCGTCGCGTTGACGCCGGCACCCGACAGGACGCCGACGAGGAAGAATCCGACGTAGGTCGCGAGCACGACCTTCACGATCAACAGGAGGTCCGACCGCCACTCCGGGCGGATCATCGCGGTCGGCTCGTCGGTGCCGTCGTCTCCGGGCACGTCTGCAGTGTCCGTTTCGGGATCACCGTCGGGATCGGCGCCGCTCATGCCGTCTCAACACCTCCGAGCAACCCGTCGGGTTTGACGATCAGTATCAGGATCATCAGCGTAAACGCCGCGATCTCGTTCAGGTCGGCCGGGATCCACACCAGCGAGACGTTGATGGTGAGCCCGATCACCAGCGAGCCGACCAGCGCCCCGTAGATCGAGCCGATCCCGCCGAGGATCACCGCAGCGAAGATCAGAAGCAACAGGAACCAGCCGATGTTGATCGAGAACTGGCCCCGGTCGAGGACGATCAGGTAGCCCGCGACGCCCGCGAGCCCGGCGCCGATCGTCCACGTCGCGAAGATCACCCGCTCGGTCGGGATCCCGGTGATCAGGGCGAGATCCTTGTTGTCGGCCATCGCCCGCATCGCCGTCCCCAGCTTCGTGTACTGCAAGAGGAGGTGGAGCCCAACGATGAGCCCGACGGCCGTCACCACGAGCGTCAGCTCGTGGAGGTTGACCCGTTCGAAGGGGAGCCAGGGGGGGACGTCCTCGAGGATCGGCGCGCTCGCGGTCGCGGAGTGGGATTCGACGGTCCAGAACACCGCGATGAGATAGCGCAGGGCGAGCGCGACGCCGACGCTCGCGATCAACAGCGGGATCCCGCCCGCGTCGCGCATCCGCCTGTAGACGAGCCGGTCGATCGCCAGCGCGACGGCGACGGTCAACGCCGCGGCCGCCGCGAGCCCGATCAGGATCGCGACCGGCGAAGCCAACACGTTCATCCCCAGCTCCCCGCCAGTCGGTCCCGCTGCCGTCGGGCTAAACAGGACGAGCTCCCCGACGCTGTAGACGCCCCAGCCGCCGACCACCCACGCGACCGCCCAGCCCGAGAACGCTCCGGTCGTCACCAGATCTCCGTGCGAGAAGTTGGCAAACCGGAGAATACTGTAGGTCATCGAGAGCCCGATCGCCGCCAGCGCGATGTACAGCGAGTCGACCAGTCCGTTCCAGGTGTACCGCCACAGTCGTCCGAACGCCAGCTCACCCGTCGCGATCCGCCTGACGAGGTCCAGCAGGAGGACGGCGATCCCGAGAACGATGAGCAACGCGAACAGCTCCCGCCCCGACGAGAGCCGCTTCCGTGTCTCGTCGATCAGTTCCGAAACAGTTCCACCCGTGTTACCAACACCCATATCACGTTGAGAGATTACGTCCCCGACTAAATAGTTCACGCTACGTGTTACCGAGGAACGAACAGTAACGGTCCACCGAGAACGCTACGCTTCGCCGTACACCGGGACGGCCGCGCCACTCGTCACCGTCGCGCCGTCGCTGCAGAGAAACGCCAGCATGTCCGCGATGTCGGCGGGATCGACCCACGTTTCGTGATCGGCGCCGGACAGCATCTCCCGGTTCATCGGGGTATCGATCACGCTCGGCATCACGCAGTTCGCCCGGACGACGCCCTCGTTCTCCTCGGCCAGCGTCTCGGTCAGCAGTCGGATCCCGGCTTTCGTGATCCGGTAGGGACCGTCCCCCTCGCCGCCCTCGAGCGACGACCGGGCGCTGACGCTGACGATCGACCCCTCCGACTCCCGGAGGTGTGGTAAGGCGTGTTTCGAGGCGAGAAACGCCGTTTTCAGGTTGACGTCTAACAGGAGTTCGAACTCCTCGAGATCGGTCTCCTCGATCGGCTGTCCGCCCTGCCAGGTGCCGGCGATATTACAGAGGTGATCGATCCGTCCGTGGTCGTCGATCACCGTCTCGACGAGGGCCGCGACCGCGTCCTCGTCGGTCAGATCCGTCTCGTAGAAGTGGGTTCGGTCGTCGGGGTCGAGCAGGGCGTCCTCCTCGTCGGGTTCGACGACGTCGACCGCACAGACCGTCGCACCGGCGCTCCGGAAGCGCTCGACGACCGAACTGCCGAGGGCACCACTCGCGCCGGTGACGATCGCGACCGTGTCGGTGAAATCGACGTCGAACGAGGTTTGTGGACTCATACCGCTCCATCAACGGCCACGGTGATCAATCTCCGCCCGGAAACGGCACAGGCGTAGCCCCCACCGTCGACGAGTGTGCGCCCGAGGCGCGACTCAGAACCCGTGGGGTGGAAGCGAAACCCGTTGGAACCAGAACCGCTCGATCGCGCCGACGATCGTCTCGAACTCGTCGGGATCCGACGGCTTCGCGAGGAAGGCGTTCGCGGCCCGTTTGTAGCTCTCGTTGACATCGGCTGTGGCTTCCGAATCCGTCAACACCAGCACCGGCAGCTGAACCAGCGTCTCGTCGTTCCGGATCGTCTCGAGGAGCTCGAACCCGTCCAGGTCCGGCAGCTCCAGTGTCAACAAGACGAGGTCGGGGGCCAGCGTCGAGTCCTCGATACGCTCCTCGAGATACTCGAGTGCTGCCTCGCCGTTCGCCCGCACGTCGATTTCGGTCTCCGTCGAAATCGCCTCGAACGCCTCTCGAGTCCGCCGAGCGTCGTCCGAGTCGTTCTCGATCAACAATACCCGGGTGCGGTTTTCGGAGTCGACGTCAGCCGTCGACCGCTCCAGGGCAGTGGACTCCCGGGCCGAGAACTGTTTACTTTCCATAATTTCTCTACTCCAAGACTATATGTATATTCTAACTATATAAGCTTGTCCACCATTCATACTTGATCTATACTACTATCCATATGAAAATAAATGTTCGGGCTCGGTTAGCCCGTCCCGGTGCCGCAGCGATCCCACAGGCTCAAGCCGTCTCCGGACGACCACCCACTCGAATGCGCCTGATCGCTCACCGAGGGTTCGCCGCGACGGCACCCGAGAACACGATCGCCGCGGTCGAGGACGCGGCCGTCGCCGCCGACGCCGTCGAGTTCGACGTTCGGCGCTGTGGCTCGGGCGAGCTCGTCGTCGTCCACGACGAGACGACCGACCGCGTTACCGGTGTCGACCACACGGTCGCCGACACCCCGCTCGAGGAGCTGCAGTCGCTTTCGGTGCTTGGAACCAACGAGCGGATTCCGACCCTCGAGGAGATGCTCGCGGCCGTTCCCAATCACCTCGAGATCAACCTCGAGATGAAGGCCGACGGGATCGCTGCCGACGTCCTCGAGGCCGTCGCGGACGTCGAGAACCGGGTCGTCGTCACCTCCTTCCTGCTTCCCGAACTGCGGGCGATCCGCGAACTCGATCGCGAGCAGCCGACGGGGCTGCTCGTCAGCCGACGACTCGAGACGCCCGTGACGACCGCCGTCGAGCTCGACTGTGACGTACTGGGAGCGAACTACTGGCGCTGCGTGACGACGCAGGTCGTCAGGCGGGCGAAAGCCCTCGATCTCGAGGTTCACGCCTGGGCGATCGAACGCTGGACGACCGCACGGCTGCTCGGGCTGTTCGGCGTCGACTGTATCTCTGCGGACCGACCGATCCAGCTCTAGGAGAGTTCGCCACAGGCCCACGCCGCCCGGTCACGGACGGTCGGCTCTGGATCCCCGGTCGCGAGCGTCGAGAGTCGCTCGCGGGCCTCGGTGACGTCCCCGTGGCCGAGTGCGGTGCAGGCACTGGCGCGAACGTAGCGGTGGTCGTCCTCGAGCAACGCGAGCAGCTGCGAGCGCACCGGCTCGACGACCGACGGCTCGACCGCGGCGACGCGGCCGAACGTCACCGCGGCGTTCGCGCGGGTCTCAGGGTCACCGCTCTCGAGGGCCGACCGGAGCCGCGGACACGCCGGTTCGACCCGCTCCGGGTGGCGGTGGGCCACGTCGGCCAGGCAGCCGACGGCGTTGCGCCGGAGCTCTGCGTCCTCGCGGTCGGCGAGCTCGACGGCGTGGTCGAGGAACACAAGCGAGGACAGCTCCGCCGTCGAACGGCCGAGCCGTCCCAGGACGGACAGCGCGGCGACGGCGCCGTCGTCGGGTTCGGGGGCCACCGTCTCGGTCAACAGCGAAAGCGCGGGCTCGAGGGCGTCCGGGCGAGCCCTGGCGACGTGGGCCATCGTTCGGATCCCGTGGACGTCGCCGTCTCGGGCCTCGGTGAGGTCAACGATCGCGGGCACGTGCTCGACGACGGCGGTCGGCCGTTCCTCGGTTACCGCCGCAAGGCATCGCAGCAGTTCTCCCGCAGTCGGCGACTCCTGGTCGTCGGCTGCGGCCGCGACGATCGCGTCGGCCGAGGGCGCGACGTCGGAGGGTGCCTCGGCGGCGAGCTCCGCCAGGGAGTACGCGACCGCCTCCCGCAGCTCGAACCCGGGGTCGGAAAGCAGCTCCCGGAGCTTCGGCACCGTCGGCATGTACGTACACGGCTCCTCGTCGACGCCGTCCCGAACTCGGCGAACGGCGTCCCGTCTGGTCTCCGGATCCGTCGCGTCGAGCTGGCTCAACACCAGCGGCAGATCTACTGCCTCAGATCGCTGCTGCTGCTCGACGGCGGGTCCCCCATCCCGGTCCATCTCGTCTACCCTATATCTGAAAATCGATAAAAGTGTTACGACTGTCCGTCGCTCGTGAGTGCGGCTCTCGCCCTATGCGAGCCACTCCTCGGGCTTGGTGTCGTAGTCGACGTCGTCGGCCGCGAGGTGTTCGACCTCCTCCCAGGGGACGTCCTCGATCGTGACCTCGTCACCATCGTACCGGAGCAGCTTGCCCCGCTCCTCGGGTTCCGGCTCGCGGTTGCGCCGTTTCGCGACCTCGACGTCGTGTTCGTCGACCTCCTTGACGATCGTCAGCAGGTTCACGGGCCGTCCCCAGAGCTCGAAGATCCGCTTTACCGTCTCGCGAGCCTGCCCCAGGTCGAGCATGACGCCGTTGTACTGGTGGCCTAACAGGAGCTCGTTGGCGTTGTTGTAGTTGCCGTCGTACACTGCGATCGTCGGCTTCCCGAAGTTGGTGAACTGCAACAGGAGCTTCTTCTTGACGTCCTCGGCGGCGTCGCTGGCGACGTGGAACTGCCCCGTCGCCTGGGAGTGTTCGTAGGTGAAGTAGTTGTTCTCCGTGATGAACTCCTGGGTCAGGAACTCGTCGAGGAAGGTGACGTCGTTGTGGCTCTCCCGGACGTCGTACATCCGGTCCCAGCCCGCGGTGAACTCGACGTCGGCCAGCGCCTCCTCGACGCTCTCGTAGCGCTCGTCGTCGAAGAGGTACCGACCGATCCGCTCGAGCTCGTTCTGGTTCACCCGGGCCAGGAAGCCGCGGTGCTGGCGCTTGACCAGTGAGTAGTGTCGACGGGCCAGCCCCTCGTAGGTAAGCACCTTCCAGGGGTAGCGATCCACGTCGATCTCGCCCTCGCGGGCGCGTTCGAGAGCCTCGTGGTCGACCCACTCGTCGGGGAGCTCCTCGAGCTCGGCGAGCCCGTCGGCGTCGACGCTCGCGAGTGCCTCCGGCGGCTCGAGTGTCTCGAGCACCGCCTCGAAGTCGACGACGTCGGTCAGGTTTCGCCAGGAGATCCCCTCGACCCGGAGCAGCCGCTCGAGGACTTCCCGGCGGTTGGTCGTGTTCTCGACGTACTCCCATAGCTCCAGCCCGAGGCTGTAGGGGTTGAGCCCGCCCGATCCGAGCACCTTCGCCATGTGGTCGGCGTAGTTGACGAACTCGTCGTCGCCGGCGAACCCCTCGTCGGTCATCATCGCCGACTCCCAGTAGGCGGCCCACCCCTCGTTCATCACCTTCGTCATCTTCTGGGCGGCGAAGTAGTACGCCTCCGCTCGCATCATATCCAATACGTCGCGTTGCCAGGGCTCCATCTCGACGGCCCGCTGGGCGTCTTCGTCGTACTGCTTGCCGTGCTCGCGGACGAACGAGAGGACGTCCTTCTGGGGCTCCTCGGGGAAGTTCGAGGGGACGTCCTCGCCCTCGAGTTTCTCGAGCCACTCGTCGTCGAACACCTCGCCTTTGATCTCCTCGGAGAGCCCAAGCTCGTCGAGTTTCTCGGCGACGTCCTCGTCGATCTCCTCGACCGGGCCGTCGACATCGAGCCGTCGCTCGAACACCTGATGTTGATCGATGTTGTCCTCCAGGGAGAGACAGTGGTCGATCCACTTCTCGACCTCGGCGCGGTCGATCTCGGGATCGGACATGTACTCGTCGATCGCCCGGGCGTGGCGTTCGAGCATCGCCGCGGCGTCGACCTCCTCGTCGGACCGCCCGCTCGTAAAGAGGCCGAACCACTCGTTGTTCGCGAAGAAATCGGAGTGGGCCTCGACGTGGGTGATGACTGCCTTCTGGTCGGCCAGCGTGTTCGACTCCTGGAGGAACGCGTGGGCGGGGTTGTCGTTGTTGACGATCTCGAAGGCCTTCCCGCCGCCGTACTGGCCCTGCTTGCGTTGTTTGTCGTACTGCATCCCCCACCGCCAGTGGGGGTACCGCGACTGGAACCCACCGTAGGCGATGAGCTCGTTCATCTCGTCGTAGTCGACGATCCAGTAGTTGACCGGGTACGGCTCCAGCCCGAGCTTCTGGGCGAGGTTGCGCGCCTCGCGGACCGGTTCCTCGAGGTCGGTCGCGATCGCCTGTTTGCGGAATCTGTCCGCGTTCGAGTTCGAGTTACGCATCGGTATCATCCTCCGTGCTGAGGATCTCGTAGATCGCGTCGGTCACGTCGTCGGCACCGTTGACGTACGCCACCGCGACGTCCTCGGCGTCGCGCCCGAAGTGCCGTTCGAGCTCTTCGGCGTGGGTGGCATTGATCGCGTTCCCGCTGGGCTGGGTCTCGACGTAGGCATGCAGGTTCGCGGGGATCTTCTCCATCAGCGGGATCACCTGTTCCTCGGTGTCGTTGCTCGAGTTCTCCGAGTCACCCGCCGCGAAGACGTAGCGGTTCCAGTCGCTCCAGGGGTACTCCTCGAGCAACTGTTCGGCGAGTTCGTACGCGCTCGAGATCTTCGTCCCGCCGCCCGACCGAATGCCGAAGAACTCCTCGCGGTCGACCTCCCAGGCCTCGGCGTCGTGGGCGATGTAGACGAACTCGGCGTTGTCGTACTTCCCCGTGAGATACCAGTCAAGCGGCGTGAACGTCCGCTCGACGAGCTCGCGTTTCTTCTCGCGCATCGAGCCCGAGACGTCCCGGATGTTGACCACGACAACGTTTTTCTCCTTCTCCTCGATGATCTCGGGGTAGCGGTAGCGCTCGTCCTCGCGGCGGAACGGGACGTGTTTGATCCCCTCGCGGCGGATCTTCTGCTGGACGCTCTCGCGTTCGACGTTTTCCTCGAGCTCCGCGACCGAGCGCCAGGTGTCGAGCTCGTCGGCCGGGATCTCGTCGTAGGCGTCTTCGATCCAGGCCATCGACACCGGCAGGTTCTCGCCGCGGGCCCACTCGAAGACGTCCCGGGGACCAAAGCCTTCGACCTTGCAGACCTCCCGCAGGAACTCCTCGTCGAAGTCCATCGCGAGCTTGCGCTTGAGCCCCTCCTTGAACATTCGCTCGAAGTCGAGCGTGCTGTCGGGGCCGGTGCGGGTGAGGTCGGTGAAGGGACCCTCCTTCTCCTCGACGACCGTCTTCCCTTTCGGCTCTAAGTCGAGCCCGAGCTCCTCGTCGAGTTCCTGGGCGAACTCCTCGGGGTCCATCTCGTAGTACTCGTGTTCGCCGCCCTCCTCGCCGGGTTCGTCGCCGTCGCCGTCGTCACCGTCGCCGTCTCCCGGCTGGGGCTGCCCGACCGGCTGCCCGACGTCGGGCGTGTCGCCGTCGCCCTGGCCGACGCCGCCCTGGTCGCGCTGATCGTACTCGAACTCCGGCAGCGAGACGATCTTGACGGGGATCTGGATCCCGTCCGGGCGACCGCTACCGAGATCGCCGTACTTGATGAAGTCGGCCAGATCCTCGCGGCGCTGTTCGCCCACCTCTCGGAATCGTTCGAGATCGTCTCTCAGTCCCATCGGTAGCTCACCTGTCCCATAACGTGTCTGCTGGTCAGTTCGGCCGACGCCGCCGAGTAGTCGAACTGCTCGACCATCGTCTCGATCGTTCGCTCCTTGACCGACTCGGTCTCGGTCCCGCTCGGCGGATCGTCCCACTGGCGCGGGTCGAAGTCCTCGAAGGTTCGCTCGACGTCGTCCCAGTCGTGGCTCTCGAGGACGGACTTGATCACCGGGATCGCGGTGAGGTCGACGTCCTGGACCGAGAAGTCGTCGTCGCGGTGTTCCCAGGCGTGGCGGTTCAGCGAGGTGATCACCTTCTCGCGTCGGAAGTTGCGCACGCTCTCTCTGGGCATGTTCCCCTCGTACTCGGCCTCCGAGAACCGGCCGAGGTGTTCGACCTCGAACAGCTTCATCTTCAGCGGATCGGGCTCGACGCGCTCGCCGCGGTCGTTGTACAGGGGTTCGTCGGTCTCCCAGGCGTAGACGTGTTCGACGTACTCGGCGACAGTCTCCTCGTCGACGCGTTTCTCGTGCATGATCGCCTCGATGACGTCGCTCTCCTGCTGGTCGAAGACGTAGTTTTTGACCGGGACGACTCGGTTCTCGAACTCCGAGCGCTCACCCGTCGAGAACACGGGCGCCTCCGAGAGCCCCTCGGCCATCGCGTTGAGGACGTCCCGAGGCATGACGACGTCCTCGACGGCCAGCTCGGAGTGGTGGCGATCCCGGTCGGTCTGAAGGAGTTCGGCGAGAGTGTCCCGCGTGTAGGTGACGGGGATCCCGCCGTCGCCGTCGTCGCCGTTGTCTGCAAAGTCGAACTCCTCTTTCTCGCGTCGGGTGTCGCCCTCCTGGAGGTAGCCCTGGTCGAAGATCAGGGCCTTGTCGACGAGATCCAGCCCGTTGGGAAGGTCCTCCTCGTCGAGCCGGGTGACGACCGCGTACAGCGCCGCGGCCTCGATCGCGTGGGGGGCAAACTCCCGCTGGCGGGGGTTCCCGTCTCGATCCTTGACCGTCACCGCGACCGGCTCGCGGATCCGATCGGCGAGATCGAGGTAGCTCTCGGCCTCCCAGACGGTCGTTTCCGCTGTCAGTTCGCGGCGGATCAGCTCCGTCTCGAGGCTCAGGTTCGTCAGGTAGCCGAACTGGTGGCGGTCGAGTCGGCGCTTGAGTGCCTTCAGCGGATCCATCCCGTTACGGTCGGCGTGCTGGTTGAGCTGGGCCTCCAGATCGGGGTTCGAGATAATCAACATCTGCGTGTCGACGTCCATCCCGATCCCCTGGTCGAGTTTCACCGACTGCTCGTCGGGGACGTTCAGTAGCTTCTGGAGCAGGTCGGCGTGCTGGGCCGCGTCCTCGACGATCGTGAGGACGCCGTTGCCCTGCGACAACACGCCGTCATAGCTGAACGCCTGGGGGTTCTTCCGCCCCCGGGAGTCGAGTTCCTGGAGCATCCCGTGCATCCAGGAGCCGACGAGTCGCTCCTTGGGACGGCCGTCGTCCTCACTGTGGAGGACGCCGACGCCCTGGCCGATGTCGACGACGTAGTTTTTCACGCGGAGGTGCTGGTCGTCGGCGATCGTCGAGAACAGCTCGTCTTTCCCCTCCCGGCGGTAGTGTTCCTCGAGGTAGTCGTAGGCCTCCCGGGAGAACGGGTCGAGCTCGGCGTCGACCCGAACGGGGACGTGGTCCTTGAGCTCGTCGTTCAGCTCCTCGAGCAGCTCCGCCCGGACGTCCTCGGGGAACACGGATAGCGGGTGGGCCTGGACCGGGCTCTCGTACCAGTGGGTGTCGTCGGTCGTCGTCGAGTCGGTGCCGTAGCTCAGCCCGCGCTCCTCGACGTCGGCGGTGGTGACGTTCCACTCGACGGTGTAGCGCCGTCCCTCGGGGGTCTTCGAGTACTCGCGCAGGCCGTTGACCAGACAGCGCTTGAGCTCCGACTTGCCCGTCGCCGTGGGTCCCTCGAACCAGATGATCTTCTCGTCTTTCGCCCGCCCCGCGGCGATCGACCGGAGGTCGTCGACGAACCGATTGAGAACCTCGGTGTTACCGAGGATCGCGTGCTCGCCGTCGTTGTGCGGGTCGTCGAAGAAGCGGTAGCGCTCCTTCTCCTCGCCCTCCTCGACCACGGTGCGAGTGCCGGCCGCCTCGATCGCCTCGAGCAGGTACTTCGAGGCGTGGGAGGCGATCGTCGGGTTCGCAAAGATCCGATCGACGTAGGACGCGATATCCATCGGCTCTTCGTAGGTCTCCTCGAGGGTGCGGTCGGCCGCGCCCACGTAGTCGCGTTCGGTCATGTTAGTCTTCCATCTCGGCTTTGGCGACCTCCGCGCCGGCGAACTCGAGGACTTCCTTGGCGCCCGACTCAGAGTACCCCTGTTCCATCAGCGCGTCGATCCACGAGGAGCGCTCGTCGTCGTCGAACTCGTTGGCGCTGACCAGCGCGGAGAAGTTGATGTTGTGCTTCTTGTCCTCCCAGAGCTTGCGCTCGAGGGCGCGGCGCAGCCGTTCGTTGTCCTGGGGGTTGAACGCCTCGCCCTCGCGGGCCCGGCGGGAGACCCAATTGCTCACCTCCTGGCGGAACGACTCCTTGCGGTCCTCGGGGATGTCGAGTTTCTCCTCGACGCTGCGCAGGAAGGTTTCGTCGGGCTCCTGCTCGCGGCCCGTGAGCTCGTCTTCGATCGTGTCGTCGTCGATGTAGGCCATCACGTGGTCCATGTACTTTTCGCCCTGGCGCTGGATCTCGTCGATGTCATACGCGAGGGCGTGGCGGACGTCCTCGATGGCCCGCTCGCGGTACTCCTCGCGGACCGTCTCGAGGTAGCGGTAGTAGGTCTCGAAGTTGTCCTCCGGGATCGAGCCGTGGTGCTCTAAGTTCTCCTCGAAGAAGTTGAATACCGTCAGCGGCGAGAGGAACCCGCGCGAGCGGTGTTTCGAGTCCATGATCGCCTCGGCGATCTCGTCGCCGATAAAGCGGGGCGAGACGCCGACCATCCCCTCGCCGATCTCGGCTTTCGCCTCGGCCTCCTCGCGGAGCTTCTTGACGTCGATGTCGTCGCCCTCGTCGATCTCGCCGTTGTAGGCCTTGGCCTTCGAGAGCAGGTCGACGGTCTCGGTGTCGGGCTCCTCGATCCGCGTGAGGACGCCGAACAGTCCCGCCATCTCGAGGGTGTGGGGCTCGACGTTGATGTCGGGGACGTCGGCGTTGTTCAGCATCTTCTCGTAGATCTGGGCCTCGTCCTCGTAGGAGAGGACGTACGGGAAGTCGATCCGCTTGGTGCGGTCGTTGAACGCCTCCATCTTCTCGTCGCCCTTCTTGTCCTTGTACTCGGGCATGTTCGTCCGCCCGACGATCACCTGGTCGATGTCGATCCGCGGGTTGCTCTTTGGCTTGATCGTCTGCTCCTGGGTGGCGTGTAGGAAGTCATAGAGGAACTCCCGCTGGAGCTTGAGCAGCTCCTCGCCGGAGAAGACGCCGCGGTTGGCGTTACAGAACGCCCCAGAGTAGTCGAACGCGCGCGGATCCGACTCGCCGTAGATGGCGATCTTCGAGTAGTTGACGTCGCCGGTTAGCTCGGTCTCGTCCTGGTTTTTCTTGTCCTTGGGCTCGAACGTCTCGAGGGCCTGACGCTTGTTCTCGTCGGCGACCAGCCGGATGACCTCGACGTGGTTCTCTAAGACCTGCTGGAGGTCGTCCTCGTAGTAGGCCAGCAGCCTGTCCATGTAGAACTCGCTTTCGGGGTCCAGCGCCTGCTCGTTCTGGATGGTGTAGGGCGCGTCGAGGACGTCGTTCAGGTCGTCGATCACCCGCTGGCGTTGCTCCAGGGGCAGCAAGACGAGCGGATCCTGGTTCATCGGCGAGCGAACCGTGTCGTCGGCGGGATCCTGGTCCTGGATGACGTCACAGAGGTTCGTCCAGCGGAACGTGTACATCCGCCCCTCCTCGCGGAGGGTGTAGTCCTCGAAGTACTTTCGCACCTGTTTGTCGAAGTGGGACTTCCCGGATCCGACCGGACCCAGCAGGAGCTTGATCCGCCGTTCCGGACCGAGCCTGCGAGCGCCCGATTTCACCTTGTTGACGAACTCGTGGATCGACTGGTGGATCACCTTCCCGTAGAAGGTGTTCTCGCCGCCGTGGAGCGGGTCCTTGGAGGCGAGTTCGTACTCCACCACTCCCTCGGTCTCGTCGTAGGTCGTCCCGTAGTAGTCGAACATGTCCGCAACCCGCTGGTGGGCGTTGCGGGTGATCTTCGGGTCCTCGTAACACTCCTCTAGGTACCAGCCGAAGGACTTGGTTTCCCGCAGGTCCGCGGGCATCGATTCCTTGTAATCCGTACTGAGCTTCTCGAGCGTCTCGATGTCACCGTTCATGGTATCATTGCCAGTTTCGTCCCCCGTCGGTCGTATCGGAGTGAACGTCGTTCGACCAGCCTGTACCGTCGTGCGGCCGGACCGCCGCTATCCGCCGTCTCGTATCCGTTCGACGCGCCACGGTCGAACCGCTCCGCGCGGCTGCCTGCGGAGGGCGCGAACCGGTGCGGACGGCGTCGATGCGTCGTGCCATGTGTGAGCCATCACCACCCTGCGTCGCGCGAGGACCGTGGTTTCGGTCTCGGACGACGGTGCGCCGGGGACGGGCGCGAAGTGGGATCGGTCCGGCGAGCGGATACCGATAGTATTTAATGAGTGAGTAATCCACGTACTTAAGCTTAGCCCCAAAAGGTATTTGCCAGCAGATGTTTTCTTCGTAGATCCTATGCAAATTATAGTTGGGTAACGATATCGCTTACCAGGGTCGCGGGACGGCGGAATAAGACCACCCCTTGCAGCTGACGGGGTTGGCGGTGCGCGACCGTTCACGAGGGGTGGACCGATCCGGGACGACGCGCATTTACGCCGCTCGCTCGTACTCCCAGTATGAGCGAACTCGAGTCGCTACCCGACGCCTGGGAGGTCTGGTCGGCCGAGGACGACGGACGGCTCGTCCTCGCGTACCGGCCCGACGTCTTCGACGGCGAGGCGTTTCCCGCGCCCTGTCTGCCGACGCTGTATCTGACACACGGGAAGCGAACGCGCAGACCGGGAACCAACCCGACGGATCGGACGGCTGCGACCGACTGGTTCGTGACCTTCTACCTCGAGCCCGACGTCTCGTTGAACGAGACGAACCGGTTCGAGACCCGCGCCGAGGGGCTCGAGCGGACCGTGGAGCTCGCCCGCCAGTTCGACGACGGCGGGATCGACTATCGGGCGCTGTACCAGGTTCCCCGCGAGGAGTACTTCGAACGGCTCGACGAACTCACTGGCCGATCGAGCTGAGCCGCGCTCGGACGTGAGGCTTAACCGCCGTCCGCGACTACCGATCCGTATGTCTACCGTCACCCTCATCGGCTCCCGGCTGGCCGAGCCGGGGACCGAGTTCGTCTACGAGGGCGAGGCCGACGGCTGTGCGGGCTGTCCGTACCGCAGCCAGTGTCTCAACCTCTCGCAGGGAACCAGATACCGCGTCACCTCGATCCGCGAGAACGCACAGACCCTCGAGTGTGCGATACACGACGAGGGGGTCCGCGCCGTCGAGGTCGAACCCGTTCCCGTTCCGGCAAACGTCCCCACGAAGGGCGCGTTCGCCGGGAGCAAGGCGAGTCTCCAGGGTCCCTGTCCGTACGTCGAGTGTCCGAGCCACGAGTACTGCGAGCCCGACGGTGCCGAGTTCGACGAGGAGTACCGGATCCGGGAGATCGTCGGCGATCCGCCCCACGACGTCTGCCACCTGGATCGCTCGCTCCAGCTGGTCGAACTCGACACCGACGGCTGACCGACGATCGGTTGCTACGGTTCCAGAGCTTCGCCCTCGAGCCAGCTATCGGCCCAGCAGGAGATCTCCGCGAAGACCGGTTCGAGCGACTCACCCTTTTCGGTCAGGCTGTAGTAGGTCGCGATCGGCGCGTCTTCCTCCAGGCGACGCTCGACGAACCCCATCTCGCCGAGATCGTCGAGGACTCGCGAGAGGGTGCGGGCGTTGGCACCGGTCTCGCGTTTGAGCTCGTTGAACCGGTGTTCGCCCTCAAGCAGCGTATGGAGGACCGCGAGCCGCCACTGGGAGCCGATCTGTTCGATCGATTCGACGACCGGACAGGCCTCCTCCTGCCGTTCGGACGAGTTCTGTGATTGCGGGGTTGCCATCGACAGTTCGTATACGGCCCCGGAGTATAGAGGTTCGGATCCGAACCAGCTAACCGAACGCCACCGCGAGGACTCACCGCACGGGTTCGTCCTCGAGTACAGATTCGATGCGCTCGAGCGCCCGCAGGCAGACGGGCGCGTAGCCGACGGCGGTCGGCGGAAGCTCGAAGACCACCCGACAGCGATCATCGGCGAGTTCGTCCACCCGGTGGCCCGTCGCCGAGACGCCCGCGATACGCCACGTCCAGCGGCGATCGGTGCGGTCGGTTACCGCGAACGGGAGCCAGAGACCGGGCACCCGGATTCGTCCGGTCGTTCCCGTCCGAACGCGGCCGTCGGTCGCGTCGACCCCGCGAATGATCGGCGACCACTCCGGCCACCGTCGGACGTCGACGAGCAGGTCCCAGACGTCCTCGGGCGGGACGGAGAGAACGTGGGAGGCCTCGAGCCGTCTCCCGCCCGCGGCGAGCTGCAGCCGTGTCATACGTTATCGTCGCGAGCCAGCGGTAAGGACGTTCTGCCGCCCGGGCTGGCGAGGGCGATCCGTCGCCGTGGTGCGGTTCGGACCCGACCGTTATGTCGGTCGGAGCGAATCGTAGGATCGTGACTGGAGACCACACTCGGCGCGCCGTCCTCGCGGGGACGCTCGCTGCCGGCGTCGGCGGGCTCACGCTGACCGGGGCGAGGGAGCTGCTCGACCAGTTCGCCCCGCTGTCGGGCCGTGCCTGGGACGCGGCCGACAGATCGATCTCGGAGCGCGTCGCGAGTCCCTACGGCGAGGCGAGGGTACGCTACGACGAGGACGGCGTCCCCAGTATCGTCGCCGACGCCGAGCCCGCGGCGTACTTCGCCGTCGGCTACGTCCAGGGGTTCGATCGGCTCGCACAACTGGACCTGCAACGGCGGGTCATGCGGGGGCAAGTGTCGGAGCTGGCCGGTGAGGGAGCCCTCGCGGACGACGAGTTCCACGTCGCGATGGACTTTGCCGGCGCGGCCGAGGCGACCTGGGAGCTTGTCGCCGAGACCCCCGCCGGACCGCTCGTCGAGGCCTACGTCGACGGCGTCAATGCGTCGATCGACGGCGAAGGGCTCCCCCTCGAGTTCGAGCTGCTGGGGTACGAGCCCGAGCCCTGGACGCCCGTCGACTCGATGCTGATGGAAAAGCAGATCTCCTGGGACCTGACCGGGAACTTCGGCGAACTCCGTCGCGCGCTGGTCGCCGACCGACTCGGCGAGGACGTCCTCGAGGAGCTGTTCCCCGAGCGGCTGGACCACGACGTGCCGATACTGCGGGAGTCGATCGAGGCGGAAACCCTCGAGGGCGAGCTCGACGTCGGCTCGGTTTCGGACGAGGACGCCGTCGGGTCGGCACTGACCGACTGGCTCTCGCGGTTCGAATCGCCCACCGGGATCGGCTCGAACAGCTGGGTCGTTTCCGGCGAGCACACCGAGAGCGGGCGACCGATCGTCGCCTTCGATCCACACCTGACGCTGATGACGCCTCCGCTGTGGTACGAACAGCACGTCGAGACCCCCGAGACCTCGGTTCGGGGTGCGACGTTTCCGGGCGTCCCCTTCGTTATCGCCGGCGCGAACGATCGGGGGACGTGGTCGTTCACGAACGTCGGCGCGGACGTGCTGGACTGTTACACCTACGAGATCGACGACGACGGCGAACGCTACCGCTACGACGGGGAGTGGCGAGAGTTCGATCGCGAGGAGCGGACGATCGCCGTCGCTGGCGGCGACGATCGGTCCATCGAGGTCAGGAAAACCGTCCATGGGCCGGTGTTGGAACGCGAGGGCCGAACCGTCGGCGTCGCCTGGACGGGCCACACCGCCACGCGGACGACCGAGGCGATCTACGAGTACGAACGCAGCGACGGCCTCGCGGACCTGCTCGAAGCGACTCGGAAGTTCGACCTGCCGACCCAGAACCTCGTCTACGCCGACGCCGACGGCCGGACGCTGTACTACGCGACGGGCAAGCTCCCGACCCGCGAAATCGACAGGGAGGTCGTCTCGGGTAATCGCATCTTCGACGGCTCCGCGGGCGAGGGCGAGTGGGACGGGTTCGAGCCGTTCGGTGAGTCCTCCTGGGAGGGGTTCGTCCCCTTCGCGGAGAAACCCCACGCGATCGACCCCGACGTCCTCGCGACGGCTAACCAGCGGGTGGTCGACGACCCCGGCCACTACGTCGGCGTCGCGTACGCGTCACCCTACCGCGGCGAACGGATCTACGACCGCCTCGACGAGCACCTCGCGTCGGGCGAGCCGACCGACCTCGAGTTTCACCGGGAGCTGCAGAACGACACCTACGACGGGCGGGCCGAACAGCTGGTGCCCGAGTTGCTCGCGGCGCTCGACGAGCGGATCGAGGACGGGGACGAACACGACGGCCTCGAGGACGCCCGCGACGTCCTCGCCGACTGGGAGTACGAGATGGACGCCGACTCCCGGGGAGCGCTCGTCTTCGCCCGCTGGATGGACCGCTTCCGGGAGCTGGTCGTCGAACCCGACTTCGAGAACGCGGATCTCGACGAGTCGTACTACCCCGACGACTGGGTCGTCGCGACGCTTCCCGCCGACAGCCTGTTCTTCGAGGAGCGCTCGCGGACCGAGACGATGGTCGCCGCGTTCGAGGACGCCCTCGACGAGATCGACGCGGCGGGGTGGGTGCGCTACGGCGACTGGAACTCGACGCGGATCATCGAGCACCCGTTCGGCGCGGAGGCGCCGTTTCTGAACTATCCCGAACTCCCGGCCGACGGCTCGCGAGCGACGGTGAAAAACTACCGCGTCGGCTCGGCTGTCGGCGCGAGCTGGCGGATGGTCGTCGAGCCCGGCGGCACGGCGACGGCGGTGCTTCCCGGCGGCAACTCGGGCGACTACTTCTCCGATCATTACGACGATCAGCTTGAGAACTGGCTCGCGAACGACCAGACGCCGATGGACCGAACGCTCGACGACGAGGGCGAGCCCGACGTCGTCTTCGAGGAGGGATCGTCGTGACCGAAATCGATCGAAGCGGCGAGGACGAGGACGCGAGCGGCGACCCCGGAATCGACGCTGTGCTCGAGCGCGTCCGCACCGAACCGCGGGCCCACTGGCTGGCCGTCCTCGTCGTCGTCCCGATCGGCCTGATTCTGGCCTGGCTCCACTGGCTCGGACTCATCGTCGCCGGGGCGCTCGTCGGGTTCATCTCGCCGACCGTGTGGCACGGGCTCGTCGGCGCCTTAGGGTTTGGCGTCGTCGTCCTCGCCGTCTTTGCGATCGGGCTCGGGGATTCGGTCCGGGGCGTCCTCGAGATGGCCCCCGCCGTCTACGTCACGGTCGTGAGCGCGCTCGGGCTACCCGCGCTGGGTGCGCTGTTCCGGGGTATCGTCTGAGTTCGACGAGTGCGCGGGCCGGTGCGGGGACACGCTTCGCGTATCAGGAAACGTCTCTTCGCGGTAACCGCTCGATGTGTCTCTTCACGAGCACACGGTAGACTGTCCCGAGCAACCCGTAGACGGCGAGACAGGAGACGAAGGCGATCGTCCCTAACTTGCCACCGGAGCCGCCCAAATACGGGGCGGTGTACACCACTACGAGCCCGACGGCGATACCCGCCATCGCCATCCAGCGTTCGTCCGGAATACGGGTCGAATCGCTCATCCCTGCAAACGAGGCCGCGTATATCGCTGCTGCCAGCAGGTCGCCAGCTCCCGGATACAGCCACGGAAGCGCGACTCCGCCGAGGATGCCGATAACAGCGGATGCTGACACCGGATCGAGTGGCAGTCGATGGTGCAGCGTAAACGTAACCACCGCCGCGATGACCGAGAAGCCCACGACGAGGACAACGGTGTCAGACGCCGGCAGCTGGTCGCTGAGAAACGATGTCGGCGTTCCGAGGATCGTGAGGGCCACTCCGACGAAAGCGGTGGTACCGAGTTTCCCGCCAACTCCGTGAAAGATCGGTTGGGCCAGGAGATAGATGACGACTGCCAGCATCGCCGCCACGAGACCCTGCCAGTAGGTCGGAAACACGATCGGCGAGGTCATACCGACGAACGCTCCACAGTAGGCCGGAACGGCGAGCGGACGCCTCACGGCGACCGCCAAGAGGCCGGTGAGGCTCGCGGCAACCACTGGTGTGAGTCGTCCCTCGACGACGAGGACGAAGGTTACCCCGGTCGAAACGGAGTCCGAAACAGCGCTCACCGACTCCCAGCAAGAGGCGCTGGTACTCGCGTACGATCGTGGCTACTTCGAGTCTCCCCGTCAGGTAACGATGGAAGAACTCGGCACAGAGCTCGGAATTTCCCAACAGGCTGTCGCGTCTCGGCTCCGCCGTGGACTAAAGCACATCCTCGGGAGTACCCTTCCCGAAACAGCGGACTCGAACCGGTAGCGCATTTAAGAGCGTTGTATATCCAAAAGAAGTCGTGATACCGTTATCCGGCTAAGAAGGGATAGACGATGCCAGAGGGAGAGGGAAACCGAGGAGTTGCGGAATGTCTCGACTGTGGAAATGCCTATGCGGCTACGAAGTGGCCGAATGGGGAGGTTCAACCGATCGGAAATAAAAACGGATGCCAATGTGGCTCAACGAAGTTTCAGATCGTCGAAATGGAGAGCGACACCGTTTTCGATGAAACTGATCTGACCGACTACTGAGGTCCACAGCGTTGCTCGGTAACGGGCTTCGGTGCGGAAAAACGGATGAGCGAAGACCGCGGCCAGTCGCAGTCGAGCACGTTCTTGATTCGCGAGACGATGCCGTCGTCGCTTGCCGATCCACGTACTGTTTTTTCGTTCCCCTGTGTACGAGGCGGTATGGAGTACACGACCCTCGGCTCGACCGGGATGGAGGTCAGTCGACTCTGTCTGGGCTGTATGAGCTTCGGCTCGAGCGACTGGCGCGAGTGGGTCCTTGAGGAGGAAGAGAGCCACGAGATCATCGACCGCGCGATCGATCTGGGGATCAACTTCTTCGACACGGCCAACCTCTACTCGAGGGGCGAGTCCGAGCGGATCCTCGGAACGGCCTTAGAGGGCCACCGGGAGGAGTCCGTCGTCGCGACGAAGGGCTACTTCCAGATGCGCGAGGACGATCCGAACTCGGGCGGGCTCTCCCGGAAGGCGATCGAACAGGAGCTGGCGGCCAGCCGCTCGCGGCTGGGGATGGACACGATCGACCTCTACCAGATCCACCGCTGGGACGACGACACGCCGATCGAGACGACGATGCGGGCTCTCGACGACGCCGTCCGCCGCGGTCACGCTCGGTACGTCGGGGCGTCCTCGATGTGGACTCGTCAGTTCGCTGATGCCCTCCACACCAGCGATCGGCTGGGCCTCGAGCGCTTCGCGACGATGCAGAACCACTACAACCTCGTCTACCGCGAGGAGGAACGCGAGATGCTGCCGTTCTGCGAGAAGGAGGACATCGGCGTGATGCCGTGGTCGCCGCTCGCGCGGGGCTATCTCACGCGTCCCCACGAGGAGATCGACGCGACGACGCGCGGCGAGACTGAAGAACACATGTACGACCACCCCTACCGCGAGGGCGGCGGCCAGGAGGTAAACGAGCGCGTCGCCGAGATCGCCGCTCAAGAAGGTGCCACGATGGCCCAGATCGCGCTCGCGTGGCTGCTCCACAAGGACTGGGTCGACGCCCCGATCATCGGCACCACGAGCGTCGAACACTTGGAGCAGGCCGTCGAGGCTCTCGAGATCTCGCTGTCGGCGTCGGACATCGCCTACCTCGAGGAGCCCTACGAGCCGGTGCCGGTGTCGGGACACAGCTGACCGCAACCGAGGACGGCCGCCGTCCACCAGCTACGCCTCGCTCACGTCCCAGTCCTCCCGCGTGTCAGCCATCTCCCAGAATCGGTGCTCGAGCTTCGCACTCGTCAGAAACGCCCGTTCCATCGCCTTGCGTTCGCCGGGGTAGCGCTCGCCACAGCGGTCGACGAACGCCCGCACCCAGTCGACGGCCTCGTAAAACTCCTCGCTCGTATACTTCTCGATGAACGGCATGTAGCGGTGGTCCTCGTCGGCGAAGTCGGCTCCGTGTTCAGCGATGTCGAGGTAGCCCTGCCCGCAGGGGTTGATCGCCGCTGCGATCTCCGCGAGGCTGCCCACGTGGGCCGTCCGCACGAGGAAGTTCGTGTACGCGACACAGGTCGGCGCCTTCTCGACGCGATCGAGGCCCTCGCCGATGCCGTAGTCAGCGGCGAACTCCCGGTGGAGATCCAGTTCGACGTCGAGGATCCCGTGGGCGACCCTCAGCAGGTGGGTCATCGTCTCATCCTGGTGGGCCTTCGTCCCCGCGATCGCGAACACGCGGGCGTAGTCCAGCAGGTAGCAGTAGTCCTGGCGCACCCAGTAGACGAACGTCGCTTTGTCGAGCGTCCCGGCCGAGAGTTCCCGGACGAACCGATGCGATTTCTGCGCGTCCCAGATCGGTTCGCCGCGCTCGAGGAAGTGATCGCTGAACGCCATCGAACGAAGGTGTTATGCTGTGGTACAACTGAATCATGAGGCGCGGAAACGGTAGGTGCTTCCGTGCGGGACGACCTAGCTCATGAAGAGTCGCCGTCCTGCACGTTCGTGGCGCATCCCCATGATTTCGGCCAGCGGCGCGAACGAGGACATCGCCGCGATATCGTCCTCGAGGTGGCGCTGGCAGACCGTCTCGATCACCGGTTGGAGGTCCTCGAGCGCGGCCTGGATCTCCGTGTGGCCGAACCGCCCGAGTCGCTGGGCGGCACCCAGCAACCCCGTCACGAACGAGTAGGTGTGAGCGAGGCAGGCCTCGAGTCGCGAGAGGCCGCGGCGCTGGGCGACGACACCGAAGGCGACGGGGTAGTGGCCGGGAGTCGAGCCGTCTTCGACCGCCTCGACGAAGCTCCTTGCGACGCTTCCGTTCGTCACCCCCTCCCCCTCCAGCAACAGCTCGGAGAGCTTCGCCCCCGCCTTCGTCGAACTCTCGCGGAACTCCGCGGGCATCGTCACCGCGTGGAGCCGTTCGTCGACCGCGAGCAGTCCTTCGAGATCTCCGTCGGCGCTCGCGGCGTGGGCGTTCGCGACCGCGACCGTTTCGCAGGGTCCGACAAGCCGTCGCAGATAGGCCGCGATTAGCTCCCTGAGGTCCTCGCCGTCCCCGATCCGGTCCTCGTTGACGTACTGCTCGAGGCCGTAGGAGGCGGTGTAGCTCCCGACCGGGAGAAACGAGTCCGAGAGCCGCAGCGCCGAGAGGAAGGCGTCGGCGTCAGTGCTCATGGTGGTCGTGGACGTGATCGGACGCGTGGCTGTAGTCGTCGTCACCGTGGCTGTGTTCGTGGTCGTGGTCGTGGTCGTGGTCGTGATCAGCACTGTGGGCGTGGTCGAGATCCTCGCCGTGAGTATGATCGTGTTCGTGGTCCACCCCACCGCCTTCGAGCTCCGTCACGAACAGATCGGCCTCGACCGTCGTCTCTCGGACCTCGGAACCGGGAACGACGTCGGCGACTACCCGCTCGACGATGTGGCGGTCGGCCTCGAGTGGAACGTAGACGGTTCCGTCCTCGACCGCCAGATCCCAGTGCTGGTTGCCGGTCCGGTGGCCGAGTTCGACCGCGGCTGCCATCGCGTCAGCGGTCGGAGCCGGCAGCTCGACCGCTAGCGCGTCGCGGGGCTCGAACGAGACGAGGACCATGCGCTCGTCGTCGACGAGCAGGACGTCCCCGGCCGAGACCGCGGGCCGATCGAGGACGACGCCGACGTCGGTCCCCGCGTCGGTGGTCGCCCGGAACCGCGAGCGTCGACGATCGTCGGCGTCGATCACGACCCGCTCGAGCGTGCCGTCGGCAGCGTGGTCGTCACGCAGCGCCGCGAGCTCGTCGTCGGCGTGGACGTTGCCGACGACGCCGTCGACTCGCTCCATCAGTACCGGCGGTCGGCTGGCGCGCCGACCCCCAGGAGCTCCAGTCTCGTCTCGTCCCACGCCGCCCGGAGCGCGCCCGTGACGTCGGCCCCGCGGTGGCCGAGGAGACGAACGACGGCGCCTGCCCCGCAGGGCAGCGCCGAGACGCCGGTGTGAACGTCCGGCTCACAGCCGTCCTCGTACGCCGCGAGGCGCTCACGAATCGACGCGACGAGTGTCGCCGACTCGTCGCTCACGGGTTTGTCGGCACCGTCCGCGCTGTCGCCGTCCGCATCGTCCCCCGCTGTGCCGTCACCCGGAGCGAGGACGTACAGCGAGCCGACGACGCCGTACTCGCCGACGCTGGCCGGGTCCCGTGGGTCTCGCGCCGCGGGCCGGAGGTCGACCGCGTCCGCACAGACCAGCCGATCGTCGTGGCGGGCCTCGACCCGCGAGTGGTAGTGGTCGAAGCTGAAGGGCTCGTGGTCGCTCAGCCCGTCGGGGACGAGGACGTCCGCGACGATCGCGACCGCGCCGTCCGCGAGGTCGACCGACACCGTCTGCAGGCAGCGGGCGTCCTCATTGACGATCGTCGGACCGGGGACGTACTCGAGGACGCTCCCCGCCTCGACGGTCAACGCGGCGTCGAGGTGGGCGTAGTTGGCGTCCATGCTGTGGACCTTCGTCGCGCTCTGAGTCGTTACGTGCGCGCGAGCGCCTGACCGCGCCTCAAGGCGCATGCGGTGGCGATCGCCCTGCGCGACCCCGCCGGTGGGCTCCTGGGCGACCAGCGTCGCGAGCCCGGGCGCGGGATCGGTGTCGAGGGTGCCGGTGTGGTGGTAGGGGACTTCGGCCCGGTCGCGGACGAGCCGCGTCGGTCCCTCGTCCGCGCGGGCGAACGTCGCCTCGAGCAACCCGTTCTTGCCCGGTCCCGCGGCGGGCGCCTGGGCGAGCGGTTCGGCCGCGTAGTCCTCGAACGCCGGCGGCAGCCGGGCGGTCTTGGCCCCATCCGCGGCGCTCACGCGAACAGCACCTCCCGCTCGACGTGCGCGAGGACGTCGTCGACGCCGGTGCCGTCCTTGCAGTTGGTGAAGACGAACGGATCGCCGCCGCGCACGTCACCCGCGTCGGCCTCGATCACCTCGAGGTCGGCGTCGACGTGGGGCGCGAGGTCGGTCTTGTTGACGACCAGCAGGTCGGCCTGGGTGACTCCGGGGCCCCGTTTCCGGGGGATGTCCTCGCCCTCCGCGACGGAGATGACGAACAGGAAGTAGTCCGCCAGCTCGGGGTTGAAGGTGGCGGCGAGGTTGTCGCCGCCGCTCTCGACGAGGACGACGTCGAGTTCGGGGTGGCGCTCGGTGAACTCGTCGATCGCCGCGAGGTTCATCGAGGGGTCCTCGCGGATCCCCGTGTGCGGGCAGGCGCCGGTTTCGACGCCCTCGACGAGGTCCGCGGGCAGGAGGTCGGCGAAGGACTCCCGGAAGACGTCGGCATCCTCCTGGGTCATGATGTCGTTGGCGATGATCCCCACCTCGTACCCTTCCTCGACGAGCTCAGGGACGAGCCGTTTCACGAGCGCCGTCTTCCCGGAGCCGACGGGGCCGCCGAGGCCGACCTTCGCGACGTCGCGGTACCCCATCAGTCGTCACCCTCCGTCGGATCCGGCCCCGCACCGCTTCCGCGGGCCTCGGCGTCCTCGCTTTCGCCCGGCTCGCCCGCTTCGCCGACCGCGAGCTTCTCGCCCGGGCCGGGATCGACCGTCTCGAGCTGGTCGCGCGTGTCGGCCCGGATCGGGTCGTGGACCGTCACGAGCTTGGTGCCGTCGGGGAAGACGGGCTCGACCTGGATCATCTCGACCAGCTCGGGAACGCCGTCCATCACGTCCTCACGGGTGAGCAGCTGGGTCGCCTCCGAGCGGATCCGCGAGACGGACTTCCCCTCGCGGGCGGCCTCGCAACACCAGTCGGAGATGTACGCGACCGTCTCGGGATGGTTGAGCTTCACGCCCCGCTCCTTCCGTCGGCGGGCGAGCTCGGCGGCCATGAAGACCGTCAGCCGCTCCATCTCCTTCGGCGAGAGGTTCATTCCCATGGGATCACCTCCGTCGGGTGTGCAGTGGTACCCGAAGCGGAAACTGGCGCTGAGTCCGGGTGCGATCGTGCCGTCGATACCGCCGAAATCGTCGTCGGAGCGGTCGCTGGAACTGTGTTTTCGGTGATCATGATCAGAGCAGGTATCGCTGTGCGAGCGGGACCTCGTCGGCCGGCTCGCAGGTGACGTGTTCGCCGTCCACTTGGACCTCGAAGGTCTGGGCGTCGATCTCGATGTCGTCGGGACAGTGGTCGTTGTGCAGCATCTCCGACTTTCGGACGGAGCGCGTGCCGCTGACGGGACGGACGGGCGTTTTCAGGTCGTAGGCGTCGCCGACCCCGTTCTCGGCGGCGGCCTCGCTGACGAAGCTGATCGAGAGCCCCTGTTTCGCCCGTCCCTGGGCACCGGCTCGCTCCCGGCCGAGGACCGGCTCGCAGGTCATCAGCGAGCCGTTGGCCTCGCCCATCTGGGACCAGACCGGGAACCCGCCCTTGATCACCGCCCGGGGCTTGATCCCGAAGAAGCCGGGATCCCACAGCACGATGTCGGCGAGCTTGCCGGGTTCGAGCGAGCCGACGTAGTCGTCGATTCCCGCCGTGATCGCCGGGTTGATCGTGTACTTGGCGACGTAGCGCTCGATGCGGGCGTTGTCCGCGTCAGTCCCCTCGTCGGCCTCGAGCGGTCCCCGCTGGGCCTTCATTTTGTGGGCGGTCTGCCAGGTCCGGGAGACGAGCTCGGCCATCCGCCCCATCGCCTGGGAGTCGGTCGTCATCATCGAGATGGCGCCCGTATCGTGGAGGACGTCCTCCGCGCCCAGCGTCTCCGCACGGATGCGCGACTCGGCGAACGCGACGTCCTCGGGGATGTCTGGATCCAGGTGGTGACAGACCATCACCATATCCAGGTGCTCGTCGAACGTGTTCTCGGTGTAGGGCATCGACGGGTTCGTCGACGAGGGCAGCATGTGTTCGTGGCCGATCAGCTCGAGGACGTCGGGCGCGTGACCGCCGCCGGCGCCCTCGATGTGGAAGGTGTGGATCGCCCGCCCGTCGATCGCGTCGAAGGTGTCCTCGACGAAGCCGGACTCGTTGAGCGTGTCCGTGTGGATACAGACCTGGATGTCCTCCTCGTCGGCGACGTCGAGGCAGGTGTCGATTGCCGCGGGAGTCGAGCCCCAGTCTTCGTGAAGTTTGAGGCCGCAGGCGCCGGCTTCGATCTGCTCGCGCAGCCCCTCGGGCCGGCTGCTGTTGCCCTTTCCGTAGAAGCCGACGTTGACGGGCCAGTCCTCGGCGGCCTGCAGGAATCGCTTGATGTTCTCCGGCCCAGGGGTACAGGTCGTCGCTCCACCGCCGAACCCGCCCCCGAGCATCGTCGTGACTCCAGAGCCGAGCGCGTGGTCGACCAGCTGCGGACTGTTGAAGTGAACGTGGATGTCCAGCGCTCCGGGCGTCGCGATCAGGCCGTCGGCGGGAATGGTGTCGGTGTTCGGCCCGATCACCATGTCGACGCCGTCCATGGTGTCGGGGTTGCCGGCCTTCCCGACGCCGACGATCCGACCGTTCCGAACCCCAACGTCGCCCTTGCAGACGCCCAGAACGGGATCGATGATCACGACGTTCGTGAACGCCCAGTCGAGCGCGCCCTCGGCCCGGGTCGTCCCGGACTGCATCCCCATTCCGTCGCGCATGGTCTTCCCGCCGCCGAAGACGGCCTCCTCGCCGGGCGTTCCGTAGTCGGTCTCGATCCTCGCCAGCAGGTTCGTATCACCCAGTCGGAGTCGATCGCCCTCGGTCGCTCCGAACAGCTCCGTGTACTCGCGTCGGGAGAGTTTTCGAGTCACGGCTCGTCCCCTCCCGCCGTCGGATCCTCGGTGTCGATCCCGAGGAACCCCCGTTCGCGAGCCCGCTCGAGCGCACGCTCCCGGACGTCCTCGTCATCCAGGGGCCCTTCGACCAGCCCACTCATTCCGTGAACGATCCGGTCGCCGCCGATCGCGACGAGCTCGACCGCCCGCTGCTGGCCGGGCTCGAACCGGACTGCGGTCCCGGCCGGGACGTTCAGTCGGAAGCCGTACGCCCGTTCCCGGTCGAACCGAAGGCCGGGGTTGACCTCGAAGAAGTGAAAGTGCGACCCGACCTGTACCGGTCGGTCCCCGGTGTTCTCGACCGTGACGGCTGTCGTCTCCCGTCCCTCGTTGATCCGAACCGGGTCGTCAGCCGGCAGCAACTCCCCCGGGACGATTCCGCTCATCCGCGGCTCACCACGACGCTCGATCGTTCGTCCATCACGCCGTCCTTCGAAAGGAGGTGTACTAACCCACATTGTTACACCAATATTTGCAATCCTAACGCATTCGTCTACAGAATCTGGTCAGAACGGAACGTATATTTCACCACTGGCCGCTATCACAGTGAAAACTGGACGATCGCCAACGGACCCGGGCGCCGTCGGTCACTTCGAACCGAGGGCTCGTTCGAACGCAGGAAGGTTGATCTCGCGCATCTGTCCCAGGTAGTCGCCGTACCCGTCTTCTTGCCACTCTGCGACGGTGCTCTCGGCGGGCGAGACCATCAGCGTGTCCTCGACGGTGTCGGCCTCCGCGGCGATCGTCTCGGCGAGGCGGTCGCCGTCGAAGTAGTCCCAGAGGACGTACTCGATGCCCTGCTCCTCGATGAACGCGACGGTGTCGGCGATCTCCTCGCTCGAGGGTGCGGCGTCGGGCGAGAGGCCGACCGGGGTGTGGATCTCGAACCCGTAGCGCTCGCCGAGATACCGAAACGAGTCGTGGCCGGCCAGCACGACGGCGTCGTGTTCCCGATCCGAGAGGCGCTGCTCGTACTCCTCGTGGAGGGCCGTCAGCTCCTCGAGGTAGGCCGCGGCGTTTTCCTCGTAGGCCGCCTCGTTGTCCGAATCGATCGCGATCAGTCCGTCGCGAACGTTCTCTACTCCTCGGCGAGCGAGGACGGGATCGGAGAAGAACTTCGCGTCGTACTCGCCGTGGCTGTGGCCGTGTCCGTGATCGTGGCCGTCGTCCCCGTGCTCGTGATCACCGTGTCGGTGCTCGTGCTCGCCGACCTCGGTCTCGAGCGGGGGCGCCTCCCAGACGACCTCGCCGTCCTCGAGGACCTGCACGACGAGTTCGGTGAACCCGTCCTCGAGCCCCTCGAACGCGATCGCGTCGTCCTCGACCTCATACTCGAGAACGTCGTCGCCGTGGCCGTCGGCCGTCCGGACGGCCAGGGTCTGCGCCCCGCCGACGTCGAGCTCGTCGCCGTCGTCGGTCTCGGCGACGACGGTCACTGAACGGACGTCCTCGAGCGGGATCGACAGCGGGTCGTCGTGCCAGTGGTCCCCGTGTGCGTACGCGACCGTCTCGTCGTCCGCGAGCAGGGTGAGTTCGCCGACAGCGAGCTCCTCGACGCGGTCGGCCTCGCCGTGACCGTGATCGTGGTCGTCGTCGTACTCGAGCAGGTCGATCCCCGCCAGCGCGTCGATCAGCGCGAGGTCGGACTCGTCCTCGAGTTCGGGGACGGCGTCGTCGACCCAGTGCTGGAACCCCTCGGCGTCGAGGTAGACGAAGGCGTCGGTTTCGGCGATCTCGGGGACGAGCGTCGACGGCGGCTCCCAGCCGTGGCCGTGCTCGCCCTCCGGAACGGCGTTCTCGACCGTCGCGGATTCTCCCGCGACGGCACCAGCAAACTCCGCCAGCGTGAAAAACGAGGCGTACAGGTCGCCGTCGGGAACGTCATCGTCGCCTACCGGCTCGTCGAGACAGCCCGCGAGGGCGACCGAACAGAGTCCGCCCGCCGCACTCAACACGTCGCGTCGTCGATGGTTCATCGATACCCCTTGCTCGCCACCGCCCTCACATATATCCCCCGTCTCGGGTAATACTGCTCGAAACGGTCGTTCGATCGGGTTCCGCTGGTGACGGCCGGATTCGGTATTCGTTCAGAACTCGTCGAAGCTGATCGTCCAACCGTCGGCGGCGTTCGATCCGGAGTTTCGGCTCGTCGAGGACGTTCGCTCCCGTTCGAGCAGAGGTGGCTCGAGCTGGAGTCGGACGATCTCATTCCGAAAGGTGGAATTATATCGAGTAGTAGGGAATGTAGGACGACGAACGTCCAGAATATTATCGTCCTTATCGACGACCACTTATCAGGGGAGACGTTGTACTATTATCAGGGAACGCTTTTATATTAGTGATAGAGTCCGACGAACAGAGACGATGTCTGGACGAACGTCACTCTATTCCGGAGAATCAGTTGACGAACTAGCACTCCTATCGAGAAACGCTGCGTGTTCGGAGGGGTGTTCGTGAGCGAACGGTCGCTTACCCGCCGTTCGGTGCTCGCGGCCGGATCGACCGCTGCACTGGCGGCCACCGCCGGCTGCGTCGGCGAGGGGGCCGTCCTCGGGATGGGAGATGGCAGCCCGAATCCGACGGCCGCCGTCCTCGAAGACCGGTCCGGAACGTTCGCGCTGACGGGCACGGCAAAGTACCGGACGACGAAGCTCGCGATCGAGGAGATCAACCGCGACGGGGGGATCCTCGGTGAGGAGCTCGAGGTCTTCGCGCCGGACCCGCAGTCGGACAACATGCGCTACCAGGATCTGGCCCGTCACGCGATCTACCAGGAGGACGCCGACGTGCTGTGGGCAGGATACTCGAGCGCCACCCGCGAGGCGATCCGGCCGCTGATCAACGACCACGAGCAGCTGTACTTCTACACCACCCAGTACGAGGGCGGGGTCTGCGACAAGACCGTCTTTCCGCTCGGCGCGACGGCCCGCCAGCAGCTGGGCGCCGTCGTCCCGCACATGATCGAGGAGTACGGCGACGAGATCTACACGGTCGCCGCGGACTACAACTTCGGCCAGCGCTCGGGAGAGTGGGTGAAGATCATCGCCGAGGAACACGGTGCCGAGGTCGTCGGCGAGGAGTACATCCCGCTCGAGGAGTCCCAGTTCGGTTCGACGATCAACAACATCCAGGCCGCCGAGCCGGATTTCGTGATGTCGATGCTCGTCGGCCAGGATCACTCGGCGTTCTACGAACAGCGCCTGGCCAGCGGGCTCACCGACGTCCCGATCGGCACCTCGACGAACATGGCCCAGGAGCGCGAACACCTGCGGATCGATCCGCCCGCCCTGGAGGACGTCTACGCCGGCGTCAACTACATGGAGGAGCTGCCGACCGACCGCAACGAGGCGTTCGTCGAGCGCTACCACGAGCGCTGGGACGACGCGGAGTACATCAACCAGGAGGCTCAGAACAACTACTTCTCGGTCTACCTCTACAAGGAGGCCGTCGAACGCGCGGGAACGTTCGATCAGGCGGCCGTGATCGAGGCCCTCGAGTCGGGCCTCGAGGTCGAGGCCCCGGAGGGCGACGTCACGCTCGATCCGGCCACCCACCACATGAACCACAACATGCGTATCGCACACGCCGACGAGAACCACGAGATCAGCTTCGACGAACCGCGGACGATCGAACCAGTCTTCCTCCAGGAGGTCGGCTGTGACCTGACCGAACGGGCCGAACAGACCCAGTACGAACCCGACGCGCTCCCCGAGGTGGCCTGAGATGACGGGGGCAGGACTGCTGAACTTCGGCTTCGAGTTCGTCGAGATCTTCGCGTTCATCGTGCTGGCGACGGTCGGACTGGCGGTAATCTTCGGCATGATGGGAATCATCAACCTCGCCCACGGCGAGTTCATCCTCGTCGGCGCGTACGCAACGACGTTTACCTTCGCCGCGGGACTCCCGCTCCCGCTGGCGATGCTCACCGGCGTCGTGCTGACGGCGGTCTACGGGCTCGTCCTCGAGCGACTGATCGTTCGGCACCTCTACGGACGCCTGCTCGACTCGATGGTCGTCACCTGGGGGATCAGCCTCGTGATGATCCAGCTTACGCGGATCGTCTTCGGCAACACCGCTCCCGGGATCGGGATCCCGTTCGGACAGCTTCCGATCGTCGACGGCCCCGTCTACTACCTCGTCCTCGCAGCCGTCGCGGTCGGGGTGCTCGGCGGGCTGTACGCGCTGTTTATGTGGACCGAGTTCGGGATCCGCGCCCGCGCGACCATGCAAGACGAGGCGACCGCACGCAGCATGGGCGTCGACACCGACCGGATGTACATGTCGACGTTCGCCGTCGGCTCCGGATTGGCGGGCCTCGCGGGCGCGCTGTACGCACCCGTGATGACGGTCACGCCCGAGTACGGTACCGGCTTCCTGGTCGAGGCGTTCGTCGCGGTCGTCGTCGGCGGCGCCTCCGTCCTCGTGGGGACCGTCCTCGCCAGCGGCCTCCTCGGGACGGTCAACGCCGCGGTGACGAACGTCGCCGGCACCTTCATGGGACAGGTCGCGATGCTGATCGCCGCGATCGTCGCCATCCGGCTGATGCCCGACGGAATCACGGGAGTGCTCGCCGACTGGCGCGAGAACCGGGGTGAGAGCCAGTGAGCGTCGATTCGGGCGAGGGTCCCCTCGCCGCCCTCCGTCGACCGTTCGAGGGGCCGAACACGATGGGCAACTCGTCGGCGTTCTGGCTCGGCCTCGCGGTCGCCGTCGCCGTCCTCGCGGCGCTGCCCGCTCTCTTCGGGCTCTACGCCGCGGAGGTCGGCGCGGTGTTTCTCGCCTACGCCCTGCTCGGGATGAGTCTCGCGTTCATCTGGGGGTACTGTGGCATCCTCAGCTTCGGGCAGGTCGCCTTTTTCGGCGTCGCCGGCTACGCGTTCGGAATCATCGCGATCAACGCCACGACGCTGACCGGGCTGACACTCGCCCTGCTGGCGTCGATCGCCGTCTCGACGGCCTTCGCCGCGGCGCTTGGCTACTTCATGTTCTACGGCGGGGTGCGGGACGTCTACGTGACGATCCTCACGCTCGTCGTCGCGCTGGTGTTGTACACGTTCATGGGCCAGACCGCGGGTGGCGAGTGGTCGGTCGGCGACGCCCGGCTGGGCGGGTTCAACGGGATGAGCGGTGTTCCGGATCTCGCCGTCGGAATCGGTTCGACCGGAGTCGAGATCGGACTGCTCGGCCACTACTACGTGACGCTGGGTGCGCTCGTGGTGACCTACCTCGGGCTGCGCGCGCTCGTCAACAGTCAGTTCGGCTACGCGATGATCGCGACCCGCGAGGACGAGGATCGGACGGCGATGTTCGGCTACGACACGACGTTCATCAAGCTCGTCGTCTTCACGATCGGCGGTGCGATCGCCGGTCTCGGCGGCGTACTGTTTACCACGCAGAACAACTACGTCGATCCGAGCGTCTTCGGCATCACCGCCGCGGCGCTCCCGGTCGTCTGGGCCAGCGTCGGCGGCCGAACCTCGCTGATCGGCACCGTCGGCGCCGCGCTCGCGATCCAGTTCGTCGACTACCGGCTCGCGCTCTCGGGCAGCGAGTGGGCGCTGGTGGTGATCGGCTCGCTGCTGGTGTTCGTCGTCCTCGTGATGCCCGAGGGGATCGCCCCGCGGCTCCACGAGTACGTCCTCGAGTCCCGCGAGGACGCCGACTCGTCACCCGTTCCACCGGATCCGCCCGCGGCCGCCGAGGAGGTGAGCGACTGATGGCGACGAGCGATCCGACCGTCCGGACCGCGCCGGCGGTCGACGAAACCGGCGCGGACTCCTCACGGATCCTCCAGACGCGCGGACTGCGCAAGGAGTTCGGCGGACTCACCGCGACCGACGACGTCGACTTCGCCCTCGAGGCGGGCGAACTGCGCTGTCTCATCGGCCCCAACGGCGCCGGCAAGAGCACGTTCCTCAACCTGCTCACGGGACAGCTCGAGCCCACCGACGGGGAGATATACTACGACGGCGCCGACATCACGGGGCTGGCGTCCCACGAGCGAGTCGACCGCGGAATCAGCATGAAGTTCCAGGTGCCGAGCGTCTACGAGGGACTTACGGTGGCCCAGAACCTGCGGATCCCGCTCCAGCAGGTCGTCGGCCCCGACGCTTTCGACGCTCGTACACACGAGATCCTCGAGCGGTTCGGCCTGCTCGACCAGTGGGAGACCGTCGCCGGAGCGCTCTCTCACGGCCAGCAACAGCGCCTCGAGATCGGAATGGCGATGGCGACGGAGCCGAAGCTCATGCTGCTCGACGAGCCCGTCGCCGGACTCTCGGTCGAGGAGACCGCAGATATCGCTGAACTCCTCCGGGAGATCGCCGGCGACGACGGCGTCGCCCTGATTGTCATCGAACACGACATCGACTTCGTCGAAACGATCGCGGATCGGGTCACGGTTCTGGATGGGGGCTCGATCTTCAGGGAGGGCTCGATCGAGGAGATCAAGGCCGATCCCGAAGTGAAGCGGATCTACCTCGGAGGTGATCACTGATGCTCGAACTCACGAATCTGCACGCGTCGTACGGGAAGACACCGATCCTCCGCGGCGTCGACGTCGACGTCGACGAGGGGGAGATCGTCGGGATCATGGGGAAAAACGGCGTCGGCAAGACGACGCTCGTCAAGGCCGTCATGGGCCTGCTCGAGGTCGACGAGGGACGGATTCGTTTCGCCGGGAGCGACGTCACCGACGAGTCGGCCGATGTCCGGGCTCGTCGCGGAATCGGCTACATTCCGCAGGGACGAGACGTCTTTCCGGAACTGACCGTCGCCGAGAACCTACGGATCGGCGAGACGATCAACGAGAGCGACGACCGACTGCAGTACGAGGCCGTCTACGACTACTTCCCGATCCTCGAGGAGCGCCGCGACCAGGAGGCCGGGACGATGAGCGGCGGCCAGCGGCAACTACTCGCGATCGGCCGCGCGCTCGTCGGCAACCCCGATCTCCTCCTGCTGGACGAACCTTCCGAGGGCGTCCAGCCCTCGATCGTCCAGGATATCACGCGAGATCTGCAGCGGGTCAACGAGGAGCTCGGGACGACGATCCTGTTCGTCGAGCAGAACCTCCACGTCGTCCAGAACCTCGCCGAACGGTGCTACGCCATCGACAAGGGGACGATCGTCGACGAGCTCGAAGACGATCGACTCCAGTCCCGGGAGGCGGTGACGGAGTACCTCGCGGTGTAGCCGTCCCCGACTCGGGCGGTGCCGAACCGCGTCAGGAGAACCGCGCGGCGACGTCGGCTTCGGTGATGATCCCGACCGTCTCGCCGGCCTCGGTGATCATCACGGCCTTGTAGTGTTCGAGCAGATTGCTGATCTCGTCTAAGGTCGCGTCCTTCGAGACCGTCGGGAAACTCTCGCTCATGTGCCCTTCGATCGGCTCGTCGCGGGCCTCCGAATCCAGGTGGACGAGGTCGCTCTGGCTGATCGAACCGACCGGGATCCCGTCCTGGATGACCGCCAGTTGTGAGTACGCTTCCTCCTCCATCTTCCGGGCGGCCTCCTTGACGGGGTCGTCGGGTGCGACGCTGACGACCGCCTCGTTCATCAAGTCCTCGGCGCGGACGACGTCACTCTCGGCGGTCTCGAGGGCGTTGACGATCCGGCGTAGCGTCGAGAGCCGCGGATCGACGTCCCCGCCCTCGATCCGGGCGATCAGGGGTTGGGAGACCTCAGCTGTCTCGGCCAGTTCGCTCTGGGTCAACCCGAGTTCGGTGCGGCGCTGGCGCAGATCCGCGGGCGTCGGAAGCTCCATACGAGCCAATAACTAAGGGTTATAGAAAGGTGTTTGGGTGGTGGCGAAGCTACTCGTCGTCGGGCGTCTCGACGATCTCGACGACCGACAGCGGTACGTCCCGCAGAGCGCCCCCGACCTCGCTTTTCGCGATCCGGGAGGCGTGTTCCTCGCTGTCGGCGTTGAAAACCTCCATCTCGAGGGCCAGGCCGACGAGTGCGGTGTCGGCCGCGACGAACGCCGAGTCGAACGGTTCACCACAGGCCGGACAGCCCGTCGCGCCGACCTCGACCTCGACGTAGTCCAGCCCCTCGCTGTTGAGTCGTTTGCCGGCTTCGCTGACGGCGACACCGATCGCGTCGTCGATCTCATCGACGTCACGCACCAACCACGCTGCTTCCATCGCGACGAGGTAGTTTCCCATACCGGATGGTCGGTCCGGGGGGTTTCCTGCTTTGCGGTTCGGTTCGGCCGACGGTCGACGGCGCGCACGGGAACCGGATAATTCGCATAAGTTACGAGAATTGGCCGAATCGATTCGGGCCAGGATAGCCGAATCCCGGTCCCGGACCACATCGAGTTGGCCGTTCTGCAAGTCTGGTTGAATCGCAAGACGGCACCGACTTATTTCTGAATCAACGATCGTTATACTCTTCGCTCGGCAGGAACACTTATATATCACCTCGGTCTCCCAACGGGTGAACGCCGATGAAAACCCGCGTGCACCACGCGACACTGTTCGCACTGTACCAGCTCAGCATCGTCGTCGGCATCCTCATGATGCCGCTTGCGATGGCGACCCGCCAGGCCGGCTACACCCTCCCGATCCACCGTCTGATCGAAACCGTCGGCGAAGCCTACGACGACGTCAACCAGGAGTGAACTGGGACCGTTTTCCGTTCGATGCCGTTCCAGCACCGCTCTCGATCGACGGCGCCGTACGGACCGTCGGTACCGGAAACGAGCGTTGTGACCGCCGATGTTTTATATGGCCCCGACCGTAACCTTCGGTCAATGCGTACGCCTACTCACGACTCGGACTTTTCCCGAACGAGCGAGCAGCTGTCGGCGGAGGTCAACCCCTACGAGCCCGAACTCGGCTCGCTGCCACAGAACGACCTCTCGGCGGCCGACCTCGACAATGTCAACAAGACCGGGACGACGACGATCGGTATCACGACCGCCGACGGCGTCGTCATCGCGACGGACATGCGCGCCAGCCTCGGTGGCCGATTCGTCTCGAACAAGAACGTTCAGAAGGTCGAGCAGATCCATCCCACTGGTGCGCTGACGATGGTCGGCAGCGTCGGCGGTGCCCAGTCGTTCATCAAGAGCCTGCGCGCCGAGGTCAATCTCAACGAGGCCCGACGCGGCGAGGCCATGAGCATCGACGCGCTCGCGACCCTCGCCGGAAACTTCGCCCGCGGCGGCCCCTTCTTCGCCATCCACCCGATCCTGGGCGGTGTCGACGAGGAGGGTAGCCACGTCTACAGCATCGACCCCGCCGGCGGCGTCATGGAAGACGACTACACCGTCACCGGCTCCGGGATGCAGCTGGCCTACGGTCACCTAGAGCAGGCCTACGAGGACGACATGTCCAACGAGGAGGCCAAGACGGTCGCCGCACGCAGCATCAAGTCCGCGGCCGAACGCGACACCGGCTCCGGGAACGGCGTGTTCCTCTGTGAGATCACCGAGGAGAGCGTCGACATCCACGGCCACCACGACTTCGACGAAGTCATATAATCCGCTCGTCGCTCGATCGCGGCTGCTTTTCCGTCTTGTTCGGTTCCTGCGAGCGCCGTTGCCGTTCTCGGACGCGATAGCGACGTCGCAACCATCACTGGGACAACAGTTATACTGCATGTTGTTAGTTGGTATCATATGGCGGTAGAACATAATCTCGAGAGCTACGAGGCGGCCCGTGAATCGTTCGACTGGGACGACATCTACGCCGACGCCGACTGGGACGCCCCCGAGGAGATCAACATCGGCCACGAGGTCTGCGACCGTCACGTCGAGGACGGGGATCGGGTCGCGCTCCGACAGGTCGGCGTCGACGGCGAGTCCCGCACCCTCACGTTCGAGGACGTGGCCGAGCGAACGAACCGGTTCGCGAACGTCCTCGAGGAACTCGAGATCGAACGGGGCGAGCGCGTGTTCTCCTACATGCCTCGGATCCCGGAACACTACGTCGCGCTGGTGGGAACGCTCAAGCGCGGCGCCGTCTTTGGCGGGGTCAACGAGCGGTTCGGTCCCGACGGGATCTCCTATCGACTCGAGGACTGCGACGCCTCGGCGGTCGTCACGACCAGCGACAACTTAGACACCGTCGAGGACGCCCTCGCTGACGCCCCTTCGGTCGAGCACGTCCTCGTCGTCGACCGGGGCGAGGGGGTCGGCGAGCGGGTCAATCTGGCGGACGCGCTCGCGGACGCCGCCCCGGAGTACGACACTGTCCGGACGAGCGGCGAGGACGACGCCCTGCTGTACTACACCAGCGGGACCACCGGGCCCGCGAAGGGGGTGCTCCACAAACACCGCTGGGTCACCGGCGTGGCTGCCACCCAGCAGTTCGCGGTCGACCTCCGTGAGGACGACTGCTACTGGTCGACGGGCGATCTGGGCTGGCTCACGGGACCGATCAACACCCTGGGCGCGTGGTTCTGGGGGACTGAACTGTTCACCTACGAGGGCGAGTTCGACCCCGAGACCTGGGCCGACCTGCTCGACGAGTACCCGATCACGGTGCTTTTCAGCGTTCCGACTGCCTACCGGATGCTCCGGGAGAACGAGGCCGTCCTCGAGGGCTGCGAGCTCGATCTTCGCCATGCGCTCTCGATCGGCGAACCGCTCTCGGCGGGTGTCGTCGAGTGGGGCGAGGACGTCCTCGGCGTGACCGTCCACGACACCTACGGCCAGACCGAGACGGGCAACATGATCATCAACAACTACCCGACGATGGAGCTGCGGCCGGGCAGCATGGGGAAGCCGCTGCCCGGGATCACGGCCGAAATCGTCGACCCCGAGACCGGTGAGGTTCTCGGGCCGGGCGAGACGGGCGAGATCGCCCAGCGGGGTGACTACCCCTGTTTCTTCGCCGAGTACTGGCGGAAACCCGAGAAGACCCGGGATTGCTTCGTCGACGGACCCGACGGCGAGTGGTACCTCTCGGGTGACCTGGCACACAGGGACGAGGACGGCTACTTCTGGTTCGAGGGACGGGCCGACGACGTGATCATCTCCTCGGGGTACCGGATCGGCCCCTTCGAGGTCGAGAGCTCGCTGGGCGAACACGAGGCGGTCGCGGAGGCCGCGGTCGTCCCGAAGCCCGACCGCCAGCGTGGGACAATCGTCAAGGCCTACGTCGTTCCGAGCGAGTCCGCTGACCCCACGGAAGCCACAAAAGAGGACATCAAGACCTACGTCCGGGAGGAGCTCTCGGCCCACGAGTATCCCCGCGAGATCGAGTTCCGCGAGGAGCTCCCGAAGACGGTGACCGGGAAGATTCGCCGCACCGAACTGCAGGACGACGCCGCCGAAGAGGCGGGCGAGGCCGAAACGGCGTAACGGAAGAAGGGGTCGCGAGGCTGCGTTCGTCAGTCCGACTGCTGTGTGGTCTCGAGTTCGGGTGTGGCCTCTGACTCGGCGATCTCGGGGGTCTCGATCCGCTGTGCGCGGCCCGTCTCGCTCGATCGGTAGATCGCGTCGATGACCCGCTGGACCGTCAGGGCCTCCTCGACCGTGTTCGTCTCGGGCTCGACGCCCGCGGCGACCGTCTCGAGGAACCGGGCGTCCTGCTCCTGGTGGCCCGTCAGCGAGGCGTCGCCGGTGAGGCTGACGTCGGCGTAGTGATCGCAGCCGGCCGTGCCGGCCTCGAGGATCTCCATGTCCGTCGAGCCGATGTCGAACTGGGCGCCCGCGTCGGTCCCCCGCACGCGGAACTCCATGCTCGGCTCGCGGTTGGTCGCCCACGCGGCCTCGAGCGAGATCGTTCGGCCGTCCTTGCAGCGAACGAAGGCGCTGACCGAGTCGTCGACCTCGTAGGTCTCTGCGGTTCCGTCCCAGGCGTCGCCGAACCCGTCGGGGTCGGCGTAGTCGTCGTCCATCCCGAACGTCGAGCGGGCGACGCCGCTGACCTCGACGACCTCGGGAAAGTCCATCGCGTACAGCGCGAGGTCGATCGCGTGGACGCCGATGTCGAGCAGCGACCCCCCGCCGGCGAGGTCGGCGTCGGTGAACCACGAGCCGGGACCGGGCACCCCGCGCCGTCGAACGTAGTTGGCCTCGACGTGGGTGAGCTCGCCGAAGCGGTCGCGTTGCTCGTCGAACATCGCCATCGAGGCGGCGTGGCGGTTGTGGAACCCGACCATGCAGATTCCCTCGGCCTCGGCCGCCGCGTCGGCGATCCGCTCGGCGCTCTCTAACGTGTGGGCCAGCGGCTTCTCGACGAGGACGTGGTTACCGGCCTCGAGGGCGTCGATCGTGATCGGCTCGTGAAAGCGGTTCGGCGTCGTCACGATGACGGCGTCGACGTCCTCGTCGACGACCAGTCCCTCGTGGGTCTCGTAGGTTCTGGCACCGAACTCGGCGGCGAACCCCTCGCGCTGGTCCTCGACGAGGTCCGCGCCGGCGACGACCTCGGCGCCGAACTCCTCGACGCTCCGGGCGTGGAGGTGGCCCATCCCGCCGAGACCGACGACGCCGACGCCGATGTCCGCCTCGATCACTGAGAAACCCCCCGTTTCTCACCCGTCGTTTCGATTTCTGCACCGAAAACCCCGAATTTCGCTGTCGTTTGCGTACGATCCTGATTCATACCGAAACGCGGGCAGCGATCGAGATAAGTATTGTGTCCCGCAAATCTGTACATCGACTGTTCATATACACTCGGCGATAGTATTCCCGAATAAAACCACCGACGAATACGGTCCGAACTCCGCGATTACTCTCCGTCCGGAGCTCACCGTCCGAATAAATTATCCATTGTGTCCCGCCGCGAGGACGCCGACCGGTCCAGCTAAGGACGTGCGGGCGGGAGCTCCCGGCCATGGTCGCAGTCACAATCTGGAACGAGTTCCGACACGAACAGGAAGAGGAAGAGGCCGCCGCAGTCTATCCCGACGGGATCCACGGGGCGCTGGCCGACGTCTTCGCTGACGCCCACGAGGTGCGGACGGCCACCCTCGACGAACCGGAACACGGGCTCACCGAGGACGTCCTCGATGCCACCGACGTCTTGCTGTGGTGGGGTCACATCGCTCACGACGAGGTCGACGACGAGATCGTCGACCGGGTCCAGGAGCGCGTCCTCGAGGGGATGGGGCTGATCGTCCTCCACTCCGGCCACTTCTCGAAGATCTTCAAGCGGCTCATGGGGACGACCTGTAACCTCCAGTGGCGCGAGGACGGCGGTCGCGAGCGGCTGTGGGTCGTCGACCCCGGCCACCCGATCGCCGACGGGCTCGGGGAGTCGATCGAACTCCCGACGACGGAGATGTACGGCGAGCCGTTCGACGTCCCCGAACCCGACCGACTCGTCTTCACGAGCTGGTTCGAGGGCGGCGAGGTGTTCCGCAGCGGCTGCTGTTACCGGCGCGGGAACGGCCGGATCTTCTACTTCCGACCGGGTCACGAGACGTACCCGATCTACGAGAACGAGGATATCCAGCGGGTCCTGAAGAACGCGGTCGAGTGGGCGAGTCCGCGTGCGGGCTCGCCACGGACGTTCGGGGAACGCGAGTGAGCGGCGACCGGCGCCTCCTCGTCGGCGAAGCTACAGTTCCTGGCGACCCTCGTCGGTGATCACGCTCTCGAGCAACTCGATCGGCGTGGCGTCGTAGGAGGGGTTCTCGATCGCGAACCCCTCGGCGGGCTCGGACATCACCTCGCTGCCGGGGCGGTACTCGTTCTCGAAGACGAACCCCTCGCCGACGATCTTCGAGGCCGAGCCGACGACCGTGACCGGGACGTCGAGCTGGGCCGCCGTCGCGGCGATCGGGAAGGTCCCGACGCGGTTGTACAGCGTCTCGTCGACGATACAGTCCATCCCGACGACGACCCGATCGCAGTCCTCGAGGTAGAGCCCGTGGGCGCTGTCGGTGATCAGCGTCGCGTCGACGCCCTCCAGATCGGCGAGGGACCGAGCCGTCTTGCGACCGATGTAGCGCGGGCGAGCCTCGGTGATGTAGACCTCGAACTCCTTGCCGGCCTCGACGGCCCGTTCGAGGGCCTCGAGGACCGTCGAGGAGTAGTCGTGGGTCAGCAGGGTGGCGCTGTCCTCGAGATACTCGACGGCGTTCTCGGCGGCCAGATCCTTCCCCGATTCGACCCGGGAGACGACCGCGTCGATTCGCTCCTGGGTGAGTTCCTTGGCCTCCGGGACCGTGTCGACGTCGGCCTCGGTGACGTCGTCGACGACCTCACGGACGGCGTTCTGGAGCGAGGCGTGAGAGGGGTTCGCCCGGCGCAGTACCGACCCGTTGCGCTCGAGGGCGCGTTCGTACTCCTCGAGTGTGGCGAACTCCCGTTCGAGGAGCTCCTCGAGCGCTCGCGTCGCGTTTACCGCGACTACCGAGGAGCTGTGTGTCTGCAGGTCCTTGATCTCCTCGACCGTCTCGTCGATCATACCTCCACGGATTCCCGTGAAGGCAAAAGGTGTTCCGGGTGTCCTCGCGATCCGAACGCGGCTACGCGTCGTCGAACTCGAAGCTCCGAACCAGTTCGTCCGCGATGCGCTCGCGAAACTCCGCGAGGACGGTGTCGAACTGCTCGGTGTCGTCGACCGCGGCCCGGACGTCCTCGACGCGCTCGTCGGGCAGCTCGATCCGGAACTCGCGGTCGCCGACGTAGACGGGCTCGCTCTCGCTCAACACCTTCCGGTCGATCGCACGGAGGATCTCCGACTCGTACCGGCCGTGGAGCTGGTCGTAGGCGTTCGAGTACGCCGCCTCGAGCTCCTCGAAGTAGTGGACGTACTTCTCCTCGAACTTCTCGGGGTCGAACTCGGTCACGGGTGGTGTTCGGGGAGCGAGGGGGTAAACGGTTCGGGACCCCGACGTCCTCGGCACGGCCCACGGTTCGTCGAGGACGGAGCGTCCGTCCCGCAGGCTTACCTTCGCGAACTCCCTAGAGCTGGTGATGACCGTTACCGTCCGCTACACCTGTCCCCACTGCGACGCGGTCCACAGCCTCGAGCGCCCGCCCGATCTCGCCGACCGCTCGGTGACGACGGTCTCCCAGCCGGGCTGGGAGTACGCTTCCCCCGACGACCCCGATCGCGAGGACGCCGACGGGATCGCCTTCGTCTGTGGCGAGGACGGCCCGACGACGGATCTCGACGGCGAGCCCGTGGAGGGCTGTGACCGTTCGTTCTACCTCAACTTCGTCAGGTACGAACACGGCGTCGAACTCGATCCCGATCCGCCGACGTACGGCGGCCCGCGGTTCGATTTCAACGCGTGAGAAGCTGTTGTTCGGACCGCTACGCATAGGACAAGTACTGTTTGGTACTTTCGAATACAGGAGAGTGAAAAGAACAAACTGGTTATAACTTCTCGGCGATTTCCTCAGCAGTAGTCACCAGTCGATAGAGTAGATAAATGACACCCAAACCGCCGAGAACGAGAAGTGCAGGAATGGGTTCAAGGCCTAACAGAGAGACTATAGCAACCCCAACAAGCAACGAGAGAAAAAGTTCGGCCAACGTTCTGTGGGGATGATCGGTATGAGAGGAGGCCATATTTTGATTTCAGATTCTTGATTGAAATTCTTTGTGAAAATGGGTGGTCTAAGGTGCTGGTTGAGACGCTCAGCGTTAGGTACGCATCCCTACGTAACGCAGTCCCCTCGAAATCCGAGTTCGCCGTCAGCACCCGTAGAGCAGCCGTCCAGAGCGAAACCGCAACAATTCTCGCATACGTAGCGTTCAAGGCGTCTTTTCCCGTAGCCGCGGGTAGTGACCCAAGAGCTCATCGGGGTGTTGTTCGGCGACCCGTTCGCCGTGATGAACACGATCGGGCTGGTCGCGTTCGCACTCGTCGGCTCGAGCAAGGCGATTCGCGAGCGGTTCGATCTGTTCGGCATCGCCGTCGTCGGACTGGCCATGGCGTTCGCCGGCGGGGTGACACGCGACGTCCTCGTGGCCCGCGTACCGTTAGCGCTGCAGTCGCCGATCGAGATCGCACTCGGACTGCTCGGCGTGAGTTTGGCGATCGCCCTGAGCGTCGTACTGCGCTCCCCGGACGATCACCCGATCACGCTCGTTTCGGACGCGATCGGACTCGCGGCCTTCGCCACGACCGGAGCCATCGTCGCGACGGAGACCGGCGTGTCGGCGTTCGGCGTCGTGGCTATCGCGACGATCAACGCGGCAGGCGGTGGTGCGGTCGCCGATATCCTCCTCGATCGATCACCCTTTATCCTCCTCGAGGACTTCTATGCGAGCTGTGCAGTGCTGGGCGGGAGTGCGTACTGGCTGGCCGGAGCTGTGGGTGCGACCGCGGGGACCGCTGCCGCGGCGTGTGCAGCGGTGACGCTCGCGACCCGGCTGGCTGCGGTGTCGTACGGCTGGAGTCTCCCGACGGCACAGAAGCTGGAATCGTTCGGCAAGTAGCTCGAGCTCGTCTCCGTTACAGTCGCGAGAGGCGTCCGCCGTCCGGTTCGATCCGCTCCAGCCGTACTTCCGCACCCGGATCGCCTCCTCCATCGGACACCGATATCCGAACACAACCCTTTTCGACGGCGGGCCGTACCCTCCGGTATGGACGAAGACGCCGTTCGCGACCGCCTCCGGACGGTCGAAGATCCGGAACTCGAGGACGACATCGTCTCGCTCGGGCTCGTCAACGAGCTCTCGGTCGACGGCGAGGAGGTCGACATCGACCTCGCGCTCGGGGCGCCCTACTCCCCGACCGAGACCGACATCGCCGGCGAGGTCCGGGAGCTGCTGCTCGAGGAGGGTCTGGAGCCGAACCTCTCTGCGAGCATTCCAGACCGGGACGACGGGGGCGACGAACAGGTGCTACCGGGAGTCAAGAACGTCATCGCCGTCGCCTCCGGGAAGGGCGGGGTCGGCAAGTCGACCGTCGCGACGAACCTCGCGGCCGGGCTCTCCCAGCTCGGTGCCCGGGTCGGTCTGTTCGACGCCGACGTCTACGGGCCGAACGTCCCGCGGATGTTCGACGCCGACGAGCCGCCGATGGCCACCGAGGACGAGACCCTCGTCCCGCCCGAGAAGTACGGCGTGAAGCTGATGAGCATGGCCTTCCTCACCGGCGAGGACGACCCCGTCATCTGGCGGGGACCGATGGTCCACAAGGTCATCACCCAGCTCACAGAGGACGTCGAGTGGGGGAACCTGGATTACCTGATCGTCGACCTCCCGCCGGGGACGGGCGACACCCAGCTGACGATGCTCCAGACGATGCCCGTCACGGGCGCCGTGATCGTCACGACCCCCCAGGACGTCGCCTTAGACGACGCCCGGAAGGGACTGGAGATGTTCGCTAAACACGACACCGTCGTGCTCGGTATCGCCGAGAACATGTCGACGTTCGCCTGTCCTGACTGCGGCGGGGAACACGACATCTTCGGCTCGGGCGGCGGCGAGGAGTTCGCCGAGACCCACGAGATGCCGTTCCTCGGCTCGATCCCGCTCGATCCGACCGTCCGCGAGGGCGGCGACGGCGGGGAGCCGACCGTCGTCTCCGACGACGGCGAGACCGGGGACGCGTTCCGAACGATCACCGAGAACGTCGCGAACAACACGGGGATCGTCCACCGACGCGGCGCTTCGCAGTCGAGCGGGCAGGGAACCCGCGTCTCGGAGCGATGACCGACCCCGAAGATCCCGAGTTCGAGCCCGACCCCGAACGGGTCGACGCGCTGCGGGAGGTCGCGGACGAGATCCGCGGCGAGAGTAGCGAGCGAAAGCAGCTCGCCAACATCCTCTACCGGACCAGCGACCTCTACGACGAGAGCGAGGACACCTCGCCCGAGGAGATCGTCCGAAACGTGAAGTTCATCCTCGAGGTCACCGAACGCGGCGGGCTCGATCGCTGACCGTCCGATTTCGGCCGTGGGCTCCGTCGGAGCCGCCAGGCGCGGCGCTTTTGGTTCCCTGTCCCGAGGTACCACCGTGGACGCGAACCAGCAAACCCGCGCGAACCCGTACGGGATGGACGAGGACTGCCGGAACTGTCCGGCGCTCTGTGAGACGCGCACGCAGGTGGTCCACGGCTACGGTGACGTCGGCGCGGACTTCCTGTTCGTCGGCGAGCGGCCGACGGCCAGGGCCGACGAGGTCGGCGTCCCCTTCCTCGTCGAGGACTCCGAGCGGAGCGACGAGGACGGCACCTCCCTGCGACGAATGCTCGAACGGCTGGGCCTCTGTGACGCGACCTCGCCCGCCGACCGCCCCGAGCTCGAGAACGTCTACCTGACGAACCTCACCCGGTGTCGCGACCCCGATCGGAAGCCGACCGACGGGGAGATCGGCAACTGCGAGCCCTACCTCAACGCCGAGATCCGGATGATCAACCCCGAGATCATCGTCCCGGTCGGCGAGCGTGCCCTCGCCGAGATCGGCGTCGAGTACACGACGACGCCCGTCGAGGAGCTCGCGCTCGAATCGGACCACGCGACGACGATCCGCGGGCGCGGGTTCGAGCTCGTGCCGATGGTCGAGCCCCGGGAACAGACCGACGCCCAGACCCAGGCGTGGCTCGAGCACTTCGTGGAGCTGATGGCGTCGGACTATCGACAGACGAAAGGTCGACAGAAACGCTAACGGCAGTCGCGCTACCAGTACGGGTTCTCCAGCCGTCGCGTCGATCCCGAGCCGAGAGCGATCAGCGCACCGACAACGACTGCGGCGATGGCGAGCGAGCCGACCGTCGGCGCAAGCCACTCGCCCGGCGAGTCGATGACGTAGCCCGCCAGGAAGCCGCCGACGCCGACGCCGACCAGCAGTGCGATCGCGAGCGTTCCGACCAGTCCGGTGCTCGAACGCGAGTCCATACCGACACACTGGTCTCGATCCCCATAGTTTTACGCGACACGACGGCTCGGACTGGAGGCGCCGCGTTCAAGGCCCGCCACGCCCGAGAGACGCGTATGATCGTCGTCGTCCCTGTCGACCCGCCACGCGAAGGAGTCGTTCTCTCGTCGCTCGTCGATCGAACCGTGTTGACCGAGGCCGAAGCCCGCGAACTCTACGAGGCGAGCGTCGTCGACGTCCTCCGGACTGCCGCCTCGAGCGGCGGCGACCTGCTCGTGAACTACCGGGACGAGGACGCCCTCCCCGACTCGATCTCGGCAGACCCCAAGGCCGAGGTCCGCGAGCTGGCCACCGCGGCGCTTGGCGCCCTCGAGGACGTCCGGTTCGAACGCCAGGTCGGCTCAACGCGTGCAGCCCGGGTCGGGAACACGGTCACGCACCTGCTCGAACAGGAGGGCGCCGACAGCGTCGGCGTCCTCGAGCCGACGGCGCCGCTTGTCGCTCGCACCGAAATCGACGGCGCGGCGATGTCGCTGCGGCGCCACGACGTCGTCCTCGGGGCGTCCTCGGGCGGCCGAACGTACTTCACGGGCTTTTCCGAGCCGATCGACTTCACGGACGCCGACGCGGTCCCCGAGTTAGCGACGCTCGCCGAGCGGGCCGACGAGGACGGGCTTGACGTCGGGTTCGCCCCGACGGTGCCGACGATCGCGACCGAGTCGGGCCTGTGTGCAACGATCGCGGGCGGACGGGCCCGAGCGGTGACGGAGCGCTCCGCGGGAGCGACGACGACGGCGGTCGCCGAGGATCTGGGGCTGCGCGTCGGCGAGGGGGAGTCGATCGAACGCGAGTAGACCGATAACCCTTTTTGAACGGGTGGAGAACGTAGGGGTGAGGTGGGG